>Ga0209391_10000465_pt1 | contig 19011 bp, 17 predicted proteins | sample PPLLak3March2015_FD_187246 | JGI IMG/M metagenome (GOLD analysis project Ga0209391, IMG submission 187246) | Freshwater sediment microbial communities from Prairie Pothole Lake near Jamestown, North Dakota, USA - PPLs Lake P7 Core (1) Depth... | ecosystem: Environmental > Aquatic > Freshwater >...
AAGAACGGGCCCCGGCTCCTGGCCGACAACCACCGGTTGGAAAGGGCTCAGGCCTGCGTAGAACGACGGCGGCTCAAGCCCAGTCCCACCAGACCGAGGCCAAGCAATGCCAGCGCGCCCGGCTCAGGCACCGACGTGAAGTTCACGCCGACGACGAAGTCGTCGAAATCGCCGTCGCTGCTGCCGTTGTCGTTGAAGCCGATGACGTACTGAAACGACCCGTAGCCGCTCGTCGTGACGTCCGGCACGAAAACCATCGCGCGGACATTGCCGTTGAAGAACGTCGAGTTCCGCGTCAGGTCCGTGAAGGAAAGCCACAGCGCACCAACACCGACGGAACCGGAAATCGTCGTTCCCAGCGCGCTGGACTCGGTGAGCGTCTGCCCGCCGACGGCGAAATTGAAGCGATTGACGTCACCCGATTCGTTGCCGAGGTACGTGAACGTGACCGTGCCGTCGCTGTCGGTCTGAAGCGTTCCCGTGTAACCGGACGAGAGCGTGCCGGTGACCGTCGCGGGTTGCCCGTTGTACCCGGAGAACGCGCGGGGCGCCTCGCCGTTCACGATCAGCATCGCGTTGGCGGTCGGAGCGGTGAGGATCAGCCCGGCAACGGCCAGCCCAGCGAAACGGAATCCTTTGTTCATCTGCATCCCTTGTGAAATCTGACGAGCCACCACCTGGCTTGCCATGGGCAATGCAAGGCACGTGCCACACCGGTCGACGTCATGTCATTCAATGACTTGCAAACAAGTTCGTGGCCTTCGTCCGCCCGTCTGTCAACGATGCCGACGAGCCTGCTGACAATCCTGCGCACCGCGCCTGTCACCAAACAGCGACAGTTTGGCGGTTGCGTTTGCGCGCTGGCATTACAGAATGCAGTGCGACGGCGCGCGAGCGCGTCGTTGGCGTCGCCCTTCGAGGGTGACGATAGCGGCCATTCGGCCGAACGCTGACAAAGGCAAACCTGCCGAAAGGCAGGGACGCAAAGCCTCCGGTCCTCGGCGATTTCCGAGGATAGCGGGGCTGCCGGCGGAGAATTCCCTCCGGGTCTTCCTGACCCCCAGGGCATCCCCCGCACCACGGCACCAATCCGTCCGAGCGACGGGCTTGGAGCCATTGCGTCAATCCCGAGTCACGTCCGCGCCGAGTGAACTTCTGGGGCTGACCGGTGGCGCCTTCGCACGCAGCGATCGCGCCGGAGTGCTCGCGATGATGCACCGCAACATCCTGATTGGAGTCCGCTTTTCCGCATTTGCCGTCATCGGACTGCTGCTGCTCTTCCTGCAGCCCGCCGAAGCCTGGGCGAAGTACTCACCACCGCGGATTTCCGGCAAGCCGCCGACCAGCGTCCTCGTTGGACAGTCGTATTACTTCCGGCCCCAGGCATCGGATCCCGAGGGCCGTACGCTGCGTTTCTCGATCGCGCGCAAGCCCGCCTGGGCGACGTTCGACCCCGCGACGGGCACGTTGAGCGGCACGCCAACCGTCACGAACGTCGGCGTGTACCGGAAAATCAAGATCAGCGTGAGCGATGGCATCCTGACCGCGAGCCTCCCTACCTTCAGCATCACTGTGCGACCGTCCAGCAACACGATCCAGCCGCCTAACAACGCACCGACCATTACCGGCACGCCCGCCTCGACCGCCACGGTCGGCGTCGCCTACGCCTTCCAGCCCACCGCCGCCGATGCGGACGGCAACACCCTGACCTACTCGATCTCCAACCGCCCCAGCTGGGCCACCTTCAGTACGTCCACCGGCCGACTCTCGGGCACACCCACCAGCGCCAATGTCGGCACCACCAGCGGCATCACCGTCTCCGTTTCCGACGGGTCGGCGTCCAGCTCACTTCCCCCGTTCTCGATCAGCGTCCAACAAACCAACCGGGCGCCGACCATCAGCGGCACACCGGCGACCAGTGCGACGGTCGGCGTCGCCTACGCCTTCCAGCCCACCGCAACCGACGCGGACGGCAACACCCTCACCTATTCGGTCGCCAACCTGCCGACCTGGGCCACGTTCAGCAGCTCGACCGGGCGCTTGAGCGGGACGCCCACGAGCAGCGCCGCCGGCCTCACGTTCAGTGGCATCAGGGTCTCCGTTTCTGACGGGTCGGCGACCAGCTCGTTGGCCGCGTTCTCGATCACCGTCCAGCAGTCGAACCGGGCGCCGACCATCAGCGGCACGCCCGCCACGACTGCGAGGGTCGGCGTGGCCTACGCGTTCCAGCCCAACGCCTCCGACCCGGACGGCAACACGCTCACCTACTCGATCGCCAACCGCCCGGCTTGGGCCACCTTCAGCACCAGCACCGGTCGACTCTCGGGCACGCCGACCACCGCGGCCACCCACAGCGGCATCGCCATCACGGTGTCCGACGGCACCGTCAGCACCGCGCTGCCGGCCTTCTCCATCGTCGTGCAGAGCGGTAACCGCGCGCCGACCATCAGCGGCTCGCCGGCGACCTCCGCGACGGTGGGCACCGCCTACGCCTTCCAGCCCACCGCCTCCGACCCGGACGGCAACACGCTCACCTACGCGATCGTCAACCGCCCGGCCTGGGCCAGCTTCAGCACCACCACCGGCCGCCTCTCGGGTACGCCGAGCAGTACCTACGCCGGCACCACCACCAGCAACATCATCATCAGCGTCTCCGACGGCACCGTGAGCACTGCGCTGCCGGCCTTCTCCATCGCGGTGAGACAAGCGACCAGCGGCTCGGCCACCCTGCGGTGGACTCCGCCGACCACCAACTCCGACGGCTCGCCGCTCGTGAACCTGGCGGGCTTCCGCATCGTCTACGGCCAGGCGTCGCGCCAGTACAGCCAGGTGCTCAACATCCCGAGCCCGGTGGTCGCCACCGCCATGATCGAGAACCTTTCCGCCGGCACCTGGTACTTCGCGGTCAAGGCCTACACCAGCGCCGGTGTCGAGAGCGACGTGTCCAACGAGGCGTCGAAGACCATCATGTAAGGGCGCCGCGGGCGGCGTCCCGGCGCCGACGTGCACGTCGGGCCATCGGCCAGTGCAAAATGGCGGGCAGGCGCCGCCGCAGATCGGCGGCGGCGCCATGGATCCCCATGGACGCAACCGGGTGCAGGACCTTGAGTGACGCCGCAGGCCGCCGGGGCCGACTGTTCGTGATCGCCGCGCCCTCGGGCGCCGGCAAGACCTCGCTGGTGCGCGCGCTGATGGAGCGCGAGCCCGGCCTGCGCTTCTCGATTTCCTACACCACGCGCGAGCAGCGCCCGACCGAGCAGCACGGCCGCGACTACTTCTTCGTCGGGCGCGACGAATTCGAGCGCATGGTCGCGGACGGCGAATTCCTCGAGCACGCGCGCGTTTTCGACAACTACTACGGCACGGCTCGTCGGCAGGTCGAGGAGGCGCTTACCGCCGGGCGGGACCTGATCCTGGAGATCGACTGGCAGGGAGCCGCGCAGGTACGCAGCGCGCTCCCGGAGTGCATCTCGATCTTCATCCTGCCGCCGTCACGGCCGGAGCTCGAACGCCGGCTGCGCGGGCGTGGCACCGACGCCGAAGCGGTGATCCAGCGCCGCCTGCGGGACGCCGCCGCGGACATGGCCCACTGGCGGGAATTCGACCACGTGGTGGTCAACGACGACTTCGGCCAGGCCCTCGCGCAGCTCCAGGACATCGTCGCCGGCCGGGGCGTGGCCACCCGCAGGGACCGGCCCGGACTGTCGGATCTGGCCGCCCACCTGACGGGGTAGCCGCCGGCCTGTGGTATGCTCACGCCCCTTGTCCCTCTTTCCTGACTGACCGCCATGGCCCGCATTACCGTCGAAGACTGCCTGCAGAACGTCCCGAACCTGTTCCAGCTGGTGCTGGTCGCCTCGAAGCGCGCCCGCAAGCTCGCGAACGGCGCGGAGCCGACGCTCGAGTGGGCGAACGACAAGCCGACGGTGCTCGCCCTGCGCGAGGTTGCGGCCGGCCACGTCGGTCTCGAGATCCTCGAGGAGCCGGACCGTCCGGTGCAGGAATTCATCCCCGAGCCCGAGTTCATGGGCGAGCTGCGCGCGCCCCACCTCGGCCTGGGAGACTGATCCCGCCCCCCAGGCGCCGCCATGGACGTCACGTCTTCCCTGCGCAGCCTGCTGCCCTACGGAAGACGGTCCATCGGCATCAACCAGCTGATCGACAAGCTCGAGACGTACCTCCCCCACGAGGACGTCGAGCAGGTCCAGGCCGCCTACGACTTCGCCTTCCAGGCCCACGACGGGCAGCGGCGTCGCTCCGGTGAGCCCTACATCACCCACCCCGTCGCGGTCGCCGACCTGCTCGCCGACCTGCGCCTCGACGCCCAGACCATGATCGCCGCCATCCTCCACGACGTGATGGAGGACACGCCGATCGCCAAGGAGGAGATCACGACGCGCTTCGGCGCCGAGGTCGCCGAGCTGGTGGACGGGGTCAGCAAGCTCGACCAGATCCAGTTCAAGAGCCGCCGCGAGGCGCAGGCGGAGAGCTTCCGCAAGATGCTGCTCGCCATGGTGCGCGACATCCGCGTCATCATGGTCAAGCTCGCGGACCGCACCCACAACATGCGCACGCTCGGCGCGATGCCGCCCGCCAAGCGCCGCACCATCGCGCGCGAGACGCTCGAGATCTACGCGCCGATCGCCAACCGCCTCGGCATGCACGCCATCAAGGTCGAGCTCGAGGACCTCGGGTTCCGCGCGCTCTACCCACGCCGCTACAAGGTGATCGAGACCGCGGTCCGCAAGGCCAAGGGCAACCAGAAGCAGTTCGTCGCGCGCATCAAGGTGACGCTCGAGACCGCGCTCGCCAAGGCCGAGATCCCCGCGCGCATCGAGGGCCGCGAGAAGGACGTGCACAGCATCTACCAGAAGATGCGCCGCAAGAAGGTCTCGCTCGCCGAGATCGTCGACGTCTACGGACTGCGCATCATCGTGCGCGACGCCGACACCTGCTACCGCACGCTCGGCGTGGTGCACGGCGTCTACAAGCCGATGCCCGGCCGCTTCAAGGACTACATCGCGATCCCGCGCGCCAACGGCTACCAGTCGCTGCACACGACGCTGTTCGGTCCGAACAGCCTGCCGATCGAGGTACAGATCCGCACGGAGGAGATGCACCACGTCGCCGAGTCTGGCATCGCGGCGCACTGGCAGTACAAGGAGCGCGACGCGTCGGGCCGTTCCTACAGCGACCGCACGCGCGAATGGCTGCAGCAGCTGGTCGACATCCAGCAGGGCGGCAACTCCGAGGAGTTCCTCGAGAGCGTCAAGGTCGACCTGTTCCCCGACAAGGTGTACGTGTTCACGCCGAAAGGCGACATCCGCCGCCTGCCGCGCGGCTCGACCTGCGTGGACTTCGCCTACGACGTGCACACCGACGTCGGCAACCGCTGCGTGGCCGCCAAGGTGGACCGGCGCCTGGTGCCGCTGCGCACGCCGCTGCGCAACGGCCAGACGGTCGAAGTCATCACCGCGAAGGGCGCCACCCCGAACCCGTCGTGGGTGAACTTCGTGGTCACCGCCAAGGCGCGCGCGGCGATCCGACAGTACCTGAAGAACCTGAGGCGCTCCGAGGCGGTGGACCTCGGCAAGCGGCTGCTGAACCAGTCGCTCGAGGAATTCTCGCTCAGCCTGCGCAAGGTCTCGGCCGAGACCGTCGACGCCGTGGTGCGGGAGCTCGGCCTGCGCAGCGAGGAGGAGCTGTTCGAGAAGATCGGCCTCGGCGAGCGCGTGGCGCCATTCGTCGCGCGGCGGCTGTTGCCTGCGGACAGCGAAGCGCACGCGGAAGGCGCGGCCGGGCCGCTCGCCATCGCAGGCACCGAGGGCCTGGTGGTCAGCTACGCGCGTTGCTGCTTCCCGATACCGAACGACCCGATCCTCGCGAACCTGTCGAGCGGCCGCGGCGTGGTGATCCACCGCGAGGCCTGCGGCAACCTGTCCTCGTTCCGCAAGCAGCCCGAGAAGTGGATCCCGGTGACCTGGCAGGCAGCCACCGACCGGCTGTTCCACGTCGAGATCAAGATCGAGGTCAGCAACCGCATGGGCGTGCTGGCGCGAGTCGCCTCGGCCATCGCGGGCACGCAGACCAACATCGATCGCGTTTCGGTGGTGGAACGCGACAGCGACACCTCGACGCTGATCTTCGAGCTGCTGGTGCAGGACCGTCGCCACCTGGCGCGCGTGATCCGCGCGGTGCGCGGCATGCCGGAGGTGCTGAAGGTGACGCGGACGCTGGCCTGAGGGAGCGACACCGCCCCCGACGCACTGGTCACCACCCCCTGGCCTGCTCCTACACTATCCCTCCACCACTGCACCGGACCCTGCCCATGCCCCTCACCCCGATCTCCACCCCGCACGCACCCCAGGCCATCGGCACTTACTCGCAGGCGATCCGCGCGGGCAACACCGTGTACCTCTCCGGCCAGATCCCGCTCGACCCGGCGACGGGCGAGATGGTCGCGGGCGACATGGAAGCGCAGGTGCGCCGGGTGTTCGAGAACCTGAAGGCGGTGGCCGTCGCCGCCGGGGGCGACCTGTCCCGGATCGTGAAGCTGACGGTGTACCTCACCGACCTCGCGCACTTCGCGCTCGTGAACCGCGTGATGGCCGAGTACTTCAGCCAGCCCTACCCGGCGCGCGCGGCCGTCGGCGTCGCTGCCCTGCCGAGGGGTGCCGCCGTCGAGATGGACGGCATCCTCGAGTTGTGACCCGGCCGTGACGACGGCGCCGCCGCTCGACGAGCGGCCCGTGACCCAGCTGCGCGGCGTGGGGCCGGCGCTCGCCGCGACGCTCGAGCGGCTCGGCCTGCGCACGGTGCAGGACCTGCTCTTCCACCTGCCGCTGCGCTACGAGGACCGCACGCGCGTCGTGCCGATCGGCACGCTGCGGGCGGGCGACCGCGCCGTGATCGAGGGCGAGATCCAGCTCGCGGAGGTCGTGTTCCGCCGCCGCCGCGCGCTGCTCTGCCGCATTGCCGACGGCTCCGGGTTCCTGACGCTGCGCTTCTTCCATTTCTCGGCTGCGCAGCAGGAAGGGCTGGCGCGCGGCACGCGCCTGCGCTGCTTCGGCGAGGCGCGGCCCGGTCCGGGCGGACTCGAGATCGTCCATCCGGAATACCGCAAGGTCCAGGCCGGTACGGCCGCGGCGCCGGAAGAGAGCCTGACGCCCGTCTATCCGACCACGGAGGGCGTGCAGCAGGGCCGCATGCGCATGCTCACCGGCCTCGCGCTGGCGCAGCTGCCCGGCGGCGGCCTGCGCGACTGGGTGACGCCGGACGTGCTCGGCATGGTCGGACTGCCGTCGCTCGAAGCCGCGCTGCGGTTCGTGCACCGCCCGCCGCCAGACGCCGACATCGCGCTGCTCGACGCCGGCAGGCACCCGGCGCAGCGTCGCCTCGCGTTCGAGGAACTGCTCGCGCACCAGATCAGCCTGCGCCTGCTGCGGCAGGCGGCCGACCGCGACGACGCCTGGCCGCTGCCGAGGCGCACCGACCTCGTGGACCGCTGCCTGGCACAGCTGCCGTTCCAGCTCACCGCGGCACAGCGCCGGGTGTGGCACGAGGTGAGCACCGACCTCGAGCGCCTGCACCCGATGATGCGCCTGGTGCAGGGCGACGTCGGGTCGGGCAAGACGGTGATTGCGGCGCTCGCGGCGCTGCGTGCCGTCGAACAGGGCGCGCAGGCCGCGGTGATGGCGCCCACCGAACTGCTCGCCGAGCAACATGCGCGGAACTTCGCCGGCTGGCTCGAACCGATCGGCGTGCGCGTCGGGCTGTTCACCGGGCGACTCACCGGTCGTGCGCGCGCCGCGCTCACCCAGGACCTCGCCGGTGGCGGCGTGCAGGTGGCGGTCGGAACGCACGCGCTGTTCCAGGAAGGCGTGGCCTTCGATCGGCTCGCGCTGGTCATCGTCGACGAGCAGCACCGCTTCGGCGTGGACCAGCGCATGCAGCTGCGCGAGAAGGGCCGCGCGGGCGGCCGCTTCCCGCACCAGCTGGTGATGACCGCCACGCCGATACCACGCACGCTCGCGATGACGGCGTACGCGGACCTCGACGTGTCGATCATCGACGAGCTGCCGCCCGGGCGCACGCCGGTGCGCACGGTGGTGCTGCCCGACGCGCGCCGCGACGAGGTCGTGGCGCGCATCGACGCGGCGTGCCGCGCGGGCCGGCAGGCGTACTGGGTCTGCCCGCTGATCGACGAATCGGACGCGGTGCGCCACCAGGCCGCCGAGGAGACCGCGGCGACGCTTGCCGCAGCATTGCCCGACGTGCGCGTCGGGCTGGTCCACGGCCGCATGCCTGGCAGCCGCAAGGACACGGTGATGACGGCCTTCAAGCAGGGCCGGCTGGACCTGCTCGTGGCCACCACCGTGATCGAGGTCGGCGTGGACGTACCCAACGCGAGCCTCATGGTCATCGAGAACGCCGAGCGAATGGGACTCGCACAGCTGCACCAGCTGCGCGGCCGCGTGGGCCGCGGCACCGTCGAGAGCACCTGCGTGCTGCTCTACGCGCCGCCGCTGTCGCCCGTCGCGCGGGAGCGCCTGGGCGTACTGCGCGACACCAATGACGGCTTCGAGGTGGCGCGGCGCGACCTCGAGCTGCGCGGGCCGGGCGAGCTGCTCGGCACGCGACAGACCGGCCTGATGCAGCTCAAGGTGGCCGACCTGGCGCGGGACTCGGACCTGCTGCCGGCCGTCCAGCGGGCAGCGGATTTGATGCTGGGCGGCCCAGGGGCCAACATAGAGGCCTTGCTGCGTCGCTGGGTCGGGGACGGCGAACGCTTCGGCAAGGTTTGACGCGACCGCACCAGGCACATGCGCAACGCGACCGACATCGACCAGGATTCGCACGCCACGGGAGCCACGCGGCCGCCGTCGCGGCTGCGCGAATACGCCCGCCTGATGCGCCTCGACCGGCCGATCGGGATCTGGCTGCTGCTGTGGCCGGTGTTGTGGTCGCTGTGGATCTCGGGCAGTGGCCACCCCGATGAGCGCCTGTTCGTGATCTTCGTGCTGGGCACCTTCGTGATGCGCTCGGCCGGTTGCGTGATGAACGACTTCGCCGACCGCGAGTTTGACCCGCACGTGCGCCGCACCGCCGACCGGCCGCTCGCCCGCCAGGCGGTGTCGCCGGCCGAGGCACTCGGCCTGTTCGCGGTGCTCGCGCTCATCGCGCTGGCGCTGGTCATCCCGCTCAACCGGCCGACCCAGGTGCTGGCACTGATCGGCGGCGTGCTCGCCGTCACCTATCCGTTCCTGAAGCGCTTCTTCTCGCTGCCGCAGGCCTACCTCGGCCTGGCGTTCAGCTGGTCCGTACCGATGGCGTTCGCGGCGCAGACCGGCGAGCTGCCGTCGATCGCCTGGGTGCTGTTCGTCTCGGGCGTGCTGTGGACGACCGCCTACGACACGATGTACGCGATGGTGGACCGCGAGGACGACCTCGTGATCGGCATTCGCTCGTCGGCGATCCTGTTCGGCCGAGCCGATCGCGTGGTGATCGGGGCGCTGCAGGTGGGCGCCCTCGCCGGACTCGCGCTGGTCGGCCGGATGGCGCACTTCGGCCGCTGGTACTGGGTGGGGCTCGCGGTGGCCGCGGCGCTCGCGATACACCAGCAGGTGCTGATCAAGGATCGCGAGCCCGACCGGTGCTTCCGCGCCTTCCTGAACAACAACCTGTTCGGGCTCGTCGTCTTCGCCGGGATCGCGCTCGACTACCTGTTCCGCGGCTGATCGCCGCCCGTCCAGCCCTCCGCACCCGGGAGCCTCCGGTGCCGCGCCGCCTTGGCCAGCAGGTGCGACGCTACCGGCGTGGTGATGACGATGAACAGCGAGATCATGAACTCGTGCAGCGACAGGCCCGGTCCGCGGAAGCTCATGTAGAGCGCCGACGCGAGCAGGATGCTGCCCATGCCGATCGTGGTCGCCTTGGACGGGCCGTGCAGCCGCGTGAAGAAGTCGGGCATGCGCAGCAGGCCCAGCGACCCGATCAGCGAGAACACGCCCCCGGTCACCACCAGTGCCGACACGATCCAGTCCAGAGCCGTTGCGATGCCCACGGTCGTCTCCTATTCGATGGCGTCGCCGCGCGTCAGGAACTTCGACAGCACGACGGTGGTGACGAAGCCGAGCATCGCGATCAGCAACGCCGCCTCGTAATAGCGGCCGGTGCCGAGATCGAGGCCGTAGAGCACCAGCATCGCGGCACTGTTCACGTACAGGGTGTCCAGCGCGAGGATGCGGTCGGTCACATCCGGGCCGCGCAGGACCCGCACGAGCGTGAGCGCGAGCGACAGCCCGAGCAGCGCGAAGGCGAGGTCGATTGCGACGCTCAGCATTCGAGTATCTCCTGGAGCCGGCGCTCGTAGCGCCGCTTGATCGTGCGCACCATGTCGTCCGCGTCGAGGCAGCGCAGCGCGTGGAACACCAACACCCGGCGACCGGCGCCGTCGTCCTCGATCTCCACCGACACCGTGCCGGGAGTGAGCGTCACCGTCGATGCCAGCACCGTGACCGCGAAGTCGCTGCGCAGCTCGAGGGGAACGCGCACGAATGCCGGCCGCAGGCGCGACGCCGGTCCGAGGATGATGGCGGCCACCTGCAGGTTCGCGACGACGATGTCGTAGAGCACCACTGCCGTGTACTCCAGCACCCGCAGCGGGTGCCGGACCGTGAGCGGCTCGGGCCAGAACGAACGCGTGACGAACGGGATGGCCGCGCCCAGCAGGGCACCGAGCAGCAGGTGTCCCGGCGCCAGCGTGTTGTTCAGCCACAGCCAGCAGGCCAGCAGGAGCAGGCTGAGCAAGGGATGCGGGAACAGCCGGCGCAGTACGCTCATCGCTGACCCCTGCGCTGTTCCCAGGCGTGCGGATCCGTGCCGAGCACGGCCGTGACATAGCCGGCCGGATCCGCCAGCTGCCGGGCGGTACTCCAGGCGTACTCCGTCGCCGCCCCGCCCCAGGCGACCAGCCCCACGACACAGGCGAGCAACCCTGCGACGGCGCCGACCGAGCGGCGGTCGAGCGGCGGCGCAGCCGTCGTCGCGGGCCCGGTACGCCAGAACAGCGCGCTGCCTGCGCGCGCGACGGCGACGATGACCACGAGCGCTGCCAGCAGCAGCACGGACCAGCTCGTCACCGCTCCCGGCGCGACACGGGCAGCCTCGAGCACCATCAGCTTGCCGACGAAGCCGCTGAACGGCGGCAGGCCGGCGACGGTGACCGCCGCGACGAAGAACAGCACGCCGAGCACCGTGGCGTGTGGCATGGCGTCCACCACATCGAGCCGGTCGCCGCCGGTGGCGCGCTGGCGCGCGATCAGGTCGGCGAGCAGGAACAGGGCCGCGCTCGCAAGCGTGGAGTGCGCCGTGTAATAGACCGCCGCTGCGTAGCCCGCCTCGGAGAACAGCCCGACCGCCACGAGCAAGGTGCCGACCGAGTAGACGACCAGCCAGCCTGCCGAGGCGCGCAGCGTCCGGGCGGCCAGGACCCCGAGCGCACCGAATGCGAGGGTGATGAGCGCGGCGGGCAGCACCCACGCCGCGGCGACGTCCGCGACTTCACCGGCCGCCGGCCCGAACACCAGCGGATACACGCGCAGGATCGCGTACACGCCCACCTTGGTCAGCACGGCGAACAGGGCCGCCGTGGCACCGGTTGCCGCGGCATAAGCGCGCGGCAACCAGAACCCTAGCGGCAACAGCGCCGCCTTGAGCGCGAAGACGCCGAGCAGCAGCAGCGCGCCGCTGCGGGCAAGCGGCGCCAGGTCGGGGTCGAGCAGCGGCATCACGCGCGCGAGGTCGGCGAGGTTGAGCGTGCCGGTGACGCCGTAGAGCGTGCCGACCGCGAACAGGAACAGCGCGGAACCGATCAGGTTCAGCACCACGACGTGCATGGCGGCGCCGACGCGCTGCGCCCCGAGGCCGTGCAGCAGCAGGGCGTAGGAGGCGATCAGCAGCACCTCGAAGAACACGAACAGGTTGAACAGGTCGCCCGTGAGGAATGCGCCGTTGATGCCGAGCAGCTGGAACTGGAAGAGTGCGTGGTACTGCGGCCCCCGCACGTCGTCGCCGCTGCAGGCGTACACGAGGCTCGCCGCCGCCACCACCGCCGTGAGCAGCAGCATCGCCACCGCCAGCCGGTCGACGACCAGCACGATGCCGAACGGCGGAGCCCAGTCGCCGAGCGCATAGACGAGGTGCGCGCCGTCGGCGACGCGTTCGAGCAGCAGCAGCGCAACCGGCAGCAGCGCGAACGTGGCGACCAGGGCGATCGCCCGGCGCGCGCCGTTGCCGAGACCGGTCGCAAGCAGCAGCAGGCTGCCGGCGACCAGCGGCAGGAGCACCGGCAGGATGACGAGGTGCGTCACCGCTCGCCTCCGTCCACGTGATCACCGCCGGTGTCGCGGATCGCGCGCAACGCGAGCACGACCAGCAGGGCCGTCATGCCGAAGCCGATCACGATGGCGGTGAGCACCAGCGCCTGCGGGATGGGGTCGGGATAGACCTCGAGCCCCTGGTCGGTGAGCGGCGAACTCGCCACGACCAGTCGCCCGGAGACGAACAGGAACAGGTTCACCCCGTACGACAGCAGCGTGAGCCCGAGCAGCACGGGGAAAGTGCGGGCGCGCAGCAGCAGGAACACGCCGGCACCGGTGAGCACGCCGATGGCGATCGCGACCAGCGCCTCCACGCTAGTGGCCCTCCCGGTCGCCGACCACTCCCGTCGGCCCGGACAGGCCGCCGAGCCGGGAGAGGATCACCATGACGACGCCCACCACGGCGAGGTAGATGCCGAGGTCGAAGACCATCGCGCTCGCGAGCTCGAATTCGCCGACGACCGGCCAGTGCACGTAGCCGAACGTCGAGGTGAGGAACGGCGCGCCGAACGCCCAGCTCGCCAGACCGGTGCCGGTGGCGACCAGCAGGCCGGCGGCGATCACGCGTGTGTAGTTCCACGGCAGACGCGCACTGGCCCAGGCGCTGCCCTGGGCGACGTACTGGAGCAGCAGCGCGGTGCCGGTGACGAGTCCCGCAATGAAACCGCCGCCCGGCGCGTTGTGGCCGCGCAGGAACAGGTAGGCCGACACCAGCAGCGCCAGCGGCAGCAGCGGTCGCGACAGCACGCGCAACATGAGCGGATAGCGCTCGGTCGCCCACGGGCGGCCCTCCCAGTCGAGCGGCGGCGTGTCGAGCTTGAGTCCCTGCAGCAGCGCGAGGATGCCCACGGCCGCGATGCCGAGCACGGTGATCTCGCCGAGGGTATCGAAGCCGCGGAAGTCGACGAGGATCACATTGACGACGTTGTAGCCGCCGCCCTCGGGCTTGGCATTCTCCAGGTAGTACCACGCGATGGTGTCGAACGGACGCGTGAGCAGCGCCCATGCGAGCCCGGCGACTGCGCCACCGATCGTCACCGCAACCAGCACGTCGCGCGCCAGTCTTGCGCGGGACGGCTCAGCCGGAGTCTCGGCCGGCATGAAATACATTGCGAGCAGCAGCAGCAGGACGGTGACGATCTCGACGAGCAGCTGCGTGAGCGCGAGGTCGGGCGCCGACAGGCGTACGAACGCGAGCGAGACCGCGAGCCCGACGACGCCGATCAGCACCAGTGCGAGCAGCCGCTTCGCGTGCATCACGGTCGCGGCCAGGGCCGCCAGCACCAGCGCCACCGTCACCAGGACCGAGAGCCCGTCGGCCGGCGTGAGGTCCGCCGTCCCCGTGAGCGTCAGGCCACGGGCACCGGCGACGCCCAGCGCCAGCGCAGCGACCAGCAGCAGCAGCACGTAACGCTGCAGCGACTCGTTCGCGACCCGCTCGACGAGCCAGCGCGCGCCGCGCACCGCACGGGCCACGGCGTTCTCGCTGATCCGGCGGCCGTCCGTCGGCCGCTGCCGGTAGCCGTGCAGGTCGAGGTGGTAGCGGCGCGTGAAATAGACGGCTGTGCCGCCTGCGAGCGCTACGACACTCATCAGCAGCGGCAGGTTGAAGCCGTGCCACAGCTTCAACGAGAACTCGGGCAGCGGCCCCTGCAGCACCGCACCCGCGGCCGCGCGCAGCAGCGGGTCCACGGTGAGAGCCGGGGTGAGGCCGACCAGCAGGCACAGGCCGACCAGGATCTCGACCGGAACCTTCATCCAGCGTGGCGGCTCGTGCGGGGTCTTCGGCAGCCCCTGCGGCGCGGGCCCGAAGAACACGTCGTGCACGAAGCGGGTCGAATAGGCCACCGTGAACACGCCCGCGAGCGTGGCTGCAACCGGCAGCACCCAGTACCACGGCCCGAGCCACTGCACCTGGAAGGTCTCGGCGAAGAACATTTCCTTGCTGAGGAAGCCGTTCAGCAGCGGCACGCCCGCCATGGCGCCCGCCGCGATCGTGGCCAGCGCGGCCGTCCACGGCATGTAGCGCGCGAGCCCGCTCAGCCGGCGCATGTCGCGGGTGCCGGTCTCGTGGTCGATGATGCCCGCCGCCATGAACAGCGAGGCCTTGAACACAGCGTGGTTGATGATGTGGAACACCGCCGCGATCTCGCCGAGCGGCGTCCCGAGGCCGAACAGCAGCGTGACGAGGCCGAGGTGGCTGACCGTGGAGTAGGCGAGCAGACCCTTCAGGTCGTGGCGGAACAGCGCGACGTACGAGGCGAACAACTGCGTGGCGAGGCCCACGCCGCTTACCACGAAGAACCAGACCTCCGTGCCGGCCAGCGCAGGGAACAGCCGTCCGAGCAGGAAGATGCCCGCCTTCACCATGGTCGCCGAGTGCAGGTAGGCGCTCACCGGCGTCGGCGCGGCCATGGCGTGCGGCAGCCAGAAGTGGAACGGGAACTGCGCCGACTTGGTGAACGCCCCGAGCAGCACCAGCACCAGGATGGCCTCGTACAGCGGGTGCGCCTTGACCACCGCGCCGGACGCGAGCACCTGCGTGAGCTCGAAGCTGCCGACGACGTGCCCGAGCAGCAGCACGCCGGCCAGCAGGGCGAGGCCGCCGGCGCCGGTGATCATGAGCGCCAGGCGCGCACCGCGGCGCGCCTCGGCCTCGTGCCGCCAGAACCCGATGAGCAGGAAGGAGCTCAGGCTCGTGAGTTCCCAGAACGTCACGAGCAGCAGCAGGTTTTCCGACAGCACGACGCCCAGCATCGCGCCCATGAACAGGAGCAGCAGGCCGTAGAAGCGCTCCTGCGAGTCCTCCGGCGCCAGGTAATAGCGCGCGTAGAGCACCACCAGCAGGCCGATCACGAGGATCAGCAGCGCGAACAAGAGCCCGAACCCGTCGAGCCGGAACGACGCGTTCAGGCCCAGTGCCGGTATCCACGGCCAGGACTGCACGAACGTCGCCCCGTCGAGCACGGCTCCCGCCTGCCCGAGCACGATCGCCAGCGCGAGGACCACCAGCGCGGCCGCCGTGCGCGCCGGGTCGATCCCCAGTGCGCGGCTCAGGGCAGCCGGCAGCCATGCGCCAACGAGCGGGATGAGAATGACCAGAGGCAGCAGCATTGCGTCCGTTCGGCGGGTCGGTCCGTGTCGATGCGGGCTGGTGAGCCTAGCGCATCCGACCCGCCGGGGGCGACGGTTCGAACCGCGAGCCGCCCTGGATGCCGTGCCGCTCCGAGCGCGCGACGCACCACGCGTCGACGGCGACGGCACCCGACTGCAACAGCACGCGCGCGAGTTCCTGCAGCGTGGTGCCGGTGGTGGTCACGTCGTCGACGACCGCCACCCGCCGTCCGCGGGCCGCGCCCGCGGCGAACGCGTCGGCGAGGTTACGGCGGCGCTCCTCGAGGTGCAGCCCGACCTGCGGCGGCGTCGCGCGCCGCCGGGTGGCCAAGGACTCCTCGACCGGCAGTCGCAGGCGGCGACCGAGGTGGCGCGCAATCTCCGCCGACTGGTTGAAGCCGCGCTCTGCATGGCGCGCCGGGTGCAGCGGCACCGGCACGATCACGTCGACCTCCACGTGCAGGCCCAGCGCCTCGACGTGGTCGGCGAGGAGGATGCCCAGCACCCGCCCCGTGGCGAGCTGGCCGCGATACTTGAGCGCCTGCACGAGGAAGTCGAGCGGTGTCGCGTAGTCGAAAGGCGCGCAGCAGCGCCGAAGGCTTCCGTGGCCGGCGCGCAGCACCTCAGTCGCTGCGGGAAAGGCCGCCTGACAGCCAGGGCACAGGTCGATGCACGGCGACTGCCCGCGTGCTCCGCACAGCACGCAGCGCGGCGGCAACACCCACCCACCGAAGCGCGCGACCTGCCTGTCAACCCAGAGACGCATGATTGGTTGACAGCCGGGATACCGCCTCTGAATACTGCGCCGGCCGTCCCGCGGGAGCATCCCCGGATGCGTCGTCCCCTGCAGCTGGCATTTGGCGCGTAAACCACCGGATTCACCATGCCGACACCCGACCTCGAGCAACTGGGCGCAGTGCGCCACGACTGGACCCTGGCCGAGGCACGCGCACTGTTCGCGCTGCCGTTCAACGACCTGATCTACCACGCACAGCGCGTGCACCGCCGCAACTTCGACCCGAACCGCGTGCAGGTGAGCACGCTGCTGTCGATCAAGACGGGCGCCTGCCCGGAGGACTGCGCGTACTGCCCGCAGAGCGTGCGCTACGAGACCCAGGTCGGCCGCGAGGAACTGATGGACCTCGACGACGTGCTCGCGGCGGCAGCGGCCGCCCGACGCAACGGCGCGACGCGCTTCTGCATGGGCGCCGCCTACCGCAACCCGAAGCCCAGGCAGCTCGAGCGGATCAAGGCCATGGTGCGCGAGGTGCACGCCCTCGGCCTCGAGACCTGCGCCACGCTCGGCATGCTCACGCCCGGGCAGGCGCGCGAACTGAAGGACGCCGGCCTCGACTACTACAACCACAACCTCGACACCTCCGAGGCGTTCTACGGCGAGATCATCACGACGCGCACCTACCAGGACCGCCTCGACACGCTGCAGGCGGTGCGCGAGGCCGGCCTCAACGTGTGCTGCGGCGGCATCCTCGGCATGGGCGAGTCGGAGACCGACCGCCTGCAGCTGCTGCTCACGCTCGCGACCATGCCCCAGCACCCGGAGAGCGTGCCGATCAACCAGCTGGTGCAGGTCGAGGGCACGCCGCTGCACGGCCTGCCGCCGCTCGATCCGCTCGAGCTGGTGCGCACGATCGCGACGGCGCGGCTCCTGATGCCGAAGTCCTACCTGCGCCTGTCCGCCGGCCGCACCGACATGAGCGACGCCGTGCAGGCGCTGTGCTTCCTGGCCGGTGCCAACTCGATTTTCTACGGCGACAAGCTGCTCACCACGCCCAACCCCGGACGCAGCAAGGACGAGGAACTGTTCGCGCGGCTCGGGCTACGACCGGAGGCGGGGGCCGCCGAGCCCGCCGCCTGAGCCCCGGCACGTCGCAATGGACGGGCCGGCGGGACTGCTGCAGGCGGATTTGTCGCAGCTCGCCGCCGCCGGCCGGCGGCGGGTGCGTCGCGAGGTCGAGTCGCGCGGCCACGGGGGCGTGCGCATGCGCGTCGCCGGCAGCGACGTCCTGGCGTTCTGCAGCAACGACTACCTCGGACTCGCCGACCATCCGTCCGTCGTCGCGGCCTTCGTCGCGGCAGCCCACGAGTGGGGCGTCGGCAGCGGTGCGTCGCACCTGGTGAGCGGTCACTGCCGTGAGCACCATGCACTCGAGGAGGAACTCGCAGCATTCACGCGGCGCCCGCGTGCACTGCTGTTCTCGACGGGCTACATGGCCAACCTCGCGGTCGTCACCGCGCTGCTCGGTCGCGGCGACCGGGTGTTCGAGGACCGCCTCAACCACGCGTCGCTGCTCGACGCCGGGCTCGCGAGCGGCGCCCGCTTCGCGCGCTATCCGCATGCCGATGCCTGCGCACTCCAGTCCCGTCTCCAGCGCGCCGGCACCGGCCGCAGCATGGTCGTCACCGACGGCGTCTTCAGCATGGACGGCGACGTCGCGCCGCTGCGGGAACTGGCGAGTGCCTGTCGGGCACACGACGCGTGGCTGTTCGTGGACGACGCCCACGGACTGGGCGTGCTGGGCGACACCGGCCGCGGCTCGCTCGAAGCGGCCGGACTCGGGCCGGACGACGTGCCGGTCCTGATGGGTACGCTCGGCAAGGCTTTCGGCACCTTCGGAGCGTTCGTCGCCGGCTCGCACGAGCTGGTCGAGACGTTGCTGCAGACGTCGCGAACCTATATCTACACCACCGCGCTGCCGGCGGCCGTTGCCGCGGCATCCCGCGCCTCGCTGCGGGTGATGCAGGACGAGCCGTGGCGCCGTTCGCGGGTGCTGGAGCACGTCGCGCGATTCCGCCGCGAGGCCGCCGGACTCGGACTGCGACTGCTCGACTCGTGCACACCGATCCAGCCGGCGGTCCTCGGCAGCGAAGCGGCCGCGGTGGCCGCGAGCGAAGCATTGCTCGCGCGCGGGCTGTGGGTACCGGCGATCCGGCCGCCCACCGTGCCCGCAGGCAGCTCACGCCTGCGCATTACGTTCTCGGCGGCGCACGAGCCCGCCGACGTGGATCGGTTGCTCGATGCACTGGCGAGCCTCGCCCGCTCGCCCAGCGCGGGTGAAACGCCGTGACGCTGCATGTCGACATCCGCGGCCAGGGCCAGGATCTCGTGCTGCTGCATGGCTGGGCGCTGCACGGCGGTATGTGGGGCCCGTGGCTCGACGACCTGGCGGGCGTCGCGCGCCTGCACCTCGTCGACCTGCCGGGCCACGGCCGCAGCGGCTGGACCGCCGGGACCCGCGGCCTGGCCGACCTCGCGCGCCAGGTCTTCCCGCGCATCCCACGCGGTGCGGCCGTCCTCGGCTGGTCGCTCGGGGGCATGCTGGCGCTGGAACTCGCCCGGCAGCATGCTCGGCACCTGCGCTCGCTGCTGCTAGTGGCAACGACGCCGAAGTTCCTCGCCGGCCCGGATTGGGAACATGGGCTACCGACTGCGGTGCTCGACGATTTCACGCACGGCCTGGCAGCGGACTATCGCCGCACCGTGCAGAATTTCCTCGCC
>Ga0209391_10000467_pt1 | contig 18982 bp, 15 predicted proteins | sample PPLLak3March2015_FD_187246 | JGI IMG/M metagenome (GOLD analysis project Ga0209391, IMG submission 187246) | Freshwater sediment microbial communities from Prairie Pothole Lake near Jamestown, North Dakota, USA - PPLs Lake P7 Core (1) Depth... | ecosystem: Environmental > Aquatic > Freshwater >...
GACGTGTTCGTCTTTCCGAGCCGCACCGACACGTTCGGACTCGTGCTGCTCGAAGCGATGGCCTGCGGCGTACCCGTGGCCGCGTACCCGGTGACCGGACCGGTCGACGTCGTCGTCGACGGCGTCACGGGCGTGTTGTCGGGCGACCTGCGCGCGGCTGCACTCGCAGCGCTCCACCTGGACCCGGTCGAATGCCGGCGGCATGCCCTGGCGCACACGTGGGAGGCCGCAACGGAGCAGTTCGTCGGCAACCTGGCGCCGTCGAGGAGCGGTCGGCTCGATCCTTCGACGCAGGCCGGGCACGCCTGACTCAATACGTGCTGAGCTCCCGCGCCTTCTGGGCCGCTTCCTCGGCCTGGGGATTCTTGCCGCGCGCCTTGAGCGAGTCGGCGATGAGCTGCCAGGCCGCGGACTGTGTCGTGCTGTCGCCCACCGACGTCGACAGCGCCTTGCGTCCCATGCTTTCGGCCTGCGGATAGTTGCGCTGGTCCATGCGCAGCCGGCCCATCTCGATCCACAGCAGCGGGTTGCCGGGCTCGATGCGCAACGCTCGCTCGAGCGACACGGACGCGCCGGGCAGGTCGCCCTTGCGGCGCTGAGCCTGTGCCTGCGACACGAGCGCCTTGCTCGGCGCACTCAGCGTCGCGGGCGGTACCCGCGGCCTTTCCTTGGGCACGCGGGTGGTCGGCGGCGGAATCTCGGACGGTGTCTGGCCCGGGGGCAGCGGCGTCACGTCGGGCGGGACCGTGAGCACCGGCCCCGAGCCCGACGGGCCCGGCTTCGGCGCCGGGGGGGCGGGCCGCTCGGGGGGCGTTCTCTCGAACGGCGGCAGGGTGCAGGCCGACAGCGCGAGGCTGGCGGCAAGGATTAGGACGCGCGACACGCCGCTAGCCTACCCGGCCGCGCCGGATCAGGGAACCTGCGCCGGGGCGTCCTGGATCACGGTCCCGTCGGGCACCATCGCGGGCCCCGGATAGGCGCCTTCCACCGGCTCGACCGCACCCGGCGGGCACTCGATACTCGGTTCGAGCCAGACTCCCTCGACGAACGGCAGGCTCACGGCCGACCCGTTGCAGTATGGCGACGTCTCCCGGCCCGTGTAGTAGTCGATCCAGCGGTGCTCCATGGAGTCCGGCAGCATCGGCTCGAACGAGGAGGTGACGATCGAGCCCATGAGCCGCGACCACACCGCGAGGCCGCCCGTCGTGCCCGTGAGGCCCGTCGGGCTGTTGTCATCGTGGCCCACCCAGGCGACCACGAGGTGCGCTCCCGAGAACCCCGCGAACCAGCTGTCGCGATAATCGTTCGAGGTGCCGGTCTTGCCCGCGACGACCAGCTCGGGCGGCAGCGACTGTCGCGCCGGGCGGCCGGTGCCGCGGTTCATCACCTCGATCAGCATCCGGTCGAGCGCGTAGATCGCCTCGGGGGAACTCGCCTCGGTCACCTCGAGCTCCGGGGCCTTGAGCGCCTTGCCCTCCTCGTCGACGACGGCCCGCACCGCCCGGAGCGGCGAGCGGAACCCGCCGTTCGCGAGCGTGTTGTAGAGCTGCGTGACCTCGAACGGGCTCAGGTTGGTCGCACCGAGCAGCATGGAGGGCAGCTCGGACGGCGCTTCCTCGAGGCCGAGCTGCTCGAACGTCTTCGCGACGCGGCCGAGCCCGACGTCGAGGCCGACGTCCACGGTCGCGAGGTTCAGCGACTGCGTGAGGGCCCGCACGAGCGGTACCGGGCCACGCACCTTCTTGTCGAAGTTGCCGGGTTTCCAGCGATCGCCGTTCGGCAGCTTGAGGTCGATCGGCGCGTCGTCGACGACGGTCGCCGGCGTGTAGCGGCCGGTCTCGAGCGCGGCGAGGTAGACGAGCGGCTTCGCGAGCGAGCCGATCGGGCGCCTCGCGTCGAGCGCGCGGTTGAACCCGTCGAACGACGCGCGGCGGCCGCCGACGAGCGCCACGATCTCGCCGGTCTGCGGCGTCGTCACCACCACGACGCCCTCGAGGCCCTTCGCGGCCTTGCGGCCGGACTTGTCGTGGCGCTCGAGCTCCTCCGCGAGGGCGAGCTCCGCCTTCTCCTGCAGCAGCGGGTCGAGCGTCGCGAAGACGGTGAGCCCGGCCTCGGTGAGGTCGGACTCCTCGTAGTCACTGCGCAGCTGTCGCCGCACGAGGTCGAGGAACGCGGGGAAGAAGCTGCCCGCGCGGCGCCCGCCCTCGCCCACGCCGAGCGGCCGCTTGCTGGCCCGCTCGGCCGCGTCCGCGCCGACGACGCCCTGATCCGCGAGCACGCGCAGCACGAGGTTGCGCCGCTCGAGCGCGCGCTCGGGATGGCGGCGCGGGTCGTAGTACGACGGCCCCCGCACGATCGCGACCATGAGCGCGATCTCCTCGAGGTTGAGTTCCGCGAGCGGCTTGCCGAAATAGAACTGGCTCGCGAGGCCGAAGCCGTGGACCGCGCGCTGCCCGTCCTGGCCCAGGTAGATCTCGTTGATGTAGGCGTTCATGATGTCCGCCTTCTCGAACCGGGCGTCGAGGATCATCGCCATCACGGCTTCCTCGGCCTTGCGGCGGAACGTGCGCCGGCTGTCGAGGAAATAGCTCTTCACGAGCTGCTGGGTGAGCGTGCTGCCGCCCTGCTCGATCTGGCCCGCACGCACGTTCACGAACAGCGCGCGCAGGATCGCGAGCGGATTCACGCCGCGGTGCGTCTCGAACTTGCGGTCTTCGACGGCCTTGAGCGCCTCCGGCAGGAGCGGGGGCACCTCGGCGGGCGAGACGACGATGCGGTCCTCGCCGTGGATCGGGAAGATGCTGCCGATCAGCATCGGGTCGAGGCGCGTCACCGGCACCTCGCTCCCGCTCGCGTCCTGGACGCTCTCGATCGCCTCGCCCGCGAAGCGCAGCCTGAGCGCGCGGGCGGGCTGGAGCTCGTCGGCGAAGCGGAACTCCCGGACGTGCACCGAGACCTCGTCGCCCCGTCGGCGATACGTGCCCGGGCGGTCGGGCTTCGCGACGGCGAGGTAGCCGAGCCGCTCGAGCTCGGCGGCGAAGCGCTTCGCGGAAAGCTGCTGGCCGGAGTAGAGGTCGATGGGCTGCGCGTAGACGCGCGCCGGCAGCGTCCAGCGCCGGCCCTCGAACTGTGCGGTCACCCGGCGGTCGAGCACCAGCACCAGCACGAGCGCTGCAACGACGAGCAGCAACGTCAGGACGACGAAGCCGCGCTCAAGCTGCCTGCGGGTTCCGGACCGGCGCCTTCTGCGAGCCATGCGTGGGGGAGCGATGACGGGGGCGACAGTCTAGCGGCTCCGCCGCCGGCGCGCGCGCCCTGCGAGCGGAACCGCCTAGCGCTTCCAGAAGGCCGGCGTGAGCAGCACCAGGAAGCTGAAGATCTCGAGCCGGCCGAGCAGCATCGCGAGCGAGCACACCCAGGTCTGGAAGTCGGTCAGGCCCTGGTAGTTGCTCGCGGGACCGACGACGCCGAGGCCGGGGCCGGCGTTGTTGATGCAGGCGATGATCGCCGAGAACGAGCTCATGAAATCGAGTCCGCTCGCGAGCAGCGCGAACGTCAGTACCACGACCGTGGCGAAGTAGAGCACGACGAACGCGAGCACCGCGAACACGATGTGGTTCGCGACGATGTGCGTGCCGATCCGCACCGGCGTTACGGCCTGGGGGTGGACGAGCAGCAGCAGCTCGCGCAGGGCCTGGCGGAACAGCACGAGCGTGCGGAACATCTTGATGCCGCCGCCGGTCGAACCGGTGTTGCAGACGTAGCACGACAGCATGAGCATCATGATCGGCGCGAAGATCGGCCACGCCGCGTAGTCCTGCGTCGCGTATCCGCAGGTGGTCGCGAGCGCCACGAGATTGAAGGCGACGTGCCGCAACGCCACCGGGAACTCCTCGTAGACGCCCGACGTCCAGACGAAGAGCGACACGCCGAGCACGCCGACCGAGAGCAGCCAGAGCATCGCGGCCGCCTCGCTGTCCGTCGCATACGCACGGAGGCTCTTCTGCTGCCAGGCGATGAAGTGCCGCGAGAAGTTCATCGCGGAGATCAGCATGAACAGGATCACCACGAGCTCGATCGAGAGCGAGTCGAAGTGGCCGATGCTCGCGTCGTAGTTCGAGAACCCGCCGAGCGCCATGGTCGAGAAGCCGTGGAACACGGCGTCGAACCAGTTCATGCCCGCGAGGTGCAGCGCCCCGATGCAGGCGATCGTCATGAGCGCGTACACGGCCCACAGCGCCTTGGCGGTCTGGGTGATGCGCGGCGTCAGCTTCTCGTTCTTGACCGGGCCCGGGGTTTCCGCCTTGTAGAGCTGCATGCCGCCGACGCCGAGGATCGGCAGGATCGCGACCACGAGCACGATGATGCCCATGCCGCCGTACCAGTGCAGCGCGGCCCGCCACAGGTTCACGGACGGGGGCAGGTGCTCGAGGCCGGTGAGCACGGTGGCGCCCGTGGTACTGAGCCCCGACATCGCCTCGAAGAACGCGTCCGTGAACGTGAGGCCCGGGATCGCCAGCAGCAGCGGCACGGTGGCGATCAACGACATCAGTACCCAGGCGAGCGTCACGAGCAGGAACCCGTCGCGCGAGCGCAGCTCGCGCTTGTGCCGCCGCGTCGTCGCCCACAGCACGAGCCCCGACGCCGCGCAGAGCGCGGAGGCTACAACGAAGTCGATGGCGAGCCCGTCTCGGTAGATGAGCGACGTGACGAACGGCAGCACGTAGGTGACGCTGAAGAGCATCAGCATCGATCCGAGCACGTTGACGACGGCAAGCATCGAGGGATGGCCGGGGCGCCGGTCCTCAGGCCTGGAACAGCCGCTCGACCTGTTCGACGTGCCGCTTGTCGGCCACGAACAGGATCACGTGGTCGTCGGCCTCGATCACCGTGTCGTGGTGAGCCATGATCACGTTGCCGTGGCGCACGATCGCGATGATCGAGGCGCCCTCGGGCAGGCGGACGTCCTCGACCGTCCGTCCGACCACGCGGCTGCTGCGGCTGCCGCGGCTCGCATGCGCGATCGTCTCGATGGCCTCCGCCGCGCCGCCGCGCAGCGAGTGCACCTGCACGACGTCGCCGCGCCGGACGTAGGCAAGCAGCGAACCGATCGTCACCGTCTGCGGCGAGATCGCGACGTCGACCGGCCCGGACTGCATGAGTTCGGCGTAGGCCGGGCGCGTGACGAGCGCCATCACGCGGTGGGCGCCCAGCCGCTTCGCCAGCATCGCGGAGAGGATGTTCGCCTCCTCGGAGTTCGTGAGCGCGCAGAACACGTCGGCGCTGTCGATGTTCTCCTCGACCAGCAGCTCCTCGTCGGCGGCATCGCCGTTCAGCACGATCGTGCTGCGGAGCTGCTCCGAGATGCGCCGTGCGCGCGCCTTGTCGCGCTCGATCACCTTGACCTGGTGATTGTCCTCCTCGAGCTTCTGCGCGAGCCGCAGGCCGATGTTGCCGCCGCCCGCGATGACGACGCGCTTCACCGCGTCCTCGGACTTGCGCATCTCGGCCATGACGCTGCGTATGTCCTCGGTCGCGGCGATGAAGAACACCTCGTCGCCGTGCTCGACGACCGTGTCGCCCCCGACGTCGACGCTCTGCCCGCCGCGGAAGATGGCGGCGACGCGCGCGTCGACGCGCGGGATGTGGTCGCGGATCGCGCGGATGGGCTGGCCCACCAGCAGGCCGCCCTTGAGCGCCCTGAGCCCGACGAGCCGGACGCGGCCGTCGGCGAAGTCGACCACCTGCAGCGCGCCCGGGTAGCGGATCAGCCGCTCGATGTACGCCGTCACGGCTTCCTCGGGGCTCAGGTAGACGTCGACGGCGAAGCCGCCGAACTGCTGCGGAGGAGCCTCGCCCTCGGTCGAGACGAAGAGCGCCGGGTGGTAGGTGTAGGACTGCGCGCGGATGCGTGCGATCTTCGTCTTCGTGCCGAAGAGCGTCCACGCGACGTGGCAGGCCACCATGTTGACCTCGTCGCTGTTCGTGAGCGCGACGATCATGTCGGCGCCCGCCGCCCCGGCCATCTCGAGGATCTGGGGGCTCGCGGCGTTGCCCTGCACGGTGCGGATGTCGATGCGGTCCTGCAGGTCGCGCAGCAGCGTGTCGTCCTTGTCCACGACCGTGACGTCGTTCGCCTCCTCGCGGGCGAGGTGATGCGCCGCCGTCCGGCCGACCTGACCGGCCCCGAGGATGATGATTTTCACGATGCTGGTCCTGCGGGTCCCGGGCGCCGGAGGCCTGGATTCTCGGCCGGCCTGACCGTGCGCTCGGTCCGGATTGTACGCCTCAGACGGTCTCGAGGTGCGCGTAGCCCATCATCAGCCACTTGGTGCCCTGGCGCTCGAAGTTGACCTGCACCCGGCCGTTCGGGCCCTGGCCCTCGACCGAAAGCACCACGCCGTCGCCGAACTTCGGGTGCCGGACCCGCTGGCCGAGCTTCAGGCTGCCGGGGGAGTCGTCGACGAACCGGGAAGACGCGACCGTCCGCGTGCCGAACCCGCTGCCGCTGCCCCGCTGGGGCGGCACGTAGGCCGGGCGGCTCACCTGGACCTTGGGGCGCACCTCCTCGACGAGTTCCGCCGGGATCTCGGCGATGAACCGCGACGGCGCCCCGTAGCTGTCGATGCCGTGCATGCGGCGCTGCTCGGCGTAGGTCAGGTACAGCTGGCGCATCGCACGGGTGGTGCCGACGTAGCAGAGCCGCCGCTCCTCCTCGAGCCCCTGCAGGTCGGTGACCGACCGCTGGTGCGGGAACAGGCCGTCCTCGAGGCCGCACAGGTAGACGACGGGGAACTCGAGCCCCTTGGCCGTGTGCAGCGTCATCATCTGCACGCAGTCCTCCCATTCCTCGGCCTGGCCTTCGCCCGACTCGAGCACGGCGTGCGAGAGGAACGACATCAGCGGCGGCAGTTCGCCGTCCTCGGGCGCGTAGCCGCGCGCCGCGCTCACGAGTTCCTCGAGGTTCTCGACGCGCGCCTCGCCCTTGTCCGCCTTCTCCTTCTGGTAATGCGCGACGAGGCCGCTCGCCTGGATGACGTGGTCGACCTGCTCGTGGAGAGGCAGACCGCGCGTGTCGGCGTCGAGCCGATCGACGAGCGCGAGAAACGCCTGCAGGCAGCCCGCGGCGCGCGCGCCGAGCTCCTCGGCGCACGGCGTGGCGGCGGCCCACAGCGACGTGCCGTGCGTCTTCGCGTGCGCGCGCAGCACCTCGAGCGTGCGTGCGCCGACGCCGCGCGTCGGCAGGTTCACGACGCGCTCGAACGAGGCGTCGTCGTCGCGGTTCGCGACGAGGCGCAGGTAGGCGAGCGCGTCCTTGATCTCCTGGCGCTCGAAGAACCTCAGGCCCCCGTACACGCGGTAGGGGATGCGCGATGCGAGGAGGTATTCCTCGAACACGCGCGACTGGGCGTTCGAGCGGTAGAGGATCGCGTTGTCGCGCCGCTGCCCGCCGCGCGAGACCCACTCACGGATGCGGTTCACTACGAACTCGGCCTCGTCCCGCTCGTTGAAGCCGCGATAGAGGCGGATCCGCTCGCCCTTGCCGTCGCTCGTCCAGAGCTTCTTGCCGATGCGGCCGCTGTTGTTCGAGATGATCGCGTTCGCGGCGGCGAGGATGTTGCCGGTCGAGCGGTAGTTCTGCTCGAGGCGGAAGAGCAGCACGCCGGGGAAGTCCTTGCGGAACTGCTGCAGGTTCTCGACCCGCGCGCCGCGCCAGCGGTAGATCGACTGGTCGTCGTCGCCCACGACGAACGGCAGGCTCGTCGAGCCCACCAGCGCCTTCATCCAGGCGTACTGGATCGTGTTCGTGTCCTGGAACTCGTCGACGAGCACGTGGCCGAAGCGCGCGCGGTAGTGCTCGGCGAGCCCCGGCACCTCGCGCCACAGCTCGTAGCTGCGCAGCAGCAGCTCCGCGAAATCGACGACGCCGTTGCGGCGGCAGGCTTCCTCGTACGCCTCGTACAGCCGGATCAGCTGGCGCCGCGTCGGGTCGCCGTCGTCGACGACCTGCTTCGGGCGCAGCCCTTCGTCCTTCTGCGAGTTGATGAACCAGGTCACCTCGCGGGGCACCCAGCGCGCCTCGTCGAGCCCGAGACCGCGCACGAGCCGCTTCACCAGGCGCTGCTGGTCCTCGGCGTCGAGGATCGAGAAGCCCTGCGGCAGCCCGGCCTCGCGCCAGTGCGTGCGCAGCAGCCGGTGCGCGATGCCGTGGAAGGTGCCGATCCAGAGCGGCGCGGACGGCATGCCGAGCTGCGCTTCGATTCGCGCGCGCATCTCTCCCGCCGCCTTGTTGGTGAAGGTGACGGCCAGGATGCCGTGCGGCGAGACGTGCTCGACCTCGACGAGCCACGCGACGCGGTGCGTGAGCACGCGCGTCTTGCCGCTGCCGGCGCCGGCAAGCACCAGCGTCGGGGCGAGCGGCGCAGTGACCGCCTGCCGCTGCGCTTCGTTCAGCGGTCCGAGGAGATGGGAGACGTCCATGGGAGGGGCGCGATTCTAGCAGGCAGCCGAGCGGCTGCACGCTCCGCGAACGCTCGCGGCCCTCCGGAAAGTGCGGCCCCGCCCGCCCCGGTCGGGCGGGCGGGCGGAGCCGCCGGGCGACGCGTCAGTTCTGCCGGGGGCGCGCCGGCCTGAAGGACTGCTGGCCGTGGAGGTTCTGCATGACCTCGCCCGTCGTGAGGCGCAGCGGGTACGTGTCGTTCGTGAGCCAGCGTCCGAGCAGGTTCGCGTAGAACGGGCTGCCGAGCACGCCGCTCATGCCGCCGGGCAGCGCGGTCTCGGCCTCGATCGAGCCCGGTGCGCCGCCGGGCGAGCCGACGTAGCGCCGGTTCGGGCCGCTGCCGAACATGAACGCATTGACGGAGTCCGCGCGTGCGCTGTGCGACGACGCGTCGACCACGCCGAACCCGCCGTCCGTTGCAAGTCCGCGCAGTCCCGCGATCGACGGCGGGAAGCCCGGCGTCGCGCCGGGGATGCTGAACGGCCCTTCGACGACGAGCCCGTCGAAGACGATGCGGTGCAGCTTGCCCCACACGTAGTCGGCCTGGTTCGTCGAGCCGCCGAACGCGGCCTTGTAGTCGTCGCTCGCGAGCCGTCCCAGCGCGTCCGCGAGGCTCTTCAGCATCACGTAGTCGCGGCGCTCGGCCGGCTGCGCGAGGCCCGCCGCCCCGGCCCAGCCGAAGAAGTCGACCGTCGACAGGCCGATGCCGTCGCGCTCGACGAGGTGCCGGAGCGCCTTGATCGCCTCGCCCGAGCCCGGCGTCGGCAGCCCGAGCCCGGTGAGTGTCGTGTCGACCCCGTTCCTGATCGCCTGCGAGCGCCACACCGAGTAGATCGTCGCGGCGACGCTGTGCGCCACCTCGTCGGCGCTCGGCGGGGCGAGCTGGCCGTCCACGTCGGCCGCGTCGTAGCCGGTCGCCACGCCCGTGGGCGTGGTGTGGTTCCAGGCCCTGAGCCTCCCGACCGCCTCGACCACTCGCGGGTCCCCTGCGAGCGCGGCGAGGGCGGCCGGTGCGCCGGGCGCCAGCGCCCGATCGAACGCGCCGGTGATGTACGGCGTGAACACTTCGGCGTCGAGCAGTTTGACGTCGGCCTGGATCGCCTTCATGTCCTCGCGGTCGACCCGGCCGAGCGCGAACTGTTCGCCGAGCGCCTGCGTGATGCGTCCAGCGCGCGTGCCGAAGTCGAAGGTGTAGCCGAGGTAGTAGATGCCCTGCCCGCCGGGGCGCAGCTGGTTGACGGGATTGTTGTCGAGCGTCGCCCCCGACGTGTCGTTGTTCGCGTTCACGACGAAGCCGTTCTTCGGGTTCACGGTCTGCGGCAACTCGGCGAACGGCAGCGACAGGTAGCCCGTGCCGTTGAACGCGTCGGGCGCCGGGTCCCTGAGCCACTCGTTGCCGCCGAGTCCGCTGCGGATGAACCACGGCGGCGCGCCGTTCACCGTGTTCGCCTGCAGGTCCTCGCGCAGCGGCACCTCGCTCGTCGTGAAGTAGCCGATGTTCCCCGCGACGTCACCGTAGATGAAGTTCTGCGAGCCCACGTCGAAGTACTGCAGCGCGCGCGTGAAGTCCTGGAGGTTCCGCGCGAAGTTGAGCAGCCGGAAAGTCTCGAGCTCGCGGGTCGGTCCGAAGCCCGTGTACTGCACGCTGAGCGCGAGCCCGCCGCCGAGGTCCGCGATGACAGGCCCGTGGTTGCGCCGCGGGATCGTGAGCACCGAGCCCGGCACGCCGAACTGCCCCGGCTGGAGCGTGAGGACCGTGTCCGGACCGTTCGCGAGGCCGTCGCGGAGGTTGACGCGGAACTCGAGCGGCACGCGCACGGCGGGCTCCTTCTGCCCGAGGTACGTCGAGGAGACGCCGCTGGGGGAAGCCGCGTCGGGCTGCAGCAGCTCGAGGTACGTGTCCGTCACGTCGAAGCCGGTCGTCGTCTCGCCCCAGGTCACGTGGCGGTTCTGGCCGAGCACGACGTAGGGGGCGCCCGCGACCGCGCTGCCGATGGAGTCCAGGCCCTCCTTGCGCGCGACGAGGTGGATCTGGTGGAAGTTCGGCGGCAGGTCGAGGCTGAGGTGCGGATCGTTCGCGACCAGCGGCCTGCCGTCCGTGGTGCGCCAGCCCGCGACGGCCCACTCGTTGCTGCCGATCTGCTGCTCGGTGCGCGTGAGCGTCTTGCGCAGGAACGGCACGCGGTCGTAGCGCTGCTTGAGCGAGCGGATCGCCTGCTGCGCCGTCCCGTCGAGCTTCGTCGACTGCACGGTCGGCAGCCCTGCCGCACCCGCCCGCGACGAGCGCGACGCCGCCGCGGACTTGAGGCCGCCGAGGAACGGCGGCTGGCCCGTGGCGTCCGGGACACTCGCGGCAGGATCGAACGGCGCCGAGCGGAACACGTCGCCGAAGAACATCGCCTGCGCGCCGAGCGCGCCGAGCCTCGCCTCGTAGGCCTGGAAGGTCTGCGTCGCATCGATGTCGAGGTCGAAGGAGAGCTGGAACGCCAGCGCCTTGCCTACGACGGCGCTGTCGAGCGCCGTCCAGGGCTCGAACCTCGTGACCTGCAGCGCGCCGTACTGAACGGGCAGCGGATTGCGCGCCACCCACGCGTTCACGCCGTCGGCGAACGCCTGCAGGCTCGCGCGCATCGCCGGCGAGTAGGCGTCGAGGGAGCGCTGTGCCGCGCGGCGCAGGCCGATGGTCTGCAGCTCGACGTCGCTCGCGAGCGCTCCGGATCCCACGAGAGCCGCGAGCGTGCCGCTCGCCTGCCGCCGCACGACGTCGATCTGGAACAGCCGGTCCTGCGCGGTGACCCAGCCCTGCAGGAAGATCGCGTCGTGCTCGTCCTGCGCGTAGATGTGCGGCATGCCGTCTGCATCGCGGAGGATGCGGGCCGGGCCGTTGAGCTGCGGCAGCTCGATGGTCGCGCCCTTGACTTGCCCCGGCGGCGAGCCCGCGGCGCCCGCGAGCGGAGAGGCGGTGGCGAGGACGGTGGCTATGATCACGCCCAAAGGCGTGCGTCGGCGTGTCTGGCGCATGGATCTTCCCCTGGTCTGTTTGTACGTGCGTCGCTCGCTGCGGCGCTCTCGTCTTTATACGCCGCCCGTTGTTGCATGTAACGCTGCACCACGGCGAGATGGCGCACGCGACGCGCGTGGCGCGCGGCTTATGTAAAAAGCCACGCCGCGCTTCAGCGCGCGCCCGTCCTCGGCATCCAGCGCCACACGACGGCGCCCGCAAGTATCGCGAGGATCACGTCGATCCAGCCGTAGAGTGGAGCGGCGGCGCCCGCCTGCAGCAGGCTGAGCAGCACGACCACGAAGACGGTGACACCGGCCGCCACCGCCGGGGGCAGTCCTGCGCCTGCGAGCAGCCAGCCGAGCGCGACGTAGCTGAACGCCTTGCCCGCGAGCTCGGCGGGCGGCGGCGCGTTGCGGCTCAGGTAGTCACCGAGGTCCGGGATCTCGACGCCGACCGGCGACGTGCCGCCGAGCAGCGGCACGACGGCGACGGCGACGAGCCACGTGCCGAGCGCGGCGGCGATGAAGGCGGAGCGGCCGCGATCCTCGAGCCGGCTGATGAGCACGAGCACCGGCAGCAGCAGCGCGATCGCCGCGAGCTCCGCCGCCTCGAGCGCGTTGCCGGCCGTGATCGCGCGCCCGATCAGCACGATCGCGATCACGATGAGGAAGCCGTCGACGCTGCGCTGCCGCCGCGCGAGATGGAAGACCGCCTGCGCCACGACGAGCCACCCGACCAGGAACGCGGCCAGCCTCGCCACCGCGATGTCGGGCGAGAACAGGGGACGGACGGCGCGCTTCAGCTGTCCGAGTCCGACGTCGGGCACCAGCGGCCACAGCCGCGCGAGCAGCCAGAGCACGAGCACCGTCACGGCGACGGCGCCCGAGCGGCCGCGCGGATTCGCCTGCGGCGTCATGCGCGCGCCGAGCACCTGCCACGCGCTGCCCGCGATCCCTCCCACGAACGCACCGGCCGTGTTGAGCGACAGGTCCGTCAGGCTCGGTACGCGCGACTCGATCGAGGCCTGCGTGAGCTCCATCGCGAGGGAAAGCAGGCTGCCGCCCGCGACGCTGGCCGCGAGCGCCGCCGTCCGCCCGGCGCGCGGCTCGACGAGGAGTGCCAGGCAGAACCCGAGCGGCACGTACAGCAGCAGGTTGTTCAGCATGTCGCCGCGGGAGGCGCGGGCCCACGCGAGCGTGCGTGCGGCCTCGGCGAGCGTCAGCTCGGCGCCGTCGAAGCGGAACGGGAACAGCGAGACGTAGAGGATCAGCGCGACGACGATCGCGAGCAGCAGCGGGGCGGCGAAATGCGAGCGGCCCGACACCCGCGCCTCACGCGCGGATCGGCAGGTAGTGGTCGATCAGGAGCGCCGCGAAGAGCAGCATCAGGTAGTTGATCGAGTACCGGAAGACCTTCATCGGCAGCTGCGGCGGCGCGTCCTTGCGGCGCAGCGCGATCGCGTGGCGCATGAACACCGCCCCGAGCGCCACCGCGGCTGCGAGGTAGAGGAGGCCGCTCATGCCCGTGAGCCAGGGCAGCAGCGTCGCGATCACGAGCAGGATCGTGTAGAGCAGGATGTGCAGCCGCGTGAAATCGATCCCGTACGCGACCGGCAGCATCGGTATGCCGGCGCGCGCGTAATCGTCGCGCCGGGCGATCGCGAGGGCCCAGAAATGGGGCGGCGTCCAGACGAAGATGATGAGGAACAGCAGCAGCGCGTGCGGATCGATCGTGCCCGTCACGGCGGTCCAGCCGAGCACGGGCGGCGCCGCGCCGGCCGCGCCGCCGATCACGATGTTCTGCGGCGTCACGTGCTTGAGCCACACCGTGTAGACGACGGCGTATCCGATCAGCGAGGCGAACGTGAGCACCGCCGTGAGCGGGTTCACCGCGATCCAGAGCACGAGCATCGCGAGCACGCCGAGGACCGCGGCGTACGCGAGCGCCTGCCGCGAGGTCACGTGCCCCGTCGGGATCGGCCGGTTCATGGTCCGCGCCATCCGCTCGTCGTAGCGACGGTCGAGCACGTGGTTGATGGCCGCGGCGCTCGAGGCGGCGAGGCCGATGCCGATCGTGCCGAAGAGCACGGCAGCCAGCGGCGGGAGGCCGGGCACCGCGAGGAACATCCCGACGACCGCCGTGAAGACGATCAGCGAGACGACTTTCGGCTTGCCGAGCTCGAGGTAATCCCGCCAGGTCGCGGACCCCTCGGCGGCAACGTGGTGGTCCGCGGTGGCCATGGAACCGGCATTGTACCCGCGCGCGTCAGCGCAGGCTGCGCGGCGTCCAGAGGAAGCGGATCAGCGCGACGGTGGCGAGCACGAGCAGGGCCGCCACGCCATTGTGCGCGGTCGCGAGCGAGAGCGGCAGCGCGTTCAGCACCATGAGCGGCCCCACGGTCCACTGCAGGACCAGGAACGCCGCGAGCGCCCCGCCGGCGGTCCGCACCCCCCTCGACTTGCCGTCCCGCGCGGCGCGCCACGCCAGGTAGCCGAGCACGAGCGCGGTGACCACGGCGCCGAGGCGGTGCGTGTAGTGGATCGCCACGCGAGCCGGGTGATCGAGCACCCCGCCCTCGTAGTCGATGCCGAGCCCGCGCCACAGCACGAACGCGTCCTTGAAGTCCATCGCCGGCCAGAAGGAGCGCTGGCAGGTCGGGAAATCGGGGCAGGCGAGCGCGGCGTAGTTGGTGCTCACCCAGCCGCCGAGCATGATCTGCACCACAAGCACCGCCAGCCCCGCGACTGCCAGGATCCTGAGCCCGCGCTCGCCCGCGGGCCGGGTCGTCCGGTCCGTGCGCAGTGCGAGCCACCAGAGCAACGCCATCGTCGAGAGTCCGCCGACGAGGTGCGCGGTGACGATCAGCGGTTTCAGGAGCAGCGTCACGGTCCACATGCCGAGCAGCCCCTGGAAGACGACCAGCATGACGAGCAGCGCCGGCAGCCTGAGCGGCTGGGCCGGATCCCGCCGGTTCCGGTACGCGAGGATCGCGATCGCGAGGATCACGAGCCCGAGCGCGGTCGCGAGGTAGCGGTGGATCATTTCCTTTAGCGCCTTGTCCGCCTCGAGCGGGCGCCCGGGGTATGCGGCGTTGGCGTGGTCGGCGTTCTGCATCGCGTCGCCGACCGTCAGGTGGCCGTAGCAGCCCGGCCAGTCGGGGCAGCCGAGGCCCGCATGGCTGAGGCGCACCCAGGCTCCCAGCACGATCACGCACAGGGCGAGGGCCGTGCCGAACAGGCACAGGCGATGGAACAGGGTACGGGGCATGGCGCGGACCTCAGCCGATGTGGGACAGGCGCAGGAGCTTGCGGGTATCCGTGAGCAGCGACTTGGCCGGCGCCTCGGCGGAGTAGCTCATCAGCAGGTTGCCGAGCGGATCGACGAGGTAGATCCGGCCGGCCGCGCCGACCGGGACGCCGCCGTAGGACGGGAACTGTGCGAGCAGCGCTGCGGCCACCGGGTCGTCGACACGCACGAGCTCCAGGTCGGGATGTTCGCGGTCGAGGAAGTCCCGGTCGCAGCAGTTGCCCGTCACCAGGAACACCCGCTGCACGCGGTCCATGTCCTTGTTGAGAGCGATGTGCGACTGTCGCATGAGGTACAGCGCCTCGCGGCAGCGCGCGTCGCAGGCCCCGTCGCCCACGTAGAGCATCGTCCACTTACCGCGCAGGAAGCCGGGCGCGGTCGCCGCCCCGTCGGCCGTCGGCAGCGCGACCTCGGGCAGCGGGCGGGCGGGATCGATGAGGTCGCCCTTGTTCGCGCCGCCGGACGGGCGCCAGGCGCCGGGCCCGTAGTAAAGCCAGAAGGCGATCGCGAGCGGGACGAAGAAGATCGCCGCCAGCGCGAGCAGCTGTCGGCGGCCGCGGCGCTGGGCGTCGGGCGAGGTTTCGGTCATGGCGCAGGGGCTCCGGGATTCGGGTCGGCGGGTTTCAGGCTCACGACGACGAACAGCACGACGGCGACCAGCGCGAACGCGAACCACTGGATCGCGTAACCCAGGTGGCGCTCGGGCCCGAACCCGAGCGCGGGCCGCCACTTGCGCTCGTAGCCCTCCGGCACGCCAGCATCGAGCAGCACGATTCGCGATTCGACGTCGATGCCGAGCGCGGATTCTACGTCGGCCTCGGTCGGGAACAGCATCACCCGCGGCCATCCCGTGACTCCGGGCGCCACGGCCGGACCGACGCGCAGGCCGGGCACCGGCAGGCCGTCGAGCGTGCCGCTCAGCTCGCGTTCCCGCACGCCGACCGAGACGTCGGGCAGTTGCTCCCGGGTCGGACCGAGGGGGACCCAGCCGCGGTCGACGAGCACCCAGCCCCGGCCGTCGGACCGCTCGAGGGGGGTGAGCACCCGGTAGCCGGGGCGACCGTCCACGGAGGGCATGTTGTCGAGCAGGATCTGGCGCGTGGCGTCGTACGAGCCCCTGAGACTGACGCGCTGGTAGCGTGCGAGCTCGTCGAAGCCGAGGCCTGTCGCGTCGACCGTCACGTCGCTCCCCTTCATGAACGCGTCGACGAGCGCCTGCTTCTCGCCCGCGCGGCCGATCTGCCACCACCCGAGCGACACGAAGACTGCGAGCCCGAGCGCGGTGAGCCCCGTGGCCCAGGCGGACGGCGCGAACACGCGGCTGCCGATGCGGACGCTCATCTATACTCTCGCTTCCGAGACCGGAGGATTCTGCCCGGCATGATCAAGTTCCTGATCGTCGCGACCCTGGCCGCAATCGTCGCGAGCCTGGGCACCGGCCTGTTCCACCTCGTCAAGGACGAGGGCAAGTCGAGGCGCATGGTCAACGCACTGACCGTGCGCATCGCGCTGTCCGTGCTGCTTTTCGTGCTGCTCTTCGTCGCATGGAAGGGCGGGCTCATCGAGCCTCACGGCCTCGGCCGCTGAGCCCGGCCGCTTCCGATCCCCTTCGTCCAAACGGAACGGCCGCCCCACGGCGGCCGCCCCCGATTGCATCCGGCCCCGGTGCGCTAGGCGCCGGGGCGCTTCGCATGCCTCACAGCCAGTAGACGAAGATGAAGAGGCCGAGCCACACGACGTCGACGAAGTGCCAGTACCACGCGACGCCTTCGAACGCGAAATGGTGCGTCGGCGTGAAGTGGCCCCGGAGCACGCGCAGCCAGATCACGAGCAGCATGATGGCGCCCATGGTCACATGCAGGCCGTGGAAGCCCGTCAGCATGAAGAACGTGGAGCCGTAGATGCCCGTGTCGAGCCGCAGGTTCAGCGCCTCGTAGGCGTGGTGGTACTCGTATGCCTGAAGGCCGACGAACAGGAAGCCGAGCAGGAAGGTGAGCGCGAGGAACAGCTTGAGCGTGCCGCGATGGCCGGCCTTGAGGGCGTGGTGCGCGATCGTGATCGTGACGCCCGAGGTGAGCAGGATCGCCGTGTTGATCGCGGGGAGGCCGAACGCGGGGATCGTCTCGAACTGGCCGCCGATGGCGCCGGGGCCGTTGGTCGGCCAGGTCGACTCGAAGCCCCGCCACAGGAAGTCGTTCGTGAGGAAGCGCGAGCCCTCGCCGCCGAGCCAGGGCACCGAGAGATGGCGCGCGTACCACAGCGCGCCGAAGAACGCCGCGAAGAACATGACCTCGGAGAAGATGAACCACATCATCCCCATGCGGAACGACCGGTCGACGCCGTCGTTGTAGAGGCCACGCTGGCTCTCGTCGATCACCGTGCCGAACCAGCCATAGAACATGTACGCCACCCCGGCGAGGCCGAGGTAGGCGACCAGCGGGCCGAAGCTCCAGCCGTTCAGCACGGCGGAGATGCCGAGCATCATCGTGAAGAGCGTGATCGCGCCGACGGCGGGCCACTTGCTGCCGTGGGGGATGTAGTACTTTCCGGCGCCGTGCGCGGCGTGTGCTTGGGCCATGGCTCGAGCGTTCCTCTGGTTCTGGTTCAAACGCCGGCCGACGCGCGACCGACCCCCGTCAGCTTCAGCGCGCCGCGAGCCTCTGCCCGGGCAGCGTGTACATCGAATAGGCGAGCGTCATCCGGTCGACCTGCGCGGGCAGGTCCGGGTCGAGTATGAAGCGCACCGTGAACTCGCGCTCCTGCCCGGGCCCGAACTCCTGCGGCGTGAAGCAGAAGCACTCCGTCTTCTGCAGGTAGCGGGCCGTCTGCGCGGGCGCCACGCTCGGGACCGCCTGGCCGATCACCGGCACCGAAGCGCGGCTGTGGATCCGGAACTTCGCCTCGTGCAGCCGGCCCGGCTCGACCACGAGCTCGGGTGTCTCGGGCACGAGCTCCCACTCGCCGCCGGGCGCGACGATCGAGACGAACTCGAGCGCGACCTTGCGGCCCGCGCCGGCCGACGATTCCGTCGCGGCCGAGGGGGCGTCATTGACGCGGATGCCGGCAGCCTCGCAGATCACGTCGTAGAGGGGCACGAGCGCGAAGCCGAACGCGAAGCTGCCAGCGACCATCACGAGGAGGCTCCGCGTCAGCGAACGGTCGCTCGCGCGGCGCGGCGCGGGCGGCGCGCCCGCGGGATCGTCACCGGGACCGGTCGAGGATTCGCGCACGGGCTCGCTCACGGCTGGGCCTTCATGACGCCGGAGGCGATGAAGGCGACGTAGATCCCGAGCGCGACGATCACCAGCACGATGGTCGTCCTGCGGATGCGTCGCCGCTGCTCGTCGGAAGGTCCGCCAGCCGTCATTTCGCGCGTCCGCTCACCGGATGACCGGCGCCTCGTCGAACGTGTGGTACGGGGCGGGCGACGGCACGGTCCACTCGAGGCCGTGCACGCGGGCGCCATCCCAGACCTCGGCCGTGACCTTCTCGCCGCCCTTCGCGCACTTCCAGACGATGTACACGAACAGCAGCTGCGAAAGGCCGAAGCCGAACGCGCCGATCGAGGAGACCATGTTCCAGTCGGCGAACTGGGTCGAGTAGTCCGGGATGCGGCGCGGCATGCCCGCGAGGCCGAGGAAGTGCTGCGGGAAGAACAGCACGTTCACGAAGATCGCCGACATCCAGAAGTGGATCTTCGAGAGCTTCACGTCGTACATGTGGCCGGTCCACTTCGGGATCCAGAAATAGACGGCCGCCATGATCGCGAACACCGCGCCCGGCACCAGCACGTAGTGGAAGTGGGCCACGATGAAGTAGGTGTCGTGGTACTGGAAGTCGACCGGGGCGATGGCCATCATGAGGCCCGAGAAGCCGCCGATCGTGAAGAGGAACAGGAACGCGAGCGCGAAGAGCATCGGCGTCTCGAACGAGAGCGAGCCCTTCCACATCGTCGCGGTCCAGTTGAAGACTTTCACGCCCGTGGGCACCGCGATCAGCATCGTCGAGAGCATGAAGAACATCGTGCCGGCGAGCGGCATGCCCACCGTGAACATGTGGTGCGCCCAGACGATGAACGAGAGGAAGGCGATCGAGGCGGTCGCGTAGACCATCGCGTCGTAGCCGAACAGCTTCTTGCGCGAGAACGTCGGGATGATCTCCGACACGATCCC
>Ga0209391_10000469_pt1 | contig 18949 bp, 15 predicted proteins | sample PPLLak3March2015_FD_187246 | JGI IMG/M metagenome (GOLD analysis project Ga0209391, IMG submission 187246) | Freshwater sediment microbial communities from Prairie Pothole Lake near Jamestown, North Dakota, USA - PPLs Lake P7 Core (1) Depth... | ecosystem: Environmental > Aquatic > Freshwater >...
CCGCGCGCCGGCGTCGTCGAAGTGACGCGGCGAATACGCGCGGGCGGACCGCTCCGGCCCGAGGAGCGGCGCGTAGTTCTCGAGCGTCGTCGCGTCGGGCAGGCAGCCGATGGCCTGTGTCGAGGCGACGACACCGAGCGCGGCGAAACGCGGCAGGTCGGCGAGCGCGGGCACCTCGACGTGCTCGACGCGGTGCCGTCGGTCGCGCGGGCCGTTGACACGCGCGGCCCGCTCGTAAGCGTCGAGCGACATGCGGATCGCGGCGTCCCCGATCGCGTGGATCGCGATCTGCAGGCCCGCGCGGTCGTACGCCGCGACGACGGCGTCGAGCTCGCCCTGGGAGAGGAATGCCTCGCCGCGTCCGCCGCCGGTGTAGGGCTCGATCAGGTAGGCCGTCCTCGCGTCGACCGTGCCGTCGAGGATCAGCTTCGCGAGCCCGTAGGACACGAACTGGCCACGCGTCGTGTCGCGCAGTCGCACGTACTCCGCGAGGCGCTCCGGCGTGGCGGCGGGGTCGACGGGCACCGAGACGCGGAACCGGGTGAGCAGCGTCCCTTCGCGCTCAGCCCGCTCGACCGCGCCGCGCTCGTGGTCGGTCAGGCCGACGTCGGTGAGCTCCTGGAGCGAGGTGATGCCGAACGACGCAGCCGTGGCGAGCTCCTCGAGCAGCAGGCGATAGGTGGCCTCGCCGTCGAGCGACGGCAGCAGGTCGAGCACGAGATCGTCCGCCGCTTCCTTGAGGTAACCGGTCGGCTGGCCGTCCGCGTCCCGTTCGATCACGCCGTCCGGCGGATCCCTGGTTTCACGCGTGATGCCGGCGAGCGCGAGCGCACGACTGTTCGCGAGCGACGTGTGGCCGTCGCGATCGCGCAGTACGACGGGCCGATCCGGGAAGGTCGCGTCCAGGTATCGCCGATGGGGCGCGCGATCCGGGAAGTCGTTCGGCATCCAGCCGCGACCGACGATCCATGCGCCCGGCGGCAGGTCCCGCACGTAGTCGAGCAGCCGCTGGCGGAGCACGTCGACCGACCCCGCGTTGTAAAGCGCGGCGCTGCGGCGGTAGGGCAGGTGCCAGTGTGAGTCGTTGAATCCCGGCACGACGCGCCGGCCCCCGAGGTCGACGATACGGGTCCCGGCCCCGGCAAGTGCGCGCACCCGTGCATCGTCGCCGACCGCGACGAAGCGGCCGTCCGCGACCGCGAAAGCCGTCGCGGCGGGCGACGCCGGGTTGCCCGTCCAGACTCGTGCGTTCACGTAGATGTCGTCGGGCGCGCCGATCGGCGTCGCCGACGATGCGGGAGCGGACAGCGTCAGGCCGAGCAGCACGAGGCAAAGGAGTAACGGCACGAGCGTTCCCGGGCGACGGCGACCGCAGGATGATACAGCCGGCCTCGCACCATCCGGCACGTGCCGGGGCGCGCTATAGTCCGGCGCATTCCCTGAGGGCCCCATCGTGACCCAGTCAAACTGCCGTCCTGCGCGACTTCCGACCGCCGTCGCCGTCGTCGCCTCGTTCGCGGGCTTGTGTGCCGCGACGGCACCCGCACAGCCGCAGCCTTCCCTGGTCCAGCGTGAGGAAGTCGGCAACCGCATCACGGAGGAAATCCCGCCGATCCCGCCCGAGCTCGTCGAGCGACTCGAGCGCTACCAGAATACGCGCGGCGCGAACGTGGCCGGTTGGACCCGCGACGGCTGCCTGCTGATCGGCACCCGGTTCGCCGAGACCACGCAGGCCCACCGCGTGTGCCAGCCGCTCGCCATGCGCGAGCAGCTCACGTTCTACCGCGAGCCGCTGGGCGAGATCGTGGCCGCGCCGGCCCGCGCGCCGCGCGCCGGCTTCGTGTTCTCGAAGGACAAGGGCGGCGACGAGTTCGCGCAGCTCCACTGGTTCGACGAGGCGACGCGCGAGGTACGCTTGCTGACCGACGGCCGACGATCGCAGAACGTGGGCGTGGTGCTCTCGCGCGACGGCCGGCGCATGGCCTATCGCAGCACGGCCCGCAACGGCACGGACAGCGACGTCTGGGTACGCGAGCTGCCCGATGGCGAGCCGCGCCTCCTGGTCGCGGAGGGGGGAACCTGGTCGCCGATGGATTTCTCGCCGGACGGCAAGCGGCTGATCGTGATGCGGTATGTCTCGATCGCCGAGTCCTATCCGGGCGAGGTCGAACTCGAGAGCGGTCGCCTGCGCATGTTCCCCGTCGAAGGCGGCAAGGCCGCCTTCGGCGACTTCCTGTTCGGTCCGGACGGGCGTTCGTCCTATTTCGTCTCGGACGAGCCCGTCGACGGCGTTGCGCAGGAGTTCCGGACGCTGCGCCACCACGATCTCGTGACGGGCAAGCTCACCGTGCTGAGCCGCGCGATTCCCTGGGACGTCGGGTCGGTCTCCATCGCCGACGACGGGCGGCACCTGGCCTACGTCACGAACGAGGACGGCGTCAGCCGCCTGCACGTCCTCGAGTTGCCGTCGCACCGCCCTGTCGCGTTGCCCGATCTGCCGATGGGCGTGTTCGGCGCGGGAGCGTTTTCGCCGGACGGCCAGCGCCTGGCGCTCAGCGTCAACGGCGCCACCTCGCCGAGCGACGCCTACGTGATCGACCTGCGGCAGCGCACGGCGACGCGCTGGACCCGCAGCGAGATCGGCGGGCTCGACGCGTCCAGGTTCGTCACGCCGACCCTGATCCGTTACCCGACCTTCGACACGGTGGACGGTCGCCCGCGCACGATCCCGGCGTTCTTCTACCGACCCGCGAACGTGCCTCCGGGGCGCCGCGTGCCGGTCGTGATCAACATCCACGGCGGCCCCGAATCGCAGGCGTTCCCGACGTTCAACCCGACGGCGCAGTTCCTGGCCCTCGAGCTCGGCGTCGCGATGCTGGTGCCGAACGTCCGCGGCTCGAGCGGCTACGGCAGGACGTACCTCGCCCTCGACAACGTCGCGCAGCGCGAGGACGCCGTGCGGGACATCGGCGCGCTGCTCGACTGGATCGCCCGCGAGCCGGGCCTCGACGCGTCCCGGGTCGGCGTGATCGGGGGCAGCTACGGCGGCTACATGGTGCTCGCGTCGCTCACGCACTTCCCGGACCGCATCCGCGCCGGCGTCAGCACGGTCGGCATCTCGCACTTCCGCACCTTCCTCGAGAACACGGAGAGCTACCGTCGCGACCTGCGCCGCGCCGAATACGGCGACGAGCGCGACGCGGAGGTTGCCCGGCTTTTCGAGCGCATCTCCCCGCTCAACCGTGCCGACCGCATCACGTCGAGGCTCTTCGTCGCGCAGGGCAGGAACGACCCGCGCGTCCCGTGGACCGAGTCCGAGCAGATCGTCCGCGCGGTGCGCGCGAACGGCCGACCGGCGTGGTACCTGCTGTTCCTCGACGAGGGGCACGGCTTCCGCAAGAAGGCGAACGCCGACTACTTCGGCGCGGCGACGATGCTCTTCTGGCAGCAGCACCTGCTCGACTGACCCGCTATCATCGGGGCGTGACCGTAGACCGCAACACGGAGCTCGCCGAGAAGCGCACGCTGCTCGCCGTCGAGCGCACGTTCATCGCGTTCGAGCGCACGCTCATGGCGTGGCTCCGTACGTCGTTCGCGATGATCGGCTTCGGGTACACGGTGTCCCGGCTCTTCCAGTACGTGCACGAACAGTCGCCCGGCAGCGAGGTGGTCTCGCCGGTACGCGTGTGGGCCACGCAGGCGATCGGGCTCGCCCTCGTCACGATCGGCACGGCGTCGCTGATGGTGGCGGTCCTGCAGCACCGGCGCCGCGTCGATGCGCTGCGCGGCATGGGGCTCATTCCCCAGTGGAATCTCGCGCTGTGGGTGGCGGCCGCGGTCGCAGTGCTCGGGGTGTTCGCCTTCGCGAGCCTCGTGGTGGATCTCTGAACGCAGGCGGGGAGTACCGACGATGAGCGGACGGATGAAGGGCAAGGTCGTGGTGGTGACGGGCGGCGCGAGCGGCATCGGGCTCGCGAGCGCGGAGGTTTGCGCCGCCGAGGGAGCGGTCGTCGTGATCACCGACGTCAACGCCGCATCGGGCGATGCGGAGTCGAAGCGGATGGCCGCGGCGGGACTCGCGGTCGAGTTCCGGCAGCACGACGTCACGAGCGAGGCCGACTGGCGCCGCGTCGTCGACGACGTCGTGCAGCGCCACGGCCACCTCGACGTGGTCGTCAACAACGCGGGCATCGCCGTGATCGCGCCGGTCGAGCAGGAAACGCTCGAGGGCTGGCGCCGTACGCAAGCCGTCAACATGGAAGGCGTGTTCCTCGGCACGCGCGAGGCGATCCGCGCGATGAAGGCCCGTGGAGGCTCCATCGTGAACATCTCCTCGATCGAGGGCCTGGTCGGCGACCCGCTCATCCCGGCCTACAACGCGTCGAAGGGCGGGGTGCGGCTCTTCACCAAGTCGGCCGCACTCGAGTGCGCGCAGCGCGGATACGGCATCCGGGTGAACTCGGTGCACCCGGGGTATGTCGGCACGCCTCTCGTGGCCAATGCGATCGGTGCATTGCCCGCCGAACAGGCAGCGGTTCTGCAGCAGGACCTCCTCGGCCGGATACCGCTCGGCCGACTCGCGGAGCCCCGCGAAGTCGCGCAGTGCGTGCTGTTCCTCGCCTCGGACGAGTCGAGCTACGTGACGGGTGCGGAGCTCGTCGTCGACGGGGGCTACACCGCCCGCTGACGCACCCGGCCGCCCCGTCGTCGACGGGAACTGGACCCATTTCAAGAACCTGCCGTCCTGCCACGATGCTTCGGAAATGCCGACTTTGCGGCTTCGCTTGTGCGGCGCAATATCGACAGCGCTCGGCACCTGTGCCAGCCAAACGATAATCCGGAGAGGCATCCCATGAAACGCTCGATTCTCGGTCGCTCGTTGTGCGCGAGCGGCCTGCTGCTGCTGCCCTTCGCTTCCGCGACCCCGGAGGTCTACCTGCCGGACTGGATTCCCGGCAACGTGATCCTGCGGGCCGGCGTCAGCATGTCCGACCCCCAGGGCGACGGCGCGACGTTGCCAGACCGGACGCGCGTCGACGTGGACGACGACGGCCCGCAGTTCAGCGGCGACGTCACCTGGCTGTTCGCCGAGCGCTGGGGCGTCGAGTACTTCGCCACGGCGCCGTTCACCCACGATCTCTCGTTCCGCAGCACCAGCGGCTCGGGCGCGTTCGGAGAGGTCGACCTTGCGCCGATGATGCTCAGCCTGCAGTACCACTTCCTGCCCGAGGCGAGGTTCCGCCCGTACGTCGGCGTGGGCGCGGTGTACGGCTGGGTCGACGGCGACGAGATCCCCGCCTACGACTTCGACGGCGACTTCGGCTGGGGCGCGGGTGCGGGCCTCGACTACGGCCGTGCCGATGGCGGCTGGCTCGTCAACCTGGCCGTCAAGTACATGGATCTCAGCCTCGACGCCGACGTCGAGACGGGCCGCGACGAGACGTTCGCGATCGACCCGCTGGTGTACGGCTTGAACGTCGGCTATCGGTTCCGCCAGGCGCCTGCGCCGGTGGCCGCGGCCGCTCCGGTCGTGGCGGCGCCGGTGGCCGCCGCGAAGCCGGCCGCGCCGCTCGATTCCGACGGCGACGGCGTACCCGACGACCTGGACCGCTGCCCGAACACTCCGGCGGGCGACCGCGTGGGACCGCACGGCTGCTCGTGCGACGTGTCCGTCCAGCTGCAGTTCAAGTTCGACTCGGCCGAGCTGACCGACGAGGACAAGGCGGTCCTCGAAGGCGTCGCCGAACGGCTCAAGGAGCTCAAGTTCATCGGCGGCGAGGCCGTCGGCCACACCGACAGCGTGGGTGACGAAGCCTACAACCAGGCGCTCTCCGAACGGCGGGCGCAGTCCGTGATCGACTTCCTCGCGACGCGGGGCATCACGGATCGCATCACGGCGCGCGGGTATGGCGAGACCAAGCCGATCGCGGACAACGCGACCGCCGAGGGGCGGGCCAAGAACCGCCGCGTGGTGCTGCGTCGCACGGACTGCGGGCCGACAGAATGAAGGCCTGACCGGTCGCGAACGTCGGGCGGTCGCCTCGGCGACCGCCCGGCCGCTCGCCCTCATCCCCCCGCGGCGTAGCGCGGTGTATCCTAAGGTGTCGGCGTGCGCCCGGGGGACGATCGGACCCAAGGTCGAGGTTCGGCCACGCCACCTGCCAAGCTACAAATGGAGAAACCGATGAGCAGAAGTATGCGTAGCCTGATCGCCGCGACGCTGGCGACCGCGGCCGTGGCCGCGCCGTCCGTCGCGAGCGCCGACTGGATCGTCCGCGCGGGCGGCGCCTGGCTCGAGCCGGAGCAGAGCGACGTCGACGTCGGCACGAACGGCAACAGATTGCGCATCGACGACGACGGCGCCGTGGTCGCCGCCGACGTCACCTGGCTCTTCACGGACCACCTGGGCGTCGAGCTGTGGGCCAGCGATACGTTCAACAGCGGGCTGTTCCTCGAGAATCGCGCGGCCGGCCAGCGCGGCGTCGACAGCGTCGACTTCCAGGCGCCGACCCTGAGCCTGCAGTGGCACTTCAATCCCGACGGCATCCTCCGTCCGTACATCGGCGGCGGTGTCGCCTACACGATGGTGGACAACGAGGCGCGCAGCCCGATCTACATCGACGACGGCACGGGCTGGACGGTGGGCGGCGGCGTCGACATCGGCGAGCGCTATCGCGGCTTCCTCGTGAACGTGTACGCCAAGTACATCGACTTCTCCCCGGAAGCAAAGGTCACGCCCGGCTCGACGGTTCCGGTGGCGGACGCGGACGGCGATGTCCGCCTCGGCAACTGGGACATCAACCCGATGATCTACGGCGTGAACATCGGCTACCGCTTCGGCCAGGTGCCCGCCGAGCCCGTGGCGGAGGCCGAGCCCGTGCCGGTCGCGCCCCCGCCGGCGCCCGAGCCGGAGCCCGTCGCGTGCGCCGACGGCGACAACGACGGCGTGTGCGACGAGGCGGACAAGTGCCCGAACACGCCGGCCGGCGCGAAGGTCGACAAGTTCGGCTGCCCGCTCGAGCAGACGCTGAAGGTGCTGTTCGACTTCGACAGCTCGGAGCTGCGCCCCGAGTCGCTCACGGAGCTCGAGCGCGTGGTGACCTTCATGAACGACGTGCCGTTCGCCACGGCGCTGGTCGAGGGTCACACGGACAGCGTGGGCACGGAGGAGTACAACCAGGCGCTGTCGGACCGTCGCGCGAAGGCGGTGTTCGACTACCTGAGCTCGCGCGGCATCGACCCGGCGCGGCTGAAGTCGATCGGCCACGGCGAACTGAAGCCGATCGCGGACAACGCGACGGCGGAAGGCCGCCAGCTCAACCGTCGGGTGATGCTGATCCGCACGGATTCGGGCATGTAATCGACGCGCGGGCGTGAGCCTGCAGCGGGGCCCCGGGATGCAAGTCCCGGGGCCTCGTCGTTTTCAGGGCCGGCGCGCGAGATCGAGCCGCCCGGTCGACTCGTCCAGGATCGGCGGCATCTGCACCGAGAGGAACAGCACGCGCTCCTCGCCGGTACGGAAACCGTGGTACTCGCCGGGCTCGATCACGACGCGGTCGCCCGCGCGCACGTCGTGCCACGTCTCGCCGACGAGCACTCTGGCCGAACCCTCGTACAGGTAGATCACGGTGCTCGAGCGGTCGTGCCGGTGGACTTCGGACGTGGAGCGCGGCGCCAGCTCGACGAGGTCGGCGGCCACCAGCGATTCGAGCGGCGTGCCGCGCGTGAGCTGTGCAACGTCGAACACGTCGAATCGCTCGATCGGCGGCGCTCCCCTGAGGATGGTCGTCACGGGGGCCCCGAGGGTCACGGGCTCACGTGGACCACCACGCGGCGCGTGTGCGGCCCGCTGCGGTGCTCGAACAGGTAGATGCCCTGCCAGGTGCCGAGCGCGGGCCGGCCATCGGCGACCGGGATCGACAGCGACACCGCGGTGAGCGCCGACTTGATGTGCGCGGGCATGTCGTCCGGGCCCTCGCTGCGGTGCGAGACCCAGTGCATCGACGGGTCGTCGGTGTCCGGCACCAGTCGCCGGAAGAATGCGTCGAGGTCGCGGCGCACGTCCGGGTCCGCGTTCTCCTGCACGCAGAGCGAGCAGGAAGTGTGCTGCACGAAGAGCGTGACGAGGCCCTGTCGAATCCCGCTCGCCCGCACGATTCGCTCGACCGAGCCCGTGAACTCGTGGAGGCCGGCGCCGGGCGTACGGATGACGAGGACGTCCTGCATGGCTCGATTTCCCTGGTGAACGATGATCGCACAGGAGGCCGCCCGCAGCACGATGCGGCGCGGTATGCTCCGGCTTTCCGCCCGGAGGACGAGCGATGCCCAGGTACGTGGATGGATTCGTGGTACCGGTGCCGAAGCGCAACGTGGCCGCCTACAAGCGGCTTTCCAAGCAGGCCGGCAAGCTCTGGCGCGAGTACGGAGCACTCGAGTACATCGAGTGCATGGCGGACGACGTGAAGCCGGGCAAGCTCACCTCGTTCCCGCAGGCCGTCAAGCTCAAGCCCGACGAGGTCGTGTTCTTCTCGTGGATCGTCTACGCGTCGAAGCGCGATCGCGACCGCATCAACCGCCAGGTGATGAAGGACCCGCGGCTCGCGGCGCAGATGGACCCGAAGGCGATCCCGTTCGACGGCAAGCGCATGTTCTGGGGCGGGTTCAAGGTCGCCGTCGACGCCTGAGGCGGGCGCTCAGTAGCGGAAGTCGGCGCCCGCGAACCAGCGGCGGCCGAGCACGTCGTACAGCGACGGGTCGGTGTTGGCCTGCTGCCAGCTCGGGAACAGCGGCGGCTCGGCGTCGGTGGCGTTGTCGACCCCGGCGCTGAGCGCGAGCCCTGCGAACGGTCCGCTGTCGAAGCGGTGGCGGACGCCGAGGTCCACGTAGTGGACCGCGTCGATCTCGAAAGACGGCACGAGTGCGTCGCGCATCCCGTCGACCCAGCGCCAGCGCGCGTAGGGCTCGGTGCCGCGCCACGTCCAGCCGACCGACAGCAGTGATTTCCATCGGGGCAGGGCACCGCCGAGTGCCCGCCCGCCGATCGTGCCCGCGAGGTCGATCGTGCCGCCGTGGGGTTCGCGCACCTCGAAGCGCTCGATGTAGCCCAACGCCTCGGTCACCGACAGCGTGCCGGCGCCCAGCGCGCCGGTCCACTGCAGGTCGAAGTCGACTCCGCGCGTGTCGATGCCGCCCAGATTTCGGTCGATCACCGAGGCGAAGATCTCCCCGTTCGCGGGGCTGCGCGTGAAGTAGGTGCAGTACGGGTTCGCGAGATCGTAGCCCGGGTTGTAGGTTCGTTCGTAGCAGCGCCGCACGGCCGAGTCCGCATCCCAGCGGCCGATGGCGTCGTCGAGCTGGATCCGGTAGGCATCGACTGCGAGCTGCAGCCTGCCCGCACGCGGCCGGGCTGCGGGGGAGTAGACGACACCGATCGTGTACGACTCCGACTCCTCCGGATCGAGGCCCGGGTTGCCCCCGAGGACGCCTTCGACCCTGGCCAGCGGATAGGTGAAGGTGGGCAGGAGCGCGGGAGGCAGGCCCTGCGCGAGGCACAGCGCCTCGACCTGCGCCCGGTCGGGGCCGCGCCGCTGCTCGCTCGTGACGCTGCACGGATCCGGCGGCGTGAAGACGTGCTGCACGCGCTGCTGGGGATAGTAGAGCTCGTCGACGCTCGGCGCACGCGCCGCCTGCTGGTACGAGCCGCGCAGCGCGACGGCCTGCACCGGGCGATACAGGAGATCGGCCTTCAGCGAGTCGAACGTGCCGGCCCGCTCGTAGTCCGAGCGCCGGTAGCCGAATCCTGCCTCGAGGTGCGCTGCACCCGGCCGCCCGTGCAGCAGCGGAATTCGAAGTTCCGCGAACAGGTCGGTGTTCGATTCCGAGCCCGCGCGCGCCGCCGCTGTGGGGAAGCCCGCGACCGCCGGCCGGGGACCGATGATGCCGGGCACCGCGGGCAGGAACGTGCCGGCAAGCTCGTCGGGGCGGTAGGTGAATTCGTCGTCCTTGTAGAACGCGCCGAGCAGCAGCTCGAGCGGACCCGCAGGCAGCATCGCGAGCGGACCGTCCGCGGTCGCCTCGGCGATCCACTGCCGGAACTCCGAGCGATTCGTGGCGGATGCCGTGATGCTCGCGGCGCAGCCGGGCGCGATGGGATTGATCCCGAACAGGTTGAACGCGCCGCAGTCGGCGGCGCCGCCGTCCGGACGAGCGATGAGTTCCTGCACGCGGCCCGTGAGCACGCTGCCGGTGCGCCGCTCGGTGCGTTCGTTGTCGCCGTGCTGCACGTACGCCTGGTAGCGCCAGTCGCCCGCGAGCGGCCCCTCGACGCCCGCCGTGACCTGCAGCAGCTCGCGGTCGTTCGTCGCGACGCGCGACGGCAGCATCGTCATGCGCTTGAGCACCCGGAACGGCGCCGCGGGGTTCGGCCGCGACGCGAGCAGCCGCTCGAGATCGGCCGGTACGTAGGGGTTCGTCGGCGGCATGAGCAGGATGCCCGATTCCGATGGGCCCAGCCGGCGCTCCGCCGCGTACTCCGCGTACATCGCCTGCAGGAAAGCCTCGGTCCCGCCGCCGGGACGCCACGTGGCACGCAGGAAGACGGAGTCCCGCTCGAGCGGCAGCACCAGCGCCGCCTCGTCGGCGAGCGGGGTCGTGACGCTGCGATCGTTCGCCGCGCGCGAGGGACGGGTGCCACGGTAGTTGACGACGCTTCCAGGCGTGCGCCCGTCGCCGATCGTGTAGAGCGTGCCGTCCGTGTTGACGCCGTAGCCTGGCAGCGCGCTGGTCGGTATCGTGCCCGGCGCGTAGCCGTAGTCCGCGAACACGGCATCCGCGGCGGCACGCGTCGGGAATACGACGTTTACGCCCTCTGCCGTGATGCCGGCGCCGCTGTCGAGAAACGCGCCGCCCGGGCCTACTCCGCCGGTCTCGCCTGCGTAGTAGGCGAGCGGATGGCGAGACCAGCCGCGCGCGTACTGGCCGAGACCGTCCCGGTGCGCGTGGCCCACGCTCGCCAGGAGCGACACACGACCGTCGGCGAACTGTGTCCCGCCCGACACGTCGACCGTGTACTCCTCGCCGTCGCCCTGGTCGGTAACCGACCAGCGCCCGCCGAACTCGAGCCCGTTGAAATCCTCGCGCAGCCGGAAGTTGACGACGCCGGCCACTGCGTCGGAGCCATACGCGGCCGACGCACCGCCGGTGACGATCTCGACCGATTCGATGAGTGCGGGCGGCAACAGGTTCACGTCGGGCGTGGCCCGGCCGTCCGCGGGCGTCAGGCGTCGTCCATCGAGCAGCACCAGCGTCTGCGTGGGTCCGAGGCCGCGCAGCGACAGGTTGGCCTGTCCGTCGTTGCCCGGATCGTTCGACGTGCTGCCGACGGTCGGCACGAACTGCGGCATCTGTGCAAGCGTGCGCTCGACGGTGACGGCGCCGGTTTCGGCGAACGCCGTGCCTGGCACGACGGCGATCGGGCTCGCCGAGTCCGCGGCGCTGCGCGCGAGGCGCGAGCCGGTCACGACGACGTTCTCGAGCGGCGGAGCAGGCTCGGCAGCCACTTCGTGCGCGCAAAGCGCCACCAGCACTGCCGCCCACGCCGCCCCCGGACGCGTCGGCCCACAGGCGGTCGTCACGTATCTGCAGCGGTCCATGACGCTCTTCTTTTCGTTCGGGCGCGTCCTTGAGCGGTCCGCGCCTACACTATACGATCGGCCGCCACCCGACGATCCCCGCAACGCAGCATGGAGCAGTCACCGACACGCGGCTATCGCCTGGGCGATTTCCTGCTCGACCTGCCCAGGCGCCGGCTGACACGAGCCGACGGCGAGACGCTGCCGCTCTCGGGACGAGCGTTCGACGTGCTGGCGGTGCTGGTCGAGCGCCGCGACCGCATGGTGAGCAAGCGTGAGCTGCTCGAGACCGTCTGGCCGCAGACGGTCGTCGAGGAGAACAACCTCACTCAGGCGATATCGACGCTGCGCCGGGCGCTCGGCGACTCGCGCGAATCGCCGCGGCACATCGTCACCGTCGCCGGGCGCGGCTACCAGTACATCGGAGAGGTCGCGCCGTTGCAGGACGGTTCGGGCGCCGGCGCTGCAGCGGTCGTGGCGGCAGCCGTCCCCACGCTTCCCGCGGCAGCAAGCGCTGCCGAGGTCGACGCGCCTGCCGTCACGCCTGCCGTGCCGGTCGTCGTGACGCGGCGCCGGTTGCTGATTCGACTCGCCGCGATCGCGGCGGGCGTGGCCGCGGGCTACGCGTGGTGGCGGACCCGGCCTGCGCCCGGCCTGCCGTCCTCCATCGCGGTGCTGCCTTTCCGTCCGCTCACGCCCGAAGGACACGACCCTGCGATCGAACTCGGCGTCGCGGAACTGCTCGTGAACCGGCTGAGCGCGTTGCCGGGCGTCGTGGTACGACCACTGAGCTCGGTGCGCAAGTTCGCCGGGGAAGCGCAGGACCCGCTCGCGGCGGGCCGCGAGCTGGAGGTCGAGGCCGTCGTCGAAGGGAACGTGCAGATGCGCGGCGGCCGCGTGAGACTGACGGCACGGCTGCTCGACGTCGACACCGGCGCATCGCTCTGGGCGGGGGACTTCACCGAGAGCTACGACGACTTCTTCCGGCTGCAGGACGCGGTCGCGACGCAGCTCGTCGGCGCGCTCGCCATCGACCTGCCCGACGCGGCGCGCCGCCGCCTGCGCGGCCACGCCACCGCCGACGCGGAGGCGTGGCAGCTTTACGCCAACGGCCGCTACCAGCTGTCGCAGCGGACGGCCGCCGGATCCCGGGCCGCACTGCGCTACTTCGAGGCCGCCGAACGGCGCGATCCCACGTTCGCGAGGGCGGCGGCGGGTGCGTCCGAGTCGTGGGCCATCATGGCCACGCAGGGCGTCGAGCCGCCCTCGGTGGCCTTCCGTCATGCCCGCGCAGCGGCCGAGCGCGCGCTGTCCCTGGCCCCCGGGCTGCCGGACGCGCACGTGGCGTACGGCCACGTGCTGACCCAGTACGATCGGAACTTCGAGGGGGGGCGGGCGGCCTACCGGAAGGCGCTCGAGATCGATCCGAATTACGCATGGGCGCACCTCTTTCTCGGCCTCAATACCCTGCAGAGCGTGAATCCCGACGAGGGGCTCGATCACGTGCGGCGCGCGCAGGCGCTCGAGCCTGCGGTGCTCCCGTTCAACGCGGTTGCTGGATTCACGCTTTACATGGCGCGCCGATTCGACGAGGCGCGCGGCGCGCTCCAGGGGCTGCTCGAGGTCGCGCCGGAAGCGGCCCTGCCGCGGCAGTTCCTTGCGCGCGTGCTGCTTGCCACGGACCAGGCGCTGGCGGTGGTGAAACTGCTCGAGGGGCGCAACGATCCGGGGCCCGGGTCGCTTTCGAACCTGGGGCGGGCTTACGCGAAGGTCGGCAACGTGGCGGCAGCGCGGGCCGAGATCGCGCACGCGGAGTCCCTGGTGCCCGTCGGTCACGGGGTCGGCTGGGATCTCTCGCTGCTGTACCTCGAGCTGGGCGATCGCGAACGCGCGCTCGAGTGGCTCGAGCGGGCAGTCGACGACCGTTCGCAGATGCTCGGCTACATGAATTTCGAGCCCGCCCTCGATCCGCTGCGCGACGATCCACGACTGCGGGTCGTCGCCCGGCGCATCAATCTCGCCTGAGCGTCCGGTCGAGGAAGTCGAGCGTGGCCGCGACCGCGCGCTGCGACGCTTCGAGCGTCACGGCCGGCGTCGCGCCGATGAAGCCGTGGCCGACCTCGGGCAGCAGGACGACTTCGACGGCCGTGCCGGCTTCGCGCAGCCGATCTGCGTAACGCGTGGACTGCCCCGCCGGTGTCTGGACGTCGGCGCCGCCGTGCAGCAGCAGCATGGGCGGCGCACCGGGACGCACCTGGTCATAGGGGCTTGCGGCGGCAAGCGCCTGCGGATCGCAGGGTGCGTCCGTGCAACCGAGCAGCGCGAGCGTCGACGACTTCGGCGCCTCGTTGCCGTCCACGCCCGTGAGGCGATACGCCCCGAACCAGCCGACGAGCGCATCGACGCAGGTTCGGTCCGGAGCGGGTTGCAGCCGGGGAGATGCCGCGGCGGCGGGCGGCGTCGCCGCCGCGGCGCAGTCGCTGGCGGTGAGTGCCGCGAGGTTCGCGCCCGAGGAAGCCCCCCAGACCGCGACGCGGTCGGCGTCGATGCCGAAGCGCGCTGCATTCGCGGCGAGAAAACGCAGCGCCTCCCGCACGTCGTCGAGCTGGGCAGGAAAGCGGGCCTCGCCGCTCAGCCGGTACTCGACCGCCGCGACGGCGTAGCCGCGGTTCGCGATCGTCGAGAGCACTGCGGGGAAGTTCGTGAACGCACCGGCGGATCGCGGCGTGCCGGTGTACCAGCCGCCGCCGTGGAGGAAGACGACGAGCGGGCGCGGCGGGCCGGACCCGCCGACGCCATAGAGATCGAGCCGCAGCGGTCGGTAGCCGTCGATCGTCGCGTACTTCACGTCGGCGAGGAGCGGCGTGCCGTCCGGCAGCAGGCGGGGGTGGGGCGACAGCGGGTCGCGCGGCTGCAATGTGTCCGCCACCGCAAAGTCGGGCAGCGCATCCTTGCCCGACGCCATACCCACGATGGCCAGGAACGCGACGACGGCGGCCGGGATCAACTGGCATCGCCGCAGACTGCGTGGACTCCTCAACATGTGCTCGTGCTCCCCGGCATCGACGGGATTGCGCGGACAGCGAAACTCGCGCCCGCCGGCGTAGTCTATGGGGAGACTCTAGCAGGAGCCGACATGCAGACCACGACCACGCCCAGCATCGAGGGCAAGCGCATCACCCGTTACTGCGGCGTCGTCGCGGGCGAGGCGATCCTCGGTGCGAATCTCTTCAAGGACCTCTTTGCCGGTGTCCGCGACCTCGTCGGCGGCCGCTCGGCGACCTACGAGCGCGAGCTGCAGCGGGCGCGCGAGATCGCGTTGCAGGAACTCGAGGAGCGCGCGGCCGAGCTCGGCGCGAACGCCGTCGTCGGGATCGATCTCGACTACGAGGTGCTCGGCCAGGGCGGCAGCATGCTGATGGTTTCGGCGAGCGGCACTGCGGTCGTCGTCGAGTAGGTGGCGCCCCGCGGAGCGGTCGTCACTTGGGCCGCACCGGGATCAGCACTTCGTTGCGTCGCATGAACCACGGCTTGAAGGGCGGGTCGTAGCGGGCGAGGATCGGCTCTCCCACAGGCTCGAGTCCGCGTCGCGCGAGTTCCGAGCGGAGCGCCTTTTCCGCCTCGTCGTAGTTTCCCGTCGTCCAACGGCCCGAATAGCTCCAGACGGCCACGAGCCGCGCCGGCACCTCGCGGATCTCGATGCGGGGATCGAGAGGCTGCGGAACCGTGGCAAGCGTGTACTGCGACGGGACGACGAACGCGACCCGGTAGGCACCGGCCTCGGACTGCTGCGTCACCGGTGCCGTCATCGCGATCTTCTCGCCGCGCGACTGCGTGACGGGCGCCGTCATCTCGATCCTGCGGCGCGGGGCGTTCTCGCCGCTGATGTAGTCGAAGAGCCTGCGGAACGCCACGTTGCCGGCCCGCTCGAAGTCCGCCTCGACGCGCGTCTCGGCGACCAGGTGCGGGGCATACTCGCGCAGCTCGAAGGCGCCGTCGCGTTCGACGAGACGGAAGCCGGGTTCCTCGATGGCCATGACGGAGGGGCTCGCGACCGCAGCAAGGACAGCCAGCGCCGCGTGCCGCAGCCATTGCGCGGCAGCACGCTTCGGCGCCTCACTTGCCAGCATAGCTCCCCCACATGCCGGCGCGCGCGTCGTTCTGGATGCCGAACGGCGCGATGGGGTAGCGCAGCCCGTTCTTCGCGAGCGCCGCGAGGCCCGCGACGGCGATCGGCAGGTAGTTGGGCGGGAGCGCCATCAGCATTTCATCGTCGGGGACGCCGCCGTAGCGGCGCTCGGCGTAGCAGGGCAGCGCGAGGCTCGGCTCGCCCGTCGCGAGCGCGCGGCCCCAGGAGTCCGCGCACGCCGTCTCGCCGACGACGCTCCAGTCGAACTTGCGATACCCCTGCCACTGCAGCCCGTTGATGAACAGGATCATCTGGCCCGGCGTCGCGTAGACGAGGCAGATGTCCGGAGGGTCGAGCCGACCGGACTCGAGCGGGCTCACGGCCATCGCGCGGTAGCGTCCGTGCGGGACGACGTGGAGCGCCTCCTGCCTGCGTCGGGCGTCCTCGGGCGTCGCGTGCCACACGCCGACGAACTCGCGGCCGCTGCGCCAGGCCTCGTCCTGAGGCGCCAGGCCGAGCACCGCGCGGCACTGCGTGCCCACGAGATCGTCCGCCGTGATGCCGACCGTCCAACCGAGCCGGGCCGCCATGCCGACCACCTGGTCCGCGGTATGGATCGCCGTGGGCCGGCGGATCCGCGGCACGGCCTCCATGTCCTCGACGCGCTCGTACAGCTTCATCCCGGTGATCGTCGTGCGCAGCCGCAGCAGCGCGTTCAGCTGGCCGACCAGGGCTTTCCAGTCCGTCATGTCCGCTACGCTCCCGAAAGCTGCCTCCAAAGGTGCCAGGCACCAATTCAAAAAGGTGCCTGACACCTTTTCAGGACCGACGCTAACCAATTCCGCCGCGGCCGACCAGCGCCATCGTGTCGTCGCTTTTTCGGTGGGACCCCGGCGGGCCGCGGTGCTACCTTCGCGCCATGACGAGCCTGCCGCCTCTGATCGAAATGCGCCGTGCGTTCCTGCGCGGGGACGCGAGCTACGACGGCGTGTTCCTGACCGGCGTGCGCACGACCGGCATCTTCTGCCGGCCGTCCTGCACGGCACGCAAGCCACGGCCGGAGAACGTCGAGTTCTTCGCCAGCGCGCGCGAGGCGGCGTTCTCCGGGTACCGGCCGTGCAAGCGCTGCCGGCCGCTCGACGTCGACGGCCGTCCGCCTGCGTGGGTCGCGCGGCTGCTCGCGAAGCTCGACGCGGACCCGTCGCAGCGCATCCGCGCCGCGGACCTGCGTGCGGCGGGCGTCGATCCGGCGCGAGTGCGGCGGTATTTCCTGAGGCACTACGGCATGACGTTCCAGGCCTACTGCCGGGCCCGCCGGCTCGCGGACGCGTTTCGATTGATCAAGGAGGGGACTGCGGTGAACCAGGTCGCGAGCCAGGCAGGATTCGATTCGGAGAGCGGCTTCCGCACGGCCTTCGCGCGGGTCTTCGGCGCGAGCCCGACGGAGGCGGTGAGCCGCGACGCGATCGCGCTCGACTGGCTGCCGTCGCCGCTCGGCCCGCTCGTCGTCGGTGCGAACTCCGCGGGCATCTGCCTCCTCGAGTTCAGCGATCGTCGCATGCTCGAGACGCAGCTCGAGACGCTGAAGCGACGGCTGAAGGCGCCGCTGCTGCCGGGCCGCAACGCCTGGATCGACGCGCTGCGGGTCCAGCTCGGCGAGTACTTCTCGGGACAGCGGCGCGCGTTCGAGCTGGGCTTGGTGCTGCGTGGAACGACGTTCCAGGAGCAGGTCTGGGCCGCGCTCCTCGAGATTCCGTACGGCGCGACGTGGTCTTACCGCGAGCTCGCGCGGCGTGTGGGGAGCCCGGGCGCCACTCGGGCGGTCGGGACCGCGAACGGGATGAACCGGATCGCCATCCTCGTGCCGTGCCACCGGGTCGTGAACGCGGACGGTCGCCTGGGCGGCTACGGCGGCGGGCTGTGGCGCAAGCAGCACCTGCTCGACCTCGAGCGCGGCCAGGGCACGCTCGTGCCGGCACCCGCAGCCACATCCGGACGCTCAGTCGCGGTCGAGCACGATCTCCTGGGGACGTAACGGCCAGGTCCCGCGGGCGATCGCACGGGCGCCTTCGAACACGATCCAGCTCTGCCGGCCATGATGGGGCAGCGGGCGGGCGAGCGCGGCAAGCGCGGCATCGTCGCGGGCCTCGACGACGGCGAGCGGTCCGGCGCCCGTGCGCTCGGTCGTCCAGGCCCATCCGGTGGCGGCGGGGCTGCGGGCCTCGATCTCCGGTGGACGCCTGGGCAACGAGTGTCGCTCTAGGTAAGCCTCGACGTCGCCCGCCATGCCCACGACGAGCAGCGTGCCTGCCGGCGGCGCGGACTTCGCTTCGAGCCTGCTCGGCGTTCCCTCGACCAGGGCGCGCGCGAGCGCTTCGGCCACCGGGCCCTCCGTCACCAGCACGATTGCAGCGGCGGGATCGAGCATCGCCTGGCGCAGGATCGGCGGCGCCTCGCGCGGCGCCAGTCGCCTGAACACGCGCGCCTCTGGGTCGAGTACCACCCGGTCCGGCCGGCGCGGCACATCGAACGCAGCCTCGGTCCTCGCGCCGTCGACGTCGATCCAGTGCAGCGTACGTTCGCCACCCGCGTAGGCGAGGGCGACTGGCACCCGCAGGCGATACGGCGGCGAGGCCTGAGTGATTGTGACGCGAGTGCGCCAGCCCGGACCCTCTGGCTCGGTGGCTGCCGCGGCGAGGCGCAGGTCCGGGCCGCCCGGGCGTTCGAGCCATTGCGCGAGCCAGGCCCGCAGGTCCCGCTGCGAGGCGGCTTCGAAGGCGGCTCGCAGGTCGTCCCAGCCGGCCACGCCGCCGCGGTGCTCGCGCCAGAACTCGCGGATCGCGTGATCGAACGCAGCCTCGCCGACCAGGTCCCGCAGCATGGCGAACACCATCGCGGCCTTCTGGTAGCCCACGACCTGCTCGACCCCGTGCGTGCGCGACGTGAAGCGGACGAGCGGCTCGTCGGCCGCGTCGCCGATCGACGCGAAATTCCGCAGCCAGCCGGTGCGTGCGTCCCGGGCGGCTGCCGGACCCGCGCGTTCCTGGTATGTGTAGTCGGCCATGAATGTCGTGAGGCCCTCGGCCCAGTTGCCGCGCGCGTAGTCTGGCCGCACGCCGTGGCCCCACCAGTTGTGCAGCACCTCGTGACCGAGCGAGGTGTCGCGGATGAAGGGCAGGCGCAGCACGTC
>Ga0209391_10000470_pt1 | contig 18934 bp, 10 predicted proteins | sample PPLLak3March2015_FD_187246 | JGI IMG/M metagenome (GOLD analysis project Ga0209391, IMG submission 187246) | Freshwater sediment microbial communities from Prairie Pothole Lake near Jamestown, North Dakota, USA - PPLs Lake P7 Core (1) Depth... | ecosystem: Environmental > Aquatic > Freshwater >...
GAGCCAGCCGTTCGAGTAGTTGCCGAGCAGGTGCGAGACGTCCGCCCGCAGCAGCAGGTTCGGGGCGGGCAGGTAGCCCATGCTGCCCGACACCACGCTCGCGCCGTCGAAGTCGCCGGTGGCCAGCGTCGTCTCCCAGCGATGTTCCGTGCGCGCCTCGGGCGCGGGGCCGGGCAGGGCGAGCGGCTCGCCCTCGGGCGTCAGCGTGCGCTCGAGCTGCGTGCGATGCGCCCAGCCCTCCGTTCCGTCCGCGCCGCGCACCTTGATCCAGTCGGTCCGCCGCCGCAGCAGGCTCACGGCCGCGCCGCGATCCACGACCTGCGTGACCGGAAAGCCGCGCCCCGGGCCGGTGCGCAGCTCGAGGTACGGGTCCTGCACCACGGTCTTCACCGCGGACGCCGCGCCCGCAGGCGCGGCGGCGAGCAGGCCCAGCAGCAGGTGGGTCGCGAGTCTCGCGAGTCGGGGGCGGCGGGTCTTCAACGGCGTGTCTCAGTCCACCGGCACGGCGAACGGGTCGTTGAAGTATTGCGCCCCGATGTCCAGCCATTCTGAGACGAGCCGCAACTCTGCGCCGCTCAGCCAGCCCGCGTGGGTGCCGCCGGTCGCGAATTTCGAGAAGAAGGCCACAGAAGCGCGGGCACCCGCGGCGCTCATCGACGGTCCCACGGGCACGGTCGAGAATACGGGCTGGCCCTGATCGTCCACGCCGGTCTGGACGAGCCGGTCCTGCAGCGCGCCGCCCACGAGTTCCTGCTCGGCGTCGCCGGCGAGCAGCTCTCGGTAGGACTTGAACTGGTCCGCCACCTGGTCGGAGGGTCCGTCGGTGAGGTCGAGCTGGCCGGCCGGAACCCGCGGGGCGCCCGCGGCATCGACGGTCGAGTGGCAGCTCGTGCAGGTGTGGTCCGCGACGAGCGCGCCCATCGCGTCGAAAGTCTGGCGCGGCAGGTTCCACAGCGGGTGCAGGTGCGCCTCGTAGTGGATCACCACGCGACAGCTGGCGCTCCAGCCCGCCTGGCAGTCCGCGCTCGCGGGGGCAGGGGTGCCGAGGTCCGCGTAGCGGTGGGCGAAGGATGCGTCGGCGGGACGGCCGGCCTTCGCCGGGTCGGTCCACACGTCGTCGAACAGCACGTCCACCGTGGGCCGGATCGACGCACAGTCGTCCTGGCAGCTGATGCGGCCGCGGGCCTGGGCCATGGTCTCGCCGAAGTCCGCGAAGATCGCATCCACCGTGTTCGGGAAGGGCAGGCCGGTGGTGGTCGCGCCCGCATTCGCGGCGGCGAACAACTCGCGCCGTCCGTGCGAGCGGCCGTCCTCCGGATCGTGACAGCCGTTGCAGCTCACGATCTCGCCGGCCTTCACCTGCAGCCAGTTCTGGTGAAGCGGTGAGATGCGCCGGCCGTCGGCGTCGAGCACCGTGACGGCGAGCGGCACGCCCGCCGGGACCTGCACGCGCACCGAGCCGTCGGGCTCGACCGGTGCATAGCCGATGATCTCGCGCATGCCCTGCGCGGCGCTCACGCCGAAGGCGAAGCCCGGCAGCTCCAGCACCTCCTCGTCCGGGAGGCCCACGGCTTTCTCGATGCGCAGGAAGCGCGCCGGGCGCTGAGCCGCCGTCGTGCGCGCCGGATCGGCGAGCACGACGAGCCCTGCGGCGGAGGTGTCCACGCCCGCGACGTCGTACACACTGCGGATGTCGAGCAGGCCCGTGTCGGACTCCGCGAGCCGCGTTTCGAGCCCGGGCGCGACCGGCCGCTCCACCAGCACCGCGGGCAGCGCACGCGGCTGCAGCGCCACGACGTCGGTGATCATCGTGCCCTCGACCGGGGCCACGACCGGCAACTGCGTGCCATCTCGCGGGTCGTACATCCACACGCCATACAGCGGCGGCGCCGGCTGCGGCGCGGCGCCCGCGAGGCGCTCGGCGGTGCAGGGCACGATCCGTCCGGCCTCGAGCAGTCGACACTGCGTCCAGCTCACGAGGATGCGGCCCGTGCCGTCGTCGAGCGGATAACCGGCGCTGAAACGACCGCCCGGCGAGGGTCCCGGGATCGTCGTGACGAGGTTGGTCGTGACGGGCAACTGCGCCGGGCCCGCGAGCACGCCGACGTTCGGGCGGGTCGGCTGCGTGTCGTTCACGTAGTTGGCGACCTCGAGGGCGAGCAGGTCGCCGCCGAGCTCGGTGCCCGCATAGGGGCGCACCAGCGCGAGCACGCGACCGTCGGCCATGGGACGCGGGTCGAGGAACTGCACCGTCGAGCCGTCGGTGCCGGTCGCGTGGCTGTCCGCGCCGTACAGCAGCTCCACGCCTGAGCCGTCCGGGTTCACGGTGTAGAGGTGCACCGCATCCGTGCTGCCCGCGTTGTCCCAGCGGCTGAAGACGACGCGTCCGTCGGCCAGCACCGCGGGGTCGAGGTCGTGGCTCTGGTTGAAGGACAGCTGGCGGATGCCGCTGCCGTCGGCGTTCATCACGTGCAGCACGAAGGCGGGCTCGGTGCGGTTCTCGTCGAGTGCTGCGAACTGCGGCTTGCCTTCGTCGAGCAGCACGGCGCGCGACTGGCGCTGCCGCGTGGAGACGAAGACGATCCGACCGTCCGGCAGGTAGTGCGGCGCGAAGTCGTGTCCGTCCTCGGCGATCGTGTCGGAGACGATCACGCGAGCGAGCGTGCGGGCGGCGACGTCGTACTCCCACAGGTTCCAGGTCGGCTGATCCTCCGGCGGCGCGCCCTCGATCAGCGGCGCGCGCATCGCGAACACGAGCTTGCGGCCGTCCCAGGACGGCTCCACGTCGCGCACGTCGCCGAGGCCCTGCGTGATCTCGAAGGTGACGTTGCGCTCGGGCGCGCTCGGCGAGGCGCGGTCGCGGACGTAGAGATCGCCCCCCTCGAGGAACGGCAGCAACCGGCGGACGTCGGGCGCGTTCTCCGGCACGGGCCGCTTCACGTATGCGATCGGGAAATCCACGGTCGCCGCGTCGGGAGCCTGGCCGCTGCCCAGGTCGATGTCGCCGCCGCCGTCGTCGCTGCTGGTGCAGCCGGAGGCGAGGGCAACGAAGGCGGCGGCGACACAGGCGAGCCGTGTGCGCAGGCATGCGGGAACGCCAATCGAGCGCGGGAGGGTCGTCGACATGGGGCGGAATGTGGCGCAGTCGGCCCCGTAGATGCACGGATTGCTGCCCGAAGCGTGACTCGAATCGCAGAAGCGCCGAGTGCACTTGGCGGACGCGGGTGTGCGGGTGACAGTCGCGCCGCCTGGATCGCCGGCGATGGCGACCAGGGGGAGGTGCCGATGCAGACCCGGGGACTGATCGCCTTGATCGCAGCCGCGAGCTTGCTCGCCGGCGTCGCGCATGCTGGCCCGCGCGAGCAGGCGCGCCGCATGCACGACCGCATCGCCGGCGTGCCGCCGAGCGCCGCCGTGCTCGATTCGATGGCGGCTGACATCGCTGCGGGCCGGCCGTTCGAGGCCGCCGAGAAGGCGATGGAATCGCACGCATTCTACGACGTGACGCTGAAGAACTTCGCCACGCCCTGGACCAACCGCGATCAGACCGTGTTCGCGCCGCTCAACGACTACACAGCGACCGTCATCGGCATGGTGCGCGACGACGTGCCCTTCAACCTCCTGCTGTCCGAGGACATTCTCTACACCGGCAGTGGCCCGGGCGTGCCGGCCTACTCGCCGTCGAGCAACGCCCACTACGAGGCGCTCGAAGCCTCCGGGGCCAACCTAAAGGCCGTGCTCACCCGCAGCACGCAGTCGGCGCTCACCGGGTTGCCGCCCGACGCCACCGCGGGCGTGATCACCACGCGTGCCGCCGCGCAATCCTTCTTCGTCGCCGGCACCAACCGCGCGATGCTGCGCTTCACGCTCATGAACCACCTGTGCGTGGACCTCGAGCAGGTGCAGGACCCGACGCGCCCGCCCGACCGCGTCCGCCAGGACGTGAGCCGCAGCCCCGGCGGCGACGCGCGGCTCTACCTCAACAATTGCGTCGCCTGCCACGCGGGCATGGACCCGCTCGCACAGGCCTACGCCTACTACGACTACGACGAGACGGGGGGGCGCCTCGTGTACACGCCGGGTCAGGTGCGCCCGAAGTACTTCAACAATGAGGACACGTTTCGCCCGGGCTTCGTCACGCCGGACGACCGCTGGGACAACTACTGGCGCGCCGGTCGCAACGCGCTGCTCGGCTGGGATGCGGCGCTGCCGGGCTCCGGGCAGGGTGCCAAGTCCATGGGACGGGAGCTCGCCGGTTCCGAGCGCTTCGCGCGCTGCCAGGTCGAGAAGGTGTTCCGCAACGTGTGCTTCCGTCCGCCGAGCGACGCCGCCGACCGCGCGCGCATCGAGGCGATGACGAACTCGTTCCGCGGCAACGGCTACCGCCTCAAGCGCGTGTTCGCCGAGGCCGCCACGTACTGCATGGGCGAGTAGGGGACGACATGGCCAGCACCACCGTAGACACGCTCGCGCCGCGCCTCGTTCGGTTCGCGTCCCTCGTGCTCGCCGCAGCTGCGCTCGCCGGCTGCGGCGGCGGTGCGGAGACCGTCGAGAACCCGATCACCACGCCCGCGGCGCCGGCCGCCTATTCCGGTCCCGCCCCCGCGACCGCGGACGTGCAGGCCTTCCGCATCAACGTCTGGGACAACCTCAAGGCGGCGAATCGCTGCGGCCAGTGCCACACGCAGGGCGGCCAGGCGCCGCCGTTCGTGCGCACCGACGACGTGAACCTCGCCTACGCGGCGGCGAACACCGTCGTGGACCTTGCCTCGCCGCGCGACTCGCGGCTCGTGGCCAAGGTGGCGGGCGGCCACAACTGCTGGCTCGCGAGCGCCGCGGCCTGCGGCGACATCCTCACCACCTGGATCGCGGCCTGGGCCGGCGCCACCGCCGGCGGCAGCGCGGGCATCGAGCTCAAGGCGCCGCCGATCCGCGACGCCGGCGCCAGCAAGAGCTTCCCCGCGTCGCCCGACCTGTTCGCGGCGACCGTGCACCCGCTGGTCGAGGAGTATTGCGCGCGCTGCCACGCGCCGTCGGCGGCCAATTCGCAGTCGCCGTTCTTCGCTTCTGCGGACGTGAACGAGGCCTACGCCGCCGCGCGCGTCAAGATCAACCTCGACAGCCCCGCGGCCTCGCAGCTGGTCGTGCGGCTGCGCTCGGAGTTCCACAACTGCTGGAGCGACTGCGCCGCGAACGCCGCCGAGATGGAAGCCGCGATCGCGGCTTTCGCGGGCTCGGTGCCGGTCTCGCAGCCCGATCCGACGCTGGTGCTGTCGAAGGCGCTGCGGCTCTACGACGGCACCGTCGCCTCGGGCGGCAACCGCTACAACGGCGCGCTGATCGGACTGTGGGAGTTCAAGACCGGCGGCGGCAACGTCGCCTACGACACGAGCGGCGTCGAGCCGGCGCTCAACCTGAACCTCTCCGGCGACGTGACGTGGGTCGGCGGCTGGGGCATCAACGTGCGCAGCGGCAAGGCGCAGGGCTCCACCACCGCGAGTCGCAAGCTGCACGACCGCATCAAGGCCACGGGCGAGTACTCGATCGAGGCCTGGGTGGCGCCGGGCAACGTGACGCAGGAGGACGCGCGCATCGTGTCCTATTCCGGCGGCACCTCGACGCTCAACTTCATGCTCGGCCAGACGCTCTACAGCTACGACTTCTACAACCGCTCGAGCGCGACCGGCGCCGCGGGCCAGCCCGTGCTCACCACGGCCGCGGCCGACGAGGACCTGCAGGCCACGCTGCAGCACGTCGTGGCGACCTACGACCCGGTCAACGGCCGGCGCCTGTACGTGAACGGCGAGCCGACGGGCGACATCGACCCGGCGGCCGGCGGCACGATCGCCGACTGGGACGACACCTTCGCCTTCGTGCTCGGCAATGAGGTATCGGGCGACCGGCAGTTCCAGGGCATCTTCCGGCTCGTCGCCGTGCACGGCCGCGCGCTCACGCCGGACCAGATCCAGCAGAACTTCGCGGCCGGCGTCGGCGAGCGCTTCTACCTGCTGTTCTCTGTGGGCCACCTCGTCGACATGCCCGAGGCCTACGTGATGTTCGAGGTGAGCCAGTTCGACAGCTGGTCCTATCTGTTCGACAAGCCGGTGTTCCTGAGCCTCGACCCGGCAGCCCGGCCCGGCAACATCCCGGTGGCCGGCATCCGCATCGGCGTGAACGGCGCCGAGCCCGAGATCGGCCAGGCTTATCGCCCGCTCGACACGGCAGTGACCGACTCGCTCTACGGCCCGCAGGGGCAGCCGCTGTCGAACATCGGCACCGTGATCGGGCTGCAGAAGGGTCCCGAGTCGGACGAGTTCTTCCTCACCTTCGACGTGCTCGGCTCGCGCACCAACGTGCGCACCGAGCCCGTGCCGCTCGCGCCCGCGCCGCCGCCGGACGTGCAACGCGCCGCGGCCGTGGGCCTGCGCGTGTTCGACGAGATCAACGCGACGATGTCGGAGCTGACCGGCGTCGCGCCGACTGCACCCGGGGTCAAGGCGACTTACGAGCAGGTGCGCCAGGCGCTGCCGACCATCGAGAGCATCGACGCCTTCGTGTCGGGGCACCCGGTGGCCGTGGCGCAGCTTGCGATCCAGTACTGCGACGCGCTCGTGAACGATCCCGCGGCGCGCGGCGCGTACTTCCCGGGCTTCGACTTCAACGCCAATCCCGCGACGGCATTCGCACCGGCCGGGCGCGGCATCGTGCTCGACTCGCTGGTGGGCCGCATGCTCGCCCGCGAGGTCGCGACCGAGCCCGAGGCCGCGGGCGTGCGCTCGGATCTAGACACGCTGATCGACCGCCTGTCGTCCTGCGGCGCGAGCTGTCCCGCCGGACGCACCGAGACCGTGGTGAAGGCGAGCTGCGCCGCGCTGCTCGGCAGCGCCGTCACCCTGGTGCACTGACCGTGGCCGCTCGCCCCGACCGGAGGCCCTGCCGATGATCATTCGCAAGACGCAGCCCCGCACGCTCAGGCCCGACGAGCCGATTCGCCACGAGGGGGCGCACAAGCGACCGGTGACGCGCCGGGATTTCCTCGCCCAGGGTTTCGCCGCGGGCGTGGGCACGGTGATCGCTCCCACCGTGTTCGGCCTGTTCGCGAACCCGCGCGAGGCCGCGGCGGCGCTGTCGCCGGACCTCGAGGCGCTGCGGGCGAGCTGCGGCATCGAGGTGCTGGGCGCGGGCAAGATCCCCTTCATCTGCATCGACCTCGCCGGCGGCGCCAACATGGTCGGCTCGAACGTGCTGATGGGCGGTGCCGGCGGGCAACTCGACTTCCTCACCACGCCCGGCTACGCCAAGCTCGGCCTGCCGGGCGACATGGTCCCCGGGCTCGTCAACCCCGCGACCGGCCTGAGCTTCACCGACACGCGCCTCGGGCTCGCCTTCCACTCCGACAGCGCCTTCCTGCGCGGGATCGTGGAAAAGGTGTCGCCCGCCACGGCCGGCGCCACGAATGGTGCGGTGGTTGCTGCACGCTCCGAGAACGACACCGGCAACAACCCGCACAACCCGATGTACGGAATCTACCGGGCGGGCGCGGATGGGTCGCTCGCGACGCTGATCGGTTCGCGCGCCTCGGACTCCGGCGGCAACTCGATGGCGCCCGCGGGCCTCATCGATCTCTCGGTGCGCCCGACCAAGGTGGACCGCGCGAGCGACGTCACCGGCCTCGTGGACACGGGCCAGCTCGCGAGCCTGCTGAACGTCGACGACACCGTCGCCGTCATGGAGGCCATCCAGCGCATCAGCCACCGCAAGCTGCAGGCCGTGGACCCCGGCCAGCCCTGGCCCGATGCCAAGAAGACCCCTGTCTCGCGCAACGAGGTGGTACGCGAGCTCGTCAACTGCGGGTACGTGAAGGCCGCCGACGTGGTGGACCGCTTCGGCGACCCCACCAGCCTCAACCCCGAGCTCGACCCCGACATCGTCGGCGCCTCGGGCGTCTTCAGCCGCGCCGAGTACGACGCCGACGGCGAGTTCCGCAAGACCGCGGCGGTGATGAAGATGGTCCTGTCGGGCTACGCCGGTGCCGGCACGATCACGATGGGCGGCTACGATTACCACGGCCAGGGCCGTGCCACGGGCGAGCTGCGCGACCTGCGCGCCGGACGCTGCATGGGCGCGTGCCTCGAGTACGCCGCGCGCCGCGGCATGCCGCTGATGCTGTACGTGTTCTCGGACGGCTCGATCTCCGCCGGCGGACAGGTGGACAGCACGCCCGACGGGCGCGGCAAGTTCATGTGGACCAGCGACAACCAGTCCACCGCGGCCTCTTTCTTCCTCGTGTACAACCCCGGCGGCCGGCCGCAGCTCGTGGACACCGGCCCCGGCGGGGCGGCACGGCACCAGCAGATCGGGTACTTCCGGCCGGATGCCTCGGTCGAGACCTCGTCGAGCCCGGCGGCGAACAACGTGAACCTGCTGGTCGAGACCGTCGTGCTCAACTACATGGCGCTGCACGGCGAGCAGGGACAGTTCGCCGCGAAGTTCCCGCGGCATGGGCTCGGCTCGGCCGCCACGCAGGACAGCCTGATCGCGTTCAACCCGATCGTGAGCGGGCGGATCGGCTGAGGCCCGGGCGGTCACCCGCCCGGTTCACTCCGCCGGCACCCGCAGCCACCGCGCCTCGATGCCGTCCGGCACGGGCCAGGTGACGAACACGCGGCCGCGACCGTCGCTTGCGAGCTGCACCGCGTCCCAGACCGAGCCGAAGAACGCCTCGACTTTCGCGCCGGCGAGTTCGACCGGCGCGGACCAGCGGCCGTCGCGGAACCGCAGGTAGAACACGGGGAACTCGTGACCGCTGGGCGACTCCGCCCGGCTGCCCGTGACCACGACGTCGAAGCCTCCCGCGGCCCGCGGCGCCACCCGCGGGTCAAAGGCGAGATCCAGGGGAAACGGAATCACGGGGCCCCACGCACCGGCATGCAGCACGAGGCCGCCGAAGTGCTGTCGGGCGAGCAGCAGTTCGCGCGTGGTGGCGTCGTAGCCGAGCGAGGCGCTGATGCCGATGGAGGGCACCTCAGGCGTCAGCGGCACGTCCGTGCCCGCCACCGGACGCACGCGCCGGCCGGCGATCTCTCGTAACGGGGACGCGTCGTCCGCCGCCCCCGGCGCGAAGGATGCGTGGCGTGCCAGCGACAGAACCCCGATCACCGTGCGCTGGGCGTCGTAGACGAGGTGCACGCGACCGTCGGGCGCGGCGACGGCGTGCCAGTCGGCCACGTCCTCGTTGTCGTCGAGGTCGACCACCGTCCACTCGTCGTAGCGGCCGCCGTCCTCCGCGACGACGGCGAGGCGCGAGCCGCGCGTGCGCCAGGGCCAGATGATGCCGGCGCCGTAGCCGCCGATGCCGAAGAGGTCCCAGCGGGCCGGCGCGCCGAGCGCCTTGCCGCGGACGTCGAATGCGTAGAGCAACGGCAGGCTGCGGTCGGCGCCGTGCACGAAGCGCGGTGCGCCCGTCTCGAGGCCGGCGGCCGCCCACGGGCTCGGCGCCTCGGACCACTCGCCGGAGGCCTCGCGCACGAGGTGCTGCGGGCCTGCGAGCACGTGCAGCCGGCCCGCGGCGTCGAAAGCCGCGTCGAGCGAGGCCGGGCTCAGGTTCGTGCGGACGAGTTCGTCGAGGTCGACCGCACTCGCGGGGTTGACGACGAGGTGGCGCAGCGTCCTGCCCTTGCTGGTCGCGACCAGGACGTGAGCGGAGCCTGCATCGTCGATCAGGACCTGCGCCTGGTCGCTTGCGGTCGCGACGTCGAGCAGGCGGACGACCGGGCCAAACTCGACGGCGACCGGGTCGCCCGCCGGTCGCGGCGGCGTGTGCGCACAGGCCGCGAGGAGCAGCGCACTGAACACGACCGCCGCGGCGGCGTGCGTTCCTTCGCCGGGGCGCGCGGCGGCGCCTGGGCAGATCGTCGATCGCGGCTGGAGCATGTTGACCCGGACACGGCTCTTGATCGCTCAGCACCAACATAGTCCGGGCGGCGCGCGACGGAATACGGGTCGTCCGCAGGGCCGGTCGCGTACCTCGCGATGCCCTGCCGCAAGCACTATCGCGCCACCGTGCTAGTCTGGCCCGCGCATGGCGCACCCGCGTTTCATCCGTCCCCTGGAACTGCTCTGCTGCCCGCGCTGCGGCGGGCCGCTCACGGACCGCGAAGCCATCGCCTGCGTGCCCTGCGACATCACCTACCCGGCGATCGGCGGACTGCCCTGGCTATTCACCGCACCCGAGGCCGCGCTCGGCGAGTGGCGTGCGCGCGTCCACGGCTTCCTCGCTGGTCTCGAGTCGCAGGCTGCCCGCTACCGCGCCGCCCTGACGCAAGACGTCACCCGTGCAGCGACGCGCAACCGCCTCAAGCTCCTGGCCTCGGCCTGCAGCGACCACGGGCGGCGCATCCGCGCGCTCATGGCACCGCTGGGCGCGGGCACCGGGGCGGCGGCGCCCGAGCTGTACTCGGCACTCGGCGTGACGCTGCCGATGGGGCAGGGGCTCGCGAGCTACTACGCGAACCTGCACCGCGACTGGGGCTGGGGCGGAGCCGAGAACGAGGCGGCCTATCGCCTCGTCGATACCGCGCTCGGCGCCGGGCCGCCCGGCCGCACGCTGCTGCTCGGCGTGGGCGCGGGGCGGCTGGCCTACGACCTGCACGTGCGACGCCATCCGGCGCCGCTCGTCGCCGCCGACCTGAACCCGCTGTTCCTGCTCGCGGCGCAGCGGCTCTTTGCCGGCGAATCGCTCGAGCTCTACGAGTTCCCGCTCGCGCCGCGCGACGTCGCGAGCCACGCGATCCTGCGCCGGCTCAGGGCGCCCGCGCCGGCCGGCCCCGACCTGCACCTCGTGTTCGCGGACGTCACGCACCCGCCGTTTGCGGCGGGCGCCTTCGACACGGTGATCACGCCCTGGCTCATCGACGTGCTCGACGAGGACTTCGCCGTGTTCGCGCGGCGCGTCAATGGCTGGCTGCGGCCCGGCGGACGCTGGGTGAACAGCGGGTCGCTGGCCTTCGGCGGCGAGGAGCCCGCGCATCGGTATGCGCTCGAGGAGGTCCGCGAGATCGTCGTTGGTTCTGGCTTCGCGCCGGTCGAGCCGACGGAGGAGGCCATTCCCTACCTGTGCTCGCCCGCGAGCCGCCACGGCCGCATCGAGACCGTCGTGAGCTTCGCGGCCACGAAGACGGCCGAAGCAGTGCGGCTGCCGCCAGCGCGGCGGTCACCCGACTGGCTCGAAAGTACCGACCTGCCCGTGCCGCTGCTCCCCGAGCTCGCAGGCCGCCAGCTCGAGCTGCGCGTGCTCGCACACGTGGCATCCCTGGTGGACGGCCGTCGGTCGGTCCGCGACATCGCGCGCGTGCTCGTCGAGCAGCGCCTGATGGCGGAGGCCGAGGCCGAGCCCGCGGTGCGGGCCTTCCTCGCCAGGCTGCACGAGGAGGCACGGGCGCGGGCGGCCGGCTCGCCTTGAGCACTGCGTCTTGGTGAGGCGGATTTCCCGCCGCTAGTCTGGCAGCCACTTGCAGGACGGCTGCCCCGACCCGTTCCTCCGACAACCGCGAGACTGACCTTGAGCAAGATCCGCACGTTGGCGCTGCTATGCATCCTCGGCTTCGCACCTGCACTCGCCCAGGCCGAGTGGCACTCTCGCGAGGAAGCCATCATGGGCACGCGCGTGGCCGTGGAGTTGTGGAGCGAGGACGCCGCGCTCGCGGAACGCGCCATGGGCGCGGTGATCGCCGAGATGCGCCGCACCGACGAGCTCATGAGCACCTACAAGCCCGAGAGCCAGCTCTCCCAGGTGAACTCCCACGCGCACGAGCGCCCGGTCGAGGTGGACGCCGACATCCTCTCGGTGGTGGAGCGCGGCCTCGAGATGTCGCGCCTGAGCGGCGGCGCCTTCGACATCACCTACGCGAGCGTGGGCTACCTCTACGACTACCGCGCCCACCAGCGCCCGACCGAGGCCGCGATCGCCGCCGCGCTGCCCGGCGTGGATTACCGGCAGGTCGTGGTGGATCGCGAGACCCGCAGCATCCGCTTCCTGCGCGAAGGCGTGCGCATCGATCTCGGCGGCATCGCCAAGGGCTACGCCGTGGACCGCTCCATCGAGAAGCTTCGCGAGCTCGGCATCCGGCACGCCATGGTGAACGCCGGCGGCGACACGCGCCTGCTCGGCGACCGGCGCGGCAAGCCGTGGATCGTCGGCATCCGCGACCCGCGTGCCGAGGGCCGCATGGTCACGCGCCTGCCGCTCGCCGACGAAGCCATCTCCACCTCCGGCGACTACGAGCGCTACTTCGAGGAGGACGGCGTCCGCTACCACCACATCCTCGTGCCCGGCACCGGGCGCTCGGCGCGCGCCGTGCGCAGCGCCACCGTGCTCGGGCCCGACGCGACGCTCACCGACGCGCTTTCCACCACCGTGTTCGTGCTCGGTGTGGAGCGTGGCATGGAACTCGTCGCCCGCATGCCGGGCGTCGAGGCCGTGGTCGTGGACGCCGAGGGACGCATCTTCTACTCGGACGGGCTCACGCCCCCGCAATAGGGACATCGCGCGACGTGCCCGGGTGATCTGTGACGCAGTTAAAGCTCCACGTGTCCCGCGCCGCCGATCGTTGACAGTGCCGGCACCGCGCCCCGAGGATTCACGCGACTGACAAGGGCAAACCCGCCGAAAGGCGGGGACGCAAAGCTTCCGGTCTTCGGGTGTCACCCATGACAGCGGGGTTGCCAGCATGGACTTCAGGGATCACGCCGCGCGCGCCCGGCTGACGGCGCTCATGCACACGCTTGCACTCGCGGCCGCCGTGCTCGCAGGCGCGCTCGTCTTTCCGCTGCTCACGCAGGCGGCGCCGGACCTCGGGGCCGAGGCGCCGGACTTCGTGCTCAAGGATCTTTCCGGCCGCAACCAGCGACTCTCGGAGTTCCGCGGCGACGTCGTCGTGCTCACGTTCTGGGCCAGCTGGTGCGGTCCGTGCCGCGAGGCGCTCGAGTCCGTGGACGCGGCGCTTGGCGCGTCCGGCGGCGCACCGGCGGCGCTCGGCGTGAGCCTCGATCGCGATCCAGTGCGTGCCGGGTCCATGGTCGCATCGCTCGGACTGCGCCATCCGACGCTGCTCGACGCCGGGCAGTCCGTCGGTCGCCTCTACGACGTCCAGCACCTTCCGCTCACGCTGCTGATCGACCGCGAGGGCGTCGTGCGCCAGTCCTGGGCGCGCGAGCCGGTGCCCTCGGACGTCCTCACGCTGAAACTCAAGGAACTCTCGCCGTGACGCATCCCGGTTCCCGTGACGACTCGCGGGCGGCCCGCGGTCAGCTCCGTCGGCTCGCCTGCGCAGGCGCGTTCCTGATTGCAGGCTCTGTGCTGCTCGTCGGCCGCGCCGGGGCCACGGGCACCGCGCCCGAGGCGCGCACCGTCGATGAGGACGTGCAGGCGCTCAAGAAGGAACTCGTCGACCTCAACCGCGACCTGTTCCGCCTCGAGGAGGAGCTGCTGTATCCCGCCAGCACGCAGGTCGCGGTGTTCCTGTCGGTCAACCTCGGCACCTTCTTCGCGCTCGATTCGGTCAAGCTCGAGCTCGACGGCAAGGAAGTCGCCAACTACCTCTACACCGAGCGCGAGGTCGAGGCGCTGCACCGCGGCGGCGTGCAGAAGCTCTACCTCGGCAACCTCAAGGCCGGCGAGCACGAGCTCGTGGCCGTGTTCATCGGCAAGGGGCCTCACGAGCGCGACTATCGTCGCGGCACGACCGTGCGGTTCGAGAAGGCCGTCGGCGCCAAGTACGTCGAGCTGCGCATCACCGACCGCGAAGCGTCGCTGCAGCCCGAGTTCGCCGTGCGCCAGTGGGAATAGGGCGGCTCGATCCCGCATGAGCTCACCGCTCGTCCGTCGTTGCTGGGCGTTGCTCGCCGGGGCGTGGTTCGCCCTGGCCGGCGTGCCGGCGGTCGCCGTGCGAGACGAGCCGCCCGCCTCGGACCTGCCGCCGCCGTCGAAGATCCGCGATCTCGACTATGGCGACGTGCTGTTCCACTTCTTCCAGGACGACTACTTCGAGGCGCTGGTGCGCCTCGAGGTGTCCCACGAAATGGGCCGGATGCCGGATCACGCCGCCGAGGCGGAGCTGCTCGCAGGCGGCCTGTACCTGTCGCTCGGCCTGCACGGCGAGGCGACGCGCCGCTTCGAGGCGGTGCTCGCCGGTCCCGTGCCGCAGTCCGTCAGCGACCGGGCGCACTTCTACCTCGCCCGCATCGGATTCCAGCGCGGATATCTCGAGGATGCGGCCAGGAGCCTCGGGCGCATCCGCGGCCCGCTGCCGGGCGCGCTCGAGCCGGAGCGGCGCCTGCTCGCGGCCAACGTCCTCATGGCGCAGGGCCGCTACGGCGAGGCGGCGCAGTCGCTCGAGGGCTGGACCGACGGTAGCGACTGGACTTACTACGCGCGCTTCAACCTCGGCGTCGCGCTGGTGCGCACCGGGGAGACGACGCGCGGTCGCCAGCTGCTCGAATCGGTGGGCACGATGCCCGTGGGCAACGAGGAGCAGCGGGCGTTGCGCGACCGCGCGAACCTCGCGCTCGGCTTCGCGCTGCTGCAGGAGCGCCAGCCCGATCCGGCCGCCGCGGCCCTGGCGCGCGTGCGCCTCGACGGACCCTTCACCAACCGCGCCCTGCTCGGCCTCGGCTGGGCGGAGGCCGACGCGGCGCGGCCGGAGCGCGCGCTCGTGCCCTGGCTCGAGCTGCGCGAGCGCCCCGTGCTCGAGGCGGCGGTGCAGGAGTCGCTGCTCGCGGTGCCCTACGCCTACGCGCAGCTCGCGGCGAACGGCCAGGCGGCGGAACAGTACCGGCACGCCGTGTCGGCGTTCGCCGCCGAGACGGCACGCCTCGACGAGTCCATCGCCGCAATCCGCGGCGGCGGCTTCCTCGACGCCGTGCTGTCGGCGGCGACGGCTTCGGAAGCGAAGCCGGACGACGCGGACCGCGCCGGCTGGCTCTGGCAGCTCCAGCAGGCGCCGGACGCGCCGCACACGCGCTACCTGTACCAGCTGTTCGCGTCGCACGCGTTCCAGGAGGGCCTCAGGAACTACCGCGACTTGCGGCTCATGCAGCGCAACCTCGAGCGCTGGGCGGGCTCGCTCGAGGCCTTCCACGAGATGGTGGCTGCGCGCGAGTTGGAGACCGCGAGGCGCACACCGCGCAAGGCCGAGTTGCTGGCGGGCACCGACCTCGACAGCCTCGAGGCGCGTCGCGCCGGTCTCGAGGCCCGGGTGGCCGAGCTGGTCGCGGCCCGCGACGTGACGGCGCTCGCCACCCCGGAGGAAGCGGCCCGGTGGCGCAAGCTCGAGGAACTCGAGGTCCGCACCGCCGCGCTGCCGCCCGGCACGCGGCGCGACGCGCTCGCCGAGCGGGTGCGCCTGCTGCACGGGACGCTGGCCTGGCAGCTCGACGCCGACTACAAGTTGCGCTTGTCGCGCCTGCGCGCGAGCCTCGCGGAGGCGGACGAGGCACTCGCCGAGGCCCGGCGGCGGCGGGCGTTGGTGGAACAGGCCGGCGACCTCGCGCCGCGCAACACGGAAGGCTTCGCCGAGCGCGTGCGCGGCATCGAGCGGCGCATGGAGCGGTTGCAGCCGGCGATCGACGCGGCAGCGGCGGCCCAGGAGCGCCTGCTCGCCGACATCGCCGTCCGTGAGCTCGAGGCGCAGAAGGCGCGGCTCGCCAGCTATGCGACGCAGGCGCAGTTCGCGCTCGCCGCGCTCTACGACGGTGCCTCGGCCGGGGGCGCGCGTTGAGCCCGCGGCTCGGCATCGCGGCGCTCGCCTGCCTGCTCGCGGCGCTGCCCACCGCCGAGGCTGCACGCAAGTCGCGCGAGCCCGGCACGCTCGCCGACCTTGCCCGGCGCAGCGTTCCAGTTCGGCCGGGCGAAGCCGTCGTGGCCGACGCGGAGCAGGCCGCGCGCAGCTACGAGGAGTTCCTGCTGATCGCGAATGCAGAACCGGCGCTGCGGGCCCAGGCGCTGCGGCGACTCGGTGACCTGCGCCTCGGCGAGGCCGAGGCACTCGCCGCCCGCGGGGACGCGCAAGTGGACGCGGCCGCTGCGGCTGCCCGCAACGCAGTGGACGCGTACCGGCAACTGCTCGAGGAGCAGCCGGACTACGCCGGCGCGGACGCTGTGCTCTACCAGCTGGCCCGCGCCTTCGACCAGGGCCAGGATCCCGACGCGGCGCTCGCGACGCTCGAGCGTCTGGTGCGCGAGCATCCGGGCAGCGCGCACTCCGCGGAGGCGCAGTTCCGCCGTGGCGAGGCATTCTTCAGCGCGCAGCGCTATGCCGACGCGGAACGGGCCTATGCGGCCGTTCTTGCGGCCGGGCCGCAGTCCGGATTCCGTGAGCAGGCGCAGTACAAGTTCGCGTGGTCGCTCTTCAAGCAGGGGCGCGACGAGGAGAGCAATGCCGCCTACCTCGTGCTGCTCGACGGCCTGCTCGCGAACGCCGGCAGTCCGAGGCCCGACGCCGAGCTGTCCCGCGCCGAGCGCGAGCTGGCGGACGACGCGCTGCGCGCGCTCGCGATCACCTTCGCGGCCGGCGACGGTCCGCTCGCGCTGCAGGCGGCACTCGACCGGCACGGCCCCGTCCCGTACGCGTCGCGGCTGTACGCGGCTCTCGGCGACCTCTACGTCGAGAAGGAGCGCTACCAGGACGGCGCCGAGGCGTATCGCGCCTACGCCCGTCGCGAGCCCATGAACCGCCAAGCGCCGCTGCTGCTGGTGCGCGCCACCGAAGCCTACGCGAAGGGCGGCTTTGCCTCGCTGGTGCTCGACGGCAAGCGCGAGCTGGTGCAGGAATACGGTCCGAGCAGTGCGTACTGGACGGCCCAGGATGGCGCGGTCGACCCGGCGGTCAGCACCGCCGTCCAGGCGAGCCTGCTCGAACTCGCGCAGCATCACCACGCGCGGGCGCAGAAGGACGGGGCGGCGGCCGAGCGTGATGAGGCGGTGCGCTGGTACCGCGAGTACCTCGCGGGCTTCGACGACACGTCCAAGGCCCCGGGCACCCGGTTGTTGCTCGCCGACCTGCTGTTCGAGGGGGCGCATTTCGAGGCGGCGGCGGTGGAGTACGAGCGCGCCGCGTACGGCTACGCCTCGCACCCGGAGGCGGGGCGGGCGGGCTATGCCGCGCTCGTCGCCTATGCCGAAGCCGAGTCGCGCGCGCCGGCGGCCGGTCGGGCCGAGCTGTCGCGCCGGGCGATCGAGTCCTCGCTGATGTTTGCCGACGTCTTTCCCGCGCACGCGGAGACCCCGGGCGTGCTGACGCGTACCGCCAAGGCGCTGTTCGACGCGGGCGACCGCGAACGAGCCGAGTCGGTCGCGCAGCGCGTGCTCGAGCCCGCGACGCGCGCCGACGCGGGTCAGCAGCTCGTGGCGTGGACCGTGCTCGCGCACACCTGGTTCGATTCGGCGCGCTATGCCGAGGCGGAGCGTGCCTACGGCGAGCTCGTTCGCCGGCTTCCCGCGACGGATCCGTTGCAGGCCGAGGCGACCGAGCGCCTCGCCGCAGCCGTGTACCGGCAGGCCGAGGCGAAGCAGGCCGCCGGCGACCTCGCGGGCGCAGTGCAGGAGTTCCGCCGCGTCGCGGTCGTGGCACCTTCCTCGCCGACGCGCGCGGCCGCTGAGTTCGACGCCGCGACGATCCTGCTCGGCACCGGCGACTGGACGGAGGCCGCCGCGGTGCTCGAGGGGTTCCGTCGGGCCCATCCGGGCCACGCACTGCAGCCGGAGGTGACTCGCAAGCTGGCGGTGGCTTATCTGGAGGGCGGGCGCGGCAGCGCGGCCGCGGCCGAGTTCGAGCGCGTCGCCGACAACGCGGGTGAGCCCGAGGAAGTACGGCGAGCAGCGCGCTGGCAGGCCGCGGAACTCTACGGCTCGGCCGGCGACGTCGCGGCGGCACGGCGCGCGTTTGCGGCCTACGTGCAGGAGTTCCCCGCGCCGCTCGCGCCGGCGATCGAGGCGCGCCACGAGCTTGCCGAACTCGCCAAGGCGGCCGGCGACACCCCTGAGCGCGAGCGCTGGCTCGGCGAGCTCGTGGCGGCGGATGCGGCCGCGGGTGCCGCGCGCAGCGACCGCAGCCGTTTCCTCGCTGCGCAGGCCTCGCTCGAGCTGGCGCGGCCGCTCGACGCGGCGGCGCGCACCGTCCGGCTCGCCGTCCCGCTCGAGCGTTCGCTGCTCGCGCGCAAGAAGGCGCTCGAGGCCGCGCTCGCGGCATATGGCCGCGCTTCCGAGTACGCCATCGCCCCGGTCACGACCGCCGCTGGATACGCCATGGCGGATCTGTACCGCGATTTCGGCCGCGCGCTGCTCGAGTCGGAGCGTCCGCGCAACCTCGCCGCCGACGAGCTCGAGCAGTACGACCTGCTGCTCGAGGAGCAGGCCTTCCCGTTCGAGGAGAAGGCCATCGACCTCCACGAGCGCAACGTCCGTCGTGCGGCCGAGGGCCTCTACGACGAGTGGGTGCAGAAGAGCTTCGCGGCGCTGGCGGAACTGAAGCCCGGGCGCTGGTCACGCGCCGAGCGCGTGGCGGGCGTCGAGCCGCCGGACCTCGAGATCGAGCCGCTCGAGGCGGCGCTCGCCGCGGATCCGGCCGTTGCCGCCGTTCCCGCGAGTGCGGCCGACCCTGCCGTTACGGCCAATCTCGCCAGGGCCGCCGTCCTCAACCGGCTCGGCATCGCCTACCGCAGGCTCGGCCGGTTCGACGACGCACGCGCTGCCTACGAGCAGGCCATCGCGGCGGACCCGGCCTCCGCCGATGCCGAGTGCAACCTCGCCATCCTGCTCGACCTGTACCTCGACGAGCCGGCGGCGGCGCTGCCGCACTACGAGCGCTACCAGGTGCTGGCGGGCGAGGACGACAAGAGGGCGGCGGCCTGGATCGCCGAACTGCAGGGCCGCCTCGGG
>Ga0209391_10000471_pt1 | contig 18925 bp, 19 predicted proteins | sample PPLLak3March2015_FD_187246 | JGI IMG/M metagenome (GOLD analysis project Ga0209391, IMG submission 187246) | Freshwater sediment microbial communities from Prairie Pothole Lake near Jamestown, North Dakota, USA - PPLs Lake P7 Core (1) Depth... | ecosystem: Environmental > Aquatic > Freshwater >...
ATTCGCATACAATGCGATTGCCATGCCGAACCGGACCGAAAGCAAGACCGCCCGCCTGACCCTGCTGCTCGACCCGCGCAAGAAGGCGCTGTTCGAGGAGATCTGCGCCGCCCAGGACCTCACGCCCTCGCAGGTCGTGCGGCAGCTGATCCGCGAGTACGTCATCGAGCACGCCGGCAGCCGCCCGCTGCCCGCGTGGCTCCTTGCCGCTTCCGGGGGCAAGTCCCGCGGCAAGCGCGCCGGGTGATGAGCGCGCCCGAGCCCGCGACGGTTCCCCGGGACCACTGCGCATGCTGAACGCGCTCCGGGCGCGCCTGGCGCAGCTGCCGGTCGCCCCGTTCCGGCCTTACCTGCTGAAGTCGCTGCGGTCCTACGACCGCGCGCACTTCACCCGCGACGTCTCGGCGGGCCTGACCGTCGGCGTCGTGGCGCTGCCGCTCGCCATGGCCTTCGGCATCGCCAGCGGCGTCAAGCCCGAGCAGGGCATCTTCACCGCGATCATCGCCGGCTTCCTCATTTCCGCGCTCGGCGGCTCGCGCGTGCAGATCGGCGGGCCGGCCGGCGCCTTCATCGTCGTGATCTACGCGATCGTCGAGAAGTACGGCCTCCCCAACCTGCTGATCGCCACGACGTGCGCGGGGGTCCTGCTGTTCGCGATGGGACTCGCGCGCCTCGGCAACCTGGTGCGCTTCATCCCGGTCTCGATCGTCATCGGATTCACCAACGGCATCGCAGTGCTGATCGGGCTGTCCCAGGTGAAGGACTTCCTCGGCCTCGGCATCGAGCGCATGCCCGCGGACTTCTTTCACCAGGTGCAGGTGATCGCGGCGTCGCTTCACACCGTCAATCCGTACGCCGTCGCGATCGCCGTGACCTCGCTCGCGCTGATCGTGCTGTGGCCGAAGTCCTACCAGATGAGCACGACGGTGCGCTGGCGCCGATGGGTCGCGCACCTGCCGGGCACGATCGTCGCGCTGGCGCTGGCGACCATCGCGGTCGCCGCGTTCGAGCTTCCGGTCGAGACCGTCGGCAGCAGGTTCGGCGGCATTCCGCAGGGGCTGCCTTCGTTCGAACTGCCCGCGTTCTCGTGGGAGCTCGCCAAGCAGCTGGTGGCGCCTACGATCACCATCGCGCTGCTCGGCGCCATCGAGTCGCTGCTGTGCGCGCGCGTCGCGGACAACATCATCGAGGACCGCCACGACCCCAACCAGGAACTGATGGCGCAGGGCATCGCGAACTTCGTGGCGCCGTTCTTCGGCGGCATCCCGGCGACGGGCACCGTCGCTCGCACGGTCACCAACGTCAAGAGCGGGGCCACCAGCCCGATCGCCGGCATCGTGCACGCGTTGACACTGCTGGTCATCGTGCTGGTCGCCGCCCCGCTCGCCGCCGGCATCCCGCTCGCCGCGCTCGCGGCGATCCTGGTGTTCGTCGCCTGGAACATGGGCGAGTGGCGGGAGTTCGCGCGGCTGCGCCACTTCGCGGTCACCTACCGCATCATCCTGCTCGCGACTTTCTTCCTGACCGTCGTGTTCGACCTGACCGTCGCGGTCGAGGTCGGCCTCGTGCTGTCGAGCCTGTTCTTCATCTACCGGATCTCGCAGTTGACCCGCGTCGAGCCCGTGGCGCCGGCGGCGCTCGCGCAGGCGCTGCCCGACGGCGTCGAGGCCTACCGCATCTTCGGCTCGCTGTTCTTCGCCGCCGTGTCGAAGCTGGAAGCGCTGATGGAGCCCGGCCACTTCGGGCAGCCCGCAGCTCCGCGCGTGCTGGTCCTCGACCTCGTGCAGCTGATTTCGCTCGACACCACGGGCCTGGAGACCCTCGACTCGTTGCGCCGGCAACTCGCGCGCACCGGCGGAGCGCTCGTCCTCGCGGGGCCCAACGAACAGCCCCTGTCGCTGATGACGCGCTCGGGATTCCTCGATCGCGTCGGCCGCGACAATGTCGTCGCCAACCTGCCGCAAGCCGTCGCGCGCGCGCGCGCGGTCGCGGCCGCGGCGAGCCGCGCGCCGGCCTGATCAGGCGCCCGGGCGGCGCGGGTCGTCCTCGACGCTCGGGTCGCACGCCGCGACCGGCAACAGGGCGGCCATCATTGCCACTGCCCGCCCGAACCATCCCATCTCCGGCCCCGCCCCGGCCGTCACGTAAAATCGCCTCCAAGCTCACCGACGCACCGCATCCGATGGCCGCCGCTTACGAATCCGAGATGCCACTGCCCGCCCGAACCATCCCATCTCCGGCCCCGCCCCGGCCGTCACGTAAAATCGCCTCCAAGCTCACCGACGCACCGCATCCGATGGCCGCCGCTTACGAATCCGAGATCACGAAGTTCCTGCGCCAACTGAAGGAAGAGAATCCCGCCCTCGACCGCGAGCAGCGCGAAGGCCGCGCGATCTGGTGGGACAAGGACGTGGATCGCGACCTGTACCGGCGCTTCGACGCGTCGACGCTGCCCCAGCCCGCGTACGTCTACCAGCCCAAGGCGAAGTAGTGGTACCGGCCGGGATCGCTCCGCTGCCGGGCGTGGTGCCCGTCCTCGATCCGGCCGCCGCCGCCGCGCTGGAGGCGCCCGCCGCCGACAGCACGCCGGACGTGATCGACGGCATCGCGCTGGCCAGGCTGTACGGCGAGCCGCTGTTCAAGCTGCCCGAGGACCTCTACATCCCGCCCGACGCGCTCGAGGTCTTCCTCGAGGCGTTCGAAGGACCGCTGGACCTGCTGCTCTACCTGATCCGCAAGCAGCACTTCAACGTCCTCGACATCCCGATGGCGCCGCTGACGGTCCAGTACCTGGCGTACATCGACCAGATCCGCGCCAAGAACCTGGAGCTCGCCGGCGAATACCTGCTGATGGCGGCGCTGCTCATCGAGATCAAGTCGCGCATGCTTCTGCCGGTGCGCAAGGCCGACACCGGCGAGGAGGTCGAGGACCCGCGTGCCGAGCTCGTGCGCCGCCTGCTCGAGTACGAGCAGATGAAGCTCGCCGCCATGCGCATCGACGAGCTGCCGCGCGCGGGCCGCGACTTCGTGCGCGCCATCGTCGTCATCGAGCAGTCGATCGAGAAGCGCTTCCCGGACGTCGACGTGGTCGACCTGCGCGACGCGTGGGTCGACGTGCTGAAGCGCGCGAAGCTGCACGCGCATCACCACATCTCGCGCGAGGAGCTCTCGGTGCGCGAGCACATGAGCTTCATCCTGAAGCGGCTGCAGGGCAGCAAGTTCGTCGAGTTCTCGGATCTCTTCGACCACGCGCGCGGCACGGCCGTGGCCGTGGTGCACTTCCTCGCGCTGCTGGAACTGGCGCGCGAGTCGCTGATCGACATCACTCAAGCGGCGCCGTACGCGCCGATCTACGTCCGGCTGGCCTACACGCCGGCCTGAGGAGCATCCATGAAACGGTTCCAGGCGCTGGCCTTCGCTGGCCTGCTTTGCACGCTCGGCGCGGCCCAGGCCCAGTTGAAGATGCCCGGGCCCGGCACGACACCGCTGCCTCCAGCTCCCGCCGAGGCGAAGAAGGCGGAGGAACAGGCGTCCAAGGAACTGGCCGCCCGTGGCGCCGCCGAGAAGTGGCTCGCCCTCCTCGATGCCGGCGACTACGGCAAGGCGTGGGACCAGGCCGCGAAGATGTTTCGCGAGAAGGTGAAGCGCGAGCAGTGGGTCGAGAGCCTGCCGAAGACGCGCGGCGCGCTCGGCGTCGCGAAGTCGAGAACCGTCGAGGTGTCGTCGTTCAAGCCGTCGCTGCCGGGCATGCCCGCGGGCGACTACGTGACGGTGCGCTTCTCGAAGACGCGCGGCGCGCTCGGCGTCGCGAAGTCGAGAACCGTCGAGGTGTCGTCGTTCAAGCCGTCGCTGCCGGGCATGCCCGCGGGCGACTACGTGACGGTGCGCTTCTCGACCAACTTCGAGAAGAAGAGCGACGCGCAGGAAATCGTCACGCTCGTCCACGAAGACGGCGCCTGGCGGCCGCTGGGGTACGGGCTCTAGGACCGTGGCATGGTCTCGCTCGACGAAGCGCTGCTCCTCGCGGGCCTGTTCTTCGCGGCGGCCATCCTCTACTCGTCGGTAGGACACGGCGGGGCGTCCGGCTACCTGGCTTCGATGGGCCTCGTCGGCGTCGCGCCGGCGATCATGCGGCCGACGGCGCTGGTGATGAACATCGCCGTCGCGTCGATCTCGCTCTACAAGTTCACGCGCGCCAACGGGTTCCGCTGGCGCCTGTTCCTGCCATTCGCGGCCACGTCCGTGCCGATGGCGTTCATCGGGGGTCGCATCCACCTGCCGGTGGCGTGGTTCGGCGCGCTCGTCGGCGCCGTGCTGCTCTACTCGGCCGTGCGGCTGTTCACCGAGACGATGACCTCGAGGGTCCAGGCGCGCGAGGTCACCGGTCCGCCGCCGGTTCCGCTCGCGCTCGTGGTCGGCGCGGGCATCGGACTTCTGTCAGGCCTCACCGGTGTCGGCGGCGGGATCTTCCTGAGCCCGCTGCTCGTGCTCGCAGGATGGGCGACCGTGCGCGACAGCGCCGCGCCGACCGCCGCGTTCATCCTCATCAACTCGATCGCCGGCCTGGCGGGCCTGCTCACGCGCCAGCCGACGCTGCCCGACCCGCTGCCGTACTGGGTGCTGGCCGTGATCGCCGGCGGCCTGATCGGCGCCAGCTTCGGCGCGCGTCGCCTCGACAACCGCGCGATGCGCCGCGCGCTCGCAGCCGTGCTCTTGATCGCCGGCGCCAAGATGGTCGTCTGACCAGCGGTCGCGTACACGAGCGACGCTATTCCGCGGTGAAGAACCCCTTCATCTTGTCCATGAATCCCTTGGTCTGCGGCGAGTGCTTGTTGCCGCCTTCCTTGACGCTGGATTCGAACTCGCGCAGCAGCTTCTTCTGCTTCTCGTTCAGGCGGACCGGCGTCTCGACGACGATGTGGCAGTACAGGTCGCCCGGGTAGGACGCGCGCACGCCCTTGATGCCCTTGCCGCGCAGGCGGAACGTCTTGCCCGCCTGCGTGCCCTCGGGAACCGCGATGCTCGCCTTGCCGTTGAGCGTCGGCACCTCGATCTCGCCGCCGAGGGCGGCGGTCGCGAATCCGATCGGCACTTCGCAGTGCAGGTCGTCGCCCTCGCGCTGGAAGACGTCGTGCCGGGCCAGGTGGATCTCGACGTACAGGTCGCCCGGCGGACCGCCGTTCATGCCCGGCTCGCCCTTGCCGGACAGGCGGATGCGCTGGCCTTCGTCGATGCCGGCGGGGATGTTCACCTCGAGCACCTTGTTCTTCTTCACGCGCCCCGCGCCGCGGCAGGTGTCGCACGGATCCGCGATCACCTGCCCCGAGCCGTGGCACGTCGGGCAGGTCTGCTGGATCGAGAAGAAGCCTTGCGACATCCGCACGTTGCCGGAGCCCGCGCAGGTGCCGCAGCGGTTCGCGCTCGTGCCCGGCTTGGCGCCGGAACCGCCGCAGGCATCGCACGTGTCCCAGCTCGGCACGCGGATCTCGGTGGCGAAGCCGTTCGCCGCCTGCTCGAGCGTGATCTCCATGCTGTAGCGCAGGTCGGCGCCGCGATACACGCCGCCGCGTCCGCCGCGGGCCGCGCCGAAGATGTCGCCGAAGATGTCGCCGAACGCGTCCGCGAAACCGCCGAAGCCCTCGGGCCCGGCGCCGCCGCGGCCCATGCTGTTCGGATCGACGCCCGCGTGACCGAAGCGGTCGTAGGCCGCGCGCTTGCTCGCGTCCGAGAGGACCTCGTAGGCCTCCTTGGCTTCCTTGAACTTGTCTTCGGAGTCCTTCGACTTGTCACCCTGGTTGCGGTCAGGGTGGTGCTTCATGGCGAGCTTGCGGTACGCCTTCTTGACGTCTTCCTCGGACGCGTTCTTCGCCACGCCCAGCACTTCGTAGTAGTCCCGTTTCGCCATGTTCCTGCCATCCCCCTGACACGCAAACGCCGAGGCGGGCGACGCGTGCCGCGTCGTCCCGGTCTCGGCGTGTCAAACGCGCGCTGCCAACCGCGCGAGATTATCCGCGTTTGACTTCCTTGTAGTCGGCGTCGACCACGTCGTCGTTCTTCGTGTCCGCGCCGCCACCGCCCGCCGCCGCGCCCGGACCGGGCTGCGCGCCGCCGCCCTGCTCGGCCGCCGCGTCCGCCTGCGCGTACATCTTCTCGCCGAGCTTCTGCGAGACGGTCATCAGCGCGGCGGTCTTCGCCTCGAGCGCGTCCTTGTCGTCGCCCTTCAGCGCTTCCTCGACGTCCTTGACCGCGGCCTCGATCTTCTCCTTCTCGCCGGCGTCGATCTTGTCGCCGTGCTCGGCCAGGGCCTTGCGGATCTGGTGCACCGAGGCGTCGGCCGAGTTGCGGGCCTGCGCCAGCTCGAAGCGCTTGTGGTCCTCGGCCTTGTTGGCCTCGGCGTCCTTGACCATGCGCTGGATCTCGTCTTCGGTGAGGCCCGAGTTCGCCTTGATCGTGATCTTGTTTTCCTTGCCGGTGGCCTTGTCCTTCGCGCTCACGTGCAGGATGCCGTTGGCGTCGATGTCGAACGTGACCTCGATCTGCGGCATGCCGCGCGGCGACGGCGGGATCCCCTCGAGGTTGAACTCGCCGAGCAGCTTGTTGCCGCTGGCCATCTCGCGCTCGCCCTGGTAGGCCTTGATCGTCACCGCCGGCTGGTTGTCGTCGGCGGTCGAGAAGGTCTGCGAGAACTTCGTCGGGATGGTCGTGTTCTTCTGGATCATCTTGGTCATCACGCCGCCGAGCGTCTCGATGCCGAGCGACAGCGGAGTGACGTCGAGCAGCAGCACGTCCTTGCGCTCGCCCGTGAGGACCGAGCCCTGGATCGCGGCGCCGACGGCGACCGCCTCGTCCGGGTTGACGTCCTTGCGCGGCTCGCGGCCGAAGAACTCCTTCACCTTCTCCTGGACCTTCGGCATGCGCGTCATGCCGCCGACCAGGATCACGTCGTTGATGTCGCTCGCCTTGACGCCCGCATCCTTGATGGCGATGCGGCACGGCTCGATCGTGCGCTCGATCAGGTCCTCGACCAGCGACTCGAGCTTCGAGCGCGTGAGCTTCATGTTCAGGTGCTTCGGCCCCGATGCGTCGGCCGTGATGTACGGCAGGTTGAAGTCGGTCTGCGCGCTCGACGACAGCTCGATCTTCGCCTTCTCGGCCGCTTCCTTCAGGCGCTGCAGCGCGAGCACGTCCTTCGACAGGTCGACGCCCTGCTCCTTCTTGAACTCGCCGATCACGTAGTCGATGATGCGCTGGTCGAAGTCCTCGCCGCCGAGGAACGTGTCGCCGTTGGTCGACAGCACCTCGAACTGCTTCTCGCCGTCGACGTCCGCGATCTCGATGATCGAGATGTCGAAGGTGCCGCCGCCGAGGTCATAGACCGCGATCTTGCGGTCGCCCGTGTGCGTCTTGTCCATGCCGAACGCGAGCGCCGCCGCGGTCGGCTCGTTGATGATGCGCTTGACGTCGAGGCCCGCGACTCGGCCGGCGTCCTTGGTGGCCTGGCGCTGCGAGTCGTTGAAGTAGGCGGGCACCGTGATCACCGCCTCGGTGACGGCCTCGCCGAGGTAGTCCTCGGCGGTCTTCTTCATCTTGCGCAGGACCTCCGCGCTGACCTGCGGGGGCGCGATCTGCTTGCCGCGGACTTCGACCCAGGCGTCGCCATTGGGCGCCTTGACGATCTTGTACGGCATCAGGTTGATGTCCTTCTGCACTTCCTTCTCTTCGAAGCGCCGGCCGATCAGCCGCTTGACCGCATACAGCGTGTTGCGCGGGTTCGTCACCGCCTGCCGCTTCGCTGACGCGCCGACGAGGATCTCGCCGTCTTCCTGGTACGCGACGATCGACGGCGTGGTGCGCCCGCCCTCGCTGTTCTCGATGACCTTGATCTGGCCGCCCTCCATGACGGCGACGCAAGAGTTGGTCGTTCCCAGGTCAATGCCGATGATCTTTGCCATGTTGGTTCCCTCTGTTTTCCGCTGTTCTGTGCGTTGTGCTGTCCAGCTGCCTGCCGCTAATGTGCGGCGCCGCCGGGCAAGTTCAAGATTGCGCGACCGTCACCAACGCCGGCCGCAGCACGCGGTCGGCGATGGTCCAGCCCTTCTGCAGGACCGCGACCACCTGGCCCGGCGCGACGCCCTGCGGTGCGGGCACCATCGAGATCGCCTGGTGCCAGTGCGGGTCGAACTTCTCGCCGACCGGGTTGACTTCCTTCAGGTTGCCCTTCTCGAACGCCGCCTTCAGTTGCCTGAGCGTCAGCTCGACGCCCTCGCGCATGGCTTCGGGCGTGGCGTTGGTCGCTTCCAGGGCCTTCTCGAGCGAGTCGATGACCGGCACGAGGCTCTCGGCAAACGACTCCACCGCGAACTTGTGCGCCTTGGCAACGTCGTCCTGCGCGCGGCGCCTGACGTTGTCGGCCTCGGCCTTGGCCCGCAGGAACAGGTCGTAGTTCTCGTTCGCCTTTTCGAGCGCGGTCTGCAGTTCCTTCTCGACGTCGACGACGGTCGCGGCGCCGAGCGCCTGCGGCTGTTCTCCCTCGGGAGCGTCGTTGCGGTCGGTCGTGTCGGCCGCCTCGCCCTCTCGTCCCTGCATCGATTCCTCCGGTTTTCGCTTGTCGTTCAATGGTTTAGGGGGATGTTGGGTCGCCACCGCGGTTTTTCAAGGGAAACGGCTCGAACATCGCCGCCAGGACAGACAAGGCGCCCGCCGGCGCGTTTCGACACTTGCGAACGCGTCCGGGCGGCAATCCGCCGTCCGCCTTCGCCGTTACACGGGATCGGATGACCTATCGCCGCGCCAGCGCTCCCCGTACAAAGTGGGCCAGAAGGTGGAACGTCCAGTGACCAAGGCATCGAACATGAGCCCGCGGGCAGCCGCGGGGATGATGGAAGGGCAGGCCCCGATCGCACTGGTCGGGCTGCTCGCCATCGGCATCATCGTCGCCGTCAACTACTTCGCACGGCCCCAGCCTGGCGCCACGACTCGCGCGCCGAACGCGACCGAGTGCAAGGACTGCGGCACGGTGGTGGCGGTGCGGCGCTCCGCGCACTCGATCCCGGTGACCTTCGTCGAGATCCAGATGACCGACGGCTCCGTCCGCACGCTGCGGGCGCCGGCCCTGCAGTTCAGCGTCGGCGACTCCGTCCAGGTGAAGGACGAAGCGCTGACCCTGCGCGACCCGTCCTAGTCGGGCGCTCCGCCGAGCAGCGCCTGCGCGCGACTGCGCGCCGCCTCCGCCGCGCGTTCCTCCGCGCGGCCGCGCGCGACATCCCAGCCCTGCATGTGCCGCTGCGCCAGCCGCGCCAGCGCGTGGATGAACGCCGGCGACCCGTTGAGGCACGGGATGTACCGGTATTCCTGCCCGCCCGCCGACATGAACTCCTGCTTGCCCTCCAGTGCGATCTCCTCGAGCGTTTCGAGGCAGTCGGCAGGGAAGCCGGGGCACATCACGTCGACCCGCCGGACGCCGTTGCGGGCCAGTTCGTGCAGGGTCGGCGCGGTATAGGGCTGCAGCCACTCGGCCTTGCCGAAGCGCGACTGGAACGTGACGAGGTAGTCGTCCTTGCCCAGCCCGAGCGCTTCGGCCAGCAACCGCCCCGTCTTCTGGCACTCGCAGTGGTACGGGTCGCCGAGCATCAGCGTGCGCTTCGGCACGCCGTGGAAGCTCATCACCAGCTTGCCTCCGGCGTCCTGCGCGCGGCCGTGCGCCTTCCAGTACGCGAGCACCGACTGCTTCAGCGCGTCGATGTAGCCGGGATCGTCGTGGAAGTGCTTCACCCAGCGCACCTCCGGCACGTTGCGCGTGCGCTTCCATTGGTCGAACAGCGCGTCGAGCACCGAGGCCGTGGTCGTGCCCGAGTACTGCGGGTACATCGGAACGACGAGCACGCGGTCCGTGTGCTGCCGTTGCAGTTCGGCCAGCACCGAGGCGATCGACGGCTCGCCGTAGCGCATCGCCAGGACCACGTCCGCCTCGACGCCTTGTTCTCCGAGGTAGCCCCGCAGCAGCGTGGCCTGCTCGCGCGAGTGCACCATCAGCGGCGAGCCGCGCTCGGTCCAGATCGTCGCGTACTTGGCTGCCGACTTGCGCGGCCGCAACGTGAGGATGATCCCGTTGAGGATCGGCCACCAGACGAGGCGCGGGATCTCGACGACGCGCGGATCGGACAGGAACTCCTTCAGGTAGCGCCGCACGGCGCCGGGCTGCGGCGCCTCGGGCGTTCCGAGGTTGACCAGCAGGACGGCGGTCCTGGCCCTGGTCCCGTGGACGTACGGCGCTTCTTTCAGGAATGACATCGTGGCGGGGTGCTCGAAGGGGAGCGGCGAGGTGCCGGGCGCGCCATTGTAAGGAGCGCGGTGTTCGCACTGCCGCGAGCGTCAGGCTGTGTCGTCTCCTGCGCCTGGGCGGACGGCGGCGGGCAGAAGTAAACCGTGGGTCTTGCTTGGGTGAGTGCATGGTGCATCCACACCGCGTGGCGCGCCGACCGTGGTGCGGGGTATCGCGCGGAGCGCGGCTCAGGCGGCGGGCGTGGCCAGTCAACCGGGCGGCGGGCCGAACAAACCGTCCGCCGGCAGGCACGCTGCCCGAACAAGCGCAGACCTAGCTCCGAAAGCTGCGCGCCCGCAAAGAGCGCTCTAAGAAGTGCCGCCCGCCGCCGAGTCGCGCGGAGTCGCGGTGCCCCGCAGCGCGGTCGGCGCGCATGTGACCCAGCCGCGGGCGTGCATGTGGTCCAGCCTCGGGCGCGCATGCGGACCAGCCACAGGTACGAACGTGAACGATGCACGGATTCAGGCGAAACCACCCTGCCCCGCAGCTCGGTCGTCGCGCAGGTAGCTACGGCGAACGGAAGAACTCCTTGGACCCACCCACCAAGCGGCCAGCGAACCTACTGGCTCTGCGACAGAACGTTCGACAGCAGCTTCGCCGTGATGTCGACGATCGGGATCACCCGCTCGTACGCCATGCGCGTGGGACCGATGACGCCGAGGGTGCCGATCACCTTGCCGTCGACCGTGTGCCGTCGACCGTGTACGGCGCCACCACCATGCTCATGTCGTCGACCGGCACGAGCGTCGACTCCCCGCCGATGTAGATCTGCACGCCGTGGGCGTTGATCGCCGTGTCGAGCAGCTGCATCAGCCGGCTGCGGTGGTCGAAGAGATCGAACATGCGGCGCAGCTTGTCCATGTCGGTGGCCAGATCGGACACGCCGAGCAGGTTGCGCTCGCCGGAGATCACCAGCGGCTCGGACTCCTCCGCCGCCTGGCTGCCCGCCTGCAGCGCCGACTCCATCAGGCGCGAGATGTCCTCGCGCAGGATGCGAAGGTCGCCGTGCAGCCGCTCGCGCACCTCGCCGAACGAGCGTCCAGCGAACTGCTCGTTCAGGATGTTGGCGGCCTCGACCAGCTGCGACGGCGTGTACGGCGCTTCCGTCATCAGCACGCGGTTCTGCACGTCGCCCTCGGGCGTCACGATGATCAGCAGCACCCGCCGGTCCGACAGCCGCACGAACTCGACCTGCCTGAACGCCGAGGTGCGGCGCGGCGTCAGCACGACGCCGGCGAACTGCGACAGTCGCGACAGCAGCTGCGCCGCGTTCTGGATGGCGCGGCTGGGATCGGCCACCTGCAGCTGCCCCTGCATCAGGTCGGTCTGCTGCTGCTCCAGCGGCTGCACCGTCAGCAGGCTGTCGACGAACAGCCGGTAGCCGCGCGGGGTCGGCACCCGCCCGGCCGACGTGTGCGGGCTGGAGACGAACCCCATGTCCTCGAGGTCCGCCATCACGTTACGGATCGTCGCCGGCGACAGCTCGAGCCCCGAGATCCGGGCCAGCGCGCGCGACCCGACCGGCTGGCCGTCGGCGATGTAACGCTCGATCAGCGTCTTCAGCAGCTTTCTGGATCGATCGTCGAGCATGGCAACCATTATGACCGCAAGCAGGGGCCTGCAGCGCCGGCGCGGGTTCGAGATGGGCCTGGCCAGGGGGTTCCTGCATAATCGTCCGCATGACCCAGGCGTTCACCCACGTCGCCGTCTTCGGGAAGCCGCGCGCGGAAGGCATCCGCGAGCCGCTGCTCGAGATCGCCCGCGTCGTCGAGAGCGCCGGCGGCCAGGTGATGTTCGACCTCGCCACCGCCGAGAACATCGGCTCGGGGGAGCGAGCGGGCCACACGGTGCACGCGATCGGCAAGCAGGCCGACGTCGCCATCGTGCTCGGCGGCGACGGCACGATGCTCGGCATCGCGCGCGAACTGGCGCCCTTCCGGGTGCCCCTGATCGGCATCAACCACGGCCGGCTCGGCTTCATGACCGACATCGCGCTCGACCAGGTGGCCGAGGTGCTGGTGCCGATGCTGCGCGGCGCCTACGAGACCGACCGGCGGATGCTGCTCGACGCCGAGGTGCGCCGCCAGGGCCGGGTGGCCCATCACGCGGTCGCGCTGAACGACGTGGTGATCTCGCGCGGCGTGGCGGGCGGGATGGTCGAGTACACGGTGCGGGTCGACGGCGTCACGATGTACAACCAGCGCGCCGACGGCGTGATCGTCTCCACGCCCACCGGCTCCACGGCCTACGCGCTGTCGGCCAACGGGCCGATCCTCTATCCGTCGCTGGCCGGCCTGCTGCTGGTGCCGGTCGCCCCGCAGACACTGTCGAACCGCCCCATCGTGCTGGCCGACGATGTCGTGGTCGAGATCGAAATCACCGACGTGCGCGACGCCAGCGCGCACTTCGACATGCAGACGTACTCCCACCTCTCGCCCGGCGACGTGGTGCGGGTGAAGCGCGCGACCGACACCGTCACGCTGCTGCATCCCGTCGGATACAACTTCTTCGCCACGCTGCGGCAGAAGCTGCACTGGAGCGTGATGCCGAGCGGAGCGCGCAGCTAGTCACTGTTCCGATGCTGCAGTCGCTGGCAATCCGCAACTTCGTCATCGTCGAGTCGCTCGAACTCGACTTCGCGCCCGGTTTCACCGTGCTCACCGGCGAGACCGGCGCCGGCAAGTCCATCCTCATCGACGCCCTGCTGCTCGCGCTCGGCGAGCGCGCCGACGCCGACGTGGTGCGCGAGGGCGCGCCGCGCGCGGAGATCAGCGCCGGGTTCCGCGCCGGCGCCGCGGTGATCGAGTGGCTGCAGTCGCAGGACGTCGGCGACGCGGACGAGTCGAGCGTGCTGGTGCGCCGGACCATCGATGCGGGCGGCCGCAGCAAGTCGTACGTCAACGGTTCGCCGGTCACGCTGGCCCAGCTGCGCGAGCTCGGCGAACTCCTGCTCGACGTGCATGGCCAGCACGCGCACCAGTCGCTGCTGAAGACGGCCGCCCAGCTCGCCCTGCTGGACGAGCACGGCGGACTCGCCGGCGAGCGGCGCGAACTCGCCAGGGCGTGGGCCGACTGGAAGCGCGAGGAGCGCGCGCGCGAAGACGCCGAGGCGATGGCGGCGAGCGCGCTCGCCGAACAGGACCGCCTGCGCTGGATCGTCGAGGAACTCGACGCGCTGGCGCCCCAGCCAGGCGAGTGGGACACCGTGCAGGCCGAACACAAGCGGCTGTCGCACGCGGCCGGCCTGCTCGAGGGCGTGCAGGCGGCGGTCGACGCGCTGTCCGAGTCCGATGCCTCGGCGCTGGCGCAGGTCGGCAACGTCAGCGGCCGCATCACCCACCTGCTTCCGTACGACGAGCGCCTGCAGCCCGCCGTCGAGCTGATCGACGCCGCGCAGATCCAGCTCGATGAAGCCGTGACCGTGCTGCGGCGCTATCTCGACAAGTCCGACCTCGACGCCTCCCGGCTGGCCGAAGTCGACGCGCGTCTGTCGGCGCTGCACGGCGCGGCGCGCAAGTTCAGGACGACGCCGGAGCAGATCGCCGGACTCCTCGCCACGTCGCGCGCGCGACTGGATGCGCTCGCTTCGGCCGGCAACCTCGACGCGCTCCGCGCTCGCGAGTCGGCGCTGCGCGACGCCTGGGCGAAGCAGGCGCAGGCGCTGTCGAAGAAGCGCGCTGCCGCGGCGAAGCGCATGGGCCAGGAAGTCACGCGCGCGATGCAGGACCTGAACATGGAAGGCGGCCGCTTCGAGGTCGCGCTCGCCGACGGCGAACCGGCGGCGTCCGGAACCGACCGCGTCGAGTTCCTGGTCGCAGGACACGCGGGGGTGGCGCCGAAGCCGCTCGCCAGGGTGGCCTCGGGCGGCGAACTCGCGCGGATCAGCCTGGCGATCTCAGTCATCGCCGCAACCGCCACGCCGGTCGCGACCCTGATCTTCGACGAAGTCGACGCCGGGATCGGCGGCGCCGTCGCCGACACGGTGGGGCGGCTGCTGAAGCGGCTGGGGCAGGACCGCCAGGTGCTGGCGGTCACGCACCTGCCGCAGGTCGCGGCGCACGGCGACCAGCACTTCGTCGTTCTCAAGGAAAGCGACGATGCCGGGCGGCCCGTCTCCCGGCTGCGGCAGCTCGACCGCAAGACGCGCATCGAGGAAGTCGCGCGGATGCTGGGCGGCCAGGAGATCACCGAGACCACGCGCAAGCACGCGCGGGAACTGCTCGCGTCCTAGCCGCCGTCGGCACCCGCGTTCTGCAGCAGCAGGCGCGCGGCCGCCAGATCCTCGATCGCCGTGCCGACCGACTTGAACAGCGTGATCTGCGCATCTGACGTGCGGCCGGGCACCTCGCCCGTGACGAGCTGGGCCAGTTCGCCCAGCACGTCGGCCCGGCTGATGACTCCGCGCTCGAGCGGCTCGACGATGTCCGCGGCTTCCGCGAGTGCGCCCGCAAACGTGTCGACGTAGACCCGCGAACGGCCCACGGCCGCGTCGTCGGCTTCGCGCATGCTGCGGCGGAAGCCGCCGACCAGGTCGAGATGGCATCCCGGTCGCAGCCACGCGCCTCGGACGATCGGCGCCGTCGCGGTGGTGGCGCAGCTGACGATGTCCGCCTCGCGCACCGCGAGTTCGAGATCGTCCACCGCCTGGGCGGGCAGTCCTTCGTCGCGCAGCATCTGCGCCATCGTCTGCGCGCCGACGCCGTTGCGGCCCCAGATCCGCAATCGGGACACGCTGCGGCCATGGCAGTGCGCGCGCGCCATGTAGGGCGCCAGGTGGCCGGTGCCGATGACCAGCACGTTGTCGGCCCCGGGACGCGCGAGGAAGCGCGCCGCGAGCAGCGACGCGGCGGCGGTCCGGCAGAGCGTGAGCGCCTCGCCGTCGATGACGGCCAGCGGCGCGCCGCTCGCGCGTTCGAGCAGGACGTAGATGGCGTTGACGGTGGCACGGTTGCGCTCGCGATTGCCGGGCATCACGGTGACTAGCTTCACGCCGAGCGCGCCCTGCGCGCCGTCGCTCCACGCCGGCATCAGCAGCAGCGAGTCGGTCGATGACAGCGCATGCGCGTGCCGCAGCGGCGCCACGGGACTCGACCGCAGCATGTCCGCGATCGCGTCCGCGAGGGCGTCGAAGCCCAGGGCGCGGTGGACCTGCTCGGCGTCGAAGAACCGCATGGACATACCCCGCAGCGCGGTCAGGGCGCGACCCAGCGGCCCGACTTGCCGCCCTGCTTCTCCAGCAGCCGCACCCCGCCGATCTCCATCCCGCGGTCGACGGCCTTGCACATGTCGTAGACGGTCAGCAGGCCGATCTGCACGGCCGTCAGCGCTTCCATCTCGACGCCGGTCTGCCCGCTGGTGTGGACCTCGGCGCGGCACTCGACGGCACGGGCCGCCGCGTCGAGAGTGAAATCGACGCCGATCTTCGTGATCGCGAGCGGGTGGCACAGCGGGATGAGTTCGGACGTGCGCTTCGCCGCCTGGATCGCGGCGATCCGCGCCACGCCCAGCACATCGCCCTTTTTCGACGTGCCGCCCGCGACCAGTTCGAACGTCGCCGGTTGCATGGTGATGCGCCCGGTGGCCACCGCCACGCGGCGCGTCACCGGCTTGCCGCCGACGTCGACCATGTGGGCCTGGCCGCTGGAATCGAAGTGGGTCAATGAGCTCATGGGGTCCCTGGGCTGCGTGCGACGGCGCACACGGCGGTCCGGCGAAGCGGAACGAATTGCACGTCTGGCTATCATACAAACCCGAGGGCTGCCGCATTCGAACCAGGCCCGTTGCAGGGTCGCCGGCAGGTCCCTGGCTGCTATTGTGAAGCGCTATTGAAGGTCTTCCGTTTCCTCGTCGTCGCTCTCGTTTCCCTGGCGCTGAACGCGCCGATCGCGCGTGCCCAGTCGCCGGACCTGCCGTCGCTCGGCGAAGCGGGCGCTGAAGAGCTGCCGCCGGCGATCGAGCGCAGGCTCGGCGAGCAGATCATGCTGCAGGTCCGGCGCGACCCGACCTACCTCGCCGACCCCGAGTCGACCGAGTACCTGAACAACCTCGGCTATCGCCTGGTCTCGGTCAGTCCGTCGAGGTCGCTCGACTTCGTGTTCTTCGTCATCCGCGACCCGATGCTCAACGCGTTCGCGCTGCCCGGCGGCTTCATCGGCGTGCACACCGGCCTCGTCATCACGTCGCAGAGCGAATCGGAACTCGCGAGCGTGCTGGGCCACGAGATCGGCCACGTCACCCAGCGCCACATCGCGCGGATGATCGCGAAACAGAAGGAGTCCACCGCGATGGCGATCGGCGCGCTGCTGCTCGCCATGCTCGCCGCGCGCGCGGGCGGCTCGTCCGGCAGCGACCTGACGCAGGCGGCCATCATGGGCAGCCAGGCCGCGATGCTGCAGCAGCAGCTCAATTTCTCGCGCGAAGCGGAGCGCGAAGCGGACCGGGTGGGCTTCCAGACGCTGGTGGACGCCGGCTTCGATGGCCGCGGCATGGAAGGCTTCTTCGCGCGCATGCAGTCGGGCACGCGGATCTACGAAGGCACGGCGCCGGCGTACCTGCGCACGCACCCGATGACCGTCGAGCGCATTTCCGACATGCAGAACCGGACGCGCAACCTTCCGTTCAAGCAGCGCCCCGACAGCCTCGAGTTCCAGCTGATCCGGGCGCGCCTGCGCGTGCTGCAGGAAACGACGACGCAGGGCTGGCGCGACGCGCTGGAGTACTTCAACGGGCAGATCAACAACCGCACGACCCACTCCGAGTACGCGGCGCGCTACGGGGCCGCGGTCGCGGCGTTGAAGCTCAATCTCGCCGAAGTCGCGCTGCAGAATGCGCTCACCGCCAAGCGCCTCGCGCCCGGGTCGTCCGTCATCCTGGACAAGGCCGTGGTGGAGGCCCGCTTCGCCGCCGCGCGCGACGACACGGCGCGCGACGAGGCGATCAGGCTCGCGCAGGACAACGCGGCGCGTCACCCGCTGTCCGGCACGGCGGCTTACCACTACGTCGAGCTGCTGCTGAAGACCAACCGCTACCAGGAGGCGATCGCCTTCCTCCGCAACCAGGATGCGATCTCGCGCAGCCAACCCGTCTACCACGCGCTGCTCGGCCGCGCCTACGAAGGCCTGAACCGCCGCACCCTGCACCACCAGGCGGTCGGCGAGATGTACGCGTTGTTCGGCGCCGTGGCGCCTGCGATCCAGCAGCTCGAAATGGCGCGGCAGGCGAACGACGGCGATTTCTACGCACTGTCGGAAATCGACGCCCGCCTGCGCGACCTGCGGGCCCAGTTCAAGCGCGAGCAGGAGTTGATGCGCGAGAGCGGCCGGCAGTCGCCCGAGTCCAGTCGCTGACCTCGCGGCCGGGCGATGCCCCTTCCGGCCGCAAGGTCCGGGCGGGACTCCGGGACTCCTTACAATCCCGGTTTTGCCGAACCGGACGGCATGCGATCGAAACCCTCCGCGCCGTCACCGCAATGAACCTCGCAGAACACCCCGCCCAGTCGCCTCCCGACGCGACCATCGCCCCGATCGAGACGGACGCCGTGATCGTCGGTGCAGGCCCCGTCGGCCTGTTCCAGGTCTTCGAGCTCGGACTCCTGGAGATCAAGGCGCACGTCATCGACTCGCTGAAGGAAGTCGGCGGCCAGTGCATCGAGCTCTACCCTGACAAGCCGATCTACGACATCCCGGCGATCCCGGTGTGCACGGGCAAGGAGCTGACGGACAACCTGCTCAAGCAGATCGAGCCGTTCGGCGCGACCTTTCATCTCGGCCAGGAAGTCAGCGTGGTCCGCAAGGAGGACGACGGACGCTTCTACGTCGAGACGAGCGGCGGCACGCGCTTCCTCACCCGGGTCATCATCATCGCGGCCGGCGTCGGCTCGTTCCAGCCGCGCGCGCTCAAGGTGCCGGAGATCGAGAAGTTCACCGGAACGCAACTCTTCTACCGCGTGCGCGACCCGTCGCGCTTCCACGGAAAGAGCCTCGTGATCGTCGGCGGCGGCGACTCCGCGCTCGACTGGACGCTCGATCTCGTCGGCAAGGCCGAGAGCGTGGTGCTGGTGCATCGCCGCGACGGCTTCCGAGCGGCGCCGGCCTCGGTCGCGAAGATGCGGGAGCTGTGCGACCAGTTGCAGATGCAGTTCCTCGTCGGCCAGGTCACCGGGTTCGAGGAACAGGACGGTCGCATGGCCGAAGTGCGCGTCACCTCGCTCGACGGCCTGACGCGCCGGGTTCCGCTCGACATGCTGCTGGTGTTCTTCGGACTGTCGCCGAAGCTCGGCCCGATCGCCGAGTGGGGACTCGACCTCGAGCGCAAGCAGATCCTCGTCGACACGGAGAAGTTCGAGACCAACGTCCCGGGCATCTTCGCCGTCGGCGACATCAACACCTATCCGGGCAAGAAGAAGCTGATCCTCTCGGGCTTCCACGAAGCGGCGCTCGCCGCGTTCGGCTCGACGCGCTACATCTTCCCGGAGCGCAAGGTGCACCTGCAGTACACGACCACCAGTCCGAAATTGCACAAGATCCTGGGCGTCGAGAGCCCGGTGTTTGACTGACATTCTTCCGGCGCATCCGGATCTGTCTCCGTGGGTGCGCGGCCGGCGGG
>Ga0209391_10000472_pt1 | contig 18908 bp, 18 predicted proteins | sample PPLLak3March2015_FD_187246 | JGI IMG/M metagenome (GOLD analysis project Ga0209391, IMG submission 187246) | Freshwater sediment microbial communities from Prairie Pothole Lake near Jamestown, North Dakota, USA - PPLs Lake P7 Core (1) Depth... | ecosystem: Environmental > Aquatic > Freshwater >...
GACAACCGGCGCAAGTCCTTCACAAGGGCGTTATCGCGAGAATTGACGAAAAGAGGTGCGGGCTGATTCATGGCAAGACAGCTGCGACGGGAGAAAAAGAACGTCGATGCTGTGGACAGGGCCCATACAGACGAAGCGCAGCAAGATGTTCTGCCGTGCCATAGCCCTTGTGTCCTGCAAATCCGTACTGCGGGAAGCGGTCATGGTACTGATTGCACCACCGATCCCGATGCACTTTCGCCAGAATAGATGCGGCAGAGATCGCTGCCACTTTGTCGTCACCCTTGACAATAGCTTCAGCCAGCACGTCCAGCCTGGGCAGGCGATTGCCATCCACCAGCACCTTGGCGGGTTTCAGGCGCAAACCCTCGACCGCTCGCTGCATGGCCAGCATCGTTGCTTGCAGGATGTTCAAGGCATCGATCTCCTCGACGCTTGCTTCAGCGATCGAAAAGCACAGCGCCCTGGCCCGAATCTCGTCAAAAAGCCTTTCACGCCTGAGCGCCGTCAACTTCTTGGAGTCCGCCAGGTCCCTTATGGGATTCAAATCGTCCAGGATCACGGCGGCAGCAACGACGGGCCCGGCAAGTGGTCCTCGCCCGGCCTCGTCGACGCCCGCAATCAAGCCAGGTCCGTGCCATACCAGCGCAGCCTGCTCAGCTTGCAAGAAGTTTCTCGATCGCATCTGTGGCAAGTTTTGCTGTATCGCGCCGAAGCTCATGGTGCAGCGAGGTAAATCGTTGCTCCAGAGCACGGACCTTTTCCGGCGAATCAAGCCAGTTCAGCACCGCACCGGCCAGGGCCTCAGGCGTGGCGTCTCCCTGCAGGAGTTCAGGCACGACGAATTCCCGGCAAAGGATATTCGGCAAACCGACCCATGGCTGCAAATTCCTGCGGCGCATGATCTGCCACGAGATCCAGTTCATCCGATAGCCAATCACCATCGGGCGTTTGAACAAGGCCGCCTCCAGAGTTGCCGTGCCACTCGCAATCAATGTGACATCGCAGGCCGCAAGCACCTGGTGTGACTGGCCAGCCACGACTTCCACGCGCCCGGCAAGCCCGCTGGCACTCACGGAAGCCTCGATTGCAGAGCGAAGGAACGGCAAGGCCGGAACAACAAGACGCACCGACGGCCGCGCCTGCAGAATCAGCCTCGCAGCCGCCAAAAAGGGGCCGGCAATGTACTTGACCTCAGATTCGCGGCTCCCCGGAAGCAGTGCCACCACGGTCTCATCAGGTCGCAGTCCCAATGCAGCCCGGGCAGCGAGCCGGTCAGGAACCATGGGAATCACACTCGCCAGCGGGTGACCGACATAGGTTGCGGCAATTCCGTGCAGGGCCAAAAGTTCCGGTTCAAACGGAAATATGCACAGAACGTGGTCAGCGCAGTGCCGCAGCTTTTCGAGCTTCCCGGCGCGCCAGGCCCAAAAGGAAGGACTCACAAAATGCACTGTCAGGATCCGGGCGGCCTTGAGTCGTGCTTCAAGTCCGAAATTGAAATCCGGGGCATCGATACCGATGAAGACTTCAGGTCTGCTGGTCAACAGGCGTCTCCCGAGCTCACGTCGAATCGACAGCAACCTGAAGAGATGTGGCAGGACTTCGATGTAACCTCTCACGGCCAGCAAGCTTTGAGGCCACCAGGCGTCGAATCCACGGCGCAGCATCTGCGGCCCACCGATGCCCACGGCCTGCAGTCCTGGCCAGCGCACCACAAGGGCATCGAGGAGCAATCCGGCCAGAAGATCCCCTGAGGGCTCGCCAGCAACCATGCCGAAGGTGAGCTTACGGGGTTCCAATTACACGTCCCCGCTTCAGCGAGCGATACCGCGCGGTGCGTTGACGAGGAATGCACTCATCAAGGCGATGTCGCCCGCAATCTCCGGTGCATCGGATACGAGGTCCAGAATGGCCTGACGGGCTCCGTCCAGGGTCATGCCTTGACGGTACAGTAGTCGGTGCATGTGCTTGACCATTGCCAGCCGCGCAGCGGAAAAATCACGCCGGCGCAATCCGACCGTATTGATGCCGCGCACGGTCATGGGATTGCCATCCACCAGCATGAACGGTGGAACGTCCTGGGAAACCGCGCTTGCGAAGCCGACCATGGCATGCGCGCCAACCTTGACGAACTGGTGAATCCCCGTCAGCCCACCGACTGTCACCCAATCGGCCAGATGAACGTGCCCGCCCAGCGTGGTGTTGTTCGCCAGCGTAGTGTGATCGTCCACGCGGCAGTCATGCGCAATATGGCAATAGGCCATGATCCAGTTCCGGCTACCGATGCGGGTAACGCCGCCGGCGGCCTGCACGCCAAGATTGATGGTGCAGAACTCGCGGATGGTATTGTCATCGCCGATGATCAACTCCGAGGGTTCACCCGCGTACTTCTTGTCCTGAGGCACAGCGCCGATCGAGTTGAACTGAAAAATTGTGTTGTTCTTCCCTATGGTGGTCCGGCCCTCGATGACGCAATGGGGGCCAACGTGCGTCCCAGGTCCAATGTGCACATCGGGCCCGATCACCGTATAAGGTCCGACCGTGACGGTCGAGTCCAACTCGGCAGTTGAATCCACCAGCGCGGTGGGATGGATGTTCACCATGACGCGGCTCAGACAACGCGGCGGATGGTGCAAATCAGTTCAGCCTCGCAGGCCAGTTCGTCGCCGACCTTGGCACGCGCCTTGAATTTGTAAATCCCAGCTTTCATGCGATCGAGCTCTGCCTCCAGGACAAGTTGGTCGCCGGGCTCGACAGGACGCTTGAATCGCGCACCATCGATGCCGGCAAAATAAAAGATGGTCTGATCGTCCGGGAGCACGCCCAAGGCGTCAAAGGCCATCAATGCCGCGGTTTGGGCCATGGCCTCGAGCATCAATACCCCCGGCATTACGGGACGCTGAGGGAAATGCCCGACAAAATAGGGTTCATTGATCGAGACATTCTTCAAAGCCTTGATTCTCTTGCCCGTCTCCAGTTCAAGCACCCGGTCGACCAAGAGGAAGGGGTAGCGGTGCGGAAGCCGCTTAAGTATTTCGTGAATATTCATCATGATGCAAATCCCTGTCTCCAATGTTCTTCCGTTGAGTCCGCCCTCAGCGCTGGCTGACGATCGCGATGCCTGGGAAGCAGCCTCCGCCGTGGCTGCTGCCATCTCCAAGGCAATATTGTCGTCGATGGAGGCGCTGCCGGCGAACCTCTGAAAGCGACAGCTTCGACTGCGACATGAGCAATGCCGCAAGTTCCAGCATACCAAGTCTCGTGACCCACAATCAGGGCGACTTGGCCTTTCGCGGAAGCGGTAGCAACGAGGTCGCCGACAAAACACGCCATTTGCTGACGCGCTGCCCAAGCGTGAGGAGTGGCTGGGCAAGCATTGCCATTTGCAAAGCTATCAAGGCGGGTGAAAAAACGGGCGGGGCGAACCAACAAGTTTCAGATACCTCGACGCCAAGCCGAGTCTGCCAATGCGTTCGCGCCGGAAGGGATCACTATAGCCAAGGCTGGATGAAGCAGGCGCAGGACGGCCGAACTCCCCACCACGCAGGCGCCCAAAGCATCCTTATATGGACGCTCGTCTATTTGGCGTTGCCACTGTTCAAGACCTTCAGCACCTTGTCGGTGATGTCGTGCTTCGGATTGATGTAGACAGCTTCCTGGAAGATAGCGTCGTACTTCTCTGCCTCGGCGACCTGCTTCACAACCCGGTTGGCTCGCTCAAGGACCTGTTGCAGTTCTTCATTCTTGCGGGCATTGAGATCTTCCTGGAATTCACGGCGCTTGCGTTGCAGATCGCGATCCTGTTCAACCAACTGCTTTTGCCGGGTCAAACGCTGACTTTCTGACAATGTCAGTGCATCACGCTCGAACTTTTCCGAAGCGGCCTTGATGGCATTGCCCAACTCGCTGATTTCTTTCTCGCGCCGGGAAAACTCTTGCTCGAGCTTGCTCTGCGCGGCCTTGGCGCTGCTGGCTTCCCGGAATATTCTGTCGGTGTTAACAAAGCCAGCCTTGAACTCCTGTGCTTGCACTGCAGTGCCAAAGGCAAGCCCGACCAAGGCCAATGTCAACCAATAGGTGGATCGTAGGAATTTCATTAGAAGGACGAGCCAATCTGGAATTGAAAGTTCTGAATTCTATCCCCTGGTTGAGTACGGAACGGATATGCATAAGCGATTCGGAGCGGACCAAGCGGCGATATCCAGCTGATACCGACGCCCGCAGAAGCCCGGAGCTGCTCGGCTGAAGGCGTCTGGTTCTGGGACCATACGTAACCGGTATCGGCGAATGCGTACATCCGCAGCGTCTTGTCAGTCCCGGTCCCCGGCACCGGCGCATAGAACTCCCCGTTGAGTACGAACTTCTTTGCGCCCCCGATAAAAGATCCCGTTACGTCCCGGGGACCGAGGGTATTCTGGTCGAATCCGCGAACGGAACCCTGACCGCCTGCGTAAAAGTTCTTGAATACCGGAAAGGGCTTGCCATTCAGCCCCTCGCCCCATCCAAACTCCGAATTGAAGGCCAGGTTGGTTTGACGGGTGACCGGAAGGTACAGCTGATACTGGTAGTAGAGCTTGACGAATTGCGCGTCGCCTGCTGCACCCCATTCCGACGCAAACCTCTGATTTGTACCTTTCGTCGGCAGCAAGCCGCTGTCCCTATCGTCTCTGGACCAGCCGATGGTCAAGGGCAGCGTATTGCTTGGATTGCCCACCTTTTCCGCGTAGAAGAGGTAGGCTGCGGGAATGTTGGTCCCGTTCCTGATATCCATTCGCTCAAGCGCCGCGCCGAAAAAAACGGTGTCCCTTTCAGTGAACGGCACGCCAAATCGAACCCCGGCTCCGGCCGTAACAAGTTGGTAGCTTCCGCCTTGATTGGCATAGGGCTTTGTACTGCGGTAGTAGGCATCGTAGGTTCGGGAAATGCCGTCCTTGGTGAAGTACGGGTCCGTTGTGTTGAGCACCAGGACCGTGTTGTATTTACTCGTGTTGAGCTGGATACCGAGGTAATTGCCCGACCCAAAAGCATTTTCCTGCTTGACCGAGACGCTCAGTGCGATACGGTCGGCCGTTGAAAAGCCAGCCCCCAGGCTAATGCTGCCCGTCGGCTTCTCTGTGACCACCACGTTCAGATCGACCTGATCGCCTGTGCCAGGCACCTCCGTCGTATCGATGGCAACCCCGGTGAAAAAACCCAATCGATCCACACGATCACGGGACAGGCGGATCTTTGTGCCGTCGTACCACGAAGATTCGAGCTGACGGAATTCACGGCGGATGACTTCATCGCGTGTCCTGTCATTCCCGCTGATGTTGATTCGCCGTATGTAAACCCTGCGCGAAGGTTCGGCCTGGAGCACAAGAGTCACGCGGTTGTTGACCCGGTCGATCTCTGGCCTCGCCTCTACGCGTGCAAAGGCAAAGCCGTAGTTACCGAAGTTCTCGGTAAATCTCCTGGTCGTTTCTGCCACGTCATCTGCATTGAAAGGCTCCCCCGGCCTGATGGTCACCAACGACTTGAATTCGTCTTCCTTGCCAAGAAAGTTACCCTCAAGCTTGACGGCAGAGACCACGAAACGTTCACCCTCAGTAACGTTGATCGTGATCGAGATGTCCTGCTTGTTCGGCAGGATCGCGACCTGGGTGGAGTCGATCCGGAATTCAAGGTAGCCCCGTGAAAGGTAGTAGGACCGCAGGTTCTCCAGGTCCGCATTGAGCTTGGCCCGGGAGTAGTTGTCGGATTTGGTGTACCAGCTGAGCCATCCACCTGTGTCTTGACTGAAAGTGCCCAACAAGGTCGATTCACTGAAAACCTTGTTGCCAACAATGTTCAATTCCTTGATCTTGGCCGTGTCGCCCTCGGTGACGGCAAACGTCAGATTGACACGGTTGCGCTCGATGGGCGTCACGGTCGTCACGACTTCAGCGCCATACAGACTCTTGTTGATGTATTGGCGCTTGAGCTCCTGTTCAGCCCGGTCAGCCAACGCCTTGTCAAAGGGACGCCCTTCCGCAAGGCCAACCTCCTTCAACATCTTTTGCAGCGCTTCCTTGTCAAATTCCTTGGTCCCGACAAAATCCACGTTGGCGATGGTCGGGCGTTCCTCGACAATCACGATAAGCACATCACCACTTACTTCGAGTCGCACATCCTTGAACAGGCCCAGCGCAAACAATGCCCGAATTGCTGCAGTGCCCTTTTCGTCGTTATAGGTGTCTCCAATCCGAAAAGGCAGTGAGGCAAAAATGGTACCCGCCTCAACGCGCTGAAGCCCTTCGACGCGAATGTCACGGACCGCAAACGGATCGACAGCCCAAGCCGTATTGGCCGCAAAGACCATGGCCATTACGGCCGAAACGGTTCGCAGACGAAAACTTTTGAAATGCTTTTTCATGAATATGTCTAATGACGGCACAACGCCCGTGCGCTGACCCAAAGGGTTAGCCAAGAAGCCTCGTGACATCGTTGAAAAGCGCGACGAACATCATGGCCAGCAACACGGCAACGCCGCCACGCTGGAGCCGGTCTATCCAGATCTCGGATACGCCACGCCCCGTCAACCCCTCCCAAAGATAATACATCAGGTGTCCTCCATCGAGGACGGGCAGCGGCAACAGGTTCAGCACGCCCAGACTGACGCTGATAAGCGCAAGAAATACGAGATACTGAGTTATCCCCAGACTGGCAGATTTTCCAGCGTAGTCTGCAATCGTCAACGGACCGCTCAGATTCTTCAGGGAAACCTCGCCAATCACCATGCGCCCCATCATGCGCAACGTCAACAGCGAAACCTCCCAGGTGCGTTCAACCCCCTTCCACAATCCGTCCAGAGGGCCATGGCGAACGATCGTCATCTCGGGTGCCGCCCCGACGTAGGCGCCAATCCGTCCGACAATCTGTGTGCCGTCAGGTTTGACTTCCGGCACAACCGTCAAGTTGAGCGTCTGCCCCTCCCGCTCAACACGCCAGGTGTTCGCTATCGGTTCCTGTCCCCGCACAGAGGCTCGAATCAGCAGACGCAACTGATGACCATCGACAACCGGGGTCTCGCCAACACGCAAGACCAAGTCACCATTTTGCAGGCCCGCGCGTGCCGCCGCACTTTCAGGTAAGACGTCGCCGATGACGGCTCTGGTCCAGGGACTCGCGATTCCAATCCTTTGAAACAACTGTGGATCGGCATCGTTTGCCTTGAGCGTTGACAGGGGCAGAACCAAGTCGCGCCCCGCGCCGTCAGGACGTGAAGCCACGGTCAGGAGAACATCCCTGGCATCAAGCGCGCCACGCGTGAGCAGCCAGCGCAGAGTCTCGAAAGACAATACCTCGGCCTGCTCCTCGCCTGCAAACCCGGCGCGTTGTACCCATTCCCCACCCCGGATGCCAGCTCGCTCAGCGATCGAACCCGGCACCGGACTGGCCAGGACGGCCTTGGGTTCATGCACGCCCGACCAGTTGACGATCGAGTAAAGAACCACAGCCAACAGAAGATTGGCCAACGGGCCTGCCGCGACCACGGCCGCGCGATAGCGCAGGGGCTTGAGGTTGAAGGCCATCGGCAATTCCGCCGGGGCTACCGGCCCCTCCCGTTCATCCAGCATTTTCACGTAGCCACCCAGCGGAAATGCGCAGATCACAAACTCGGTTGCCTGTCCTTGTCGCTGGATTTTGGGCTGCCAGCGCAACAGGGGTCGACCGAACCCGACGGAAAAGCGCAGAACCTTGACGCCACAGGCGACAGCCACACGGTAGTGGCCATATTCGTGGACCGCGATCAGCACACCCAGCGCAACGGCAAACGCAATAACTGTCAGCATGGAGTTCCTTGATCGTCCTCAGCGCGCAATGCGCCCAACCACGGCATTCGCAGCCATTCGGGCTACGTCGTCCAACGCAATCAGGTCTTCCAGGCAATCCGGTTGGCTACAGGTCACCGTTGCCAGCGTTTCGAGGTTGACGCGATGGATCTGGTCGAAACGGATACGTCGTCCGAGGAAGGCCGCAACCGCAACCTCGTTGGCCGCATTGAGCACAGCACAGGTCCCCGAGGGACCCCGCAAGGCCGCCCAAGCCAGTTGCAAGCCCGGAAAGCGCTCAGGATGGCCGTTGACGTCGAGCGCCTCAAAGGTCATCGCCGGGATGGCGGAAAAATCAAGGGCAGCAGCACCCGATGCAATGCGTTCAGGCCAGGACAGGCCATAGGCAATCGGTCCGCGCATGTCAGGCGTACCCAGTTGCGCCACCACCGAGTTGTCGTGAAACTGAACCATTGAATGAATGATGCTCTGGGGATGGATCACGACCTCCAGCTGTTCTGGCGACACACCGAAAAGATACCTGGCCTCGATCACTTCGAGCGCCTTGTTCATCATTGTGGCGGAATCCACTGAAATCTTTTGGCCCATGACCCAGTTTGGATGCGCGCAAGCCTCTTCCGGAGTCACGTCCCTGAGTGTTCCAACGTCGCGCGTGCGAAAAGGCCCGCCAGACGCGGTCAAAATGATCTTCTCGATGCAATGCGCCCAGGAGGCGGGATCTGAGGGCAAGGACTGGAATACCGCGGAATGCTCACTGTCGATGGGCAACAAGGTGGCACCTCCCTTCTTGACAGCGCGCAGAAAGACATCGCCGCCGACCACCAGCGCCTCCTTGTTCGCCAGAAGTAGCCGCTTGCCCGCTCTGGCCGCGGCCAGGCACGGTGCCAAGCCGGCGGCGCCTACGATCGCCGCCATGACAACATCCACCGATTCGTGAGATGCTATTATTTCAAGAGCATCTTTGGACCATAAGACGCTGGATTCAAGCCCGTTTATCCCGATTTTCTCAGCCAGGATGCGGCCGTGTGGCTCACTTGCCATGACAACATAGCGCGGCTTGAACTGCACGACCTGCGCCAGCATGAGCTCAACCTGGGTCGATGCACTAAGTGCAAATACTTCGTACCGGTCTGGGTGCCTCGCCACAACATCCAGAGTGCTGGTTCCGATGGAGCCGGTGGAGCCCAGAACCGTAACGCGCTGCTTCATGACTTGCCCAGCGAAACCAGCATCATGGCCAGGGGCAAGGTTGGCAGCAACGCATCCACACGGTCCAGAACGCCGCCGTGACCGGGCAGAAGTCCGCTGCTGTCCTTGACACCCGCGCTGCGCTTGATAAGCGACTCGACCAGGTCTCCCACCACGCTCATCCCCGCCATGAAGAGCACCGCAATGAACACCAGCCCTGCGCCATGAAGTGAGAGGCGACTGTAGAAGCTGGGAACGCTGGCCGCCAGTGACCGATCAGCCCACGACCACACGAGGGCCAGCACCACCACCCCTGCCATCCCTCCCCAGACGCCCTCCCAGCTCTTCCCCGGACTGATGGCCGGTGCCAGCTTGCCACGACTGAACCGTCCACCGAATGCACGCCCCGAAAAATAGGCAAATATGTCCGCCACCCAAACCAGAACCAGGATTGAAAGAAGGAAATTGATACCGATAACCCGAGCCTGGGCAACGGCCAACCATGCCAGCCACAACGCGACAACCCCTCCGAACAGGCGCAGGCTTCGCGGAATCGTGGGCCAGCCTGCCACACCTCTTCGCAGTAGCCAAGCACCGCCCAGTACCCAGGCGGCACCGGCAATACTCCAGAGAACTGGTATCGACTGCTCCAGCCAGCCCAGACGCCAGCAAGCAGCACACAAGCCGAGACAGGCCGAGGCTACGACCATCGACAGCGCACCGCTACAGCCATTGAGTCGCCCCCATTCCCAGGCACCCGCCGCGATCAGCACCAGTGCAACAGCCACAAAAGGCTCAGGCGAGGGGTAAAACAGGGCGGGCAGCAGAATGGCCAGCAGGATCAGGGCGGTAATGATGCGCTGCTTGAGCATGGCGTTATTCAGTCAGGCGGCGATCTTGCCGACAGGTGGGGTTGCAAGCTGATCGGATGTCTGCCCAAACCGGCGTTCGCGCTGGCCAAAATCAGCGATGGCCTCATCCAGCGCGACTTCATCAAAGTCGGGCCAGAGACGCTCACTGAAATAGAGCTCCGAGTAGGCGGCTTGCCACAACAGAAAGTTGCTGATACGCCGTTCGCCTCCCGTCCGGATCAACAGGTCGGGGTCTGGCACATGGGCCAGGGCCATGGCGCGGTCAAGGCTGACTTCCGTGATGGCCACTCCCTGGGCGACCAGCCTCGCTGCGGCTTGGGCGATGTCCCAGCGGCCGCCATAGTTGAAGCAGACGTTCAGCACAAGGCCGGTGTTCCTGGCAGTCGTTTCTTCAGCCTGAACGAGCCCTGCCCGCATCTTCTCGGTCAGGCCCGAGCGGTCACCAATGATATGGATGCATACGCCATCCTTATGGAGCTGTGGCACCTCGCGGCCCAAGGCCATTGCCAGTATTTCCATCAGACCCGAGACCTCCTCCTGAGGACGATTCCAATTCTCGGACGAAAAGGCGAAGACCGTCAACACCGCGACACCTCGGTCCGAGCAAGCCCTGACACAGCGCCGAAGTGACTCGACCCCCTGCCTGTGTCCAGCCACACGAGGCAAAAAACGACGGGTTGCCCAGCGTCCGTTGCCATCCATGACAATGGCAATGTGATGCGGAATCGCGGTCAATGCAGTCATGATGGGTGGTGGGCAAGGTGAGTCATCAGACGGCCATGATTTCCTGCTCTTTGCCTGCGACGAGTTGATCGATCGTGATCACATGCCTGTCAGTCACCTTCTGAATATCGGCTTCAGCACGCTTTTGCTCATCTTCAGAGGCCAGCTTTTCCTTGACCAGTTTCTTGACCGCCTCGTTCGCGTCGCGTCGCAGATTCCGCACGGCAATTTTTGCGTTCTCACCTTCATGCCGCACCAGTTTGGTCATCTCTTTGCGGCGTTCTTCGCTCATGGGCGGCATCGGCACGCGGATCAAGTCCCCCATGGACGATGGATTGAGGCCCAGCTCACTTTCACGAATGGCCTTCTCGATCTTGGAACCCATGCCTTTTTCCCACGGCTGGATGCTGATGGTGCGGGCATCGAGCAAGGAAACGTTGGCCACCTGGCTCAACGGCACCATCGAGCCATAGTAGTCGACATGAATAGAGTCCAGCAGGGCAGGATTCGCGCGACCGGTCCGAATCTTCGTCAGGTTGTGCATGAAAGCTGCAATGGACTGATCCATCTTGGCTTCGGTTGTCATTTTGATATCAGCAGTTGTCATTTGCGTTTTCTCCTGAACAAAGGGCACCCCTCAGGCATACACCAGAGTGCCCTCATCTTCTCCCATCACTACACGCCGGAGCGCGCCATGCTTGAATATCGAGAACACCTTGACGGGTAGTTTCTGGTCACGGCACAAAGCAAACGCGGTCGCGTCCATGATGCCCAGATTCTGGGACATGGCCTCATCGAAGGTAATCCTGGTATATCGCTTGGCGCCAGGGTCCTTCTTGGGATCGGCGGTGTACACGCCGTCGACTTTCGTCGCCTTGAGCACCACCTCGGCACCGATCTCGGCGCCGCGAAGTGCCGCAGCCGTGTCGGTTGTGAAGAACGGATTGCCGGTACCCGCCGCAAAAACCACGACCTTGCCTTCTTCAAGGTACTGAAGTGCCTTGGGGCGCACGTAGGGCTCCACCACCTGTTCGATGGCGATCGCCGACATCACGCGCGCAGTCAGGCCAGCCTTGTTCATGGTGTCAGCCAGCGCCAGCGCATTCATGACCGTGGCCAGCATACCCATGTAATCTGCGGTCGCCCGGTCCATGCCGACCGAGCCACCGGCGACCCCTCGAAAGATGTTCCCACCCCCAATTACCACGGCGACCTCGACCCCAAGACGGGTAACCTCGGCGATCTCCTCGACCATGCGAACGATGGTGGCGTGGTTGATGCCGAAAGCGTCGTCGCCCATCAGCGCCTCGCCGGACAGCTTGAGCAAAATCCGCTTGTGGGCTGGCTTGACGAGGGTCATGGTTGGGCTCCTGCAATTGAACTAAGTTTAGCCGCCTGTGGGCGAAAAGCGGTCAGGCTGCGCCTTTCGCCGCGGCCACCTGGGCAGCGACCTCAGCGGCGAAATCATCGACCTTCTTTTCGATGCCCTCACCCACCACGTACAAGGTAAAACCCTTGACCGTAGTGCCCGACGCCTTGAGCATCTGCTCAACGGTCTGTTTGTCATTCTTGACGAACGACTGATTGAAGAGGCTGACTTCTTTGAGGTATTTTTGCACTCCACCATCAATCCGCTTGGCCACGATCTCATCAGACTGAACGGGCTTGCCGGCCGCAACAGCTTCGGCCGCGGCTTCAGCCGCCTTGGCAGCAGCCACCGAGCGCTCGCGCGCCACGAGCTCCGCGGGGACATCTGCACTTGACAAGGCCACCGGCTTCATCGCGGCGACATGCATGGCGACGTCTTTGGCGGCTGTATCGTCGCCGTCGAATTCAACCACGACACCAATCCGGGTGCCGTGAAGGTAGCTGGCCAGTTTTGCGCCGGAAGAGAAGCGCTTGAAACGGCGAAAGGCCATGTTCTCGCCAATCTTGCCAATCAGGCCCTTGCGCACGTCCTCGAGCGTCGGCCCATAGCCCTCAAGGCTGCATGGCAGCGCACCCAGGGCGGCCAGGTCCGCCGGATTGTGCTTTGCGATCAATGCCACTGCAGCGTTTGCCAGTGCCAGGAAGCCGTCGTTCTTGGTCACGAAATCGGTTTCGCAGTTGACTTCCAGCAATGCGCCGGTGGTGCCGTCGATGCTGCACACCACAACGCCTTCGGCCGTCACGCGCGAAGCCGCCTTGCCGGCCTTGGTACCCAGTTTGACACGCAAGAGCTCTTCCGCCTTGGCCATGTCGCCATCGGCCTCCGTCAATGCTTTCTTGCACTCCATCATCGGGGCATCGGTTTTGCCACGCAGTTCGGCGACCATGCTTGCAGTAATTGCTGCCATTTTTCTACTCCGTAATCAATTCAAAGAGGGGGATGGGACTAAAAAAAAGGGGCAAAAAAGCCCCTTTCTATGTGGCCTTGAGGGCTCAGGCTGGGGCGTTCTCGACTTCCACGAACTCGTCCGCGCTCTCCGCAGCGACGGCCTTGACAACGTCATCCACGGCGTTGGAGCGACCCTCAAGAATGGCGTCTGCAATGCCGCGCGCATAGAGCGTCACAGCCTTCGCCGAGTCGTCATTGCCCGGGATCACGTAGTCGATGCCTTCGGGCGAATGGTTGGTGTCGACCACGCCAATCAAGGGAATGCCGAGCTTCTTGGCTTCGGCAATGGCAATCTTGTGGTAGCCCACGTCGATCACGAAGATCGCGTCCGGCAGTGCAGCCATATCCTGAATGCCGCCAATGTCGCGCTCGAGTTTCTCGATTTCGCGCTTGAACATCAGTTGCTCTTTCTTGCTCAGGGAATCCAGGCCTGCTTCCTGCTGCGTCTTCATGTCCTTCAAGCGCTTGATCGAGGTCTTGACCGTCTTGAAATTGGTCAGCATGCCACCCAGCCAGCGTTGATCAACGTAAGGAACGCCAACGCGCTTGGCTTCGGACGCTACGGTTTCGCGGGCCTGGCGTTTGGTGCCGACCATCAGGATGGTGCCGCGGTTAGCCGAGAGTTGCTTGGCAAACTTGGCCGCTTCCTGGAACATCGGCAACGATTTTTCCAGGTTGATGATGTGGATCTTGTTGCGGTGGCCAAAGATGAAGGGTGCCATCTTGGGATTCCAGAAGCGGGTCTGGTGACCGAAATGGACACCGGCTTCCAGCATTTCGCGCATGGTAACGGACATGGTTTCTACTCCAAAGGTTAAGTCTAAAATCCAGCCCACTAATCGCAACTTCGGTGACCTACTGTCACACGATGGAGAAGCTGCAACACCTTGAGGGACTGGCTTGCGATTTGTCTCGACGGAATCATCGATTTGACTCTGCAAAACCTGTAGATTATAGCACGGCCACCCACCCTGACATGCCCGTTGACCTCCTTGCCACCCGGCAGCGCATCCAACTTGGCGATCTGACGGCCTCCGCGGCGATCAGGCAGGCCATCGAGCATGCGCAATCCGCCGCATGCTGCCCCGCTTTCCTGCAGACGCAGTTTGACGCGGCCCGGGACGTCGCGCGCCAAGCCGACGCCAGCCACACACCTGCCCCAAGATCCCGGCTGGCCGGACTCCCATTTTCAGTCAAAGACCTGTTCGATGTCGCGGGACAGCCCACGCGTGCAGGATCACAAGTTCTGGCAGGTTCTGCACCGGCCCTATCTGACAGCCCTGCGGTGGCACGCCTGAAAGCCGCCGGCGGCGCCATGATCGGACGCACCCACATGGTGGAGTTTGCATTCTCGGGCGTAGGAACCAATCCACACTTCCCGACGCCCGCAGCTTGGGACGGTCGCTTTGGTAAGGCGGTGGGCGACCCCGGCGAGCCGCGAATTCCGGGCGGATCGTCGTCCGGTGCCGGCGTTTCGGTTGCCATGGGGGCCGCCTTCATCGGTTTGGGATCTGACACCGGCGGCTCGATCCGGATTCCAGCAGCGCTCAACGGAATTGTCGGCTTCAAGAGCACGGCGGGTCGGGTGCCCACCGAAGGCGCCATCCCGCTGTCGACCACGCTGGACACCGTGTGCGCCCTCACCCGCAGCGTTCGGGATGCCGTCCTTGCCCATGAAATTCTGGCGGCACGTCGCGTCACGCGCAGTCCAGCGCCTTTGTCGGCTTACCGGATCGCCATTGCGCAGACCACCCTGCTCGACGGACTCGATGACACCGTCCTGCGTGCGTTTCAACGCACCTTGAAGATTCTGCGCATGGCCGGGGCGAAGATCGACGAAATTCCGCTTTCCGAAATTGGCGACCTGAGCGCCATTCAATCCACAGGCGGTTTTTCAGCGGCCGAAAGCTACGCCTGGCATCGGCAGTTGCTGGCGTCGCGTGCCAGCGCGTACGACCCGCGGGTTGCCGCGCGAATCCAGCGCGGCGCGGCGATGAAGGCACATGAGTACATCGAACTTGTGACGGCGCGGCGCCAGTGGATATACCGCGTCGAGGCTGCACTGGACGGCTACGATGCGGTCCTGTCCCCCACGGTACCCGTCGTGGGTCCGACCATTGCATCGGTGGCGCCCGCTCGTGGTGTTGATACTTTGGTGGACGCAGCAAGGGACACCGAGTTTTTCAGGGTCAACGCCTTGCTTTTGCGCAACACCAGCGTCGTGAACATGCTCGACGGCTGCGCCCTTTCGCTTCCCTGCCATGCCGCCGACGAACTGCCAGTAGGCCTGATGGTCTGGCATGGCGCCATGCGCGACGACACCGTTCTGAATGTCGGTCTTCGGATCGAGGAATTACTTCAAATACAATAGCTGATAACGACCATTCGACGCTGGGTATTAGGCGTTTTTTTCACAAACATCCATGAAAATTGCCATTGTGGGCGCCGGCATCATCGGCGTAACCACCGCGTATGAGTTGGCCGCTGACGGCCACGAGGTCACTGTATTCGAGCGGCGCGGCGCAGCCGCAGAGGAAACCAGCTTCGCCAATGCCGGCCTGGTCGCGCCCGGCTATGTCACACCCTGGGCTGCGCCAGGCATGCCTGGCAAGGTGCTGGGTTATCTCTTGAGCCGCCATGCGCCGGTCAAGCTCGGCATGCCACTTTCGGGCAGAGAACTGGCCTGGATGTGGCGATGGTGGCGCGCCTGCAAGTTGGAAACCTACGCAGTCAACCGGGCCCGCATGCAGCGACTGGCGTTTTACAGCCGCCAGCGCCTGCACCAGATCACGGCTGACCTCAAGCTTGAATACGACCGCAGTGATGGCTATCTGGTCCTGCTTCGCTCTGAAAAAGAACGTGAGCTGACACGCCCAGGTCTGCAGGTTCTGCGCGACGCCGGCGTGAATTTTCGGGAGATCGGCCCGGACGAGGCGCGCAAAGTGGAGCCTGCCCTCAACCCAGATACCGCATTCGCCGGCGCTATCCACCTCAGCGACGACGAAGTGGGCAACTGCCGTCAGTTTGCCCTCTTGCTGAAAGACGAAGCGCGCCACCTGGGCGCCCGGTTCGATTTCAACACGCCTGTGGCGAGCCTCGCGCAGACACCCTCACCGGCTTTGAACATCGTCGGCGAGACCGCGCCCCGCGCCTTTGATGCGATCGTGCTGTGCGCCGGGCTTGACAGCGCTTCACTGCTGCGTCCGCTCGGGCTCAAAGTGCCGATGATTGCGGTGCATGGCTATTCGGTCAGTGCCCAGGTTCGCGAGCCTCTCAACGCGCCACGCAGCGCCGTCATGGATGAGCGCTACAAGGTCGCCATATCACGCCTGGGCCAGCGCGTGCGTGTGGCCGGCAGTGCAGAACTGGGTGGCTCCGCCACAGCCCTGCGTGCCAGTTCGTTGCAGACGCTCTACAAAGTGCTCCATGACTGGTTCCCAGGCGCGGCCCACCTTTCCAGCGGGGTACAGGAATGGAAGGGTGCCCGTCCGATGCTGCCTGACGGCCCACCGGTCCTGGGGGCCAGTGGCCTGCCGGGTGTCTGGCTCAATCTCGGTCATGGCTCAAGCGGCTGGGCGCTCAGTTGCGGCAGCGCCCGCGTGCTTGCCGACTTGATGGCCGGCCGGGCAGCAGATGTCGACCTGGAAGGCCTGGGCGTGGAGCGACTGCGCCACTGACGCAGCCGGGCCCACAGCGGCTCAGGTCACGGCACAATGTGACCATGTACCGCGTCACACCCGCCCTGCCCCTCCCGCTGTATGACGTCGCCACCACCCGCCGGATGGAATCGGCGGCAGCGGCGGGCTTGCCAGCCCACACACTGATGCAGCGCGCAGGGTTGGCCGTGGCGCGCCTGGCAGTTGCATTGGCACCGCACGCGCGCACCGTCTGGGTAGCTTGTGGCCCCGGCAATAACGGCGGCGATGGCCTGGAGGCTGCCGCCCACTTGCAGCGCTGGGGGCACCATCCCGTCGTCACCTGGCTCGGCAACGAGTCGTCATCGCCTGCAGATGCGTTGGCGTCTCTCGCGACGGCACGCGCAGCTGGTGTGACGTTTTCTGACTTTCCCCCCGGCGGACTTGGGCCTGATGACCTGTGCATCGACGCATTGCTGGGCATCGGCGCGACACGCGCCCCGCAAGGCCGGATGGCGGAATGGTTCGCGGCACTGAACGCGAGCCCCGCTCCGATACTGGCCGTGGATGTTCCATCGGGCCTGAACGCGGACACGGGCGAATGCACAGCAAAAACAATAGCTAAGCATGACCGTTCGGCGCTGGGAAGAGGTCAGATTCACGCAACAAACACGCTCACGCTGCTCAGTTGCAAGCCTGGACTGTTCACGGCGCATGGCCGGGACGCAGCCGGCGCGGTATGGTTTGACGACCTCGGGGTGACCGCCACAACCGAGCCGCCCTGCGCCCAATTGAACGTCCCGCCCGCGGCGACGCGCCGGCCCCACGCCTCGCACAAGGGCAGCCACGGTGACGTCGCGGTGATCGGCGGCGAAGGCGCGGGAGCCCGCGGCATGGGCATGACCGGCGCGGCGCTGCTGGCATCCACTGCGGCACTGCATGGCGGTGCCGGTCGGGTGCTGGTCAACCTGCTGGATGATGGCGCCTTGACTCTTGCCGCCAGCCAGCCTGAATTGATGATGCGCAGTCTTGATGCGCTTGATTTGCGCGTTCTGACGGTCGTCTGCGGCTGCGGCGGCGGTCAGGCTGTGAGAGCCGTGCTGCCCAGGGTTTTGTCACAGTCCTTGCAATTGGTCCTGGACGCCGATGCCTTGAACGCGATCGCTGATGACCGCTCACTGCGAATCCTCCTTCAGCAGCGTTCGGCGCGCGATCTGGCCACGGTGCTGACACCACATCCGCTGGAGGCCGCGCGCCTGCTAGGCAGCAGCGCCGATGCCGTACAGGCCGATCGCCTCGCTGCCGCCCGCCGTTTGTCCAGTGACCTGCGATGTGTCGTGGTGCTCAAGGGCTCGGGCACCGTGATTGCCGCTCCCGAAGAAACGCCCGCCATCAATCCGACAGGCACCCCCCTCCTTGGCACCGCCGGCACGGGGGATGTCCTTGCCGGTCTGTTGGGCGCGCGACTTGCTGCGGGAAATCAGCCCTTCACTGCCGCCTGCTCGGCTGTCTACCAGCATGGCGCCGCTGCCGATATCTGGCCAGCCAATCAGGCGCTGACTGCAAGCGCACTGGCCCGTCGCCTCACCGCCTGACGGACCGTGCTCACCGTCAGCGCCAGATCAACCCCGACCCGCAAAGGGCATCTTGGTCGCCATCACCGTGTGAAACATCACGTTGGCCTCCAGCGGCAGGCTGGCCATGTACACAATCGACTTGCCCACGATGACCACGTCCATCAGCGGCTCCGCCGCAATCTCGCCGTTGGCCTGCGGTACGCCTCGGGCCATCGGTGCGGCCATTTCAGTGGCCGCGTTGCCAATGTCAATCTGCCCCACTGCAATATCGTACTTTCGACCGTCCAGCGATGCCGCCTTGGTCAATCCGGTCACCGCATGTTTGGTAGCGGTATAGGCGATGGAATTCGGCCGCGGCGTCGTTGCGGAAATGGAGCCGTTGTTGATGATCCTTCCACCTCGTGGCGTCTGGGCCTTCATCACGCGAAATGCGGCCTGAACGCAATAGAACATGCCGCTCAGATTGACATCGACCACATCACGCCACTGCTGGACGGTCAAATCCTCCAGGGGAACCCCCGGGGCACTGATCCCCGCATTGTTGAACAGAAGGTCCACGCGTCCATGCGCCTGAACCACCTTGTCGAAAAGCTGCTGAACTGACAGCGGATCGGACACATCCGCAGCGATCGGGATCGCGTGCGAACCCGCTCCTGATGCCACGGCCACAGCCTCCAGGGCAGCTAAGCGGCGCCCGGCCAACGCCACGTGCCATCCCT
>Ga0209391_10000473_pt1 | contig 18904 bp, 14 predicted proteins | sample PPLLak3March2015_FD_187246 | JGI IMG/M metagenome (GOLD analysis project Ga0209391, IMG submission 187246) | Freshwater sediment microbial communities from Prairie Pothole Lake near Jamestown, North Dakota, USA - PPLs Lake P7 Core (1) Depth... | ecosystem: Environmental > Aquatic > Freshwater >...
CGCCCGACCGAGCGCCTGCCGCAGCGCCTCGGCCAGTGTGCGCTCGTCGGGTTCTCCCTGCGGCCCCGCTGCGCCGTACAGTCCCGCGACCTCCGCGAGCCGCACGTCGCCGGCGAATTCGAAGTCGCCGAACGCCGCATGCCAGAACGTCGCGGCATCCTCGCGGAACCACTGCGCGAGCTCGGCCTCCGCCGACGGCGCGGCGATGAATCCGACCAGGTCGCCCGGTGCAAGCGGCCCCGCCTCGGCCGGCGGCAGCGACGCCTCGGCTCGCACGACATTGACCACGCGGGATCCCGCGGGCCAGTCGACCGAGCGGGCGTCGACACCCAGCAGCGGCCCGGCCGACTCGACGCGGAACTGCACGAACGACGCCGGCGCCGGGCCGAGCGGATCGAGAGGGACGCGCGCCGAGGGCTCGGCGAGCGGTGGCAGCGTCACGCGCAGCGCACGGGCCATGCGCGCGACCGTGGTGCCCTGCAGCAGCAGCGAGGCGATCGCGACGACGAAGGCGACTTCGAAGATCGCCGCCGCGTCCGGGACCCCCGCGAGCAAGGGGAACACCGCCAGCACGATCGGCACGGCGCCCCGCAGACCCACCCAACTGATGTAGGTGATCTCGCGCAACGAGAACCGGAACCACGGCAGGACGACCCCCACCATCGCCGGCCGCACGACGAACATCAGGAGCAGCGCCAGCGTGAGCGCCGGCACCAGCGAATCGACGAGGTACCGGGGCGTCACCAGCAGCCCGAGCAACAGGAACATGCCGCACTGGGCGAGCCACGCCAGGCCGTCGAGCGCACGCAGCGTGTCCTCGCCGACGCCGGTGCGACGATTCCCGGCCAGGAGCCCGGCCACGTACACCGCGAGGAAGCCGCTGCCCCCGAGCAGGTTGGTCGCCGCGAACACCGCGACCCCGCCGGAGACGAGCCACAGCGACTGCAGCGCATCGCCGAGCAGTCCCCGGCGCCGGAGCATCAGCAGCGTCCGGCTCAAGCCCTCTCCGGCCACGACCCCGGCCACGAGGCCGATGCCGAACTGCTGCGCCAGATCGAGCGCGAGCGACATGGCGTTCGCCTGCTCCGGGCGCGTGATGGCGGCAATGAGGGTGACCGTGAGGAACACCGCCATCGGATCGTTGGCGCCCGACTCGATCTCGAGCGTCTGTCCGACGCGCGGCGACAGGCGCAGGCCGCCGGCCTTGAGCAGTGCGAACACCGCGGCAGCGTCGGTCGAGCCGACGATCGCGCCGACCAGCAGGCCGACGGGCCACGAGAAGCCGAACAACCACACGGCGAGCGCGCCCGTGAACGCCGCCGTGATGGCGACACCGGCCGTGGCCAGCGCGAGCGACGGCCAGAGCGCGGCCCGGAAGGTGGCGAAGCGCGTACGCAAACCGCCGTCGAGCAGGATCACCGCCAGCGCGAGGTTGCCGACGAGGAAGGCGGTCTCGTGGTCGTCGAACATGATGCCGCCCGGCCCGTCCTCGCCAGCGAGCATGCCGACGACGAGAAAGACGAGCAGCAGCGGCACCCCGGCGCGTTGCGAGAGTGCTCCGAACGCGAGCGCCCCGAAGACGATCACGGCGCCGATCAACAGACCTTGCTGAATCCAGTCCATGGTTTCGGTTCGACGAGGGGCCGGTGCCGAACGCGCTCGGGTCACGGGCGCGCCGCTCCTGCCTGCGCATCGCGCCGCGCCCGGACCCGTCGACCGGCGTTTCCCCCGCACTTTGCCACACGCGAACGCAGGACTCCCGCGCGACTGCAGCCGCGCGCGTGCTGCAATGCGCCATGGCAGCCCTTCCTGTAGTGCGGATAGACTCCGGCATCGGACCGCTCATGATCCACGGGGCGCGCTGGGTGAAGCCGGGCCGCTACGGGCAATACGCGGAGACCGTCGACATCGCGCCGACGCTCGCCCACCTGCTCAACGTGCGCCCACCGAGCGGAAGCGAGGGCCAGGTGCTGACGCCGGCGCTCACCGGGCGGCCGTAGCGGGAGCGCACCGCTGCGCAGCAGAGGTCGGTACCGACATCGTTGCCACCGCAATCCACCCTCGGGAGATTCACGTGCGCCTGCTCCTGCTTTCCAACTCGCTGCGCGAGGGCTCGGGCTATCTCGAGTGGGCCCTGCCGCACCTCGTGGAGTTCTTCGCCTCCACCGGCGTGCGCAAGGCGCTGTTCGTGCCTTACGCCGGCGCGACACTCGGCCCCGACGACTACGTCGCACGCGTCGCGCCGGTGTTCGCGCAGTTCGGCGTCGCCGTGGAAGGTGTCCACGCCACTGACGATCCGGTGGCCGCGGTGCTCCGCGCCGAGTCGGTCGTCGTGGGCGGCGGCAGCACGTGGAAGCTGCTGCGCGACGTGCGCGCGGCCCGGCTGCTGCGGCCGCTTCGCCTGCGCGCCCTGCAGGGGATGCCCTACGCGGGCTGGAGCGCCGGGTCGAACCTCGCGTGTCCCACGATCATGACCACCAACGACATGCCGATCTGCGATCCGTGCGGGTTCGACGCGCTGGGCCTCGTCCCGTTCCAGATCAACCCGCATTACCTTCACGGCCATCCGCCGGGGTTCAAGGGCGAGACGCGCGAGGAACGCATCCGCGAGTTCGGTACGCTGCATCCGCGCGTGTGGGTCGCGGGCCTGCGCGAGTGCACGGGATTGCGCTTGGAGGGCGATCGGCTGTCCCTGTTCGGGGACGGCGGCGCCTGTCGGGTGTTTCGCCACGAGCGCGAGCCCGTGGAAATCGCGCCGGGCGGTGACGTGCAGTTGCTGATGGATGCGGTCTGATCGAGCGCCGGATGGACGATGCCGAGTCGGTCAAGCGCGGGGGCGTGGCTCGACATACTGGCTCGTCAGTGACCTCGATCAACACGGGCCCCGTCGCGAGGTGCAACGCTGACCGCAACGGCAACCACGACGCGCGATGGTGCGGCGCAAGGTGAGCGCAACATGGCGTCCAAGGATGGCTGGATCCGACGAACCGCCGCCCGCGGTGCGGTAGCGGCGGGTTGCGCGCCACCGCGCGCCGATGCGGTTCGCAGCATCGGGCTGTCGGGCCTCCTGCTGTGGCTGTTCGCATGGGCGTTGGCATGCGCCACGGCCTTCGCGGACACCGGCAAGGGCCCGGTGCTCGTGCTCCGCGTCGACGGGGTGATCGGCCCCGCGGCCAGCGACTTCGTCCACCGCGGTCTCGAGAAGGCCCGCGCAAGCCGCGCCCGCCTTGTCGTGTTGCAGCTCGACACGCCGGGTGGGCTCGATACCGCGATGCGGGCGATCATCAAGGACATCCTGGCCTCGCCCGTTCCCGTCGCAACGTTCGTCGCGCCGGAAGGCGCCCGGGCCGCGAGCGCCGGCACGTACATCCTCTACGCAAGCCACGTTGCGGCCATGGCACCGGCGACGAACCTCGGTGCGGCGACGCCCGTGGCCATCGGGGCGCCCGGTGCGCCCTCCCCACCCGCGCCGCGCCCGTCGGCGCCGAAGGACCGCGGCAGCGAACCCGCGAGCCCGGAATCGGCGAAGGCTCCGGCACCCGACGACGAGGCGGGGCCGGCCGATCCGATGAAGGCCAAGGCGGTGAACGACGCCGCGGCCTACATCCGCAGCCTCGCGCAACTGCACGGGCGCAACGCGGACTTCGCCGAGAAGGCCGTACGCCGTGCGAGCAGCCTGTCGTCGCAGGAGGCGCTGGATGGCGGCGTGATCGACGCGATCGCCGTGGACGTTCCCGACCTGCTCGCGAAGATCGAGGGGCGCGAGGTCCAGCTCGCCCACGCGAAGACCCGGCTCGATATCGGGGGCGCGTCGATCGAGCGGCTCGAGCCCGACTGGCGCAACAGGCTGCTCGCCTTGCTGTCGAACCCGACGCTGGCGGTCGTGCTGCTGATGATCGGCATCTACGGACTGTTCGTCGAGTTCACCAGCCCCGGTTTCGGCGTGCCGGGGGTGGCCGGCGCGATCTCCCTCCTGCTCGGCCTGTACGCGCTGCAGCTGCTGCCGGTCAACTGGGTCGGCGTCGGCCTGCTGCTGCTCGGCACGGCCCTGATGATCGCCGAGGTGCTCCTGCCGAGCTTCGGCGTGCTGGGCGTCGGCGGCATCGTCGCGTTCGTCTTCGGCGGCCTGATGCTGATCGACACCGAGGTTCCCGGCCTCGGGCTTGCGCCAGTCACGCTGGTCGCGATGGCGCTCACCAGCGCGGCGTTCATCATCGGCGTCGGCACGTTCGCCTTGAAGGCGCGGCGCAGGAAGATCGTGAGCGGCCGCGAGGAACTCGTCGACGCTGCCGGCACGGTAGAGGTCGTGGAAGGCGCCGAGGCCTGGGTGCGCGTTCACGGCGAGTCGTGGCGGGCGCGCGATGCCGGCGGTGCGCCGCTCGCCTCCGGCGACAGAATCAAGGTGCGTTCCGTCGATGGCCTGACGTTGATCGTCGAGCGATTCAACCACTAGCGAAGCACAGGAGGTCCCGATGCTGCCATTCGATTTGCCCTTCGGCTTCGGCTCGGTCGTGCTGCTGTTCGTCATCGCCGTGGTCGTCTCGTCGCTGCGCATCCTGCGGGAGTACGAGCGTGGCGTCGTCTTCCTGCTCGGCCGCTTCTGGAAGGTCAAGGGGCCGGGGCTGATCGTCGTCCTGCCCGGCCTGATGCAGATGGCGAAGGTCGACCTGCGCGTCGTGACGATGGACGTGCCGCCGCAGGACGTGATCTCGCGCGACAACGTGTCGGTCAAGGTCAACGCGGTGGTGTTCTTCCGCGTGATCGATCCGCAGAAGGCGATCATCCAGGTCGAGAACTTCCTGATGGCGACCAGCCAGCTGGCGCAGACCACGTTGCGCGTGGTGCTGGGCAAGCACGAGCTGGACGAGATGCTGGCCGAGCGCGAGCGGCTCAACCTCGACGTGCAGCGGATCCTCGACTCGCAGACCGACGGCTGGGGCATCAAGGTCACCAACGTCGAGATCAAGCACATCGACCTCAACGAGTCGATGGTGCGCGCGATCGCCCGCCAGGCGGAGGCGGAGCGCGAGCGTCGTGCCAAGGTGATCCACGCGGATGGCGAGAAGCAGGCGGCGGCGGCGCTGCTCGAGGCGGCACGGATGCTCGCGCAGCAACCCGAGGCGATGCAGCTCCGCTACATGCAGACGATGACCCAGGTGGCCGGCGATCGCGGCTCGACGATCGTCTTCCCGCTGCCCTTCGACCTCCTTCGCGACGTTCTGGGCGCAAAGCGGACGCCTCCGTCGTCCTGAGGCTCGCGTGCGGCGCGCGCGCCGCCGCGACCACCCGGCGCGTCGCCTCCTCCGGGCCGGGACAGCGAGTCCCGCGCTGCGGCGACCGGATCGGGCGCCGCAGGTTCAGCGCAGCAGGAGCACGTCGCAGCTTGCGGAAAGCACCACGTGCAGGGTGACGCTGCCGAGCAACGCGGCCTCGAGCTCCGACTTGCCGTGCGACGCGATCGCGAGGAGCCCGGCGCCGGTCGACTCGATCCAGTCCTCGATGCACTTCGGCGCGTAGCCGTGCTCGACGTGCAGCACGCGCCTCTCCGGCGGCACGCCCGAGGCGTCGGCCCACGCGACCAGCCGCCGCATCAGGTGCTCGCGTTCCCTCGCGTGCTGCCTCGCGATCGTCTCGCGGTCGATCGACGCGTAGCGCAGCATGCCGTCGTAGGGCAGCTCGAACGCGTGCGTGACGTGCAGCTGGGCGGTCGGGAACCAGGCGGCGGCCACGCCCACCGCGCCGCGCGCCGGCGTCGAGTAGTCCGTCGGCGCGAGCACGCGACTGTACGGCGCCGACGCCGCGCGCTTGACCACGAGAACCGGGCACGGCGCGACGCGCAACAGCTTCTGTGCCGTCGTGCCGACGAGGATGTCGCGCGCGGCGCGCATCGCGCCCATCCCGTGCGCGCCCACAACCAGCAGGTCCGCCTTCTCGTCCGCGGCGACCTGCGCGAGCATCGCGGCCGGTCGGCCCTCGGCCACCCGCGCATCGCAGGCGAGCCCGAAGCGCCCCGAGAGCTCGCCGGCACGGCGTTCGAGCTGCGCCAACGACTGCGCGCGTATCGCGGCGGGCCCGGGCATCTCGACCCCTACCAGCGTCGCGAACTGCGTGCCCACGTCCTCCCACAGCGACGCGGGGACAACGTGGGCGAGGGTCAGCCGCGCACCGCTTTCCCGCGCGACGAGGCAGGCGCGCTGCACTGCGTCGTCGCTTGCCGGCGAGAAGTCGGTCGCCGCGATCAGATGTCGCGGTGGATTCGCCAAGCCGGCCCGCTCTTCGCTCACCATTGCCAGCCCTCTCCCCGGGGAATGACACCGGTGCGACAACGCGCCTGCTCTGCGAGTTCCCCGCCCGCACGTGCTTGCACGTGTGCGAGAATGGATTTCCGCGACAGCAATCGAGGCTCCACGCCCGCGCCGCCGGTGCCGAATTACTGTACACGTTAACCAAGGACGCGGCGGCGGCGGGTGCGTGTCGCGCAGTCCGACGCAGTGCGCGGCGCGTCTCCGGCTCACAGCATGGACGATTTCCTGGGCCAGGCCCTGCTGCTGCTCGGCATCACGCTCGCGGTGGTGCTCGCGCTGCAGCGGCTGCACGTTCCCACGATACTCGCCTACCTCGTCGTGGGCCTGCTCGTGGGCCCCCACACACCTGGCCCGACGATGGACACGCCGCAACTGCGGCAACTCGCCGAGTTCGGCGTCGTGTTCCTGCTATTCACCATCGGGCTCAACTTCTCGCTGCCGAAACTCAAGGCCCTGCGGCCCCGGCTGTTCGGCATGGGCATCGCGCAAGTGGCCCTGACCGCCGCGATCGTGGGCGCGATCGCGTGGCTGGCCGGGGTGCCGCCTGCGGCAGCATTCGTGATCGGAGCGGTGTTCGCGCAAAGCTCCACCACGATCATCGATCGCGTGCTTGTCGAGCAGCGCGAGGACCAGAGCCGGCACGGTCGTATTGCGCTCGCGATGTCGGTCTTCCAGGACGTCACGGCCGTTCCGTTCGTCGTCGTCATCCCCGTGCTGGGGGCCACCGCCGTTGCCTTCGGCGCCGAAGGACTCGCCGGCCACCTCGGTACCGCGGTGGTGAAAGCCGTACTCGCGTTCGCGGTGGTGTTCGCCGCCGGGCGCTGGATGCTGCGTCCGCTGTTTCGGCTCGTCGCCGCGCGCCGCTCCGCGGAAGTGTTCACGCTGGCCGTGCTCTTCGTGTCGTTGGCCTCCGCCGCCGTCACTCACGCGCTGGGGCTGTCGATGGCCTTCGGCGCGTTCCTCGCCGGGACGATGATCGGCGACACCGAGTTCCGCCACCAGGTCGAAAGCGCGATCCGGCCGTTCCGCGACGTGCTGCTGGGCCTGTTCTTCGTCGGCATCGGCATGCTGTTCGATCCGGCCGCGGCGCTTCGTATCTGGCCGTGGGCGCTCGGTGGCACCGCGGCGCTGCTGGCGATCAAGGCGCTTGCGGTGGCCGCCATCGTCCGCGTCGCAGGCAGCGATCCGCTCTCCGCCTGGCGGACCGGCCTGATCCTCGCCGTCGGCGGCGAGTTCGGTTTCGCGCTCGTCGCGATCGCGGTGGCGGCCGACACCATCGACGCGAATGTGGCGCAGGTGGCGCTCACGTCGGTGCTGCTGTCGATGATCGTCGGGCCCTTCCTGATTCGGCACAACCACGCGATTGCGCGCCGCCTTGCGCCGGTACGTCCGGACCTCGAAGACAACGTGCCGCTGATGCCGCCGGCCGACGCGGCCCTGCTGAGCGAGCACGTGATCATCTGCGGCTATGGCCGCATCGGCCAGAGCGTCGGCCACGTGCTCGAGGACGAGAAGATTCCCTATGTCGCCCTCGACCTCGACCCGTCGCGCGTGAAGCAGGCGAGTCGAGTCGGCGAGCGCGTCTTCTACGCCGACGGCAGCGACCGCGACATCCTCGACGCCGTGGGACTCGCGAGCGCACGTCTCGTAGTGGTCTGCCACGACGACGTTCCGGCAGCGATGAGGCTGCTCGCGCACGTCCGCAACGCGCGAACCGACCTGCCCGTCATGGTGCGCACGCGCGACGAGAGCCACGTGGAGGCGCTCAGAGCCGCCGGTGCGACCGAGGTCGTTCCCGAGACGCTGGAGGCCGGTCTGATGATCGCCACCCACGCGCTGCTGCTGCTCGACGTCCCGATCGGGCGTGTCATGCAACGCCTGCAGGGCCAGCAGTCGGCACGCTACCGCCTGTTGCACGAGTTCTTCCGCGGCGGAGACGCGCCGGCCGACGCGAGGGCCGACCGCGGGGACCGACTCCACGCCGTCGTCGTGCCCACGACCGGCAGTGCCGCCGGGCGCCCTCTTGCGGACCTCGGCTTGCGGCAGGTCGTCGTCGCGGTGATCGTTCGCCGGGGCCGGAGGCTGCTCGCGCCACCGCCGGAAACGCCGCTCGAAGGCGGCGACACCGTCGTGCTGTTCGGCTCGCCTGGCGACACCGCGGAGGCCGAGCGCATGCTCCTCACCTGAGCGGTGGCGGACGCGCGAGTCGCGACACCCTGCTTTCAAGGCGGCGACCGGCCTCACCCTGATCGACCAGGCGATGAGTCGTCGCGGGGGGGCCGCGAGGCACCCGGGGCGACGCCCGGTCCTGCTCGCCCGATACGGACTTTGACGATCGCGGTTGACATCGATCGACGTATGAATATGCTGACCGCCATGTCCCGTCCCCACCGACGCGCCGCGGGCGTCGGGCGCGTGGTTGCGCCCCTCGTCGCGGGCCCGCTGCCCCCCCCGGCGAGCGCCCCCGCATGAACCCCCTGCCCGGCACGCTCGGACGCGTCGAGGCGTCGTTCTTCCGCTTCCTCGAGTGGCTGATGGTGTTCCTGCTCGCGGCAATGCTGGCGATGGTGTTCGGCAACGTCGTGCTGCGCTGGACGGTCAACTCCGGCATCGACGTCTCCGAGGAGCTGTCGCGCTATTTCTTCGTGTGGCTCACGTTCATCGGGGCGGTCGTGGTGATGCGCGAGCACCTGCACCTCGGCGTCGACGCGCTCGTGGGCCGGCTCGGGCGCCGCGGCAGGCTCGCCTGCCTGATGGCTTCCGACGCGCTGATCCTGCTCTGCTGCGCAGTGTTCTTCTGGGGCACGTGGCAGCAGCAGGCGATCAACGCGTCCAACATCTCGCCCGTCACCGGGATCTCGATGATCTGGGTGTTCGGCGTCGGCTATTTCACCAGCGTGGCGATCGGCCTCATGGTGCTGCTGCGGCTCGTCCGGGCAGCCCTGGGCAAGGTCACTGAACGCGAGCTCGCGGTGTTCGCCGGCACGTTCGAGCACGACGAAGCCGAGCGCGGCGTGCGCCGCGCGCTCGAGTGAGCCGGCAATGACCGTCACGATCTTCCTCGTTTCGCTGATGGGCGCGATGGCGATCGGCGTCCCGGTCGCCTTCTCGCTGATCATCTGCGGCATCGCGCTGATGGCCTACCTGGGCATCTACGACAGCCAGATCGTCGCCCAGAAGATCCTCGACGGCGCCGACTCGTTCGTGCTGCTCGCGATCCCGTTCTTCATCCTCGCCGGCGAGCTGATGAACGCCGGCGGGCTGTCGCGCCGCATCGTCAACTTCGCCCTCGCGCTGATCGGCCACAAGCACGGGGGCCTCGGCTACGTCGCGATCGTCGCCGCGATCATCATGGCGTCGCTGTCGGGTTCGGCGGCAGCGGACACCGCGGCGCTTGCCGCGATCCTGATTCCGATGATGCGCCAGGCGGGATACGACATCCCGCGCTCGGCAGGGCTGATCGCGGCCGGCGGGGTGATCGCCCCCGTGATCCCGCCGTCGATCGGCTTCGTGGTCTTCGGCGTCGCCGCCAACGTGTCGATCCCGCGGCTGTTCGTCGCCGGCATCGTCCCCGGCGTCCTGATGGGGTTGTCGCTTGTCGTCGCGTGGTGGTGGGTGTCGCGGGGGCAGGTGCTCTCCACGCTCCCCCGCAAGGGCTGGCACGATCGGCTGCGCACGTTTCGCGACGGCATCTTCGCGCTGGTGATGCCCGTGTTCGTGCTGGGCTCGATCCGCTTCGGCTGGGCCACCCCCACCGAGGCTGCAGTGGTCGCGGCTTTCTACGCGGGCGTCGTGGGCATGTTCATCTACCGCGAACTCAAGCCCCGCCAGCTCTACAGCGTCGTGCTGGCGGCGGCCAAGATGACCTCCGTGGTGATGTTTCTCGTCGCCGCGGCCGGCATCTCGTCCTGGCTGATCACGCAGGCCAACATTCCCGGCGAGCTCGGCGTGCTGCTCGAGCCGCTGCTCGACAACAAGACGCTGCTGATGGTCGCGATGATGGTGCTCGTGATCGTCGTCGGCACGGCGCTCGACTTTACGCCGACGGTGTTGATCCTGACACCCGTGCTGATGCCGCTGGTGAAGCAGGCCGGCATCGACCCGATCTACTTCGGCGTGCTGTTCATCATCAACAACGCGATCGGCCTGCTCACGCCGCCCGTGGGCATCGTGCTGAACGTCGTCTGCGGCGTCGCCCGCGTGTCGATGAGCGACGTCATCCGCGGCGTCACCCCGTTTCTCGTGGCACAAGTATGCGTCCTGTTCCTGCTGATCGTCTTCCCGCAGCTCGTGATGTGGCCCTTCCGGGCGTTCATGGGCCTACCCTTCCAATGGTGAAAGCGCGCGCGGGCGCGCGAAACCCCTCTGAGGAGAACGCAATGAAGTTCCGTCACAGCATCCTGGCGGCCGGCGTCGCCGCCGCCCTGCTTTCGCTGCCAGCCGCCGCGCAATTCACCGAGCGCACGATCCGCCTCTCGAACGGTGTCAACCAGGAGCACCCGGTCGGCAACGGCGTGGCGAAGATGAACGCTTGCGTCGGCGAGAAGTCCGGCGGCAAGATGAAGATCCAGTCGTTCTGGGGCGGCGCGCTGGGCGGCGACCTGCAGGCGACGCAGTCGCTGCGCTCGGGCACGCAGGAGATGGTGGTCACGTCGACGTCGCCGCTGATCGGCATCCTGCCCGACCTCGGCGTGTTCGACCTGCCCTTCCTGTTCGCCAACGAGAAGGAAGCCGACGCCGTGCTCGACGGCGAATTCGGCAAGTACATATCCGACAAGTTGCCGGCGGTGGGCCTCGTCAACCTCGCCTACTGGGAGAACGGCTTCCGCAACCTCACCAACTCGAAGCGGCCGGTGACGAAGCTCGAGGATATGCCGGGCCTCAAGGTCCGGGTGATGCAGAACAACGTGTTCCTCGACACGTTCAAGACGATGGGCGCGAACGCGGTGCCGATGTCCTTCGGCGAGCTGTTCACCGCACTCGAGACCAAGGCGATCGACGGTCAGGAAAACCCGTTCGTGACGATCGACACGTCGAAGTTCTACGAGGTGCAGAAGTACCTGTCGGTGACGCGCCACGCCTACACGCCGTTCATGGTGCTCTACTCGAAGCCGCTGTGGGACAAGCTCTCTCCCGCCGAGCAGAAGGTCCTGCAGGAGTGCGCGATCGCCGGCCGCGACGAGCAGCGCAAGGTGTCGCGCGTACTGAACGACAAGTCGCTCGCCGCGCTCAAGGAGCGGGGCATGCTGGTGAACGAGATCACCCCGGCCGAGCAGAAGCGGCTGCGCGATTCGGTCAAGCCCGTCTACGAGAAGCACTCGACGACGATCGGCAAGGAAACGGTCGACCGCATGAACGCCACGCTGACGAAGATCCGCGGCTGATGCCGCATCGGCGGCCGGGGCGCGCGTCCGCGCGCCCCGGCGCCTGCACCACGGACCTGCGATGAGAGTCACCGCGGTCGAGCCGCTGATCCTGCACATGCCGTTGAACCGCGACTCGATCGCGGACTCGACGCACCGGATCACCCACTGGGGGGTCGTCGGCGTACGCCTGCGGACCGACGACGGCCTCGAGGGCTTCGGTTTCACCGGCACGCACGCCGACCTCCCCTCCGACCGCCTGATCGCCGCCTGCATCGGCAATTGCTACGCGCCGCTCCTGACGGGCGAGGATGCCCGCGAGGGCCGGCGACTCTGGCAAAGGCTTGCCCGCTCGCCTGCGCTGCAGTGGGTTGGCCGCGCCGGCATCACCCAACTGGCACTCGCCGCCGTCGACGTCGCGCTGTGGGACCTGCGCGCCAAGTCGGCCGGCGTGCCCCTGTGGCACCTGCTCGGTGGCCCGGTGCGCGAACGCCTGCCCGCCTACAACACCGACGTCGGCTGGCTGTCGTTCCCCGACCAGGCGCTGGTCGACGGTTGCCGGCGCGCCGTCGAGGTCGACGGCTTCCACGGCATCAAGATCAAGGTCGGCCACGACCGGCCCGCCGTCGACCTGCGCCGCCTCGAGGCCGTGCGCCGCGCGATCGGCGCGGACGTGACGCTGGCGATCGACGGCAACGGCAAGTGGGACCTGCCGACCTGCCAGCGCTTCTGCGCGCGCGCCGAAGCCTTCGACGTGCACTGGTTCGAGGAGCCGCTCTGGTACGACGACGTCGCCTCGCACGCGGCGCTCGCGCGAAGCACGTCGATACCGGTCGCGCTGGGCGAGCAGCTCTATACGGCCGACGCCTTCGAAGGCTTCATGACGGCCGGCGCCGTGCACTACGTCCAGCCTGACGTCACGCGCCTCGGCGGCGTCACCGAGTTCCTGCAGGTGGCCGACGCCGCGCACGCGCGGCGACTGCCGGTGGCCGCGCACGCGGGCGACATGAGCCAGGTGCACGTGCACCTGTCGTATGCGCACCCGGCCACGTCCGTGCTCGAGTACATCCCGTGGATCAAGGACCACTTTGTCGAACCGATCCGCGTGGTCGACGGCTGCTTCGCGCGGCCGCAGGTGCCCGGCGCCGGCATGACACCGACCGCCGACGCGCTCTCGCGCTTCGCGAGGCCGCTCGCCTGACGCCGTACCCCGATCCGGGATTCCCGATGAAGATCACCGCGCTCGAAACGCTGCGCCTCGGCGAGTTCGCCAACCTGCTGTGGGTGCGCCTGCACACCGACGAGGGCCCGGTCGGCCTCGGCGAGACCTTCATGGGTCCCCAGGCCGTCGAGGCCTACCTGCACGAGACCGTCGCGCCGAAGCTCCTCGGCCGCGACCCGCTCTCCATCGAGTCGATCAATGCCGCGCTGTCGAACTACCTGGGCTGGCGCTCGGCGGGGGTGGAGACTCGCGGCAACTCCGCGATCGACATCGCCCTCTGGGACCTGTTCGGCAAGGCGCACGGCAAGCCGGTCGCCGACATGCTGGGCGGCCGCTCGCGCGACTCGATCCGCGTCTACAACACCTGCGCGGGCTACCAGTACATCCGCGACGCGCGCGCGCAGTCGGTCGCCAACTGGCACGCCGGTGCGACCGGGGGTCCCTACGAGGACCTCGACGCGTTCCTGCACCGGGCGGACGAGCTTGCGCTGTCGCTGCTCGAGCAGGGCATCACGGGCATGAAGATCTGGCCGTTCGACATCGCCGCCGAGCGCACCGGCGGTTACGACATCAGCCCGGCCGAGCTTCGCGCCGCGCTCGAACCGTTCGCGAAGATCCGCAAGGCGGTCGGCGACCGCATGGACATCATGGTGGAGTTCCACTCGCTGTGGAGCCTGCCGATGGCGAAGAAGCTCGCGCAGGCGCTGGCGGAGTTCGACACCTACTGGCACGAGGACCCGTTCCGGCTCGACAACATCGGCGACCTCGCGGACTACGCGCGGCACAGCAAGGCGTGGGTGTGCGCGTCGGAGACGCTCGCCTACACGCACTCGTTCCGCGAGTACCTCGAGACCGGCGTGGCCGGCGTGGCGATGCTCGACCTGTCGTGGTGCGGGGGCTTGACCGAGGCGCGCAAGATCGCGGGGATGGCCGAGGCCTGGCACGTGCCGGTGGCGCCGCACGACTGCACCGGGCCGATCGTCTACACCGCGTCGTGCCACCTGTCGCTGCACGCGAAGAACGCCCTCATCCAGGAATCGGTGCGTGCGTTCTACACGGGCTGGTACAACGAGCTCGCGGTCGGCCTGCCCGTCGTCCGCAACGGCGAGGTGTCGATCGGCGACGCGCCCGGGCTCGGGATCGAGCTCCTGCCTGGAGTCGAGGCGCGGCCGGATGCCATTCGGCGCGTGAGTCGTTCGTCCTGAGCGCCGATCTCCCGGGGCGTCAAGGCGAACCCTCGCGCCACCGGTAGCGCACCTGCACCGTGGGGATGAGCGCGAAGGCGATCTGACCCGCGAGCCCGAGCCGATGGTCGGCGTCGGCGTAGAGCGACAGGTGCTCGGCGATCGTCCGCCCGAAGAGCGCGATCGACAGCGACGCCTCGGCGAGCATCAGCAACACGAACGCCGTGCCGCCCATCAGGCCGGCATCGCAAAGGGTCAGCGACAACCCGCGCTGGAGGCGCGCACTGACCCACCATGCCACCGCCAGGACGATCGGCAGCTCGACCGCGACAGCGGCGAGCACGCCGATGTGCGGCGCCACGAACAACGTCCGCAGGACGCCGAGGACGAACCCGGCGGCGAAGACCGCGAGGAAGTAGACGACACCCGATCGCAACGCCCTCCCCATGCGCTCGATCACCACCCGCTGAAGCGCGGCCACTGCGCGAGCGGTCCGACGGCCGACAGCACGGCATAGCCGTCGAACTGCGCTCCGGTGGCGCACGCATGGTTGGGCACGATGCGAAGTTGCGAGCCCACCGGAAAGCGCTGCGCCAGGTCCACGGCGATGTCCCCGGTCCAGTGCAGTACGCCGTGCTCCTGGTTGGCGTCGCGGAACGCGAGTTGGGGGATGTCGTTGCCCCCGACGTCGCAGACGGCGCCGTAGCCGAAGTCCCGTTCCTGCGTGCGCGTGCCGCGGTCCCGGCTCATCGCCATCCAGCCGGCATCCGTGATGACCCATCCGGCATCGGGCCGGTGCCCGATCACCGTGCAAAGCACGGACAGCGCGATCTCCTCGCGCGCGCAGACGCCGATCCCGGCCATCACCAGGTCGAAGAAGACGTAGACACCGGCACGAACCTCGGTCACGCCCTCGAGCGATCGTGCGCTGAGCGCCGTGGGTGTCGAGCCGACGCTCACCGTCGGGCACAGGTGACCGGCGGCCCGCAGTCGCATCGCCGCGGCGACGCAGCGCGAGCGCTCCTGCTCCGCCATCGCCACGAGCGCTTCGGGCGCGTGCAGCGCGTAGGAGCCGCCGGCGTGGGTCATGACGCCCTCGAGCCGCGCACCGCTGCCGCGATCGGTCGTGAGCGCCGCCGCCACGGCCAGCAGCAGCGGGTCGTCGGGACGCACGCCCGAGCGGTGCCCGTCGGTGTCGATCTCGATCAGCGCCGCGTGACAATGGCCGTGCTCGATGCCGTGACGCGACAGCGCTTCCGCCGCGGCCACCGACTCCACCAGCAGCGTGAGCCGCAGTCCCTGGCGCGACAGGCACAGCGCGTGGTCGAACTTCGCCGGCACGATCGCGACCGCGTAGAGGGCCTCGGTCACGCCCTCGGCGAGAAACCGCTCGGCTTCCTTCAGCGTCGACACCGTGATGCCTCGGGCGCCGGCCGCCATCTGGCGCCTGACCACCTCGGGGCACTTGCTGGTCTTGACGTGCGGGCGGAAGCGCACGCCGAGCGCGTCCATGCGCGACTGCATGCGTGCGATGTTGCGCTGCATACGCGCCTCGTCGAGGAGCAGCAGCGGCGTTTCCAGACCGGACAGGACGGGCATCGGTGGGGGTCCTCGCAGGGGCCGCCCTGCGTAGGCGGACACGCCCGGAGTTTACCGGCCGGCGAACCCGCTCACAGTTCCGCGAACTGCGACTGACCCTGGCTCGCCGCCGCGTGCTTCAGCGCCCCCAGGAACTGCGAGCGCAACAGGTCGCTCATCAGCGCCTTCTTCACCGGCGGGATGCGCAGGAACCCGCCGAGGCACGCGCGGGCGAACGTGTGCGTCAGGCTCGACGGATTGTCGAACAGCTGGTTCTGCAGCGTGCCGCGCTCGAGGCACTGCAGGATGATCCGCTCGAACGTGGTCTCCGGATGCAGCACCCGCTGCGCACGCTTGTGGAGCTTCATCGCGCCCGACTTGCACTTCAGCGAGCACACACCGCAGCCGATGCACAGCGCCCGATCGACGACCGGACGGCCGAACTTGCGAAAGCGCGGCGCCGGATCGTCCGCGCGCCCGATCGCCTGCACCGGGCACTTGCGCGTACAGATGCCACAACCCGTGCAGCGCTCGGTGTCGGGTGCGGCGATGTAGCTCGAGGTGACGACCGCGTTGGGATAACCGTGCCGCGTGATGCCGCGCAGCACGTTGCAGCAGCAGCCGCAGCAGTGGCACATGAAGCTTACGTTGCGCTGCACGTTGTCGGCGTTCAGCACCAGCCCCAGTTCGCGCGAGCGGGCGAGGTTGTCCGTCATCTCCGCCTTCGAGACCTCGCGCGCGAGGCCGTTCCTCACCATGAAACCCACCGACGTCGCGCCGAACGTCGAGCAGGTCTCCAGCGGCACCTTGCACCGGCGCCCGCCGGCGTGCTCGTGCTCGTGGCGGCACGAGCAGATGCCGATCGCGAAGCGGTCGGCACGGTCGATGATCGAGGCAGCCTTCTCGTAGTCGAGCACCTCGACGTAGTCCTCGGCGGCGATAGACCCCTCGTGCGGCACCGCGCGCATCAGCGACACCTGCTGGCCGTCGCCGAAGTTCTCGCGGTACAGGCTGCCCTCCTCGAGGTAGTCGCGAAACAGGCGCGCCCAGCGGTCGTACGGCAGCGCACCCCCGGTGCGCATCATCGTGAACTCGAAGATGCCGATCACCATCGGCGACGGCGCGTAGTAGTAGTCGCCGCCGACGTGCACGTCCATCACGAGGCCGCGCGGACACAGGCTCTCGAGCTGGCGCTCGAGTTGCGCGCGCGCAATGCCGGTCACGCGCTCCAGACGGCCGATCCGCGAAAAGCCCCAGGGCATCGCCGCGACGAGACGCGCATCGTCCTCGGAGTAGAGTTCGGCCAGCAGCGCCCGCAGCGTGTCGCTCCAGGGCGCGCGCGTGGCGAGCCCGTCGATCTTGCGACCGAGCTCGCGGTAGACGTCCTTGCCGACGAGATGACCCATCGATGGACCGCCATGAAGGCGTCACGGCGTCCCATCGATGATAGGCCGCGGGCGGGCCGGAACCTTGACCTGCCGCACAGGTGGGTCGGCGTGTCCGGCTCTTGTGGTGCCCCGGCGGGACCGGAGCGCCCCTCGAATCCGGCAGCTCTGATCGCGATCAAGGGGTTCCCGCGGCGAAGCGCCTAGCATCGAAGGCGGGTACGGAGCCCGGGTTCCGGCTGCAGATTGCGACCCGCGTCCGGCCGCCACCGGGGCCCGCGTCAGATCGCCCGCACGCGCAAACGAGGCCGCATTGGATTCCCCGTCGCTGGTCCGAACCGAGGTGCTGATCGTCGGCGGCGGTGTCACGGGTACCGCACTGGCGCGCGACCTCGCGTTGCGCGGCGTCGACTGCGTGCTGGTCGAGAAGTCGGACGTCAACGCCGGCGCGTCGGGACGCAACCACGGGTTGCTCCACAGCGGCGCCCGGTATGTGGCGAGCGACCGCGAAGCCGCGATGGAGTGCCGCGCCGAGGGTGCGATCCTGAAGCGCATGGCCGCGCAAGCGATCCAGGACACCGGTGGCTACTTCGTTGCGGTGCAGGGGGACGACGAGCGCTACGTCGCCGACTTCCCGTCGTACTGCGGGCGCTCCGGCATTGCCGTCCGCGCCGTGGACGTCGCCACGGCGCGCGCGCATGAGCCGGCCCTTGCGGAGCGCGCGATCGCGGTGTTCGAGGTTCCGGACGCGTCGATCGACCCGTTCCGGCTGTCGCTGGAGACGATGGCCCACGCGCAACGCCTGGGCGCCCGACTGCTGCGACACGCGCGCGTCGTCGACTTCGAGCGCGACGGTCGGCGCATCCGGGCCGCACGCGTGCGGGTGGATGCCAGCGCCGAAGACGTCCGCATCGAAGCCGTACAGTACGTCAACGCGGCCGGGGCCTGGGCGCGCGACATCGCCGCGCTCGCCGGCGTGCCGATCGCGATGACCTATGCGAAGGGCACGCTGCTGATCACGCACTCGCGCCTCGCGGAACGCGTCGTCAACCGGCTGCGTCGGCCCGGCAATGCCGACATCGTGATGCCCGGCGGCACGGTCTCGATCGTCGGTACCACGTCGACGAGCGTCGACGACCCTGAGGACGTCACTCCGACGACCGCCGAGGCCGACCTGATCGTCGAGGAAGCCGCGCGAATGATGCCCGCGCTGCGGACGGCGCGCTTCGTTCGCGCGTACGCTGGCGTACGTCCGCTGGTCGGCTCGGCGGTCTCGGGCGACGCCCGGAGCGTCTCGCGCGGGTTCGCCCTGTTCGACCACGAGGCTGACGGCCTCGACAACTTCGCGACGATCACCGGCGGCAAGCTCACGACCTGCCGGCTGATGGCCGAGCGCGCCGCTGACCTGGTCTGCCGCCGACTCGGGGTGACGAAACCCTGCCTGACGGCGGTCACGCCGCTGCCCATCGCGCCGGAGTGCGCGTGGACCGAGCCGGGCTACGCGCCCCACGCATGGATGCGCGCGGGCCCGCTCGAGGATCCGTTGTTGTGCGAGTGCGAAATGGTGTCGGCAAGCGCGGTCGATGCGATCTTCGCGGCACTGCGGTCCGGCGGCGACACGCCGACGCTCGCCGAGATCGGCCTGCGCAGCCGCGTCGGTAAGGGTGCCTGCCAGGGTGGTTTCTGCTCGGTACGCACCGCGGCCCACCTTTGCCAGCGGGACGACTTCCCGGCAGCACGGGGACTTGCGGATGTCCTCGACTTCGTCGCCGAGCGCTGGCGCAGCCAGCGCGCCGTGCTGTGGGGCGAGCAGCTCGCGCAGGCCGAGCTGACAGAGGCACTGCACTGCGGCCTGTTCGGCGAGGAG
>Ga0209391_10000475_pt1 | contig 18870 bp, 15 predicted proteins | sample PPLLak3March2015_FD_187246 | JGI IMG/M metagenome (GOLD analysis project Ga0209391, IMG submission 187246) | Freshwater sediment microbial communities from Prairie Pothole Lake near Jamestown, North Dakota, USA - PPLs Lake P7 Core (1) Depth... | ecosystem: Environmental > Aquatic > Freshwater >...
CCTGCCGGTCAGATCGACTCAGCGCCACCAGGAGTGGCTGGTTCAGCAACCCCCTCATCCTCTGGGGGATTGCCATTGAGCTGACACTGCTTGCCGTGATTATCTATACACCGATAGGACACGACATCTTTGGAACAAGCTCCGTCCCGGCCTGGATTTTCGGCCCTCTCGCGCTGGGCGCTCTCATGCTGTTATTGGCAGAGGAGGCTCGTAAGATCATTGCAAACCAGCTACACCCCGGACAACAGAGCGGAAACGTCCAGAGAGGGAGCGCATTATGACTTCCGACCCTCACGAACCAATCCAGCATATCCCTGTCAGCGAAATTATCCCAAGCCAGCCAGCCTTACCTCCGTCCGATTCTTCACGGCAGCATGACCGTGCAATACCTATCACTGTCATTCCCCTTCCTCATCCACGGACGAAGTCACGGCTTCCCTGGCTGATCGGCAGCATAGCGGCGATCGCGCTGATCGGCACAGCGGTATGGTACTGGGTCAATGGAGGAACACCACCGGTTCAATACAAGACGGGGCTGGTCGATCGCGGCCCCATCACCGCCATCGTCACCGCAACCGGTACGGTCAATCCCGTGGTCTCCGTCCAGGTCGGCAGTCAGGTATCGGGCAAGATCGCGAAGCTCTTCGTGGACTACAACAGCGCGGTGACGCAAGGGCAACCGCTGGCCCAGATCGACCAACTCCCGTTCCAATCTCGCGTCAGCCAGGCCCGCGCCGCGGTGAAGAGCGCCGCCGGCAATCTCGCCAAGGCCACTAACATGAGAGTCCAGCGAAAGCGTGAGCGCGACCGGATGGCCACCCTCCGGAAGCAGGCCTTCGTCTCGCAGGCGGAGCTTGATCTGGCTGACACAAACTATCGCGACGCCGAAGCCAACGGGCAGGTGATGCAAGCGCAGTTGGACCAAGCGCAGGCGACGCTCGCCTCCGCCGAGTTGGATCTCGGCTATACCACCATCTACTCGCCGGTAAACGGCATTGTCATCTCCCGCACCGTGGACGTCGGTCAAACGGTTGTAGCCAGTTTTCAAACACCCACCCTCTTTGTCATCGCGCAGGACCTGATGAAGATGCAGGTGAACGCCAATGTCAGCGAGTCCGACATCGGCGGCGTCGCCGAAGGAAAGACGGCCAGCTTTCGCGTGGATGCTTACCCGAAATACTTTTTCGACGGAACCGTAACCCAAGTGCGGAACGCGCCGATCAGCGTGCAAAACGTGGTGACCTACGACGTCGTGATCACGGTCGACAACAAAGACCTGAAGCTCAAACCGGGCATGACGGCCAACGTGACGATTGTGACGGCTAAGAAGGAAGATCCTCTGCGCGTGCCGAACGGTGCGTTACGGTTCCGGATGCCCAACGTTCCTGTGGACAAGAAAGTGTCGCAAGTCTGGGTGTTCGATCCGGAGAACAAGACCCATCAGGCCGGCGTCACCACCGGCATTGCGGATTCCCTGTATACGGAAATTACTGATGGAGCAGTGAAAGAAGGCGACCGGGTGATCCTCGGCATTGAAACACCGGAGGAACAGGCGCAAAAAAAACTGCCGCCGGGGTTCGACTCCAGTCCGAGGATGAGATAAACGGCTGCGCTGGTCTATCTCGTCCATCTTGTCTATCTGGTCTCTCCGGTCGGTCAGACGGAAAAGACCAGACAGACTGAAAGGACCAGACGACTACATAGACAGGATAGACCGAATAGACCATACCACCATGCCTTTTCTTTGGCTCACCATATTATCCGCCATGCGAATCCTGCGCCGGAATCCGTTGCGCGCCGGACTGACGATGCTCGGCATCATCATCGGCATCGGCGCGGTCGTGGCGATGGTCAGCCTGGGACAGGGCGCGACAGCTTCCGTCCAGGCCGAAATCGCCAGCCTCGGCACCAACGTCCTCATCATCATTCCCGGAACCACCACCGTCGGAGGCGTACGCGGCGGGCTCGGCACGATTTCGACCCTGACCGTGGACGACGCCGAAGATATCGAGAAGAAAATAGGCAGCGTCTCCATGGTGATGTATGGATCCCGGTCCGTCCTGCAGGTGATCGGTGAAAACAAAAACTGGAGCACTGTCATACTAGGCACGACCCCCCAATTTACCGACATTCGCAGCTGGCCGGTCGTGCAAGGCAACTTCTTTACCCAGTCGGACATGGAATCGGCGGCGAAGGTCGCGATCCTGGGGAAAACCGTCGCGCAGAACCTGTTCGAGCCAGGAGATGAAGTCGTGGGCAGTCAGATTCGCATCCGCAACGTCCCGCTACGTGTGATCGGCGTCCTGGCGCCCAAGGGACAATCGATTACCGGACAAGACCAGGATGATCTGGTCCTGCTCCCGTTTACGACCGCCGAACGTAAAGTCCTGGGAACGAAGTTTCTCGGAACCGTCGGGATCATCCTGGTGGCGACGCAGACGCGGCATGATATCCCCGCCGTCGTGGAGGACATCAAGGAACTCCTGCGCGCGAGACATCATGTCCAGCCTTCCGAAGACGACGATTTCACCATCCGCACCATGGAAGACATCGCCAAGACCGTCGCCGGCACGAGCCGGACGATGATGTTCATGCTGATGGGCATCGCCTCCATCTCCCTCGTCGTGGGAGGTATCGGCATCATGAATATCCTCCTGGTCTCAGTCACGGAGCGGACCAAGGAAATCGGGCTGCGCATGGCCGTCGGCGCAAAGCGGATTCACATCCTGCTGCAATTTCTGATCGAAGCCATCATCATGACGACCATCGGGGGAATCATCGGAGTCGGGGCCGGCATCGGTATCTCGCTGCTCCTGACGAAACTGATCGGCTGGCCGACGATTATTTCCATGCCGGCCGTGGCCGCCGCCTTTTTCTTTTCCCTGGTCGTCGGCATCTTCTTCGGCCTCTATCCGGCGAATAAAGCCTCCAAGCTGAATCCTATCGATGCACTCCATTATGAGTAGCCCCGGGGTAGCGGCATGAATGAGCCAATCCCTTCGTTCTGGAGCATTCCAGCGGATGAGCTGCTCAACCGTCTGCAAACCAGGTCGGAAGGGCTCCATCCCGACGAGGCACGGCAGCGCCAAGCGCGATATGCGGCGGCAAGGCTGAAGCCGCGCCAGGACATCCGTCCCCTGTACGTCCTGCTCGCGCAATTTCGCAGCCCGATCATTCTTATTCTCTTGTTTGCCGCCACCATGTCCTTGTTTCTTGCCGATCGCACCGACGCGCTTATCATTCTCACGATTATCCTGGTCAGCGCCTTCCTGGGATTCTGGCAGGAGCACGGCGCCGCCAAAGCCGTCGCCTCCCTTCTCGCCCTCGTTCGAGTGCAGACCGAGGTCTGGAGAGACGGGCAGTTGGTCGAAGTACCGCGCGAAGAAATCGTCCCCGGCGACGTGATTAACCTGTCGGCCGGTTCAAGCATTCCCGGTGACGGAATCGTCCTCGAATCCAAAGACCTCTTCGTCGATGAAGCCACACTGACCGGCGAAACCTATCCCGCTGAGAAATCGGGCTCGGTTGTTTCTGCGACGGCCCCGCTGAACCAGCGGACCAACAGCCTGTTCATGGGCACACATGTCGTCAGCGGACATGCGAAAGTCGTCATCGCGCAGATCGGCAAGGACACAGAGTTCGGCCGCATCGCCGGCCATGTCATGCTTCGCCCGCCTGAAACGGAGTTTGAAAGGGGCGTCCGGCGGTTCGGTTACTTACTGCTCGAAGTGACCCTTCTGCTCGTCTTTGCCATCTTCGCCATCAACGTCTACCTCCACCGGCCGGTGCTCGATTCCTTTCTCTTTTCCATGGCGCTGGCGGTCGGGCTCACGCCGCAGTTGCTCCCGGCAATCATCAGCGTGAACCTCTCGCACGGAGCGAAGCGCATGGCCCGGCAGAAGGTGATCGTGAAGCGTCTCCACTCAATTGAGAACTTCGGCGCTATGAATGTGCTCTGTTCCGATAAGACCGGCACCCTCACCGAAGGCACGATGCGTTTCCATGCGGCTTTGAATCTGGAGGGTGCTGCCAGTGAACGAGTCCTCTTCCATGCGGCCCTCAACGCCACTTACGAGACCGGCTTTATCAACCCGCTTGATGAAGCGATCCGGACACAGTGCGTCCGCGACCTCTCGGCATACCGGAAACTGGACGAAGTCCCCTACGATTTCCTGCGCAAACGCCTCTCCATTCTGGTGACCTCCCCTACCACGCACCTCCTGATTACCAAAGGAGCCGTGGAACCGATGCTGACAGTCTGCACCAGGGCGGAATTGCCGGATGGGTCGACGGTCGCCATGGAGAGTCGCCTCGAACAGATCCGACAGCTATTTGAGGATATGAACCGGCAGGGTCTCCGAACGCTGGGCCTGGCGGTTCGGGATATGGGCGAGACCGCCCACATCGGCAAGGAACAGGAAGCGGAGATGATATTTCTAGGACTGTTAGTCTTCGCCGATCCGGTGAAGCCCGACATGGCTCAGACCATCGCATCCTTGCGGCACCTGGGCGTGTCGCTCAAGATCATCACGGGTGATCACCATCTCGTAGCCGCCCACGTCAGCCGGCAGGTGGGAATGGACCACCAGCGGCTCTTGACCGGACCGGACCTTCGCCTCATGACCGATGAAGCGCTGAGCCAGCGCGTGAATGACATCGATGTGTTTGCGGAAGTGGAGCCCAATCAGAAAGATCGCATCATTCTGGCATTGAAACGATCCGGCAACGTGGTGGGCTATATCGGCGACGGGATCAATGATGCCCCTGCGCTCCATTCGGCGGACGTGGGCATCTCCGTGGAAAGCGCCGTCGATGTGGCGAAGGACGCGGCGGACATTGTGCTCCTTGAAAAAAACCTGTCCGTTCTCATCCAGGGAGTCCGCGAGGGGCGGACCACGTTTTCGAACACTCTGAAATACGTCTTTATGGCTACCAGCGCGAATTTCGGCAACATGTTCAGCATGGCCGGTGCCTCACTGTTTCTGCCGTTTCTCCCGCTGCTGCCGAAACAAATTCTCCTCACAAACCTGCTCACCGATATTCCCGAAATGACGATCGCCACCGACCGCGTCGATCCTGAGCTGATCGACCGGCCGCGACGCTGGGATATCGCCTTCATCCGGAAGTTCATGTTAACTTTTGGCCTGGTCAGTTCGGTGTTCGATTACCTGACCTTCGGCGCGCTGCTCTGGATTCTCGACGCCTCACCGGAGCAGTTCCGGACCGGCTGGTTCATCGAATCCGTCATTTCCGCTTCGGCCATTGTGCTGGTGATTCGAACCAGACGACCATTTCTCTCCAGCACGCCGGGGCGGGCTCTCACTCTCGCCACTCTCGCCGTAGCTGCAATCACGCTGTTGCTCCCCGTACTCCCCATTGCGGCCCCGCTGGGTTTGACACCGATGCCGCTCTCATTCCTCTTTCTTCTCGCCGCGATCCTCGCCGGATATGTGTTCACCGCCGAGCTGGCCAAGAAATACTTCTACGCTAGCGGCTCCTGATAACACCCTATAACAACACCCCCAAGAGTTTGAACCAGGGCGCCACGACAGTGCGGAGAACCACAAGCGTCTCGACTTGTCACAAGCAATTGTCTGGACCAGCCATCAAGAGAACCTTCTCTGGATGCGAGCGCTGTCACGTCGGTGACCAAATCTCTGACCAAACGCCTCAAAGCAGGGCACGCGTATACCCTGAGGAGCGACACAGGAACACCACAGGATAGTAAGGTGAACCCCTTCGTTGAGAAAGCCTGATATAAGCACGGCGCGTAGTTCCTGGGCCGCGCCACTGGCCGCCTGACGATTTTGTTTCTTCATGCGAATCGTCCCGGGTTACATACCAGACCGTCGGGGACTCATGTGGACCTGCTTAGTTCGGTCGAATACGTTTCAGGAACAGCCAGCCAATGGTCCCCGCCGTTGTCGAGGCTACCAGGACGCCCACCTTAGCCGACATCAACGACGGCCCGTGGGTGAAAGCCAAGCCTGTGATGAAGAGCGACATGGTAAATCCAATCCCCCCAAGACACCCCACAGCCCAGAGATGAGTCCAAGACACGCCGGAGGGTAAGTTGGCGAGGCCTCCTCGTATCACGAGCCAGGACGAGAACACGATGCCGACAGGTTTCCCCACGAGCAACCCGAGGATGATCCCCAGCGCGACCGGATTCATCAGCAGCGCGCCGATGTCCGCATCAAGCTTAATCCCGGCATTGGCCAGAGCGAATACCGGCATAACGACGACCGTCACCCATGGGTGGAGCGCCTGCTCCAATTGCTGCAGCGGGGTCTCCACCTGCTGCACAGCGGTTTTCATATGACGGGTGATTTGCTGCCGCTCCCTGTTGGCCAGTTGGGGCTTCTCAGGAAACATCGCCTGCTCAAACCCTTCAAGCAGCAACTTGCCTCTCGAAAGAAATTCATGTCCGGTCAGCCTGGTCCGGGCGGGAATCGTCATTGCAGCTATCACGCCCGCGATGGTGGCATGCACCCCTGACAAGAGGAACGCCAGCCACAAGCCGCCGATCCCCAGGATCGAGTACACCAGGGGATGCCGCACACCCGCAAGGTTCGCGGCGATCAGCAGCGCCAGAAAGACCGCACCGATCCCGAGACTCAGCCAGGAAATCGTCGACGTGTAAAATAACGCGATGACCAGCACCGCCATGAGATCATCAGCGATGGCCAGCGCGGTCAAGAAGACTTTCAAGGCCAACGGGACCCGACTGCCGAGTAAGGCCAGAATCCCGAGCGCGAAGGCAATGTCGGTCGCCATCGGAATGCCCCATCCAGGAGCGCCCGGTCCGGGCGTATTCAGGGTCGAGTAGAGAATTGCCGGAAGCATCGCCCCGCCGAACGCCGCCGTCAGCGGGAGGGCGGCTTGCCGGAACGACGCCAACTCTCCGACCAAGATTTCCCGCTTGATTTCCAGTCCGATGACGAAAAAGAACATCGCCATCAGCCCGTCGTTGATCCACTCCAGCAACGTTTCCCTCAATGCATGAGACCCCACTACCAGACTTACGGGGATGTTCCAAAACGCCGCATAGGACTCGGCCCAGGGCGAATTGGCCCAGACCATAGCCGTGACAGTGGCGGCCAACAGCAGCACCCCGCCGGTAGACTGGGCGTGGAGGAACCGTTGGAAGGGCTCTACTATCGGCTGGATGAGCGGCTGATTTTGTGAGACCGGCTCTTCCATCATGATCTGCCCCCTGACATTTGCTCCTGGCCGCGCCTTTTCTACATCCACATCACGACCATCCATAGCACTCCTGTTAACCCCCTCGATGCCGCGATGCCAAAAGCCCAAACCGCATGTTAGGCCTCCAGCAAATAGCCGACATACAGGCTCGATACCATGTCGTCTGCTGCATTGGCGCATGCGAGAAACCCGAAGCCCAAACTGCAGAGTTCTCGCGGCAGCAGTTCCGCCGCGATCGCCTTCTCCAGGGTCTCTTCAATCGCGATAGAGGTGCCGGAAAACACGATGATGCCGATAAGCCAGCCCACCGGATTGACCGTCAAGGCAAGAAGGAGGTTCGTGCCGGCTCCAAACGCATACCCCACGTGTCGAACAGCGCTCAGAATGGGAGTTGGTATCTGGCGCTCCTGAAACCGCTCAACCTGTGGTGGCCGGACCGGCCCGGTCTATCTGGCCATCCATGGGTTGGACGGAATCGGCTCTGATTTGATAAACGAACACCTTGGCACATTTGATTTACAGCATGTCCTCGTGGGTGGGGGTGACGAGATACTCGTACGCGCCCAGCCCGATAGACGCTCTGAGGAGGTCAATGTCCTGGCGACCCGCCATTGTCATGATCGGCATCTGCGGATAGCGGTGACGAAGCGCCGGGAGCAGGGGCCTGTCGTCAGCGGTTCGCGCACGGACATCCAGTAGCACCCCGACAATCCCCTTCATCTGAGCCAGGCATTCCAGCGCGGTTCCTCCGTGGCGAACGGTCTGCACCGAGAAACCGAACGAGCGCAATGTCTCACAGAGCCAGAGGGGATCATCTTCCTGCACGATCAACAGGTGCAGCTGTGCCGCCGACACAACGTCTTTCGAGGGCAGGATAAATTTCGTTGGTGGCCAGCCTGGCTGCATGTGTGCTCTAGATTGATACCCCCGCCCTGTGATGGCCGGATACCATCCTGACTATCCCTTCGTTGGCCCCGGAAGACCATGACGATCAGAAATTCAGAGGGCTGGACTGTCATAAGTGCCAAAGATGCTACTCACTCCTCCAGCTTCCCTCGCACGATACGTGAACACCGGAGAAGAGACAACCTCGTGAAACCACTAGGTTCAGGCATACAATTCTCAGGGTCTACGACCACCTGAAGCGAACGTAGCTTGGGCGCCAGCTATCCAAGCCGCCGCCCAACCCCATCGCTCTGCTATGATCATGACGGCTCTGCCGGACCTAATCTGCAGGAGGCACGTCCTTGCGCATGCACAGCGCCTGACAGGCTGATAATGCCGCGCACAATCGACAGCACGCTGATCTTCGCTGGAGCGATCGGCGCTCTCCAGAGCGGAGCCGCCAACACGATGCCAATTTTAGAGGACCGGTCCGGCGTCATGATCGGGGCGCCGAAGTTGCCGGAGGGTGCCGCACCGATTACCGCGTCTTGACGACCAGAACCGAACAGGGAGCATGCCGTGCCACTCGCCGCGACACGCTGCCGAGAAACGCGCCCTTTAAGCCCGTCATGCCCCGCGATCCGAGGATCACCAGGTCAGCTTGTGTTCGTGTTGCGGCTTGGATGATTTCCTCCGCTGCATGGCCTTCGGCCAGCACGGGATGGATGGTCAAGCCGCGATGCGCCAGAGCCTTCCGCGCCAGCTTTAACACCTGCCTCCCGCGCTCATTCGTCATGCGAATCACTGCCTGAGCCGACTCACGGAATCTCGGTGCTTTCAGGGCCAGTAACTGGGGGGTACAATCTTCTGGCGGCCGAACAACGTGCAGAATGGTAACCTCCGCTTCCGGTAGTCGCATTGCTCGGAGCCATCGTGCGGCTGCCAGCGCGCGCTCGGATTCGTCTACCGCCACTAGGATCCGGAGGCCTTGGGCAGGTTTTTCAACTCGTCCCTTCCCTCGTCCCCGACTGATCAGGACGGAGCACGGCGCGACATGGAGCACGCCCTCGCTCACACTTCCGAGCAAAAAGCGCTTTACGCCGGATAGCCCGCGAGAGCCAACTACAACCAGGTCCGCCTGTTGCTTTTTTAGGGTCTCCAGAATCCCCGTCAGTGGCGAACCCCACTTCACCATCTTACTCACCCGGGTATCGCCAATTTGCAACTGAGCTTCCATGCGTTCCAGGAAGCGCTGAGCCTGTGTGAACAGCTTCTACCGTTCCCCCACAAACTGTTTCCACAACTCCGGATGGTAGTGCAGCTGCCAGCCGCCGGAAATCGTGACAATCTCCAGCACATGAAGGAGGGTGAGTGCTGATCCGGCCGGCCAGCGCACCTGCTGGAGCAACTGAATCGCCGCGCGAGCATGCCGGGACCGGTCCAACGCCATCACAATGTTCATTGTGTCATCTCCCATGTTTGACGGACTCCGCTCATCTCCCCGTCACAGCCGGTTGCCATATAAGTCTATCCAGCGTCATTCTGGTGGAGGCAGCCATTCGCATCTTCCCATCTTCGCTCTTCCAAATGGAGGGGGAGGAGCAAAGGACAGGGGGCGGTTACAGCAGTGTACCGACGCGTTCGTCATGACGCGGCGATCCGGTCGCCGTAGTGGGAGAGCTTCGTTCTCGCAACCTCGATGGCAACCGCACTCAAGAAAAAGATGATCCAGGCCGTTGCGTCTTTAAGCTTCCGGAAATGAAGTTTCTGAGATCAGGAGATATGCTCCCGAGTCCCGAGCCAAAAGGGCTCATCGTGTTGGGTTAGGAATGTGCTACTTCGCTCTTGCTGCTCACGCCGCATCCCAACACTCGATTGATCGTCAGCCCCTGTACGAGAATCGAGAAGACGACCACCGCGTAAGTAATCGTCACGACCGCATCACGCATGGGGCCGGACGGAAGAGACAGCGCGAGGGCTACGGAAATACCTCCCCGCAGCCCGCCCCACGTTAGGATGGTAATCGTGCGATCGCTGAACTCCCGAACGAAGCTAAACGCTTTCACCTGCAACACCACGCTGAGCCACCTCGCGGCCAACACCAGTGGGATCGCGACCAACCCGGCCATCAAGTACGACCTCTGAAAACTGAGCACCAGCACCTCCAGTCCGATCAGAGCGAAAAGCACGGCATTCAGCAATTCGTCGAGCAATTCCCAAAAGTTGTCGAGATGCTCCCGGGTGGTGTCTGACATGGCCCACTGACGGCCCTGGTTTCCGATAAGCAAGCCCGCCACGACTACCGCAATCGGTCCGGAGGTATGCAGCAGATCTGCCAGGGCAAAACTCCCCGTGACCAGCGCGAGCGTGATCAGAATCTCAACCTGATAGTTGTCTACCGACCGGAGCATGCGATAGGCGATATACCCCAGCGCCAACCCAAGAGCCGCGCCGCCGAGGGCTTCTTTGGCGAACAGCGCCAGCACATCGGAAGCCGTGAACGAGTCTCTCGGCACGAGATTCAGCACCACCAGAAAGATCACAACGCCGACCCCGTCGTTGAACAGCGATTCGCCTACGATTTTCATTTCGAGGGCCTTCGGCAAACGTGCCTGCCGCAACACCCCCATGACGGCAATCGGATCGGTCGGCGAAATCAGGGCACCGAACAGGAGACAGTACAGAAGCGGCAGTGGAAGGCCGACGAGATCGAACAGCCAATAGCCCAGCAGGCCGGTAATCAGACTGGACAGAATCGTGCCGACCACCGCCATGGAACCGATCACCCACTTGAGATCCAGCAACTCATCCAGCTTCACGTGCAGCGCGCCGGCAAAGAGCAGAAACCCCAGCATCCCATGCATCAGCGCCTCGTTGAAATCGATCGCACCGATGAACCGCTGGGCCTCTGCTTCAACTCCGAATCCCATCTTGCCAAGTGCGAGCAGCACAAGCGAAAAGACCAGCGCGACCGCCATCAGCCCGATGGTGATCGGCAGCTTCAACAGCCGATGGTTGACATAGCTGAACAGCGCGGCCAGGCAAATCAGAATAGTCAACGTATGAATTAACGCCACAGCACCTCTCCTTAGACCAACCCTCCCTACCCGGCGAGCCGACGCTCACCATGGAAGGGGCAACTATTTTTTCTGCCCTCCCCGGCGATACACAACCGACGGCGGAACCGCGCCATAGCTTCTTCCAGAGGAATCCCCCCTGCAACCCATCCCGGAACATCTGTGTGACAGATGGGCACAGATAAGGCGCCAGGCTACGATTTGGCTATACTCGATCCGGCGACGACCTCGACTTTGAAGGGAGCGCTGGCTCCTCCCATATACCAGGCTCGATGCGGGAACGGAATCTCGATCCCCTGCCCGTCAAAGGCCTTCTTCAGTCGCCTGCGGTATTCGCGTCCCACATTCCATTGTTCCAACGGCCTGGTCTTGATCCGAATACGAATAACGATGGCTGAATCAGCAAAATTGTCCACCCCGATGATTTCGATGGGGGCTACGAACTTATCGCGAAAGGCAGGGTCTTCCCGTAAATCTTCGCCTACCTGACGCATGACGTCGGCGACCCGATCCGTATCCTCTTTGTAGGCCACGCCCATGTCCAGTACGAACGCCGACCATTCCTTCGTCATGTTCGAGAGCGTCGTGATCGTGCCGTTCGGGAAGACATGCACCACTCCTGAGAAGTCGCGCAACGTGATCGTGCGGAACGTGATCGATTCGACCAGGCCGCCGGTGCCGTTGATGACGGCCACGTCACCCAACCTGATTTGATCCTCGAGAATGATGAAGAAACCGCTGATCAGATCCCGTACGAGATTCTGCGCCCCAAAACCCACGGCCAGGCCGAGAATCCCGGCCCCCGCCAGGATCGGACGGATATCCAGTCCGATCTGGTCCAGCACTTCGACGAGAATCACGGCCCAGATGAGGCTGATCACAATGGTGCGGAGAATCCCCGTCAGCGTCGCAGCCCGTTTCCGGCTGATGTCGGAGTCCACGTCCCCCGGCATACCGGTCCGGGCCACCAGAGATTCCAGGTGTTGAATGCCCAGCCGGAGAAACCGCATCGCGACAAGCCCCAGGGCGATGATCAAGGCGATCTTGGCGCCGGCCTTGCCGATGGTCGCTCCCATCGAGATCAGCCACGCAGTTGATAGCTGCAGATACGGTGTGTCCATTCCAATCCCTCCTCCCAATCCGGTGTCATAACAATAGCGCCACATTCCAGAATCCGTGAGTCAGACGACTTCTCTGATTAGGACTGGCTAGGATGGTCGGAAATCGGACATCAATGTTCGCCCGACACCCGCGTGTCTCACTCCGTGCATCCAGCGGCCTACCTGGCAGTGACGATCTCCACGTCACCGTCTCGCCGGGCCACCGTGATGCCGACCTCCTGTGGATGGCGGTCGAGAATCAGGTCGACGTGCGCGTTTCCGACCGAGAGGTTTCGGATCTCGACCCGCTCCAGAAACGGGGGAAGCACCGGGCGGTCGAAACAGATCCGGCGGCCCGCGCCCTCGATCTGCAGGCCCAGGCAGGATTGCAGGATGGAAAATCCGGCGGCGGCGGCCCAGGCCTGGGGAGCGCAGGCAGTCGGATAGAGGGTCGGGCTTTCTCCGGAGCGCCGGGCAAACCCGCAAAAGAGCTCCGGCATTCGATGGAGCGTAAGGAACAGGCTGGCATCGAAGAGCCCGGCGAGAATCTTGATGACGCCCTCTTTGTACCCATACGCAGCCATACCGGCCGCAATGAGCGCATTATCGTGAGGCCACACCGACCCGTTGTGGTAGGACATGGGGTTGTATCGCCGCTCCGATGTCGCGAGCGTCCGGATGCCCCAGCCGCTGAAGAATTCGTCGGCGAGCAAGGATCGTGCGACGCGCAATCCTCGTTCAGGTCCCGCGATCCCGCCGAACAGGCAATGGCCGGGGTTGGAGGAGCGAACGCGGCAGGGTCGGCCGTGCCCATCCAGGGCCAGCGCATAGGAGCCGAGTTCCTCACACCAGAAAGCGCCCTCAAACCGCTCGCGAAGAGATTCGGCTTCCCTCAGTAACGTCTCGGCTTGATGGACCTCCCCGACGAGACGCGCCAAATCCGCCGCCTTCCTCTTGGCTTGATAGACATAGGCCTGAACCTCGCAGAGCGCAATCGGTCCGCTTGCCGGAGTGCCGTCCGCGTGGAACACAGAATCATGGGAATCCTTCCACCCCTGGTGGACAAGTCCGTTGGAGGACCGGCGATCATACGTGACGAATCCCGTCCCGGCCGGATCGCCATACCGAGCGATCCAGTGCAAGGCACGTTGAATGTTCGGCCAGATCCCCTGCACAAACGCCCGATCACCGCTTCGTTCATAGTAGGCGCCGGCCAGGATGATGAATAGCGGCGTCGCATCCACGCTGCCGTAATAGCGACCGAAGGGAATTTCCCCCAACGCAGCCATTTCCCCGCTGCGCGTCTCATGCAGGATTTTCCCCACCTCCGCATCCTGTTCCGGGCACACCTCCGTCGCTTGGGTGGAGGCGAGGTAGGCCAGGACGCCTCGGGCGACGCCCGGGTTCACCCAGAGAAACTCCAACGCGGTGATGATCCCGTCCCGACCGAATGGGGCGCTGAACCAGGGCACGCCGGCATAGGGATAGAGGCCTTCCGGGGTTTCCGAAATCAGCATGTGGAGATCGGCGGCTGATCGATTCAGCCAGTGGTTGAACTGCTCATTCGAGGTATAGATGTGGCAGTCACGAGACGTGGCCTCTTGCAGTGTGTGATCCGCCGCGACGCGGGCCTGCTCATAAGAGAGGAACACCTGCGGCCGGCGCGACTCGATTTCACAGGCGATGGTGAGATCCCAGGCAGCATCGGCATCGGGTCCCAGTTGTGCTTCGAGAACGAAACAATCCGGTGTCACTTTCGCAGGGACCGGTGTGCAACGCACATAGGTGCGACGGACCCTGTGGTCCAGCCCTTCATAAGCCAGCACAAGTCCTTCGCCTGTCTGAACTGTGTCCAGGCGGTGGCCCCGATGCGGCCGTTGGCGGCCTCTCGCCTCGAACAGATCCGCATAGTCGGCATCAAAGGCGAATGAGAGCGTCAACGGAATTTCCGCGAGGCTGTAATTATGCACGCAGAGGCGTTCGTAACAGGTTCCCTGCCAGAGGAACTTCATTCGGCGGAGGTGAACCGCACCGCGAGGCAATGAGGGACGTCCATCCCGCATCATGTCCGGGTTGGTGAGATCGACCGTGAGGAGCGCATTGTCCTCCTTTACCGTCGCACTCAAGAGCAACGGACGTTGCGCACCGATCGAGAATTCGAAGCGGGACAGGAAACGCGTCCCTTCATGGTAGAGTCCTTGCGGACCGGGGAGGATCGGGTGGATATCGCCGCACCGATCGAAGACGGCAAACGTCTCCCCCTGCTTGAGGACCTCCACGCGGTCGTCGGCCATCGAGGACGACGCGCGAATGTAGAAGTTGTCATTCCAGCGGATGACGTCGTTCATGAACAATTCCCTTGGTGCGTCACACTCCTGCGGGTCATCAGTTCGGCGACCAGTCCGGTGACAAGCAGCACCATGCCGATTCCGAGAAGGCCGGCTTCAGGGCTCTGCCGTTCGGCGATCCATCCGAATGCGGAAATGCCGATAATGGCAGCGATCATGGCGCCGGTTCCGTATAGTCCAAGTATCCGGCCGAGCATATGGCCGGGGGCGAGTTCCTGAATGACGCCCCAGGCAATCGGCGTAAACGCGCCCATCCCGCTGCCGATCACTGCCATTAAGAAACCAGCCTGGTATGGATCGGGCGTCACGATCAGCGCACAGATGGCTACGCCGCTCAAGACACTCGTGGCGACAATCAGCCGCATCCGTTCCTTGAGCGTCCAGTCCGTGATCCACAGGAGCCCGACCGAAGTGAACAGTAACCCGACGCCTAACGTCGACCACAGATAGCCGACCTCGACCGGACCTAAGTGGAGCAGTTTTGTGGCGAACACGGGAAAGAGCGCCGTCAACGCACTGGTGCCGAAGGTATACAGCGCCGCAGTCGCGGTCAAGAACAGAATGACAGGCTGGCTCACGATGCTGTAGCGCAGCCCCTCGCGTAGATCCTCCAGCAGGGTTGTCGATGCAACCGCAGGGAGTCCTTTCGGAAGAGGATCGGCGAAACGCACGAAGAGCAGAAAAACCGCCGACACCATATAGGTCACGGCGTTCAAGCAGAGGACTTCCTGCGACCCATACGCTGCGATCCCCAGCCCGCTTAGCGCCGGACCGAAGATGATCCCGAGACTGGTGGTGCCCTGCAAAAGCGCATTGGCTGCGGTGAATTGCGTTTTGGGCACGATGGCCGGTATCGCGGCCGTGAGCGCGGGACCGAACACGGCGGTCGCAATGGCATGCAGCAGAACCAGAGCGTAGAGCACGGTGACCGTAAACGACTCAACCGGGATGAGACAGGGAATCAGTCCGATCAACAACGCGCGAAGCAGATCGCTGACGATGAGGAGGAGCTTTTTCGGCAGCCGGTCCACGTACACTCCGATGACCGGCCCCAGGACGATGGGCGGGATGGTCTGGAGGAGACCGATGATGGAAGTTTTGAGCGGCGAGCCGGTGATCGCGTAGACGAACCACAAGAGGGCCAGCTTGGAAATTCCGTCGCCGATTTGAGAGATGAGCTGTCCGGACCAGACCAGTCCGAAATCGCGGGTCATCAGCAGGGGACGATGCTTTGGGAGACGAGCGGGAGAGATAGATGGCGCAGGGCCGAGGCGGCCCGGCATTAGCCTTCACCCTCCAGGCGCACTTTCTCTGTCTTGACGGCCCTGACTCCCGGCACGTGACGGGCCGCCTCAGCCGCTTCAAGAACAATGACCTGAAAGCGCACAACCCCGCTCAGCGAAACGACACCTTCTTCGGTTTTCACGTCGAAGTTCGCCGTCTTCAGCGTGGCGCTTTTCGCGAACCGTTCTTTGATAAGGACTGTAATATTGTCGTCCTGCTTCCTGGCCAGCGCCCGTGAAAGGTCCTTAGACACCTCAAGCTTGTTGGCGACCGCTTTGACTCCCGGAACCAAGCGGGCAACATCCGATGCGATGATTTTCTCCTCCTCGCTTGAGACGCGCCCGGTCAGCGTGATTGCCAGCTCATTCTCTTCGGCATCAAGCTCATAGTGGAAGAGCCTGGAATCGGCCAACAACGCGAGTTTGACTGTAAGAATGAGAGACCCCACCGGTCTCTTGGAGGTTTCTTTCTCCTTGACCTCGTGCTCCGGCGGATTGTCGGGCTTTGCGGGAGGAGTGACGCGGGGTTGCGGCTTGGTTTCACCGGATGGCTTGGGGGGAGCAGGCTGGGTTTCAGCAGGAGGCTGAGGCTGTCCGGCATTATGAGGCTGAGCGGGAGATTTGTCAGGTACCTTTTCTTTATCGGACTGCTCCGGCCACGCGGTGCCGGCCAGCCCAGACAGGAGGCAACCTCCTGTCAATGTGAAAAAGAGCAGCCGGCTTGACCATACATTCGTGCGTGAAGCACCCTTTATCGCCAACCTTGCCGGTGAGTTCATGGTTTGCCGAAATGCGGTAGAAATTGTTTCCCGATGCTTCCTCGTCAGGAGGCCGCTACCGGTTGGGTCAAGAGGGTCCCCGACCCGTGCACCGTCGATCCTGACGCCTGCGGCTTGTGTCGGCTGAACACTCCCGCCATCACCGCAGTCGTCAACAGAATCAAACTGATGCCTGCGAGACTGGCGCCTGGCCCCATGGCGTCGGCGGCCCATCCGAACCCCGCCATTCCGGCCATCGACGCGGCCATCCCTCCGGTCGCGAAACTAGTAAACACACGACCCAACATATGAGCGGGCGTCAGCTCTTGGAGCATAGTCCAGACGAGCGGAGTAAACAAGGCAGTGCTGGCTCCGATCACCGCAATCAAAGCGCCAGCCGCCAGAGGGGCCTGGAAAATGTTGAGCGCACCGACGGCAAGTCCGCCGACAGCCAAGGCTCCCGCCATGAGGCGCAGCCGCCGGGACACATTCCCCTGCGTGGTGGACGTGAGCCAGAGCGAGGCAATCAACATCCCGACCCCGAGCGATGACCAGAGCCAGCCCAGTTCCATCGGCCCCATCCCCAGCACATCTTTCGCGAAGACCGGAAGCAGGAAGACGAACGCACTGACTCCCACACTGTACAGTGCTGCGGTCAGCATCAACAGCAGGACCGTCTTCTGTTCAATAAACACAAAGCGAAACCCGGCAAGGAGGTCCTGCCCCACACCGTCTGTCCAGCCTCTTCTCGCCCCGTTCACGCAGGGAAGTGCTTCGTTCATTCTGATGGGCAATATACACAGCGCCGAGAGCAAAAATGTCGCCGCATCCGCATATAGCACGTTTTGGGCGCCCACCATCGCAATGCCGACCCCGCTAATCACAGGACCCACCAGCAGCCCGATATTGGTCGTCGATTGCATCAAGGCATTGGCGGCGACAAGCCGGTCTTTGGGGACAATCAACGGGACGGCGGAGGCCAAAGCCGGGCCGAAGATGGTTGAGACGATCCCGTTGACGAACACCAGGGCATAGAGCCGCTCCAGGGTCAAGGCGCCTGCCAAGTGGAGTAAGGGGATAAGCAGGATCAGCAGAGTCCGCAGCAGATCGACCCCAATCATCACCGGCTTCTTTCGGACGCGGTCCAGATACACGCCGATCAGCGCCCCGAAGAGTAGTGGCGGCAGCGTCTGGAGCAGGCCGACAACCGTCATCTTGAGGGCCGAGCCGGTAAGCTCGTACACAAACCAGAGCAGCGCCACTTTGTTCAGGCTGTCGCCGATCTGAGAGATCGTCTGGCCGGCGAACAGCAGACCGAAATCTCTGGTCTTGAGGAGGTCCCATCCGCGCCCGCCACTCTGCGTGGAGCGATCTTTCTGGCCCGCGGTGCCGGATCTATACATGCCGGCCTCCGGCGATGCGCAAAGACCTGTCGGACCGCCGCCCTGAGGAGGGATCCTCAATGGGCTGCCGTGAGGCCTTCGAACTGCTGCGCGGCGAAACCTGTACGGATTTCTCTGCGATCAAGCGCTCATACAGCGCGACGTAGTCCCGCGCCATGCGATCAGCGGTAAACCGTTCCTCGAATGCCGACCGGCAACGCCGCCGGTCGATCAGTGGGAGCCGCCCGACTGCTTCCGCCATCTCCGTCAGGGTCTCGCACACAAAGCCCGTGACTTCGTGATCAATGACTTCGGGGATCGATCCCCGCCTGTAGGCCAGCACCGGTGTGCCGCATGCAAGCGCTTCGATCAACACTAGCCCAAAGGGTTCCGGCCAATCGTAGGGGCAGACGAGCGCCAAGGCATTCCCGACAAAATCATTTTTCTCCGCATCTGAAATCTCGCCAAGGAATTCAATGAGCGGATGGTCGAGCAACGGCTCGATCTCCCGGCGGTAGTACTGCTCGTCTGCGGGATCGACTTTGGCGGCGATGCGCAACGGAAGCCCGGTCAGCTTGGCCAGCGCGATGGCATGGTCGGGCCGCTTTTCAGGGGAAATACGCCCGAGAAACGCCAGATATCCTTCCGATTGCGGATGGAACGAATACAGATCGCGCGGCAGTCCGTGATGTATCGTTGCCTGCCAGTTCGCCTGCGGCAGCGGTATACGCTGCGCGCCGGAAATTGAGACCAGCGGCATCTCAGCATATTCTCGAAACACCGGCTCCAGTTCCGGCAGATCGAGGCGCCCGTGGAGGGTGGTCACGACCG
>Ga0209391_10000478_pt1 | contig 18804 bp, 14 predicted proteins | sample PPLLak3March2015_FD_187246 | JGI IMG/M metagenome (GOLD analysis project Ga0209391, IMG submission 187246) | Freshwater sediment microbial communities from Prairie Pothole Lake near Jamestown, North Dakota, USA - PPLs Lake P7 Core (1) Depth... | ecosystem: Environmental > Aquatic > Freshwater >...
TGGACGTGCTGCAGATCGAGAAGCGCATCCGCGGCCGCGTCAAGCAGCAGATGGAGAAGAGCCAGCGCGAGTACTACCTCAACGAGCAGATGAAGGCGATCCAGAAAGAGCTGGGCGAGATGGACGATGCGCCCAACGAGATCGCCGAGCTCGAGAGGAAGATCGCCCGCGCCGGCATGCCGAAGGAGGCTCGCGAGAAGGCCACCTCGGAGCTCGCCAAGCTCAAGCTCATGTCGCCGATGTCAGCCGAGGCCACCGTCGTCCGCAATTACGTGGACTGGCTGGTGAAGGTGCCGTGGCGCAAGCGCACCAAGGTCAAGCACGATCTGGCGGGTGCCGAAAAGGTGCTGAACGAGGATCACTTCGGGCTCGACAAGGTCAAGGAGCGCATCGTCGAGTACCTGGCCGTCCAGCAACGCGTGCAGAAGCTCAAGGGCCCGATCCTGTGCCTGGTGGGCCCGCCGGGCGTCGGCAAGACCTCGCTGGGCCAGAGCATCGCGCGTTCCACGAACCGCAAGTTCGTGCGCATGTCGCTCGGCGGCGTGCGGGACGAAGCCGAGATCCGGGGTCACCGCCGCACGTACATCGGCTCCATGCCGGGAAAAATCGTGCAGAACATGGCGCGCACCGGGGTCAGGAACCCGCTGTTCCTGCTCGACGAGGTGGACAAGATGGCCATGGATTTTCGCGGCGATCCGTCCTCCGCCCTGCTCGAGGTGCTCGATCCAGAGCAGAACCAGGCGTTCAGCGACCACTACCTCGAGGTGGACTTCGATCTTTCCGAGGTGATGTTCGTATGCACCGCGAACAGTCTCAACATCCCGGCGCCGCTGCTCGACCGCATGGAGGTCATCCGCATTCCGGGCTACACCGAGGATGAGAAGGCCAGCATCGCGCGCCGCTACCTGCTGCCGAAGCAGATCAAGGCCAACGGCCTCGAGGCCGAGGAGCTCAAGGTGAGCGACCCGGCGATCCTCGAGGTGATCCGCCACTACACGCGCGAGGCCGGCGTGCGCAATCTCGAACGCGAGCTCTCCAAGATCTGCCGCAAGTCGGTCAAGGAGCTCCTGCTCGAGCGCGACCGCAAGGTGGTCGCGGTCACACCCAAGAACCTGTCCAAGTATCTCGGTGTGAAGCGCTTCCGATACGGCCGCGCCGAGGAGAACGACCAGGTCGGTCAGGTCACCGGTCTCGCGTGGACGGAGGTCGGCGGCGAGCTCCTCACCATCGAGGCGGCCGTCATGTCCGGCAAGGGTAAGCTCACCCACACGGGTCAGCTCGGCGAGGTGATGCAGGAGTCCATCCAGGCCGCGATGACGGTGGTGCGCAGCCGTGCCAACGTGCTCGGCCTCGAGCCGGAGTTCTACCAGAAGGCCGACGTGCACATTCACGTGCCCGAGGGGGCGACGCCCAAGGACGGCCCGAGCGCGGGCATCGGCATGTGCACGGCGCTGGTCTCGGCGCTCACCAAGATTCCGGTCCGCAGCGACGTTGCCATGACGGGCGAGATCACCCTGCGCGGCGAGGTGCTGCCGATCGGCGGGCTCAAGGAGAAGCTGCTTGCGGCGCACCGGGGCGGCATCCGCACGGTGCTGATCCCGGCGGAGAACGTGAAGGACCTCGCCGAGATTCCGGACAACATTAAGGGCAATCTCGAGATCAAGCCGGTCAAGTGGATCGACGAGGTGCTGCAGGTCGCGCTGCGGGACATGCCCCAGCCGGCCGTGGCCGAGCCCGAATCGGCCCCGGACGCGAAGCGGGCCAAGCGCCCGGGACGTCGTGCGGGCAAGCAGGTGCACGCGCACTGACGCGCGTTGCCCCGTCCAAGGTAGAGGAGTGCACAGGTGAACAAGAACGAGTTGATCGAAGCAGTGGCCGAGCGCACCGGGCTCGCGAAATCGGATGCGGCGCGCGCGGTCGAGGCGGTCCTCGGGTCCGTTACGGAGGCCTTGCAACGGGGCGATGCGGTCGCTCTGTCGGGATTCGGGACTTTCCTTAGCGCGGTCCGGGCGGCCCGCACCGGGCGTAACCCCCGCACGGGCGAGACTCTCGCCATCAGCGCGAGCCGGGTTCCGAAGTTCAAGCCTGGCAAGAGCCTGAAGGATGCTCTAAAATAACCGGCTTCCCAGGGAGCCCGGGTGCTTAGCTCAGCTGGGAGAGCGTCGCCCTTACAAGGCGAAGGTCGTGGGTTCGATCCCCTCAGCACCCACCAGACCGCGCGGAGTGGTAGTTCAGTTGGTTAGAATACCGGCCTGTCACGCCGGGGGTCGCGGGTTCGAGTCCCGTCCACTCCGCCAATTTCTGGTCCGAGCGCGTTCGAAGAAGGCCCGCATACGCGGGCTTTCACGTTTCTGACGGCAGGAAAATGTGGCGGGCGGCAGGCCCGCCTCTTACTATCGCCCCTCCGAATTTCCCCTATCGTACAAAAACATGCTGCAGCAGATCCGCGACAAGATCACCGGCTGGTTCGCCATCGTCTTCCTCGGCGTCATCGCCATCGTCTTCATCTTCTGGGGCGTCCAGTTCGAGTCGTCGGTGAACGTGGCGGCTGCGACGGTCAATGGCGAGAAGATCCCCGTCGAGCAGGTGCGCCGCGCCTGGCAGGATCGCCAGACCGAATTGCAGCAGCTCACCCGCGACGAGTTGCCGCCGGAACTCGTCCAGCAGGAGCAGCAGCGCATCCTCGACGACTTCATTCGCCGAGAGCTGCTGGTGCAGCGGGCCGGCGAACTCGGCTACCGGGTCAGCGACCGTGAGCTGGCTGAGGCGCTGGCGGAAATTCCCGCGCTGCAGGTCGATGGCGTCTTCTCGCGCGACCGCTACGCCGCGCTGCTGCGTGCCCAGGGGCGCACCGAGGCCGACTTCGAGGCGGAGTTCCGTCGCGACCTGGAAATCAACCAGTTGCGCAACGCGTTGGCAATTTCCGCTTTCGCGCTGCCGGGCGAGGTTCGCCGGCGCGTCGAACTGGAGGGCGAGGTGCGCGACGTGGACCTCGTCGTCCTGCCTGCCGCCCGGTTCGTGGCCGGCGTCACGGTCACCCCGGAGGAGGTGGCGGACTGGTACCAGAAGCATGAGGCCGACTACCGGTCCGCGGAGTCCGTCGCGCTGCAGTACGTCCAGTTGAAGTTGTCCGACGTCGAAAGCGGCGTCGAGGTAACGGACGATGCGCTGCGCCGTCATTACGACGAAGTGGCGGCCGAGCGATTCCAGTCCACGGAGCGGCGCCGCGCCCGCCACATCCTCGTGGAGGCCGGTGAAGACCTGGCCGCTGCGCGGACCCGGGCCGAAGCCCTGGCCGCGCGCGCACAGGCCGGCGAGGATTTCTCCACGCTCGCTGCGCAGAACTCGGACGACCCGGGATCGAAGGCGCAGGGCGGCGACCTCGGCTGGGCGACCCGCGAGAGCTTCGTCGCTCCGTTCGCGGATGCGCTCTTTGCCATGGAGAAAGGTGAGATCCGTGGACCGGTACAGACCCAGTTCGGATATCACCTCATCAAGCTCGACGACGTCGAGACCGCGCATTTGCGCAGTTTCGAGGAGGTCCGGGCGGAGCTCGAGTCCGACTACCGTCGCGAACAGGCCCAGACAGAGTTCTACGAGCGTTCGCAGCAACTCGCTGACGAGGCGTTCTCGAGCCTGAACGAGCTCGAGTCGGTCGCGCAGCGCCTCGGGCTCGAGGTCCGCACGGTGGACGTTTTCACGCGCCAGGGTGGCGGTCCGTTCGGAGCAGACCGAAAGATCGTGGAGGCCGCCTTCAGCGACGAGGTGCTGCAGGAGCGGCAGAACAGCCCGGCGATCAACGTGGGCGAGGACAGCGTGGTGGTACTGCGCGTCACCGAGCACCGTCCGCCCGTGCAGCGGCCGCTCGATGAGGTGCGTGGCGACATCGACCAGGCACTTCGAGCGCAGCGCGCGCGGGAGGCGGCCGCGGGGGCTGCGCAGGCCGCGGCGGCCCGACTCGCCGCGGGCGAGGCCTGGACGGAGGTCGCTCAGTCACTCGGACTGCAGCCCATGGGCGGCCGAAGCGTGACACGGACCGAGGAGACCCTCCCGCCGGAGCTGCTGCAGGCGGTGTTCACGGCGGCGGCGCCTGCGGCCGGCCAACTCAGCAGTGGTGTGGCCACGCTGCCGGGCGGTGACGCGGCACTGTTCGTGGTGAGCGGCATGCGGCCGGGCTCGGTGTCCTCGCCTGAGGCGGCCGCCGAGCTCCCCGCGAGGGCGCAGCGCGCGGCAGGGCAGGTGGCGCTCGCGGAATTCACGTCCTACGTGGCGGCGCTCGAAAAGAACGCAAAGATCACGCGTAACGCCAAGTTGTTCGAATAGCCGGCCCGCGGGGCCCGCCTCACCGTTGCGCGAGCTATTCGGGGAAGGCCATCCCGACGTGGCTGTAGCCTGCGTCGACGTACAGGACCTCGCCCGTGATGCCTGAAGCGAGGTCGGAGCACAGGAAGGCTGCGGCGTTACCGACCTCCTCGATCGTCACGTTGCGCCGCAGCGGCGTATAGGAAGCGACGTGCCCCAGCATCTTGCGGAAGCCGCTCACCCCGGCGGCCGCAAGCGTCTTGATGGGTCCCGCCGAAATCGCGTTCACCCGGATCCCCTGCGGACCCAGATCGGCCGCCAGGAAGCGCACGTTCGCCTCCAGGCTCGCCTTGGCGAGCCCCATCACGTTGTAGCTGGGCACCGAGCGTACGGCTCCGAGATACGACATCGTCACGATTGCGCCCGGCCGGCCGAGCATCATCGGACGCGCGGCCTTGGCGAGCGCGGCGAGGCTGTAGCTCGAGACGTCGTGCGCGATCTGGAAGCCCTCGCGACTGACGCTGTCGAGAAACCCCCCGGCCAGCTGCTCGCGCGGGGCGAATGCCACCGAGTGGACCAGGATGTCGAGCGTGTCCCAGCGTTCGCGCAGTGATCCGAACGCCGAATCGATCTCGGCGTCGCTCGACACGTCCATCGGCAGGACCAGCGTCGAGTCGAACTCGGTCGCCATGGCGGCGACGCGCTCGCGCAGGCGTTCGTTCTGGTAGGTGAAGGCGAGTTCCGCGCCTTCCCGCCGCATGGCAGCCGCGATCCCATAGGCGATGGAGCGCTCGGTGGCGAGGCCGACGACGAGGGCCCGCTTGCCCGCGAGGAAACCCACGGCCTCAGCCCCCGCTCACGCGTCGCGGATCGACGTATACGACGATCTTCTGGCCGGCCCGCAGCGAGTTCGACTGGCGCATCTGGTTCCACGCCTTGAGTTGTTGAACGGATACGTTGAAGCGCTCCGCGATCTGCGAAAGGGTGTCGCCGCGTCGGACCTTGTAGGTCACCCGGGACGATTCCGCAGCCGGCGTGGCGGTGCTGCCCGCACCGGGAATCTGCAGGCGTGTTCCTGCGACCAGCTGGCTCTTCGAGGTCATGCCATTTTCAGCTGCTAGCGCGGGAACCGTCACGCCATACCTCCGGGCCACTCCCCACAGGGTCTCGCCGGACTTGACCTTGTGCGAGCGGGCGCTGGGTGCGGCAGCCGACTTCGCCGGAGCCGCCGTCGCGCGACCAGCCGCCGGCAGACGCTCGGGCAGCTGCGAGACGATGTCCTCTCGGGCCTCGGCGACCGGCGTGCCCGCCGTCGCACCGCCTCGCGGGATCATCAGGGTTTCCCCGGGGTGGATGACCGAGCCGCGCAGGCCGTTCCGCGCGCGCAGCGACTCGATGGAAACGCCGTGCTGGCGCGCGATGCCGGAAAGCGACTCGCCGCTGCGCACTCGGTGTCGGACGTCCGGCGGCGGTTCGGCCGCCGCAGCCGCGGCCAGCCGTTGCGTGCCGGCCTCGCTCGCCAGCGCGATCCGGAACGGCTCGGCGCGCTCCACGGGCAGGAGCAGGCGGTGCGGGCCGCTGGGCGGCGTCGTCATGCGGTTGAAGGCAGGATTGAGCGCGAACATGTCGTCCCGGCTGATGCCGGCGAGCTCGGACGCCTCACCGAGGTGGATCTGCTTGCCGGGATCGACGACGTCGAAGTAAGGCTGGTTCGGGATGGCGGCGAAGCTGAGCCCGTAGGCGGTCGGATCCGCCACGATGCGGCTGATGGCGAGCAGCTTGGGCACGTAGTCGCGCGTCTCCGCCTTCAGGTCCAGGCTGAAGAAGTCCGTCGCGCGTCCGGCGTCGGCGTTGCGCTTCACGGCCCGGCTGACCGTGCCCTCGCCGCCGTTGTAGGCCGCGATCGCGAGGTACCAGTCGCCGTTGAAGTAGCGGTGCAGGTACTGCAGGTAGTTGAGCGCGGCGTCGGTGGCCCGCAGCACGTCGCGGCGCTCGTCGATCCACCAGTTCTGCGTGAGACCGTAGTGCTTGCCCGTGCTCGGGATGAACTGCCACAGGCCCGCGGCGTGGCTGCGCGAGTAGGCGACCGGGTTGAAGGCGCTCTCGACGACCGGCAGCAGCGCGAGCTCGAGCGGCATGTCGCGTCGCTCGATCTCCGTGACGATGTGGTGCAGGTAGCGTGCGCCGCGGCGGAAGGTTCGATCGAGGAAATCCGGTCGCGAGCGGTACCCCTCGACCTCGCGGTTGACGGCGTAGTGCTGGGTGTCGGGCAGCGCGTAGCCGGCCCGGATGCGGTCGAAGAGATCGGCATGCTGCTCGGGCGGGATCTGAGGCAGCCCGTGGCGGACGGCGCCGTAGGCGACTGGCGCCTCAGGGAACGGCTTGGCCGCGGTCGGATGCTGGGGCGCGGGCGGCAGGCTCGAGTAGTCCTCGTCTTTGGGCGTGGTGCTGCAGCCGGCCAGCGCCAGGGCGAGGACTGCGATCGCGGGCAGGACGCGTTTGATGGTTTGCATTCAGCGGAACCCGTCTTTCCAGGCCCGGAGCACGGCGAATACCTCCGCCGGCCCGTGCAGGGTGGAGCCCGCGTGTGCCTCGGCCGCCGCGCGTACGGCAGGCTCCCGGCACCGCAGGAAGGGATTGATGCGCCGTTCGCGGCGTAGCGTGGACGGCAGCGTGATGGCGTCGTGGCTGCGCAATTCGCGCACCGCGTCGAGCGTCTCGAGGACGTCGGCATTGCCGGGCTCGACGGCCGCTGCGAAGCGCAGGTTGGAGAGCGTGTACTCGTGGGCGCAGAAGACGCGGGTGTCGTCGGGCAGCGTCGCGATCCGCTCGAGCGATTCGTGCATCTGGCCGGCCGTGCCCTCGAAGAGGCGACCACAGCCGGCGCTGAACAGCGTGTCGCCACAGAAAAGGGAGCCGTGGCCGTGGTACGCGATGTGACCGAGGGTGTGCCCTGGCACCGCCATCACGTGAAATTCGAGTCCGAGGTCTGCAAGGCTGACACTGTCTCCGTCGTCGAGCGCCCGGGCCGCGCAGGGCATCCGCTCTCGCGCCGGGCCGAACACCGCGGCGCCGTACCGCTCCGCCAGCGCCGCGACCCCGCCGACGTGGTCGGCATGGTGGTGCGTGACGAGGATGGCACGCAGGGAGAGACCCTGATCTTCCAGGGCCGACTCGACCGGTCGGGCGTCACCCGGGTCGACTACCACGGCGCCGGCCCGGTCGAGCGGAGCGCGGATCAACCAGAGGTAGTTGTCCGAGAAAGCCCGCAACGGACTCGCTTCGAGCATCGCCGACCCCCGTCGCGTCCTGATCATGAGTCCGGGCGCGCGTATTAGACCCCGACGGGCCGCAAAATTCTACAACGCAGCGCGCGTTTTTCGCGAAGATCCGCGGCGGTTGCCGCTATCCTTGCGCGCCATGAACGACCCTTCCGTCCAGGCCTGGTTCGACAGCTCGCTCGGCGCGGCACTGCTCGAGCTCGAGCAGCGCGTCCTCGCGGAAGCGTTGGCCGACGTGTTCGGCTTCGAGCTGCTGCAGATCGGGCGGTGGGGTGCGGACGTGGACCTGCGCGCCGGCGTACGCACGCAGCACCACTGCTTCCTGGCACCGGATGCAGCCGGTCCCGGCGCGATCCGCATCGACCTCTCTGCCCTGCCCATTGCCAGCGCGTCCGTCGAAGCGGTGCTGTTGCCGCACACGCTCGAGCACGCTCCGCATCCGCACGAGCTGCTGCGCGAGGTCGAGCGCGTGCTCATGGGCGAGGGCCACGTGCTCGTCTGCGGCTTCAACCCGCTCGGTCCCTGGGGAATGCGTCACCTTGCTTCGCGCCGGCGTTTCCCACCTGCGGCGCTGCGGCTGGTCACCGAGGGCCGGCTGCGCGACTGGCTGGGGCTGCTCGGCTTCGAGGTGGTCGACGCACGGCGCTACCTGTTCGTGCCGCCCTGGAACCAGCGCCTGTCGGCGCGGAGCCGCGCCTGGCTCGAGTCGCGCGGGCCACGCTTCGCGGCCCCGCTGGCCGGCGCGTACCTCGTGAAGGCACGCAAGCGCGTTCGTGCACTCACGCCCATCCGGCCCGCCTGGCATCGCGCGCCAGCGGTCGTGGGCGGGCTCGCCGAGCCCACCTCGAGGAACGCGGCATGACCGAGGTCGAGATCCACACGGATGGCGCCTGCCGCGGCAACCCCGGTCCCGGCGGCTGGGGCGCGGTGCTCGTCTCGGGCGGGCATACCCGGGAGTTGTGGGGCGGCGAGCCGCACACGACCAACAACCGCATGGAGATGACTGCGGCAATCGAGGCGCTCGCCGCCCTCAGGCGTCGCTGCCGCGTGCAGCTCTACACGGACTCGCAGTACGTCCGCAACGGCATCACCGAATGGCTTCCCCAGTGGAAGAAGCGCGGCTGGAAGACAGCCGACCGCAAGCCCGTCAAGAACGCGGATCTCTGGGTCCGCCTCGAGGAGGCGATATCGCGGCACGAGGTCCACTGGCACTGGGTGAAGGGCCACGCCGGGCACGCGGGCAACGAGCGGGCTGATGCACTGGCGAACCGCGGGGTGGACGAGCTTACAGGCGACTGTGCACGACCCGGCAGGCGCGACGAGTGACACGGAGACCTGGCTGACAGGCAGCCCAGGGCCGCGGTGCTCTAAACTACCGCTTTCCGCCCGGACTTGAGTAGCGCCAATGGATTTCATCGACCTGAAGAGCCAGTACCGTCGCATCAAGCCGTCGGTGGACGCCCGCGTCGCCCGCGTGCTCGAGCACGGACAGTACATTCTCGGCCCCGAGGTCACCGAGCTCGAGGCGGCACTGGCGGCCTACGTCGGCACGAAGCACTGCGTGGCCGCGTCGAGCGGCACGGACACGTTGCTGATTGCGCTGATGGCGCTCGACATCGGACCCGGCGACGAGGTGATCACGGCGCCGTTCACGTTCTTCGCAACGGGCGAGATGATCGCGCTCCTCGGGGCGGTGCCCGTGTTCGTGGACATCGACCCGCGTACCTACAACCTGGACCCCTCGGCGGTGAGCGCCGCCATTACGCCGCGGACGAAGGCGATCATGCCCGTCTCGCTCTATGGTCAATGCGCGGACTTCGATGCGATCAACGAAGTCGCGTGCCGCCACGGACTGCTCGTGATCGAGGACGGCGCGCAGAGCTTCGGCGCGACGTACAAGGGCAAGCGCTCCTGCGGGCTGTCGTTTGTCGGCTCGACGTCGTTCTTCCCCTCCAAGCCGCTCGGCGGCTACGGCGACGGCGGGGCGCTGTTCACGGACGACGACCACCTGGCGAAGCTCATGCGAGAGATCAGGGTCCATGGCCAGGACCGTCGCTATCACCATCCGCGCCTTGGCCTGAATGGACGGCTCGACTCCATCCAGGCGGCGGTGCTGCTCGCGAAGCTCGAGATCTTCGATGACGAGGTTGCGGCCCGCGGTCGTCTCGGGGAGCGCTACACGGCGCTGCTCGCCGAGTCCTTCGCCGGCCACCAGCGGCCGATCCGCGGCCCCTACGTCGAGCCGTTCAACACGTCCGTGTACGCCCAGTACACCATCGAGGTGGACCACCGCGAGATCTTCGAGACGCGCATGAAGGCGCTCGGCGTGCCGACGGCCGTGCACTACCCGTTGCCGCTGCACCTGCAGCCGGTGTTCGAGCACCTCGGCCAGCGCGAGGGCCGCTTCCCGGTGTCGGAGGCCGCGGCGCGGCGCGTGGTCAGCCTGCCGATGCATCCCTACCTCACCGAGGCCGACCAGGTCAGGGTGGTGCAGGCGGTCCGCGAGTCGGTCGGCTGACCCGTGCGCCAGGTCATCCTCGACACCGAGACCACCGGCCTCGAGCCCGAGCTCGGGCACCGCGTCATCGAGATCGGCTGCATCGAGATCGTCAACCGGCGCCGCACGGGGCGTGTCTTTCACCGCTACCTGTGCCCGGATCGCGACATCGACCCCGGCGCGCTGCAGGTGCACGGCATCACGGCGGAGTTCCTGCAGGGCCAGCCACGATTCGCCGAGGTCGCAGGGGAATGGCTCGACTTCGTGCGCGGTGCGGAGCTCGTGATCCACAATGCGCCGTTCGACGTGGCGTTCCTCGATGCCGAGCTCGGCCGCCTGCCCGAGCCGCCGGGCCGCGTGGTCGACCTCTGCCAGGTGCTCGACACGCTGGCGCTCGCCCGGCAGCTGCATCCCGGCCAGCGCAACGGCCTCGACGCGCTCTGCAAGCGCTATTCCGTGGACAATTCGCAGCGCGACCTGCACGGCGCGCTGCTCGACGCCGATCTGCTGCTCGAGGTGTACCTCGCGATGACGGGCGGGCAGGGTGCCCTCACGCTCGACGAGGCGGACGAGGCGGCCGCGGCGCACGCGCCATTGCGTCGAGCACGGCGTCCGCGTGGCACGCTGGTGGTCGTGCGGGCCACGACCGCGGAGCTCGACGCCCACGAGCAGCGACTGCGAGCGCTCGACAACGCCAGCCGCGGCCAGACGGTCTGGCGCCTCCAGGAAACCGGCAATTGATCGCTGCAGCGGGACACGATCGCCGACGTTCGGCGGTGGGTGCGGTCGTTCGGCGGCCCTGCCAGTATGACGCCGGTCTCATTCGACGCCCGCTGCGTGTGGCATCCTTCCGTCCCGCGGCGCGCCGCGAGCATTGCACATAACCCTCGGATCCAACCGACCCACCATGCCCAATCTCAATCTGCGCAATCTTCGAATCGGCGTCGTCGGCCTCGGCTACGTCGGGCTGCCGCTCGCCGTCGAATTCGGCAAGCGCTTCAACACGGTGGGCTTCGACATCAAGACCGCGCGCGTGGACGAGCTGCGGCGCGGCCACGACAGCACCCTCGAGACCGACGCGGCGGAGCTGGCGTCGGCGAACAAGCTCAGCTACACGACGCGCCTTGAGGACCTGAAGACCTGCCGCGTCTTCATCGTCACCGTGCCCACCCCGATCGACGAGTTCAAGCGCCCGGACCTCACCCCGCTCGTGAAGTCGAGCGAGTCGGTGGCCAAGGTGCTCAAGAAGGGCGACGTGGTCGTGTACGAGTCCACGGTCTACCCGGGCTGCACGGAGGAGGTCTGCGTGCCGATCCTCGAGCGGGTGTCGGGGCTCAAGTTCAACAAGGACTTCTTCGCGGGCTACAGCCCCGAGCGCATCAACCCCGGCGACAAGCAGCACCGCCTGACGACCATCCGCAAGGTGACCTCGGGCTCGACCCCCGAGGTGGCCGAGTTCGTCGACTCACTGTACCGCTCGATCATCACGGTGGGCACCCACAAGGCCTCGAGCATCAAGGTGGCGGAGGCCGCCAAGGTGATCGAGAACACCCAGCGCGACGTCAACATCGCGCTTATCAACGAGCTGGCGCTGATCTTCAACCGCCTCGGCATCGACACCGAGGAGGTGCTGAACGCGGCCGGCAGCAAGTGGAACTTCCTGCCGTTCCGCCCGGGCCTCGTCGGCGGCCACTGCATCGGCGTGGATCCCTACTACCTCACGCACAAGGCGCAGTCGATCGGCTACCACCCGGAAATGATCCTCGCCGGCCGGCGCATCAACGACAACATGGGCAGCTACGTCGCGCAGCAGATCGCCCAGCTCATGATCCTGCGCAAGATCCAGGTCAGGGACGGGCGCATCCTCGTCATGGGGCTCACGTTCAAGGAGAACTGCCCCGACGTGCGCAATACCAAGATCGTGGACGTCGTCCGGGAGCTCGAGAAATTCGGCGCGAAGGTGGACGTGTACGATCCCTGGGCCGACCCGGAGGAGGCCGAGCACGAGTACGGCCTGCGGCCGGTGAAGCAACTGCGTGCCGGCACCTACGACGCCGTCGTCATGGGCGTCGCCCACGACGAGTTCCGCAAGATGGGGATCGGCCGGATCCGCAAGCTCGCCCGCAAGAACCACGTGCTCTACGACATCAAGTACGTGTTCAAGGCGGACGAGGTGGACGGCAGGCTGTAGACCATGAAGATCCTCGTCACCGGCGCCGCCGGATTCATCGGGTTCAACACCGCGCGACGCCTGCTCGAGCGGGGCGACGAGGTGGTGGGCCTCGACAACCTCAACGAGTACTACGACGTGCGGCTCAAGCTCGCGCGCCTCGAGATCCTGAAGCAGATGCCCGGCTTTCGCTTCGCCCGGCTCGACCTCGCGGACCGGACGGGCATGACCGCGTTGTTCGAGCAGGAACGCTTCGCGCGGGTGATCCACCTCGCCGCGCAGGCCGGCGTGCGCTACTCGATCGAGAACCCGCTCGCCTACGTGGACAGCAACGTGGTGGGCTTCGCGAACGTGCTCGAGGGCTGCCGCCACCACGGCGTCGAGCACCTCGTCTACGCGTCCACGAGTTCGGTGTATGGCGCGAACACGAAGATGCCGTTCTCCGTGCACCAGAACGTCGATCATCCGCTGTCGTTCTACGCGGCCACCAAGAAGGCCAACGAGCTGATGGCGCACACGTATGCGCACCTCTACTCGCTGCCGGTGACGGGCCTGCGCTTCTTCACCGTGTACGGCCCTTGGGGCCGGCCCGACATGGCGCTGTTCCTGTTCACGCGCAGCATCCTCGCGGGCGAGCCGATCAACGTCTTCAACTACGGCCACCACCGCCGCGACTTCACCTACATCGACGACATCGCCGAGGGCGTGGTGCGCTGCTGCGACCGCGTGGCGACCGGCAATCACGGCTGGGACAGCGACGCGCCCGACCCGGGCACGAGCCGCGCCCCGTATCGCCTGTACAACATCGGCAACAACCAGCCGGTCGAGTTGATGCACTACATCGAAGTGCTCGAGCAGTGCCTCGGCCGCAAGGCCGAGCTCAACCTGCTGCCGCTGCAGCAGGGCGACGTGCCGGACACCTGGGCCGACATCGACGACCTGCAGCGCGACGCGGGCTACACCCCCGCGACGCCGGTGGAGACGGGCATCCGGCGGTTCGTGGAGTGGTATCGAAGCTACTACGGAGCGTAGACCGCTTACGCCGTACAATGGGCATCCCCACCCGCGGATGCCCCCATGTCAGACCGCTCCCTCCTGCCGGCGTGGCAGGCCCTCGAGTCCCACGCGGCCTCGCTCGAGCGACACCACCTTCGCCAGCTGTTCGCCGACGACCCGGGTCGCTTCGACGCCCTGAGCGTCACGGCGCTCGATTTCCTCTACGACTTCTCCCGCCAGCGCCTGACGCCCGACACGCTCCTGCTGCTGCTCGCGCTGGCCCGCGACTGCGGCCTCGAGGAGCGGATCCGGGCGCTGTTCGCCGGCGAGGCGGTGAACCTCACCGAGCGTCGCGCCGCGCTGCACATGGCCTTGCGCAACCGCTCGACCGACGCGATGAGCGTGGAGGGCCACGACGTGATGCCCGAGGTGCGCGCGGAACTCGCGAAGATCCGCGAGTTCGTCACGGGCGTGCACGAGGGGCGCATCACCGGCGCGAAGGACGCCCGCTTCACCGACGTCGTCAACATCGGCATCGGCGGCTCGGACCTCGGCATCGTCATGGCGACCGAGGCACTCGGCCGCTACCGCAACCGCGGCATCGACCTGCACTGCGTTTCGAACGTCGACGGCGTCGAGCTCGCCGAGGTAATGGAGCGGGTCAACCCCGCGACCACGCTGTTCGTGGTCTGCTCCAAGACCTTCACGACGCAGGAGACGCTCGCCAACGCCCGCGCCGCGCGCGAGTGGCTCGTGGCCGAGCTCGGCGAGGCGGCGGTGGGCCGGCACTTCGTCGCGGTCTCCACCAACCACGCCGCCCTGGACGCGTTCGGCATCGCGCCGCACGCGCGCTTCACGATGTGGGACTGGGTGGGCGGCCGGTATTCGCTGTGGTCGGCGGTGGGACTGTCCATTGCGCTCGCGATCGGCATCGAGCCGTTCGAGCTCATGCTCGCGGGCGGGCACGACATGGACGAGCACTTCCGCAGCGCCCCGCTCGAGCACAACCTGCCGGTGCTGATGGGTCTCATCGGCGTCTGGAACGGCAATTTCCTCGGCCACGACTCGCTGGCCGTCCTGCCTTACGACCGCCGCCTGCATCGCTTTCCGGCCTATCTCCAGCAGCTCGAGATGGAGTCGAATGGCAAGAGCGTCACGCGCAGCGGGCACCCGGTCGGATACGCGACGGGCACTGTGGTCTGGGGCGAGCCCGGCAATAACGCCCAGCACTCGTTCTTCCAGCTGCTGCACCAGGGCACGGCGCGGGTGGCGATGGACTTCATCGCGCCGGTGAATGCGTCGAGCCGCTTCCAGTCGCAGCACGACCTCGCACTCGCGAACTGCTTTGCGCAGGCCGAGGCGTTCGCGTTCGGCCAGACCGAGTTGCAGGTGCAGTCCGACCTCGAGGCGAGGGGCACGCCCCCGGAGGAAATCGTGCGCCTGCTGGCGCACAAGGTGCACGTCGGCAACCGTCCGTCGAGCCTGATCCTGTTCCCGCGCCTGGGACCCCGCACGCTCGGGCGCCTGATCGCCTGGTACGAGCACAAGGTGTTCGTTCAGAGCGTGATCTGGGACGTGAATCCCTTCGACCAGTGGGGCGTCGAGCTCGGCAAGAAGCTCGCGGGCTCGATGGCGCCCGCAGTGCAGCAGACGAAATGGCCCGGGGGGCCGCGGCACGTGCAGTCGCTGCTCGAGGCCGTCGGACGCTGGCGCGGCGAGCGCGCGAGCCGGTAGCATCATGGCGATGAAAAGACATTCGCCTGCGCTGCTCGCGCTGGTGCTCGCGAGCAGCGGCGCCATGGCGGGGGAACCCTGGCTCGCTCCCGGCAACATGCAGGCGCGTCACGACCTGCAGATGCTGGTGGACGACGGCATCCTCGACCTCCCGGTGTCCGGCTGGCCGATCGCGGTGACGGACGTGGCGAACGCGCTGTCGAGGGTGCCTGCGACGAGGCCCAATCCCGCCACGGCGGGAGTGGGTGGCCGAAAGCCGGGTGAGGGCCTCCAGCTCAACCCTGCCCAGTCCGCCGCCGTCGCCCGCCTGCGCAAGCTCGCTTCCGAGGGCCGACCGGAGATGGGTGTCGAAGTCCGCGCCGCGGCTCGACCGACCCAGCTGCGCACCTTCGCCGACGAGCCGCGCGAGGAGGGCGAGCTCACCGGCTGGGCCAGCGGCTTTTTCGGCAGTCGCTGGGGCGGCCGGCTCGAGCTGACTGCGGTCGCGGACGCCGACGACGACGACACCGTGCGCCTCGACGGTTCGTACTTCGCCGGCAAGTTCGGCAACTGGATCGTGACGGCCGGTGCCCAGGACCGCTGGTGGGGCTCGGGCTGGGAGGGCAGCCTGATCCTGTCGAACAGCGCGCGGCCGGTGCCGGCGATCTCCCTCGATCGCGCGGTCTCCGATCCCTTCGAGAGCAAGTGGCTGAGCTGGATCGGGCCGTGGCGCCTGACGACCTTCATGGGCTACATGGAGGGTGACCGCGAGGACTACGACCACCCGCTGCTGTTCGGCTTCCGCGTCTCGGCACGGCCGCTGGACGGCCTCGAGATCAGCATCGAGCGCACGGCGCAGTGGTGCGGCGACGGGCGCTCCTGCGACGGCAGCGACTTCTGGAATCTCTGGTGGGGCAACGACAACCAGGGTGAGAACGTGGATCCGGAGGACGAACCCGGCAACCAGCTCGCCGGCTGGGACATCCGCTGGGCCTCGCCGATCGGTGACTGGAACTACGCGCTCTACAACCAGCACACCGGCGAGACCATCGATAACCAGATTCCGCGGCCCTATCGCAGCATGGACATCGCCGGGCTCGAGACCTGGGGCGGATCCGCCGGCGACGGCAGCTCCTGGCGCGCCGGCCTCGAGTGGGCCAACACGCGCTGCGGCGGCACGGAGAACGAGCAGCGCCTGTGGGACTGCGCCTACAACAACGGCATCTTCAGCGTCGAGGGCTATCGTTCGAAGGGACGCCCGCTCGGGCACTCGATGGACGGTGACGGCGAGATGTACAGCGCCCGCTACATCCGCGTCAGCCCGACCGCCGCGACACTGACCACCGTGCTTCGGTTCACGGCAATCAACGAGGGTGGGTACGTGCCGGATGCCCGCCACACCTTGGCGCCGGGCCCGGAGGACTGGTGGAGCCTCGATGTCACCTACCGGCACCCGATCACGGGCGGCTGGATCGAGGCGAGCGTCGGGGCCGACTATCGCGACCGCGAGTGGAACGACACCGAAGCCCTCCTGCCGCGGGCCTCCCTGTCGTGGCGCCACCAGACCAAGTGAAGACCCGACGCAGCGGCAGGAGACGGGGGACATGACCGTTCGGGCGGGGTCGATCATCGTTCGCCTGGCGATTGCATGCATCGCTGCTTTCGCGGGCTCGACCGCGGCCGCGGAGCCTTGGGTCGCGCCGGGTGACGTGCGCCTGCGTCACGACTTGCAGCGGCTCGCCGATTTGGGCCTGCTCACCGGCCCGAGTCTGAGCTGGCCGATCGCGTGGTCTCAGATCGCGCGGGAACTCGCCCGCGCAGACCTCGACGCCCTGCGCGACGGCGACCGCGTCGCGGCCGAGCGGCTCCGCACCCAGGCGGCGCGAGAGATGCGCTCCGGGGAGGTGCGCCTCGAGGCGACGATTTCTGGCTCCGCTGACCCGACGCCGCTTCGAGGATTCGAGGCGATCCCGCGCGAGGAAGCCGAGGCGCGCCTCGCCGCCGACTGGATGGGCCAGCGCTTCGCATGGAAGCTCTCGGCGACCGTCGTCGCGGACCCCGACGACGGCCACGCCATCCGGCCCGACGGCTCCTACGTCGCGATGAGCCTCGGCAACTGGATGGTCTCGGCCGGTTACCTCGAGCGCTGGTGGGGTCCCGGCTGGCAGGGCAGCCTGATCCTCAGCAGCAACGCGAGGCCGCTGCCCTCGATCGCCCTCGACCGGAATGAGGCCACGCCCTTCGACGTGCCCGTTCTGCGCTGGCTGGGGCCCTGGCGCTTCTCGACCTTCATGGGCCAGTTCGAGACCGACCGCGACTACCCGGAGGCGCTGCTGTTCGGCATGCGGGCCGAGATCCGTCCCCACCCGACGTTGCAGATCGCCGCCAGCCGCACCGCACAGTGGTGCGGCGAAGGGCGTCCGTGCGACCTCGGCACCTTCTGGGACCTGCTCGTCGGCAACGACAACGACCAGGCCCTCGAGGAGCAGCCGGGCAATCAGCTCGCTGGCTTTGACCTTCGCTGGAGCTGGCCGGGCGCCCGCGTGCCGTTGGCGCTCTATGCGCAGGCCGTCGGCGAGGACGAGGCGGGGTTTATGCCTTCGAAGTACCTGGGATTGTTCGGTGCCGAGGTCTGGGGCGACCTGGCCGGTGGGACGTGGCGGGCCCACGTTGAGTATGCGGATACCACCTGCGATTTCCTGCGGTCGCCGCCCGAGTTCGGTTGTGCTTACACGAACGGCATCTATACGTCGGGCTATCGGTATCGCGGTCGGGTCCTGGGTCACTCGATCGATGCGGATGGTGAAGCCATCGGAGCCGGCGCCCAGTTCATCGATTCCCGGGGTCATCGCTGGGAGTTTCTGGGTCGTAACGTCAAGCTGAATCGGGCCGGCGTGGCCTCGGAGCATTCGCTGGCGGACGGCGAGGCCAGCGTGCGCGATGTTGCGGCGACGCACGAGCGTGCCCTTGCATGGGGTAATATTACGGTTTTGTTAGGGTACTCAGACGTGGATTCCGCCGAGCCGACCGACCTCCAGGATGGTGTGCGAGGCTTCTTGACCTGGTCCCATGATCTGCCCTGACACGATTTTTCCAAGCTCGCGAGGCAGATAGGCAAGAGCATGCAAGGATCCTGGAACTTGACCGTGCCTCGTTCCCTGCTGATTGCGCTCATGTCGGTTGCGGGGTGGGTTCCTACGCCGGCGGCGGTCGGCCAGACGCCTACGACCGAGCAGGTTGAAGCCTTTCGCGACCTCTCTCCCGAGCAGCAGCGGACGGTCCTTGAGGCCATGGGTGCGACGGACGGGCAAACCGGCACCTCCCGGTCAGACCAGCGCGTCGAGTCGCCAGCAACGGTCCTGCAGCGATCGACCCTGAGCGTGCCGCAACGGAGCCTGAGCCCCGACGGCGAGCCAAGGCTGGCGGCGGGCGACACGTTGATCGTCGAACTGGAGCCGATGGTGTACGAGGGTGAGGAGCGCGTGCTCACGGAGCGCCCTCGCCAGTCGACCGACTCGCTGCAGGAGCAGGGTACGGCCGCTGTGGCGGCCAGAGCGGGTAACGCCATGCCGGGCGCCGCGGCCCCGCTTGGCCAGCAGCAGGCAACCGTCGGCGTTGCCCCGCGCAGGGAGATCCAGCGCACGAAGTCCGAAGAGGTAGACCTGCAGCGCCTCATCGAGGCGGTGCGGAGCGCGAATCCGTACGCTCTTGACCGTGGCGGAGCGATCGACGTTCCGGGCCTCGGTGTCGTGCCGCTCGCCGGTCTGACTGCGTATCAGGCCACGCAACGGCTCGCGATAGAACCTTTCCTGAGGGATTTCCGGATCCGGCTGACGCTGTTGCCA
>Ga0209391_10000480_pt1 | contig 18769 bp, 16 predicted proteins | sample PPLLak3March2015_FD_187246 | JGI IMG/M metagenome (GOLD analysis project Ga0209391, IMG submission 187246) | Freshwater sediment microbial communities from Prairie Pothole Lake near Jamestown, North Dakota, USA - PPLs Lake P7 Core (1) Depth... | ecosystem: Environmental > Aquatic > Freshwater >...
ACTGACCGCGACCCGGTAGGCGTGATCGCCGAAGGCGCGCTTGATCGCCACCGTCTCGGCGCGGTCGCCGAGTTCGGTCGAGGTCGCGTGCGCATTGATGTAGCCCACCTCCGCAGCCTCGACGCCGGCATCGCGGACAGCATTCACCATGGCGAGGCGCGCACCCTCGCCGTCTTCCGGCGGAGCGGTGATGTGATAGGCGTCCCCGCTCATCCCGAAACCGGCGAACTCGGCGTAGATCCGCGCGCCGCGCGCCCGTGCGTGCTCGTATTCCTCCAGCACGATCGCACCGGCGCCCTCGGCCATGACGAAGCCGTCGCGGTCTCGGTCCCAGGGACGGCTCGCTCGCGTGGGCTCGTCGTTGCGCAGCGAGAGCGCCCGCGCCTGTCCGAAGCTGCCGAGCCCGAGCGGCGTGAACGCCGCTTCCGAACCGCCGGCGACCATCACGTCGGCATCGCCGTACTGGATCGTGCGTGCCGCGATGCCGATGGAGTGCGTGGATGTCGTGCAGGCGGTGACCAGCGCGAGATTCGGACCACGCATGCCGAAGTGGATCGACACCTGCCCGGCCGCCGCGTTGATGATGCTGCCGGGGATGAAGAACGGCGAAATCTTGCGCGGCGTGTGCGACTCGAGCCACTTGGCCGTGGTCTCTTCGATGGTGCTCAAGCCGCCGATGCCCGCGCCCATCGCGACGCCGACCCGCGGTGAGTTCGCCTCGTTCACCTCGATGCCCGAATCCGTCACGGCCTGGACCGCCGCGGCGAAGCCGAAAGGCACGAACGGGTCGAACTTGCGCACGTCCTTGGCGGACATGTAGTCCTCGGCATTGAAGCCGACGACTTCCCCGCCGATGTGCACGGGAAACGCCGTGGTGTCGAGCTTGGTCAGGGTGGCGATGCCGCTGCGACCGTTGCACACGGCGTCCCAGGCGGACGCGACCGTGCTGCCGAGCGGGGAAACGATGCCAAGTCCGGTGACGACGACCCTGCGCTTCGTCAAGCTGCGTCCCCCTGGCTGGGCACGATTGGAAACGGCCGCGACCGCCCTCCGTGGCGGCACGAGGCCGAGCGGTCAGGCCTGGCTGCGACGCTCGTTGATGTAGTCGATCGCCTGCTGGACGGTGGTGATCTTCTCTGCATCCTCGTCCGGGATCTCCGTCTCGAACTCCTCCTCGAGCGCCATGACGAGCTCGACCGTGTCGAGCGAGTCGGCGCCGAGATCGTCGACGAAGGACGAATCGTTGGTGACTTCCTCTTCCTTGACCCCCAGCTGCTCGGCAACGATCGCCTTCACCCGTTGTTCGATACTGCTCATTTTCTTTGGAGTCCTATGTGAAATACGAGTCCTGCCGGTCCTCCAAGGTGGGCGCCCGGCATGGGGCGCGTATTCTAAGTTAAGGGCCGGATGGGGTCCAATGGGCCCAGAATCCTTTCTAGATCATGTACATCCCGCCGTTGACGTGCAGGGTCTCGCCGGTGATGTAGGCCGCCCGGGGCGAGGCGAGGAAGGCCACCGCGTGGGCGATGTCCTCGGGCGAGCCGAGCCGTCCGAGCGGCACCTGGTCGAGCAGCGCAGCCCGGGCGCCCTCGGGCAGCGCATCGGTCATGTCGGTGACGATGAACCCCGGCGCCACCACGTTCACCGTGATGCCGCGTGAGCCCACCTCGCGGGCCAGGCTCTTGCTGAAGCCGATCATGCCGGCCTTTGCGGCGGCGTAATTCGCCTGGCCGGCATTGCCCATCACTCCCACGACCGAGGCGATGTTGATGATGCGGCCTCGACGGGCCTTCATCATCCCGCGCATGACGGCCTTGCTGGTGCGGTACACGGCCGACAGGTCCGTCTCGATGACCGTCCGCCAGTCCTCGGCGCTCATGCGCAGCAGCAGCCCGTCGCGGGTCACGCCGGCGTTGTTGACCAGGATCGACGGCGTGCCCTCGCGCGCCTCGATCTCCTTGAAGCAGGCCTCGACCGACTCGCCGTTCGCGACGTCCAGCACGACGCCGCGGCCCGTGATGCCCGCCGCCGCCAGCGCCTCGTCGATCCCGCGCGCGCCCGCCTCGCTGGTCGCCGACCCGATGACGCGTGCGCCGCGCCGGCCGAGTTCGAGCGCGATTTCCCGGCCGATGCCGCGTGAGGCGCCGGTGACGACGGCGAGTTCATCGGCCAGTTCGTGGGTGTGTTCAGGCATGGTGCTTCTCCGCACAGGTGGACAGCGCCGCGGCCAGGCTGTCGGGATCGTCCACCGACAGCATGTGCAGTTCCGGCCGTCGCTCGATGCGACGGTTGAGCGCCGTGAGAACCTTGCCCGGCCCGCATTCCACGATCGTCGTGACGCCGGTCGCGAGCATGGCCCGCACGGTATCGGCCCAGCGCACCGGCTCGTGCAGCTGTTCCGTGAGCGCGCGACGGATGCCGTCCGGGCTCGCGTGTGTCTTGACCCCCACGGTGTACACCGCCGGCACCTGGGGCATGCGGACGTCCACGCTGGCGAGTCGCTCGGCGAGCCGCTGCGCCGCGCCGAGCATCAGGCGGCTGTGCGAGGGGACACTGACCGGCAGCGCCACGGCGCGCTTGGCCCCGCGTGCCCGGGCGCCCTCGATGGCGCGGGCGACGGCGGTGGCGTGTCCCGCGATCACCACCTGCCCGGGCGCGTTGAAGTTCACGGCCTGCACGACCTCGCCCTGCTCCGCATCGCGGCAGGCCTCGGCGACCTGCTCGTCGTCGAGCCCGAGGATCGCCGCCATCGCGCCGGTGCCGCGCGGCACCGCCTCCTGCATGATCTGTCCACGGAATCGCACCAGGTCCACGGCATCCTGGAAATCGAGCGCCCCCGAGCAGACCAGCGCCGTGTATTCGCCGAGGCTGTGGCCGGCCATCGCCGCGGGCCGCGGTCCGCCGCGCCTCAGCCAGGCGCGCCAGGTCGCCACGCCAGCCGCGAGCATGGCGGGCTGCGTCCGCTCGGTGCTGCCGAGGTCCGCTTCCGGCCCCTGCTGGCAGAGCGCCCAGAGGTCATAGCCGAGCACCGCGGACGCCTCGCCGAAGGTCTCCTGAACCACCGGTTCCGCGGCCGCGAGCGCCGCGAGCATGCCGACCGATTGCGAGCCCTGGCCGGGAAATACGAAGGCGAGCGACATGAGCGTGAACCCGGGTGACGCCGGCCCCATCCGGCCGGCCGATTATAGCGACGCCCTTCCGCGACGCGGCCGCCGTGACAGCACCAGCGCGGCTGCGAGCCCGCCGATCGCACCGTAGGTGTGCGCCTCGTGCACGACCGGGAGCGAAATGCTGCCTGCGGTGAACGGCAGCGCGCCCATCGAGTGCTCCCAGGCCAGCTTGGCGGCGAACAACCCCGTCACCAGCCAGGTGAGCGGATCGCGCGCAGACCGCAGCCAGGCCACGAGTCCGGCTGCCATGCAGCCGTGCAGCACGCCCGAGAACCCGACGTACCACTCGAGCCCGGGCTCGAGCAGCAGGAACCCCAGGCTGGTCGCGGCGGTCGAAGCGAGCAGGACGACCAGCCACTGGCGTGGGGTGTATTCGCGCGCGAACAGTCCCCAGACGATGAGGACGCCGAGCACGTTCCAGCCGAGGTGACGGAGGTCGGCGTGAACCAGGTGACCGGTCGCGAGCCGCCACGCTTCGCCGCCGAGCACCGCCGCACGCTCGTAACGAAGCGCGGGCAGCATTGCGGGCGCGGCCACGTGGATCAGCACCAGCACGGCCACGAGGATCGACGGCAATCGCCAGCTGCCGGGCGGGACGTTGTCCGGGCGAATGTGCAACCGTGACCACCGGGGCGGGGAGCCCGATTTGCTATGATGCGTCGAATGTACAGGCACGGAGCTACACACGCGATGACTCACCTCCGGGACCCGGGCACGGCGATCACGCCGGGCGGCACGCGACGCGCCGAGCGCGGCTTTACGCTGATCGAGATCATGGTCGTGGTGGTGATCCTCGGCATCCTCGCGGCGCTGGTGGCGCCAAACGTGATCCGTCGCGTGGACGACGCGCGCGTCACCAAGGCGATGCAGGACATCCGTGCCTATGAGACTGCGCTCAACCTGTACCGCATGGACAACTTCCGTTATCCATCGACCGAGCAGGGCCTCGAGGCGCTGTACAAGCAGCCCACCGATCCGAACATCCGGAACTGGAAACAGGGCGGCTACGTTGACGGGCTCAAGAAAGATCCGTGGGGCAACGACTACCTCTACATCTCCCCCGGCACGCGAGGCGAGTACGACCTGTACACGCTCGGCGCGGACGGCAAGCCGGGCGGCGAAGGCCCCGATGCCGACATCGGCAACTGGAACATCGAGTAGCCACGGCGCCTTCGCGCGCGCGCGTCGCCGGGCCTCGGGCTTCACCTTGCTCGAGGTCCTGGTGGTGGTCGTCATCATTGGCATCATTGCCAGCATGGCCGCCGTGTCGACCCGCGTCCTCGGTGGCGACCACGAGATGGACCAGGAAGTGAAGCGGCTGGCGGCGGTTCTCGGCCAGGCGCGCGAGGAAGCCATGCTCCAGGGCCGCGACGTCGGGCTGCGCATCGACGCTCGAGGCTACGATTTCCTCCTCTACGACGGCCGCAACGAACGCTGGGAACTTGCCGCGGATGATCCGCTGCTGCGCGAGCGCACGCTGCCCGAGGGACTCGAGGCCGGCCTGTGGCTCGAATCGCGACCCGTGCAGCTGCCGGCCCGCGCGGCACCGACCGAGCGCACCCCGGCCTCGCCGCAGGTCGTGGTGCTGGCGTCGGGCGACGTCGTGCCCTTCCTCGTCAGGCTCGAGCGCTCGGGCACGAGGGAGCTGCGCGCGGTGCGGGGGCTCGCCGAGGGCAGGTTCGAGATCCTCAGGAACGATGAAGTCGAGCGTCGCTGAGCAACCGCCGATGCATCCACGACACCGCGGGTTCACGCTGATCGAGGTGCTCGCGGCGCTGGTCATCGTCGCGCTCGGCATGCTCGGCGTGATCCAGGCCGTCACGCAGACCGCGCGCAACGGCACCTACCTGCGCGAGAAGACGCTCGCGCACTGGATCGGCCTCAACGTCATCACCGAGCGACGGCTGGCTCCGTCGCCGCCCGATGTGTCCGAGACGTCAGACGAAGTCGATTTCGCGGGCCGGCGCTGGCGCTGGACGATGCGCGTGACGCAGACCGAGGTCGAGAGCCTGCGTCGCATGGACGTGTCCGTGCGACCGGCGGAAGCGCCGGACGGCTCGGCACTCGCGTCCGTCACCGGGTTCTACGGCACCGCGATCGGACAGGCCGGCGGAGGCTCCCTGGCCTGGACGGGGACACAGGGCGGCGACGAGGCGGAGGACGATCCCGAGGAGCCGGCGCCCACCGATCCGGCCGAGCCCACGCCGGTCGAGCCGCCCCCCCCCGACGAAGGCCCTGACGAGGAGGTCGATTGAGTCGCCCGGCCCGACGCACGACGAGCCGCGGCTTCACGCTGCTCGAGTTGCTGGTCGCGATCGCGATCTTCGCCATCATGGGCTCGCTCGCGATGTCGGGCTACGTCGAGCTGGCGCGACAGAGCGAGTATGCCGAGCAGCGCCTCGAGCGCGTGCGCGAAGTGCAGCGCGCCATGCAGACGCTCGGGCAGGACCTCGGGCAGATCGAGCCGCGCCCCATCCGCGAACCGCTCGGCGAGGCCCGCATGCCCGCGGTGCTCGCCGGCGACGCGGCGGAGTACCGCCTGCAGTTCACGCGCGCCGGGTGGAGCAACACCGGCGGCCTCGCGCGGCCCACCCTGCAGCGGGTCGGGTATCGGGTCGACCAGGACGGGCTGTGGCGCGATCACTGGAACACGCTCGACCGAACCCTGTCGGTGGAACCCGCCCGCACCAGGCTGCTCGGCGGCGTGCGGTCGGTGCGCTTCCGCTTCATGACCGCGCAGCGCAGCTGGGTCGAGCGATGGCCGGTCAACGAAGGCCTGCCGGGGGCCGACGACCGCCTGCGCCCGGCCGCCGTCGAAGTGATCATCGAACTGGAGGACTGGGGCGAGATCCGCCGCGTCATCGAGGTGGCCGGATGAAGCGCGTCACGGCGCCGCACCGTGCCACTCAGCGCGGCGTCGCGCTCATCACCGCCGTGCTCATGGTGGCCCTCGCCACCATGCTGGCGGTGGACGTCGGATTCCGCGGCTTCCTCGACCAGCGACGCAGCGGCACGCTGCTCGCGATGGACCAGGCCATGCAGGTGGCGCTGGGCGCCGAGGCCTGGGCCGCCGATTTCCTCAAGCAGGACCTGCAGGACTCGAAGACCGACCACCTCGGCGAGACCTGGGCGCGACCGCTGCCTCCCCTGCCGATCGACGGCGGATCGGTCGAGGGCCGCCTCGAGGACATGCAGGGCCGCTTCAACATCAACAACCTGGTGAACGCCGACGGCACGACGAACCTGGAAGCCGTCAAGCAGCTCGAGCGGCTGTTCGCCATGCTCGAGATCGAGCCGGCGTGGGCGAGCGCCGTGGCGGACTGGGTGGACATGGACACGCAGCCGGGCTTCCCCGACGGTGCCGAGGACAGCGTCTACACCGGCCAGGACCCGCCGCACCTCGCCGCCAACATGCCGGTGACGCGGGTGAGCGAGATCATGGTGATCCCCGGCTTCGGTGCCGAACGCTACCTGCGCGTGCGGCCCTATCTCGCCGCGCTGCCGGTCGGCACGCCACTCAACGTTTGCACCGCACCGGGCATGGTGCTCGACGCGCTTACCGACGGCTCGCGCGAGTTCGGACTCAATCCGCAGGACCTCGCAACCCGTCGGCAGGAAGCGTGCTTCCCGACCCTCGAGGACCTCCGTGGCGCACTCGGCGACGCCGCGTATAACGAGCTCAAGAACTCGCTCACAGAATCGAGCAGTTACTTCCGCGCAACGGCATGGGTCACTATTGGCACCACCCAGTTCACCCTGTACAGTCTGCTCGCTCGCAGCCCCGGCTCGATTCGTCCGGTGCTGCGCAGTTTCGGCAGCGAATGACTCCCCCGAGGTCTGATGTCTGAGACGCTGGTGATCCGGCTCCGCGCCGCCGAGGAGGCGCCGGCGTCGTGGCTCGTCGTGGACGCCAATGGCGCCCGCTCCGGCCCGCTGCAGAGCGGACCGGTCTCCGATGCGCTCAGCTCGGCCCCGGGTCGCCGCGTGGTGCTGCTGGTGCCCGGCACCGAGGTGGCGCTGGCCGAGCCCGAACTCCCCCTGCGCAGCAACGCGCGCCTCGCCCAGGTGGTGCCCTACGCGCTCGAGGAGCAGCTCGCCTCGGACGTGGACTCCCTTCATTTCGCGGTCGGCGCACGCACCGCCGGCGCCGTCGGCACGCCCGTGGCGATCGTCGCCCGCAGCCTGATGCAGCGCTGGTACGACCAGTGCGAAGCCGCCGGCATCCATGCCGACGCTGCCTACGCCGATACGGCTGCCGTGCCGGCCGGCGCGACCGGCTGCACGCTGCTGCTCGACGAGTCGCTGCTCTATGTGCGCCGGGCCGACGCGCTCCCCTACGTGCTCGACGCGACGGACGTGCCTGGGGCGCTCGAACTCGCGCTCGGCTCGCCGGAGGCCGGCGCGGAGTCGGGCGAGAACGTCACCTTCTACACCGGCACCACGGAGTACGAGCAGCACCGCGAGTCGATCGAGGGCCTGCGCAACCGCACCGCCACGCTGCAGGTCAAGCTGCTGCCGGAAGGCGCCCTGCCCCTGCTCGCGGCCCAGGCCGCGAGCGGCGCGGGCGTCAACCTGCTGCAGGGCGCCTTCGGCGCGCGCTCCTCGCTCGGAACCCGGCTTCGCGAATGGCGCCTGCCGGCTTCGCTCGCCGCGGCCGTCGCGTTGCTGTTCGTCGCCAACCAGGCCGTGGGCTGGTGGCAGATGAGTCGCGCCGAGCGCGCGCTCGATGCCGAGATCTCGGAGATCTTCGCCCAGGCGCTTCCGGGCCAGCCGGTCGTGGACCCTCGCGCGCAGATGCAGGGCGCACTGGGTGCGCAGGCTGCGGGCGGCGCCGGCATGCTGCCGGTCATGTCCGCACTGGCCGAGGCGATGGCCCAGGCGCCGTCGGCGCGAATCGAGGCGATCAGCTTTCGTGGCGACGCCCTCGAACTTCGCCTCACGGCGCCGACCGTGGAATCGCTCGACGGCATCAAGCAGACGATGAACCGCGACGGAATGGCCGCGGAGCTGCAGTCGGCGACGCCGCGAGACGGCGTCGTCGAGGGTCGCCTGCAGGTGAGGCTCGGCCAGGCATGAACGATCTACGCCAGTGGCTCGGCGGCCTCTCGCCGCGCGAACGAAACCTCGTTTACCTGGCCTCGGCGTTGCTGGCCCTCGCGCTGGTCTATTTCGCACTGGTGCTGCCGATCACGTCGGCTGCCGCGAAGCGGGCGGCGCGCGTCGAGCAGAAGTCGGCGGATCTCGCGTGGATGCGGCAGGTGGCGCCGCAGGTGATGGCGGCCGCGGCTGCCGGCGGCGGCACGGCCGGCAGCGACGAGTCGCTGGTGGTGCTCGTGGATCGCACCGGTCGCCAGGCGGGCCTCGGCAGCGCGATCCGCGACCAGAGCCCGAGCGGCGAGCACGGACTGCGCCTGCGGCTCGAAGCCGCCCCGTTCGACGTGCTGGTCACCTGGCTGGCGGTCCTGCAGCAGCAACATGGCGTGAACGTGGATGCAGCCACGATCGACGCGGGCAGCGCCCCCGGCCTCGTCAACGCGAGCCTGACGCTCGTTCATGGCGCAGCGGCGAGTCCCTGAACGGCCCGCGCCAGGCGCGCCGGCGGCTGCCAAACGTCCCTGGTGGTTGATCGCACTCGGCATCGCGGCAGCGCTGCTGCTCGCGATCGCGACCTTGCCGGCCAGCCTGTTCGCCCCGCAACTTTCGCGCGCCGGCCTCGACGCCACAGGACTGTGGGGCTCGGTGTGGAACGGCCGCGCGCAGGGACTCACCTGGCGATCGGCCCCGCTCGGCGACCTGCAGTGGTCCGTGAGGCCGTGGTCGCTGCTGCTCGGTCGCGTCGCCGGCGACATCTCGCTCAGCCGTCCCGACGGGTCGCTGCGTGCCGGCTATCGCCTCTCGCTGGGCGGCACGCTGCGACTGGAGAACGTGCAGGCCGACCTGCCGGTCGAGGCGCTTGCGTCGTTGCCCATCGGCATGCCGCGCAACTGGCGCGGACGGCTGTCCGGCAGGTTCGAGGAAATCGCCGTGAGTGGCGGCTGGCCCACGGTGCTGCGCGGCACGCTCGACATGGACGGTCTCATCGCGCCCCAGCCGCGCAACACCTCGATCGGCAGCTACCTCGTCGAGATTCCCGACCCTGCAGCCGCCGACGCTGCGGACGAAACGCTGACGGCGCGAGTCACGGACAAGGAAGGGCCCTTCTCGTTCGAGGGGCACTTCACGCTGGGTGCGGATCGCAGCTTCCTGCTCGAGGGCACGCTTGCGCCGCGGGGTGCGACGCCGCCGGCGCTGCTGCGATCGCTTGAACTCCTCGGGCCGGCCGATTCGAGCGGGCGCCGGCCGGTCAGCGTCAGCGGGACGCTGTAACAGTCAACCGCCCGACCACTCCCGCCATGCCGACAGCAGCGGAAAGTACAGCCCGAGCCGCACGGGCTGCGGGCCTCGCCTGCGCACGAGGAACGCGTAGCGTTCGAGTTGCGGCCGATAGCGTTCCTGCTCGCTGTCGAGGAAATCTTCGAGACCGGCACCTTCGTGGCGACTGGTCTTGTAGTCCACGATCCAGCGGACACCCGCCGCGTCCACGAAGCTCCGGTCGATGACGACCCTCACGATGTCGCTGCCGAGGCGGCCCGTGAGCGCGAGTTCCGTGGCCGAGTCCCGGTGACGGGCATCGAGCAGCCACTGGCCGCGCGCGTCGGCCAGCGTCCTCACGACCGCACTCTCGACCCGCTCCACCGCAGCCTTGCGCATCGGCGCAGGGACGCCGAGCTCGGCCAGCTCGTCCTGCCAGCGGCGCAGCCGTTGCGCCGCGTCCCCGTCGCCCGACCGAAGGATGTCCCGCGCGATGCGCTGCAGTTCCCGATGCACCACCGTGCCCACGTGACGCGCGGTCTCGGTGGCCCAGTCGAACTCCACGGCGGGCGTTGCCGCGGCCCGCGGCAGGACCTGCGACTCGAGACGCGGCGCGCGCGGCGGGTCGGCGGCGTGCCAGTCCGGCGGCAAGCGGCGCAGCGGCGGATCGCGCGGCCGCTCGGGCGGTTCCTCGCCGCTGACCGCACCAACCGTCGCGAGCCTCGCGACGAATTCATGCCCGACGGCGGGCCACAGCAGGCCGAGCGCGGCATTCGCGGACGGCCGACGCACCGCGGGCGGATCCGCCGCGTCCTGCACCTGCACGCTGCCGAAGAGGTGCAGCCAGCGCTCGGCGCGGGTCGCGGCCACGTAGAGCAGGCGGCGGCGTTCCTGCAGCAGCTTCTCGCGCTCGAGCCGCTCCACCCAGGCGTAGAGCGGATTGGCCTCGGCTCCGGCGCGTTCGACCGGAGCCACGACGAGCTCGTCGCGACCCGCGAGCGGCAGCTTCAGCCAGTGCAGCAGGCGCTTCGGGTCGCGACCCGGCAGCCGCTCGAGTGCCGGCACGATCACGGTGTCGTACTGCAGGCCCTTGGCCTTGTGCACGGTGAGCAGCTCGACGCGCACGTCGGCGCGCTCGCGCGAGGGCGCGTACAGCGTCTCGAGCGCCCGACCGAGCCGCGCGAGGTCGGCCGGCCCGCCCTCGCGCGCCTCGAACTCCGCCAGGGCGTCGAAATAGGCCTCGGCCTCGTCGAGTTCGCGTTCCGACCCGAGCGTGGCTGCTCCCCCGAGCGCGTTCCAGGCGCGCTCGACCGTATCGCGCAGCCCGAGATGCCGAAGCTCGCCGCAAGCCGTCGCGAGGATTCCCCAGGTACCCTCGAGTCGCGGCCGGTCCTCACCGCCGAGCCGGGCCCGGCGCGCGTCGTCGCCGAGCAGCTCGAACACCGTCGCATCGCGATCGTCACCCACGAGCGCGTGCAACGCCGCCAGGCTGAGCCCGCACCACGGCGCGCGCAGCACCGCGAGCCAGGCCGGACGATCGGCCAGGTGTGCGAGCGCCCGTGTCAGCGCGAGCAGATCGAGCACCGCGGGTCGCCCGCCGAGCGGATCGATGTCGGTGGCGCGGAACGCGATGCCCTGCCGACCGAGCTCGGCCACCACGTCCACGAGGTGACTGCGACCCTGCACCAGGATGCCGATGCGAGCGTCGGGCTGCGCCGCCAGCCGCTCGCGCACGATGGCCGCCACCTGCGCGGCCTCGTACAGGCGGCTGCGACCGAGCAGCGCGTGCACTCGGACCCCGCCGTCCCGGCCCGCCCCCGGGCGGGCCACGCTCGGTGCGTAGCTCACCGCGCCGCGCAGCATGTCGTCCGCAGCCGGCAGCACCTGCGCGAAGCTCTCGTTCACCCAGTCCACGACCGGGACCGTCGAGCGAAAATTCACCGCGAGCTTCAGCGGCTCGAGCGCCAGCCCGCCGAGGCCGTGGTCGCGGATGTCTAGGAATAGCCCCACCTCGGCGTTGCGGAAGCGGTAGATCGACTGCATCGGGTCGCCGACGAGGAACAGCGTGCGCCCGTCGCCGGGCTGCCAGCCGGCCGTCAGCGACTCGAGCAGATTCACCTGCGCCTCGGAGGTGTCCTGGAACTCGTCCACCAGCACGTGCCGCAGCTCCGCATCGAGCGCAAGCGCGGTGTCGGTCGGCGCGTCCTCGCTGCCGAGCGACTGCCGCGCCGCCCACGCGAAGCGCGGGTAATCAGCCACGCGCTTCTCGGCGAACACGAGTTCGAGTTCGGCGACGGCGAGGCGCAGCACGCGGAACTCGGCCATCAGCACCCGCCATTCCTCCGCGTCGTATCGCGCGGGCGGCAGGTCGCGCACGCCGTGCAGCAGCTGCACGGCCTCGGGCTGCTCGCCGAGCGCTGCGGCGATGAGCCCCGCACGCCGCTTGAGTTCCTGCCCGGCCGGCCCCGGTGGCAACCCCTGGTTCTTGTCGAAGCGGGCGCGCGGCGCGCCGTCCTCCCTGAGCAGCAACTGCGCGAGGCCCTGCCAGAGCGGCGCGCTTGCCAGCGCATCCCCGGGCAACACGGTCGAATCCCGCCACGCCAGGATCGCGGACTGCGGCGCGGCCGCCGCAAGCCCGTCCGCCGCGATCCGGGCCACATCGGCGGCATCGCGCAGCAGGTCATCCGGAAACGCCCGGTTCAGCGACTCGAGGTGAGTTCGCACCAGCTGCTCGCGCGCCTGCTCGAGTCGCTGCCGCAGGCGATCCTCGTCGTCGGGCGCGTCCGCCGCGCCCGGCAGGACCGGCAGCCAGGCCTCGCGGCGAGTCAGCATTTCGATCACGAGCTCGACGAACCGTTCGACGCGGTTGTCGAGGTGCGCAAGCAGCGTCGCCACCGCCGCCGAATCCTGCGCAAGTCCCTGCGGCAGCTGCTCGAGCAGGCGCTCCGCCGCACGGCGATACAGGTCGCGCGCATCCTCCTCGACGCCGAGCCCGGCACCGAGGCCGGACAGCAGCGGCAGGCGACGCGCCAGCCCGAGATTGAGCGCGTCGATCGTCTGGATGCGCAGCCGGCCCGGCTGCGCGAGCAGGTTCCAGCCGCGGACCCGGTCGGCCTCGAGTGCGGCCCGGGCGAGTTCCAGCGTGCGCTCGTGCAGCGGGCGGATCGGATCCGGCGCGCGTACCGCGCGCAGCGCGCCGAGGATGCGGTCGCGCATCTCGGCCGCGGCCTTGCGCGTGAAGGTGATCGCGAGGATCGACTCGGGCTCGGTCACCGTCGCGAGCAGTGCCAGGTAGCGGCGCACCAGCAGCTCCGTCTTGCCCGCACCGGCGGGCGCCTGCACGATGAAGCTCCGGTCGACCTCGAGCGCTCGCTCGCGTGCTTGCGCATCGGCGGTGCGCAGGTCACTCATCGGCGACTTCCTCGTCCGACACGGCGCGTGTTTCAGCGATGCGACACAGGGCTCCGAGGTGACAGTACTCGCAGGCCCTGGGCGGATCCGGCGCAAGGCGCGCATCGCCGGCCACGTACTCGGCGGCCAGCGCCTCGAGCCGCCGCCGCCACTCGGCCAGCAGGTGCTCCCAGCTGTCGTAGCCGCGCGGTCCGCCCCTGCTGCCCGGCACCTTGAGGCCGGGAAACGGTTCCCCATCGCGCGCGACGCCCGCATAACCGGTGTCGCCGCTGCGCACGCGCGCGAACGCCACCGCGCCCACGCGCTCGGGTCCGATCGCCTGCACGTAGGCCGGCAGCTGCGGCAGCCGCGGGCGCTCGTCGAGCCACGACTTCACCTCGGCACTGGCGCCCGTCTTGTAGTCGATCACCGCCAGCGATCCGTCCGCGAGGCGATCAACCCGATCCGGGCGAAGCTCGAGGTTGAGCGCGCCGATGCGCGCAGTGCACGCCTGCTCCAGCGCCGCAATGGCAAAGGGCGGCCGCCCGAGATCGACCTCGACCATGTCGAACACGCGGGCCTCGAGCCAGTCGGCCTCGAGCTCGAGCAGGTGCTTCAGCAACTCGTCGGCCGAGTCCCTCGCCTTCGCCAGCGCGACGGCGACGGCCCGCCTCACGGCGGAGCGCAGCGCGGCCGCGTCCAGCGCCCTGAGCGTCGCCTGGTCGCCGAGTTCGCGCCACAGCTGCGCCAGCGCCGCATGGACGAGGTTGCCGCGGTCCGCGGCATCCACGCCGACGGCCGGCTCGTCGAGCGCGCGCGCACCGAGTCGCAGCTCGGCCTGCGCCCGGAACGGGCAGGCCGCCTGCAGCTCGAGCAGGCGCGCACCGCCGCGCTCCCCCTCCCCGGCCGCGACCGGCGGCATCGCGGCGTCGATCAACGACTCGAGCGCGGGACGGCGCGCGTGCTGGTCGACCGCCACCCGCGGCTCGGTCCAGCCCACCGGCGCGACTCGCTCCGGGATCCCCGCGAGCAGCGGACTCGGCAGCAGCGGCGCGTCACGCTCGACTTCGGGCACGCTCAGGATCACCTCCGGCGCGCTCGCAAGCAGGCGCTCGAACACGCGGCGGGTCTCCTGCGCCGCAAGCGCGGCGGTCGCACGCGGCAGGCCGTGACGCACCTGGGCGTCGCGGGGCAGGAACGGGTCCGGTGCGGCCGACGGGGGCCAGGCCGTCGCGTCCAGGCCGCAGACCCAGAGGGCGTCGAAATGCATGCCGGCGCTGGTCTCGGGATCGATCACCAGCAACGGCGCCCGCAGCTCCTGCGGCTCGAACAGCACCCGGCCGGCCATCTCGCGCAGCATCCCGACCGCCTCGGCACGCGACACCCGGCCGGTGAATTCGTCGCAAGCCCCGAATTCGCAGACCAGCGATCGCCAGCGCTGCTCTGCCTGAAACTCCGTGCCGTCCGTACCGAACCCCGGCCAGCCCACCGCCGATAGGATTTTGAAAATATAATTAGAACAATTACTTGGAAACTCTTTCTCAGTCCAGGTCGATAAAATGACCTGCCCTGCAGCCAGGCCCTGGGCGAGTGCTGGACAGTCCCGCTCGGTGGCCATTCGCACCAGCGCTGGGAGCCCCAGGCCGGGACCCTCGAAGCGGCGGATCCGGGCGTCGAGGCGCGCCCGGGCGGCAGCCTCCCCGGCCGCGCCGGCAATGAAGGCATTGCGCAGCAAACGGCTCAGGACCGCCAGGTCCGGGGGGCGCACGTACAGCTCTAGCAGATCGAGAGCGGCCCCCACCACGGGCTGCTCGGCGAGGGGCCGCGCCGCGGCCAGTTCGAAGGACTGCGCCTCCGGCACCGGTCCGCCGGTCAGCCCGCTCGCAGGTACCAGCACGCGCTCGAAGCTGCGCCGCACCGCCTCCCGGCGCCGGGCGAGTTCCGGCACGACGACGGCCACGCGGCGGTCGCGCTGGCCGTCCAGGCGTTCCGCCGCCCAGCGTGCGGCCGCCTCGATCTCGGCCGCCGCATCCAGGCAACTCACGCGATCCACACGCCCCAGGGAACCGCCAGCCGCCACGGGCGCGGCACGCCGCACCTCGAGACCGGCCGCGACCCAGCGCGTGAGCAGCGTCTCCTGCAGAGGCGTCAGCCGGTCGAATCCGACGATTTCGAGCCCGGGCTCGGCCGCGACGGCATGCACACGCGACTGCGCCTGAGGCCCATCCACCCAGCCGCGTGACGTGAGCTGCTGCGCGTAGCGCCGGCACCAGCGGGCAAAGGCGTCCGTCTCCGGCGAATCGCCGCCGTCGAGCGCCTCCAAGGGCAGGCCGTAGTCGTGCAGGTTCCGCCACGACTGGTACGCGGCGCGCGCCACGCCCGCGGGCGACACCAGCGGGCTGCGCTCCGGGTCGTCGCGCACGATGCGTGCCCAGAGCAGCTGGGACGCCGATGGGGGCAGCCAGCGGCCCTCCTGCCGCCCGGCCTGCCGATCGAGCGCGAACATGCGCTCGATCAGCTCGTCCCAGGTGACGATGTCCGGCGTGTCCCAGACCTCGAGGCCGCGGGCGAGGCAGTCCGCATCGTGGCGCGCACGCAGATGATGCGCGAGGCGGCGCGTCGGCGTGACGCGCGTCAGGCTGACGCGTGCCGGGTCGGGCCGCGGCACGGCCCTGTCAGCTGGCGCCGACAGCGTCCACCACCCGGAGGGCCGGGTTCGGCCGCGAGGCCGGCTGGTCGCCGGCCGCGTAATTGCCGAGCAGTTCCTCGATGCGTCCGAAGACCTCGGCGATGACCTGCGGCTCGGGGAGGTTGGTGATCCGGAAGTGGTTGCGGTAGGGCACGTTGAAGCTCGAGCCCGGCGCCACCAGGACGTGCTTGTGCTCGAGCAGGTCGAGCGCGAACCCCTGGTCGTCGAACTCGGGCAGCACGTCGGCCTGCACGCCGGCGAAGGCATACATTGCGCCCATCGGCGGCGTGAGGTGCAGGTAGCGGCTGCGCTGCACCGCCTCGAGGATCGCCTTGCGCGATTCGTACAGGCGACCGCCGGGCGCCATGAGTTCGCGCACGCTCTGGTAGCCGCCGAGCGCCGTCTGCACGGCCCACTGGCCCGGCACGTTGCTGCACAGGCGCAGTGACGAGAGCAGCTCGAGTGCCGAGAGGTACTCACGCGCGTGCTCGACGTCGCCCGAGAACACCGCCCATCCGACCCGGTATCCGCAGGCGCGGTACACCTTCGAGAGGCCGCTCAGCGTGCCGCACAGCGTCTGGTTCACGAGGGTCGCCATCGGTACGAACTCGGCGCCGTCGTAGGTCATCTGGTCGTAGATCTCGTCGGCCAGCACCACCAGGTGGTACTTCTCGGCGATGCGCGCGATGGCCTCGAGCACGGCGCGCGGATAGACGGCGCCGGTGGGGTTGTTCGGGTTGATCACCACGATGGCGCGGGTGCGCTTGGTGATCAGCGACTCGATCTCCTCCGGGTCGGGAATGAAGCCGCGCTCGGGTCGGCACGGGTAGTGCACCGCCCGGCCGCGGTTAAGGTTCACCGCCGCAGTCCACAGCGGGTAGTCCGGGCTCGGGACCAGCACCTCCTCGTCCGCCGCGAGCAGCGCGCGCAACGTGAGGTCGATGAGCTCGCTCACGCCGTTGCCGATGAACACGTCGTCGGCCGTGACACCGCGCACGCCGCGTTCCTGCTGCTGCATCACCACGGCTTCCCGCGCCGGGAAGATGCCCTTCTGGTGGCAGTAGCCCTCCGCCGAGCGCAGATTCTCGATCATGGCGAGGCGCATCGTCTCGGGCGTGCGGAAGCCGAAGGCGCCCGGGTTGCCGATGTTGAGCGAGACGATCTCGTAGCCCATGCGCTCCATTTCCTGGGCACGGCGATTGAGGCGCCCGCGGATTTCGTAGCGGACGTTGGCGAGGCTCGGGCTCGAGCGGATGGTGCGCGTCGGCATAAGGGAACTCGGCAGACTTAACCGCTCAAATTATGGACCGGCCGCCCGGGCCTGCACAGGACGGGTTTCACGCGATCACCCCGCGGGCCGCGAGGTCGTCGAGCGCCGCGGCGTCGAGCCCGAGCCGTGCCTCGAGTTCCGCGGCCGTGTCGGCTCCGAGCGGCGGCGGCGCGCGCTCGTACTCGACGGCCGAGCGGGAGAAGCGCACCGGGTTGCGTACGCCCGGGGCCGTGCCCGCCAGCGGATGAGGCAGGTCGAAACGCAGGCCGCGATGACGCACCTGCGGCTCGTCGAACACCCGGGCGAGATCGTTGATCGGGCCACAGGGCACCTGGGCGGCCCGGAACACCTCGAGCCACTCCTGCGTGGTTCGTGCGCGCATCAGCCCGGCCACCACCGCCACCAGTTCCACCCGCTGCGCGACGCGGTCCGCGTTGGTCGCATAGCGCGGGTCGGCGGCGAGTCCCGGGGCGCCGGCGGCGGCGCAGAAGCGAGCGAACTGAGCGTCGTTGCCCACTGCGAGCATCAGGTGGCCATCCGCCGTCGCAAACGCCTGGTACGGCACGATGTTCGGGTGCGCCGTGCCCTGCCGCCGCGGCGCCTGGCCGGTGACGAGGTAGTTCAGGTTCTGGTTGGCGAGCCACGCGACCTGCGTATCGAGCAGCGACAGGTCGATGTACTGCCCCTTCCCGGAGCGATCACGCTCGTGCAGAGCCGCCAGGATGGCCGACACGGCATACATGCCGCACATCAGGTCGGCCACGGCCACGCCGACCTTCTGCGGTCCCGCACCCGGCTCGCCGTCCGGCACGCCGGTGAGGCTCATCAGGCCGCCCATCGCCTGGATCATGGCGTCGTAGCCCGGCTTCGCGGCGTCGGGGCCGTCCTGGCCGAAGGCGGAGATCGACAGGTACACGAGGCGCGGGTTGTCCGCGGCGAGATCCGCATAGGACAGGCCGTAGCGTTCCAGGCCGCCGACCTTGAAATTCTCCACGAACACGTCGGCACTCGCCGCCAGCTGCCGAACGAGGGCCTGGCCGTCCGGCAGGCTGAAATCGATGGCGAGCGAGCGCTTGCCGCGATTGGCGGCGAGGTAGTAGGCGGACTCGCCGGTCTCGTTGCCTGCGGCATCGCGCAGGTACGGCGGTCCCCAGCGGCGCGTGTCGTCGCCGCCGCGCGGATGCTCGACCTTGAGCACCTCGGCGCCGAAATCCGCCAGCACCTGCGTGGCCCACGGGCCCGCCAGGATGCGGCTCAGGTCGAGCACCACGATGCCCTGCAGCGGCCCGGCCATGCGCGTCCCCTGTTTCGAACCGGGCACCCGGCCCGCCCCGGGGCCGCGCGCCGCGCCGGAGCGTTACTTGCGCCGCGCCCGCGTCTTGCGATCACCGCCGGGCGGACGGCTCGCGCCGTGCTTGTGATCGAGGTCGCCGCCCTCGTGGTGGTGCCAGATCCTCTCGCCCTTCTCGTCGTAGTGGGCGTGCGGGAACTCGAAGTCGGCCGGGTGATTGTGGTCACCGGTCTCGATCCAGCGGTACAGCTCGGGCTTCCACGCCAGCATGCGCGCCCCGGCCCGCTCGCGGTTCTCCTCGATCGTCGCCCACGGGTTGAAGTGGAAGTGGTTGTAGAGCTGACTGTCAGTGCGGCCGAGGGCGAGCGTGCCGAGCTTGCACTGGAAGGCGCCGTGGCTGATGTACGGAGGCCGCCAGAAATAGCCGCCCGTGGGCAGCTCGCCGAACTGCATCATCCAGGAGGTGCCCCAGATGTGGTACGCCTCCTCGGCGCAGTCGTGGTAGGAGATGTTGTCCTGCCAGAAATTGGGCGTCATGCAGTAGAGGAAGGTGAACGCCTGCGTGCGCTGGTCGAACTTCAGCACCTTGACGAGGCAGCCCGGCGCCG
>Ga0209391_10000482_pt1 | contig 18699 bp, 12 predicted proteins | sample PPLLak3March2015_FD_187246 | JGI IMG/M metagenome (GOLD analysis project Ga0209391, IMG submission 187246) | Freshwater sediment microbial communities from Prairie Pothole Lake near Jamestown, North Dakota, USA - PPLs Lake P7 Core (1) Depth... | ecosystem: Environmental > Aquatic > Freshwater >...
AGAATATTATTCAGCTTTGGATAATGAAAGAATTCCAACAGCAAAAGGGTACCAATTAACAGAAGACGATCACTTGCGCAGAGAAGTAATTATGAAATTAATGTGCGACTTTGAGTTAGATTTTAAGAAAATTGAAGATCAGTTTATGATAAACTTTAAAGAATACTTTGCGTTGGGATTAAAAAACCTTAAAGAAATGGAAGCAGACGATCTTGTTGAAATTTCTGACGACGGAATAAGAGTTAAAAATATGGGAAGAATGCTCATCCGTAACATCGCAATAAATTTTGATGGTTACATTGAACGCAAAGAGGATAGTGCTAAATATTCAAGAACTGTTTAATCGCAATAGAACACGGATGACGCGAATTTAGATTATTTACAAAGATTAGAATTTATTCAAATCTAAAATTCTATTATATATAAAATCAAAACTAAAAGTTTTTGATTCAGTTCTTTTCTCAATGTACTCAGCAACTTTTTCTAATCGCTTAGGAATGGATAGAATTTTTTCCTGTGCTTTTTGTGCAACATCATTCAAACCCGTTATCAATTCAATTTCCCAAAACTTGATTGCCTCTTCAACAATCTTTTTATAATCACGCGGACCATAAATACCAACTCTTCTTATTACATCAGCCATGTCTCTAAAGTTCGGCATTGAAATCCCGGGCATATCAATCGCAGGCATTATGTCTGCAGCAGAAAGCATTGCTCTGTTCGGATCAAGCTTTAGAACCTCTTTAAATACATTTCTGTAAAAGGTAAAATGCTTAGCTTCATCAGCTGCGATGCTACTTAAAATACCATCGAGTAAAGGTTCATCATCACCAGCTAACTTTCCGGTGTTTCTATGAGAAAATTGAGTTGCTCTTTCTTGCAGAGTTGTATAAACAAAAACTTTATAAGGATCTTTATCCCAATCAGGATTAAAACCGCTCTCGATATAGTGAAACTGCATCAACTCAACTTCACGAAAACTAAACAAACGTGCATCTCTAACATAATCTCTAATGACAGCACCATGTCTGTCTTCTTCTGCAGTCCACATATTATTCCATTTGGACCAAAAACTTCTATCGCCAAGATGCTGCGCAATTAATCTATGAAAGTGCGGCAAACCCTCTTCGGTTAATAGATTTAATGCAACCGCAACACGAACCTCATCTTTAACTCCACGAACTCTTTCACGAAGTTGGCTAACATTTTTCTCCTGATCATCATTCATCTTTTCATCTGCAGGAAGAAAATCACTGGAGAACCATAATTTTCTTTTATCAACATGATCTTCCATCCATTCTTTTACATTACCCTCAAGTTGATTTAATACTTCAGTTTTGGATGCGATTTCGTTCTTATCCAAATCGTTATTTTTAACTATAATTTCCATTTGTTATAATTTCAATTTTATTGATGATCATTTAGAATCTAAACAATAATAAGTCTGTGATAATTCAATTAAAAGACAAGAAAAATGAATGAGAGAGGTTTTACATTTTATTTACAAATCATTAAACGTTGCAATATGGAAAGATACGTCACACTTCGAGAAGCTCAGTGTGACAGAATTAAAATCATAAATTGAGTTCTAGTCGCTAGGTCTTTCGCCCATTTTTGCGGTAGCAAAGAAATCGTTGTAAAATCGCTTTGTGTATTCCTCAAGTAGTTGATCTATTCTTTTCTTATCTGAAGATTTTATTATCAACCCAGCGTGATATTCTTTCTTCAATCTCCAAACAACTTCCGGATCATTATAAGCATCAAGATCAGGCCATTCTTGTTTGGATAGGGAAGTGAGAATTGCGGCAAAATCACTATCAACTTTAGGAAGTTTGTATGGTTTTTCACCATTTAGGATTTCAATCTTTGCCCATTCTCTCCAAAGATTTATTCCAGATGCCGCCTCAACTAGAGAAGAAAGATTAGCTCCGCCAACTCGTGCAGATGTTTCTAAGAAATAAAGTTTTCCATCTTCAGCACGAATAAATTCTGAATGTGAAACTCCGCGTAGCAATCCTAACGCCTTTAAAACTTTTTTGTTCAGTTCTAAAACTTCTTTGGCTTCCTCAGATTTACTATCAAGAGTCTGGCTTGTAAAAACTCTGCCTTGATGTGCAACCTCAAACGGGGGAGTGCCGTACTTGCTTGCTAATCCAAATACAACTTCTCTTTCATTTATAATTGTATCAACATGGTAGATACTTCCGGGAACAAATCTTTCCATCAAAAAGAATGATTGTTCATCAGCGAGATAATTAATTCTATCCCACATTTCCTGCTTGTCATGCACTTTTTTTAATCCATATGAGCCGGCAAGCATGCGGGCTTTTATCATATATGGAAACGGAACTGTATCAGCAAACTCGTTTATCTTTTTATGATTAAGTACGTGTAAAAATTCAGGGACTGGAATTCCTTTTTCTTTTGCAACCATTCTCATAGCTAGTTTATCTCTGAAATGGCGCGCAGTAGTGTCTCCCATTCCACCAATTCTTAAATGTTCTCTTAAAGAAGCCGCACGTTCAACATCAAAATCATCAAGCGCAACAATTCTATCAATTTGTTCGGTCCGGGCAAGATAGCTTACTCCGTAAATTACATCCTGCATATTCCAATCTTTGTTTTTGTCTGGTATATAAAAAATCTCATCCAGACTTTCTCTAGGCCAATCGGCACTCTCCAAACTTTTTGATGTAAGCAGAATTACTCGGCAGCCCTGTGCTTTGGCTTCTCGCATAAAATCAAAACCTTTTTCATAGCTGGAAATGCAAAGAATTGTTAACATGATTTTCTCCTTAGTGGTTCTGTGTGTTCTAAGTATCTTAGTGATAAAATGCACTTCACCACTCAGGCACTAAGAGCACTAAGTTTCACTTAGTTAATTACTGCATAAAGATTAAATTTAATTTTATCAAAATCAAATATTAGATTTATTTATTAATCGCATAATGGGATAAACATTTTCTCCTTTATCATAAAACGGCGAACGCTTGTAAAAGAAATCCAATCTCTCACCGACATTATTTTTAAATGATTCATCTTCGTTCAATCTTTTATAAAAATCAGAGCGCAGCTGAAGATCATCTTTCATCATCCGTTTTGCATAAGGTTCCATTACATAAGCTTCTGCATATTCTTTTCGTTCGAAGAACATATTAAAGAATCCCCAATTAAAAAAGGAATCCGGGGCTTCAGGTTCAAGTAAATTTACTATTACTCTTAACTGTCTTTGATTTGTATAAACAATTAAAGTTCCAGCTTCAACATCAACTTTTTCTGTAAAAGAATTACACTTAAAAGAGGGGAGTTGTCTTCCTTCATAAGGTCTTGGTGCAAATTGTACGTTTTCAAATCTGTACTTTTCTACCTTAACTGTCTTTGTGGATTTCAAAATATTATATTTTATTTGATGAGCTCTTATTACATCAATGACTTTTGAAAATTGCTGCGGAATCAAATATGCAACAGGTACGCTAATTTTTTTTTCTGAGTTTGCTTTGTTGAAAATCGGAATCTCAATTTCTATTGGTTTGTTTGTGTATTTCCGTACAGTTGAACCAGTTAGTTCACTATACTCATCATACCATTCAAATCCTTTAAAAAGATATTTATCAAACTTACCATTTCCTTTAAGAACTAATGGAAATTTCTTTTTTGTAGATAAATAATATTTAACAGTTTCTTTATCAGCCTGCTTGTTCACCGAGATTAATTCTTTATGATTATCATTTACAAAACTTATTGTATGCTCCATCATTGATTTAGTAGAGAAGACACGATTCGCAAAAGGTTTTAAGCTGTGAGTTTCTACAAGAAGGCATATTCTGTTTTGTGTAGCACAATAACCATGAGATAATCTAGGGGGAGCAGGTAAATCTAAAATCCCACTTTCAATTGTTCCCGATTTAAATTCCATGTAAGGGCCGATAATAAACCCATCTCCATCAACTTTTTGAGTCAGATGAGGTAAGTATTTTTTGTCGATCCAGCTTAATAATCCTTTATCGATATTCTGGTGAGTTACAATTCCGTACGTTACATGATACTGATAATCGGCTCCATTAGTAGTGTGATTATCAATCATAAAATCCGGCAGCCAATCGTTGAACAATTTTAGAAAGGATCTGATTTCCGGTGTATCGGCTTTCAAATAATCACGGTTCAGGTTCAGGTTCAAGGCGTTTGTTCGCCAGCCCATTTTCTTTGGTCCGTTTTGATTTGGTCTGTTAAACGGACTTACTCTTTCATGTCCATCAACATTTAGAACAGGAATAATTAATAATATTGTATTATCTAAAAGATGCTGCTTTTCTTTTGTGATAAGAATTTCGCGAAGCAAAAGCATACAAGCATCTTTACCTTCAACTTCTCCCGGATGAATTCCATTTTGAATTAACACAATTGCTTTTCCGGTTTTCTTTGCCTGCTCAGCACTAAATGCTTTATCCTTGGATACAATTATTACTTTTAATTCTCTTCCTTGCGGACTCAAACCAATATTTTTAATTTTTACATACGGCGTGCTATCCGCAAACTTTTGAAAATACCTTAACGTGTTTTCATAATCCGGAGATTCAAGTTGATTCGATTTTTCAAAATGAGTTAGCCAGTCTTTAGAAATATTTTTCTTTTGCATTTTAGTAAATATTATTATTAAAAGTTGATGTAAATATAAAACTTTAAAGTGTAGTACTGCTCTGAAGATTGCTATTCTTTAAGTCACAACGAGATCTTGAAAATTAGAATGCTTTTCAAGAAACCGTCTTACATACCAGCAGCTTGGTATTACTTTTAAATTCTTCTCTTTTGCATATTTAAAAGCAGCAAGAACAACTTTTTCTGCTAAACCCTGTCCACGTAATGGTGGCGGTGTGTATGTTGAGTATAAATCAATTGTCTCTTTATCTTCAGCATAAAGGACATAAGCCTCATTACCATCAATATTCAAAACAAAGCGGCTGCCTTGTAAATCGTTTAGAACTTCATTCATAAAATTTCTCTTGCTTTGAAATTCATTGCCAAATCATAATATCCTACAAATTGAATTCCATCCCAACCAAGACTCTTTGCCGCATCAACATATTCTAAAATATCATCTACAAAAATATGTTCTACAGGAGGAAAGCCTGAGGCTTTTTCAACCTCACGATAAATTTCCTTTTCCGGTTTGATGAATTTTACTTCGTGCGAAAGAATAAGTTTATCAAATAGCTTTAGAAACTCATAATTTCCAAAGCCGTATTTTTTGTGAATTGAATTCGTGTTTGATATTAAGTAGAGCTTATATTTTTTCTTAAGCAGAGGCAATAGTGCAATTACTTCTTCATTAAAGGAAAAGATATCTGACCAGTATCTGCAAAATGTTTCTCCATCAATTACGTTATCAAGACAGCCCAACATTTGTGTTATAAATACTTCTTCCGATATCAATCCCTTTTCAAAATCACGATGAATGTAATAGTTCTGTTTATAAAATTCAGCGAATTGCTCACCGATTCCGGGTTTATGTCTATTTACCTTTTCAATAAAACTTTTATAATCAAACGGAAGAAGAACTTGACCGAGATCAAAAACTATAGCTGAGTATTTTCGATCTGTCATTCAGCAATTACAAAAATATCATCTGCAAGTCCTTTGTTTACTTTTACGCTGCTAACAGTCATTTCAACAGATTGCGGTCCGAAGGATTGTGTAAGTTTAAATGGATATTTTATTCCATCAACATCTGTATAGTTATCGTAAACTACAACTTGTTCAATCAATCCCATTTGAGTTTGCATTTCTTTTTGTTCTTTAATTTTTAAACCAGATTCAGCATCAAAATAGGTAAACCATCTGATACCCGAAGGTAATGTCATTTTAATTTTGTGCGCGTCCTTCTCATTAATCTTTTCCGTACCTTCAAAAGAAAGTTTTATTCCATAGTTTTCTAAATCTAAAAGTAATTCCATTGAAGCTTCTATTTTAAGCTGCTCCAATTCTTTTCCTGTTACATCAACTTTTTGAGTAGCAGCTTTCATTACTCCTTTTTCGCCATCAAAAATAATTGTCTGATCCATTCCGCCGGCTTTAACTTCCTGACGCATCTTGTTTGGGGCTTTTTGTTTAACAATTATTGTAAGATTTTGACCCATTGCTGTGCCACGCATAATTGTAGTTCTATCTGCAACTTTAGAAAGTGCATCTCTGCCGCCAATGGCTTCAAGATATTTTTCCAAAACAACTTTGGGATCAACTGTTTCAGTACTATCAGATTTTTGTGCTAGTAGAATATTTTTTGATGAAATCAACAGGAAAAGAACTAATATCAGACCAAGTTTTATATTCTTCATTTTGTATTCCTTTTAAATAATTGGGTAAAATTTGTGCATAAAAATAGTAATAAGATTTGTATTAGCATTAAAAAATATCACCGATAATCATTGATTAAAACCTTATATTTGAATAAAAAGTTTCTAATTTCATCAATCCTTAGTTTTGTAACAACAATCAATACAAAAAACACAAAATGATTATCAAAACATTATTTCATCTCATAATCTTAGTATCAATTATAAATGCTCAACAATTTACGATTAAGGGAAAAATTGTTGATGCGGACTCAAAATTCCCATTAAGCTTTGCAAATATTCGTGTTGCAGAATCAACCCTTGGAACATCTTCAAATGTAAATGGTCAGTTTGAACTGAAACTTAGACAAGGTACTTATAAACTAATTGCATCATTCATTGGATATTATTCAGATACAGTAAATGTTGATGTTGATAGAAATTTAAATGATGTAAATTTTTCATTACAACAATCTGAAATAGCACTTCCTGAAGTTCTTGTAAAACCGGGTGTAAATCCTGCCTTTGAAATTATTAGAAAAGCAATTGAAAAAAAGAACATTAGAAATAATAGATTAAAAAACTATGAAGTTGAAGCATATACCAAAGGTCTCGTAAGAACTACGGAAGAAATTTCCGCCGGAAACAATAGTATCGGTGTTGGGCTCGGAGGAAGCGATACAACAGAATTAATTATTGCAGGTATTCTTGAAAATCACAGCCGTAATTATTATCAGCAGCCGGATAAATTCAAATCTGTTATACTTGCAAGGAAGCAAAGTGCAAACTTTCCTCCTTCGATAAATACTCTAACAGGCGGCAGACTTATTCAGGATTTTTATGAAAATGATGTAAACTTTTTAGGAAGAGATTTACCCGGACCTATTTCTGACAATGCACTTAATTACTATTACTACTACATTGAAAATATTTTAGCACAAAATGATAAAACAATTTATCAAATTCATATCGAACCTGATAATTCGTCGGATCCCGGATTTTCAGGTAAAATATTTATAACGGACAGCACGTTTGATTTAGTAAAAGTTGATTTGATTCTTAACCTCGCCGCAAATACAGGAAATCTGTTTGATACTGTAAATATCTATCAGCAGTTTGATGAGTATAATGAAATTGTAATGCCGGTTGATTATCGTTTGTTTGTTAAAGCGAATGTTTTAGGATTGGTAAGATTTGGATTTGAGCTGAATACAATAATGTTTAATTATTCAATCAATAATAATATTCCCGAAAATATTTTTAATAAAGCAATTGTCACTGTCGTTCCGGGTGCCGATGATATTGATTCCTCATATTGGCAGAACACACAGACCATTCCAAATACATTGGAAGAAACAATTGCATACGAAAGAATTGATAGCTTGAAAAGCGCCCCCAAAACTTTTTGGGATGATTACTCTCTGCTAGATACACGGATCAGTTTGTCAGATAATCTTTCCATAAGCGCCCCGATTGCGATGTATCATTTTTCTCGCGTTGAAGGGCATGCATTGGATTTTGGAATATTTGTTGACGATGCTTTTAATAGAAGATTTAATTCATCATTAAAAATGTCTTACGGATTTTCTGATAAGAAATTTAAACAGGATTTTAACGCTGGATATTTTCTTGGTGACTACAGAACATGGGAAGTTAAAGCCAGAGCGTTTAATAAACTTAATGTTTTATTTGAAGAGTCTGATAATTACGGAGAGTTGTTGTCAACATTGGTTACATTAATTGCTAAAAATGAGTTTAGGGATTACTACTATTCAAAGGGAATTGAGATAGGATTGGAAGGTGAAGTATTACCTGTTGTGAAAATACGCTTGAACTATAAAAACAAAACTGACAACAATGCATCTGTAAACACTGATTTTTCCTTTTTCAATAAGGAAAAAACATATAGAGCAAATCCTCCGATTTTTGAAACAAGAATTAACTCATTAAATCTCGGCTTTGACCTTGATTTCAGGGATTACATTGAAGATGGATATTTTAGAAGAAGAACTTCGCTCGGAAGATCTTATGTTTTGCTATCCGGAGATATCACATATTCAAATCCGGATTTTCTTAGCAGCAATCTGAATTTTACTAAATATGAAATATCAGCATTCACTTTTATAAGAACATTTAAATCTGCGTCATTGAAACTTCGTTTTTATTGTAGATTAACAGATGGAGCCACTCCTTATCAGGATCTTTATGCCTTGCCCGGCAATATTGATGTAATTTTTAACCCACAAACTTTTAGAACACTTAACATCAATGAAATTGTTGGTGATAAAATTGTCACACTAAATTTTACTCATGATTTTAGAGATGAACTTTTTAGGGCAATGAATATTCCCGGATTAAAAAACTGGGAGATAATGTTATCATTAATGTTTAATGCTGCTTTGGCAGATATTACTTCAGAGACGACTGCAATTTTAACAAACCCTGTTAGATCTTTTAAACATCCATTTTATGAAATTGGTTTTGCTTTGGGACAGGGATTACTTCCATTTAAACTTGAATTTATGTGGAAGCTAAACTACAGAGATGGAAATAATTTTAGAGTTGGATTGAACTTACCGCTATTGTAATTACTCAAAGGCAAGCAAAAAAAAAGCGCTCTAAAAAGAGCGCTCAAAAGGAAATAAACAGAACTTATTTCTTGGGTTTTGCTTCACTTACGATGATATTACGACCCTTGAGTTCAGAACCATTTAGTGCCTGAATAGCCGCATTTGCTTCAGCTTCAGTTTCGAACTCAACGAAACCAAAACCTCTTGATCTGCGGGTCTCTTTATCAGTAACAACTTTTGCTGAAAGTACGTTGCCATGTGCGGCAAATGCAGTCTGCAAATCTTCGTCACTAGCTGACCAGGGGAGACTCCCTACAAACAATTTTGTACTCACGAAACGAACCTTTAATTAATTGAACAAAAAAACGTCGATCGACGCGGGAATAAAATAATATTATTATTTAAAGAAACAAAGAAAAAATAAAATTAATCCTTTGTTTTAAGCCTTAAACAGGGCTTTCTGTCTCATCTTGATGCTATTTAGGTAACTTTTAAGCCCAATTTTACCTAACACTCTTGATGATTATAAATTAGCCAGGTGGGTGGGACACCCAAAAAAATCACAATAATTTTGTTATCGCATCTTTAACATTATCAACTGCAATCACTTTTATGGCTTCAGATTTTTTTATTCCCTTTAAATTTCCAGATGGAATAATCGCAGATATAAATCCGAGTTTTTGTGCTTCCTGTATTCTTTTTTCGATATGCCCGACGCTTCTTATTTCTCCGCCTAAACCAACTTCACCAATAATTATTGTTTGGTTATCTACAACTTTGTCAATTAAACTTGAAGCGATACTTATGCAAACAGCAAGATCAACGGCTGGCTCTATTACTCTAATTCCACCAGCGACATTTACAAAAACATTATTTACAGATGCGCGAACAGCAGCTCTCTTTTCAAGAACAGCTAAAAGAATTGATAATCTTTTTTGATCAAATCCGTTTGATACGCGTTGAGGATATCCAAAATTTGATGGTGTTACCAATGCCTGAACTTCTAAAAGAATTGGTCTGCTTCCTTCAATGCTTGATGTTACAACTGAACCAGGCGTTTGTTTTTCACGTTCACTTAAAAATAGTTCGCTTGGATTTGTTACTTCACGCAGACCGTCTTCACGCATTTCAAAAACGCCAATTTCATTTGTACTGCCAAATCTGTTTTTCTGTGCGCGTAAAATTCTAAATGAATGATTTGATTCGCCCTCAAACTGTAAAACAGTATCAACCATATGCTCAAGAATTTTTGGTCCGGCAATCATTCCTTCTTTTGTAACGTGTCCGATTATGATTACTGAGTAATGATTTTTCTTTGCTTCTTCCATCAGCATTGCGGCACATTCACGAATCTGTGTAATTGTGCCCGGTGAGTTTTCTAATTCATTTCTATATGTGGTTTGAATGGAATCTATAATGACAACAGATGGAGAGATTTCTTTTATTGCTCCAAGTATATTTGATAATTCAGTTTCTGCTTGAACAAAAAATGAATCTGATTTTACTTTTAATCTGGCTGATCGAAGTTTGATTTGCTTTTCCGATTCTTCACCAGTTACATATAAAACTTTTTCTTTAATGCTTGCGGCTGCCTGCATTGCAATTGTAGATTTTCCAATTCCGGGATCACCGCCAAGAAGAATAACGGAGCCGGGCATAATTCCACCGCCAAGCACACGATCAAATTCTATGATACCTGTTTTTATTCTGTCATCTTCGTCAGCAGATATATCAAAAATTTTGCTGTAGCTAAATCTTGATTTTGAAATGTTTGCCTTACGCGGTGAGGTTTCAACAATTTCTTCAGTAAATGAATTCCAGCTTTCACATTCGGGACATTTACCAATCCAGCGTAAAGATTCATATCCGCAGTTAGAACAGATATATTTTATTTTTGTTTTAGACATAAAGAATAATTTTTCACCACTTAGACACTAAGAACACTTAGCTTCACTAAGCCTCATGAAGCTTAGCAAACACATCAGTAACTAGTGGGACTAGATGGTCTTTTATATTATTACAATGAAAATTAATTAACAATCCTTTAGGTTTGCCGGTAAATTTTAAATAAGATAATAACTGAGCTTTATAAACAGGAATCATCAATTCAACAGCTTTTATTTCAACAATCACTAAATCATTGACAACTAAATCCAAAACTAAATTCGTACCAAGGTCTTTTCCCTTGTAGATGATAGGAACTGGAATTTGTCGTTCAACTTTTAATCCCTGTGAGATTAGCTCGTCCCTAAAACAAGTTTCATAAACTGATTCCAGCAACCCAGGTCCAAGTTGTTTATGAACTTCAATGGCACAACCAACAATTTTATAAGATATACTATTTATGTACTGTTTTGTTACTTGCATTTTCTAAGTGTTTCTAAGTGTCTAAGTGGTCTAAGTGGTAAACTGTCTTAAACAAAGCTCCCAACAATTTCTTCTACTTTAGAAAGTGCTGTTACAATTTTCTCAACATCCTTACCACCTGCTGTTGCAAGATGTGGACGACCGCCTCCGCCTCCGCCGACTAATTTAGCAAGCTCACCAACAATTTTTCCCGCACTCAGTTTTTGATCTTTAATTAAATCATCACTTACGACAGCAACAATACCGACTTTATCATCTATTTGAGCAATTAAAACGCCTACACCGCTTTTTATTCTGTTGCGCATCTCATCACCAAAGGATTTCAGTTCATCCATCGAATCAGCATGAACTTTACCTTTGTGAATAGTAATTTTTTTCTCTTCCGAGGATAGCGAAAGAATATGATCGAGCTGTTCCAATTTTTCTTTAATTTTGAGTTCAGCAATTTCTTTCTCGAGTTTTTTCTTTACATCATAAAGCTCTTCAATTTTTTGTTCAGCGGATTTAATGAGTTCTTGTTGTGACTGGATATATTTCTCAACACCTGCCCCGGTTACCGCCTCTATTCTTCTCACTCCGCTTGCAATAGAGGACTCACTTATAATTTTAAATAAACCTATTTCAGAAGAATTATGTACGTGAGTTCCACCGCAGAATTCCATAGTATAATCACCAAACTGAACCACATTAACTTTATCGCCGTACTTATCACCAAAGAACATTAATGCACCCATTTTCTTTGCTTCATCAAAGGGTGTATTCCGGTGATGTGTTAATGGTAAATTTTTTCTAAGTTGTTCATTAACCATTGATTCTATTTGATGCAGTTCATCTGAGGTTAACTTTGCAAAGTGTGTAAAATCAAATCTCAACCTATCCGGACCAACATAAGAGCCGGCTTGCTGAACGTGTGTACCCAAAACAGTTCTTAATGCTTTGTGCAAGAAGTGAGTAACAGAGTGATTACGCATTATATCCCAGCGCCTAGTTTCATCAACTTCTGCGGTAACTTCGGTTCCAATTTTTAAAGAATCAGAATTGTTGGAGTTTAATACATGAATAACTTGATTATCAATCTTAACAACATCTACAACGTTAAATATTTTATTACCTTCAGTAAGTTTCCCTAAATCATCAACCTGTCCACCCGACTCAAAATAGAATGGAGATTTTTCAAGAATCACTAAAGTATTTTCACCATCAGTTTTAATTCCAGTAATTTTTGCTTTTGTTTTTAGTTCATCATAGCCAGTAAAGATTGTTGGATTAGAATCAATTAAATTAAAATCTGATAAATCATTTAAGGTAACACTAACTGAAGCAAACTTATCTTTTGAAGCTTCGCGTCCGCGTAGTTTTTGTCGATCCATTAAATTATTAAAACCATCTTCATCAATTCCAAAATTTATTTCCCTTGCCATTACGTTTGTTAGATCTACTGGAAAACCAAAAGTATCGTAAAGCTTAAATACATCTTCACCGGGAATAACTTTAATTTTTAGCTTATTAAGTTTATTAACTATCTCGTTGAATAATTCAATTCCACGATCAAGAGTAGCATTAAAACTATCTTCTTCGGCTTTAATAATTTTCTTAACGTAGTCTTTTTTCTCAACAACTTCTGGAAAAACATCGCCCATCGTTTCTGCGAGAACATCAACAAGTTTATAAAGAAAAGGATCTTTGAGATGTATTTTTCTGCCATAGCGAGCTGCACGTCTTAAAATTCTGCGTAACACATAACCACGTCCATCGTTACCGGGAACAGCGCCATCTGCAATTGCAAAAGTTAATGCACGTATGTGGTCTGCAATTACTCTCATTGGAATTCTATCTTCTTCTTTATCGTATTTTACATTTGAAAACTTTACAACCGCATCAATAATCGGGGTAAAAACATCAGTATCATAATTAGATTTTTTATTTTGAAGGACTGCACAAACTCGTTCAAATCCCATCCCCGTATCAACGTGTTTTGCAGGAAGTTCGTGTAGTTTTCCAGTTGCGTCTCTATTGTACTGAATAAAAACCAAATTCCATATTTCAATACATTCCGGTGAGCCTGCATTTACAAGCTCAGCATTTTCAAGATCATCACTTATGTTTACGTGGATTTCTGAACAAGGACCGCAGGGACCTGTTTCGCCCATTTCCCAAAAGTTATCCTTTTCAGCAAACTTTAAAATGTGTTTTGGATTGATATCAGTTTCAGATTTCCAAAGCTCAAGCGCTTCATCATCATCTTTATAAACTGTTGCCCACAATCGTTCCTTTGGAAGTTTCCACACTTCAGTTAATAACTCCCACGCCCAGCGGATTGCCTCTTTTTTATAATAATCACCAAAAGACCAGTTGCCAAGCATTTCAAACAAAGTGTGATGGTAAGTATCGTGACCAACTTCTTCCAAATCGTTATGCTTGCCGGAAACGCGAATACATTTTTGCGTATCTGCGGCGCGTTTGTATTCTCTGGATCCGGTTCCAAGAAAAACATCTTTAAACTGGTTCATTCCGGCGTTAGTAAAAAGCAGGGTTGGATCATCAAACGGTACTACGGGAGATGATGAAACTATGCGATGTCCTTTGTTCTTAAAAAAATCTAAAAATTGCTGACGAATCTGTCGTGAAGTCATATTTACCTTAGAAAAAATTTTGAAGGTAAAAATAACAAATTAACACTAAAGCGAGAACTTTGTTATTGGAGTAATATTAAGGTTTTGGTAATGATTATTTTGGCAGAAAATTTGCATAAACAACTATCCTTGTAAACAAATAATGATTGCCACAATGTCAGAAAACAAACGAACAACCGATAGTGAATTACTACTTCAAATAGTTGGGTACAATTCAGATGCATTCGAACAGTTATATAATCGCTACTCAGCAACTATTTACTGTTTGATCAAGGAAATAGTAACAAATCAAAAATTGGCTGAAAAAATACTTTTGAATGTTTTTTCTATTTTCCTAAAACGGCTAGACTATTACAGCACAACAAGCAACGATATTTTTACTTGGCTTACATTGCTTGCAAGAAATTTATCTCTTGATGCAACTAAAAGGATGAAATTTGTTGAGGATATTCCAGACTATTCTGATGAATATGAAATTGAATTTATTCTCCCAAATCTTTCAGAAGTGATTACTCAGATAGATCTTGATCAAAGAACTGAGCTTGGAGAAAAAATTAAATCGTATAAAAGTCATCTTACTGAAGTGCAAAACTTAGTTTTATCTCTCGTTTACTTTGAAGGATTAAATGAAGAAGAAATTGCAAAGAGGTTAAGCGTTCCTGTAGTAACTGTTAGACAAAAAACATTAAGTATTATGGAAAGTCTGCATAGTAAATACACAGGAAAATCCGAAGAAGGTAATAAAAAAGTTTCGCCGCTTGTTAAATTAGACGCTTTAGGTTGCTTGTCGTTAGAAGAAAGAAAATTGCTTAATGAGTTAAGAAAAAATGATCCTGATTTCTTGTGGGAAGAACTTGGTGAATATCAGAATTTAACTGCGCTGCTGGCAACAACTATCTCAATCGAATATCCGGGACATGAACTTAACTCAGAAATTAGAGATATTTTTATTAAAATTTCAGGAGGTGGCGAAGTTGACTATAAAATTATGTCCTCTGAACATACCCTAATTAGTCAAATTCAAGAACCGATTAAGGAAACAATTCAACAAAAGATTCAAAATCCTATTCCAGAACCTGTTGCAGAACCAATTCATTCTAAAATTCAGATCCCAACTCCGGAAGCGATTCAAAACAAAATTCAGAATCCTTTACCAGAATCACTCCCGAAACAAGTCCAACACGAAGTTCAAAGCCCGGCTTCAGAAACGGTTCAACAGAAAACTCAGAATCCTATACAACGACCAGTTCCAGAACCAATTCAACAAAAAATTGAGAGCCCTATTCCTGTAACCAATAAGCAGCCGGAACCACAGGAAAAGAAAAAACCGGAGTTTGAATTGAAATTTAGAGAACGAGATCCCAAGGAATTAAGTTTGTTAAGAAACACTGAGAAGAATGATTCAAATAAGAAGCCATCAGAAGTATTGGCAAAAACAAATAATGATATTAAGCTAAAAAGTTATAATGGTGCTGAAAAAAAAACAGGTGTATTTGTTGATAAGAAAATAGATTTGTCAACAGATAATAAACTTACTCCTGCCTTATCGAAAACAGAAAGTATACCCCCCCCAACTCCATCTATCGATGCAAATAAAACAGAACTTGAGATCAAAAATGATGATCCTTCAATAATTATTGATAAGCCTAAACCAGCAGTAGCTAAAGAAGATGTAACGGTTAAAAATCGATTAATACCCAACAGCAGTATAAACTTAAAAGAACTTTTAAAGAATGAAGAAAGAAAAATTATTAGCAAAGGAAGTACAATTGTTAATATTAATGAAGAAAACAAAACTGAAGTAAAGCCGGTTCAACCATTCGTTGATAAGCGTGTTCTTGAAAGTAATCCAAAACCGCCACTTGTAGATAAGCCAATTCTAGAAAGCAAAACAAATGAACCATTTAAGGAAATTCAGAGATCTAGTACATTTGTTGCAAAAGAAGAAAAGAATATTGAAGAAAAATCAGCTTCACCTGTTTTTGAGAAATCTGAAATAAAAATAAAATCAAATGAACCGCCAAAAGAACTTGGAAGAAGTAATGTATTTGTGGATAAGTATCAAAAGGCGATACCAGGTACACCAGTTGAGCTCAATTTTAACAATTCTGAGCCACAGCCTAAGAAAGATGAGCCAGTTAAAGAAATTCAAAAGACAGATGATACAGCAGCAAAAACAGAAAAGTCAGTGGAAATTAAATCACCACAAGTTGTAAAAAAGGATGATGCTAAAACAGTAGTGAAGGTTCCGCTAAATCAAGAAGAGGGGGTAAATTCTGAAAATAAAAAAGATGAAAAATCATTTCAGCAAATTAAACCCGCTGTTGATAAATCAAATCTTAAAATAAGAGAAACAGTCTTTGCAGAAAATGAAAAGGATATTGTTAATAAAGAAATAAATACACCTGTTGCTGCATCTAAACAAGTAATAGAAAAAGTTAACACAACAAGCAAGATAACAGAAGCAATTAACATTGATGAAATATTATCGAAAATTGAAAATGAAAAACCAGCGCCGCCGGTACTAAGTGAAACTGAATCTTACGAAAAAGAAATTATTAGATTGCGAAAGAAACTTAGAAGAAATATTTTAGTTTCTGCTGCTGTGTTTGTAATTCTTGCAGCATCTTCAATATTTGTATACTTAAACTTTAAGGAAGTCCCTGCAAAAGTGGTTGATAAAGGAACCAACACTAAAAAAGTAAACTTGGCTGCACAGACAAATCTTGTTCTTAATAATGAATATAAGCCGGAAACTGAAAATCCTGATAAAAAAAATGAAAATGTTTTATCAGAACAACCATTAACTAAACAGAAAGTGGTAGTACCGCCGTTACAAGAAATTACAACAAAAGAAGAAAGCACTTTGTTTGCGGCAAATGTAAATACTGATTTAATAAGTAATGACGATAAAGAAGTAACTCAAATAGCCGCTGCAAAAACTGAGAATATAACTCCTCCTAAAGAGAATAAAGTAGTAGAAGAAGAACCAGCTTTTTTTGTTGCCGTGGAAGAAATGCCAGAATTGATTGGCGGAATTAGAGGACTACAGAGTAAAATAGTTTATCCGGAAATAGCAAAAAGAGTAGGTGTCGAGGGTAAAGTTATTGTTCAAGCAGTTGTAGATGAAACCGGAAACGTAATATCTGTAAATACAATTAAAGGTATTGGGTCTGGTTGTGATGAAGTTGCAATGGACGCGGTTCGCAATGCTAAATTTACTCCTGGTAAACAAAGAGGCAAAACAGTAAAAACCCAGGTAACAATTCCAATAGTATTTAAAAAATAGTTTATTTATACATTGCTAAAAATAAAAAGGCACGATTGCTCGCGCCTTTTTATTAATGCAGTGCAGGAATCCTTTCCTGCACTTTAGTCCTGAAAACATTCGCACGAATGGATTCGTGCGCTACAAGTTTATTTAATTAGTACCATCTTCTTCGTATCAACAAAAGTTCTTCCGTTGCCAACAGCCTTAATCTGATAAATGTAAGTGCCGGATGTAAGGTCTGCTGCACTAAAAGTTACTTTTTGATATCCGGATTCAATTGTGCCGTTAACTAGGGTTGTTACAAGTTCACCAATCGCTGTAAATATTGAAATTGTAACATCAGATTTTTCCGGAAGTGAGTATTCGATCGTTGTAGAAGGATTGAATGGATTTGGGTAGTTCTGATATAGAGTAAATTCGTTTGGAGCATTTACATCAACTTCAATAATGAGGGAGTACTCAAATGTACCATCAAGATCTAATTGTTTTAATCTATATGAATATTTACCAACTGATAAACTCTTATCCATATAAGAATAATTGTTTCTTTCTGTTGTTGTTCCTTTACCAGAGACGAATGAAAGATTTGTCCATTCACTAGTACCATTTAACTTTCTTTCAATCTGGAATCCGCTGTTATTTACTTCAGTAGCAGTTGCCCAATTAAGTGTAACATTATTTCTATCATTGTTTGCAATAAAAGAAGTTAGTTCAACGGGGATAATCGATATTTCCATTGTAACAGGAACCGTTACTATTGGATTTACAGGATCATTGCTTGCAACTTTGAAATCCATTGAGTAGTTGCCGGCAGGATAATCTTCTGCATTAAATGTTAATTCAACATCAACGGAGTTGCCGTTAAATAATGTGCCGCTGTTAACATTGTTTGATAACCAATCAGGCTCTGCAGCAAATTCTAATGCAAGATTATTTGCAACATAATTTGCATTATAGACTACTTGCAATCCATCATTACCACCGGCGTTTTCAATTCCAACCGTAGCAGAATTAAGTGTTGCGTTCATGTTGTTATAGTAAATAACAATTTTTCCATTTTGGTGTAACACGACCTGAAATGTAAGCGAACTCGTTGCATTCCATTTCTGCCAGTTTGTAAACTGAATGTAGAATTTGTTTCCATCTTGTAATCTATGAACTGTTCCCTGAGTTCTCCCATCAAGATCATCCCAGAACATTGCAACCATATTATTTGGAACGCTAACAACAGGAATTTGAGCGTTCGTATAGGTTGCATTTGATAAAGCGGTAAAACTTAAAAAACCATTTGTACTTAAGTAAATGTTAGAATATTCGGTTCCATAAAATTTAAAATTAAATCCTATCGGAACAGCATTTGTGTAGCCATCATCCAGAGTGCCGTTAGGAAATGTTACTGCAACAGCATTTGGATTTGCTGTAATATTATTCCAAACATACTGTGGTCCATTTGGTTCGTTGCTGTCTCTCCATTTGTAACCAAATAGATCCGGTCCGCCAGCCCCATCAATACTTATTCCACCTATTTC
>Ga0209391_10000486_pt1 | contig 18654 bp, 11 predicted proteins | sample PPLLak3March2015_FD_187246 | JGI IMG/M metagenome (GOLD analysis project Ga0209391, IMG submission 187246) | Freshwater sediment microbial communities from Prairie Pothole Lake near Jamestown, North Dakota, USA - PPLs Lake P7 Core (1) Depth... | ecosystem: Environmental > Aquatic > Freshwater >...
CGACCTGACCTGGGTGCGGCGGATTTTCGAACACGACTACAGCGGGCGCTTCCGTCCCGGCTTCGAGGGCGAGGACCGCGACCCGACCCGCAAACCGCTGAGCATGGAGCGCAGCCTCGGGTCGGTGATCAAGTTGCTGACCCCGTCGTCGAGCCACACCGATGAATACAACGCCTGGCTCGACAGCATTCCGCCGCGCATCCTCGCGCTGGTGTTCCTGATCAAGCGTTTCCATCGCCCGGAATGGGGCGATAACTGGGACGAGCAGCTGGCGGTCGACGTGGTCGACGGCGCGCCCGGCCACGAACTCAAGATGTTCGGCCGGCGCATCATCGCCAGCTACCTGCGCGTCGGTTTCGACACCGACGAGCAGTGGCGCACCTTCAAGCTGCGCCAGGATTTCATTCCCGCCGAGAAGGTGCAGATGGAGGACGACATCACTGCCTCGGTGGTCGCGCCCGTGGCCAAGCTGAGCGGCTGCAAGCTCGGCCAGGATCCTGCCGGCAGCGTCAAGCTGACGCACAATTGCGAGACGCGCCTGTTCCAGCGCCCTGATGACGCAGTCATGCCGGGCTACGACAAACAGACCGAGGCCGACATGGCCCAGCCCGGCAATTTCATCGCCAATTTCGAACCGCTTGCCGGCGACGCGCTGGCCGCCGAAGTCGACAACGTCATGCGGCTGCATGCCTACACCCCGCCGATGCGCGAGCTGCTAACCGCCGCCGCGCGCGACGGGCAGATCGTGGTGTCGTCGGCGCGTCCGCGAATGGTCGACGGCAAGCCGTCGAAGAACCCGCGCTACCTGCAGCTGCGTCCCGACCAGGCCAACCCGATACGTAAATATGCAGCGGAAATGGGCATGCGCTTCCACCGCAAGCTGCCCGCCGATGCGCCGGTCTGCGTGTGCGTCGACGCGGTGCTGTCCGGGCGGCGCAACAATCCGCCCGAGGCCGGGATCCGCTCGCTGGCGGTGTACAACCCGCTCCATTATCAGGCGCTGCCGGAACTGTTCATGGACTACATCTGTTCTCTGACCGGCAAGTCGCCCTCGACCACCGGCGCCGGCTCGGAGGGCGCGCTGACCAAGGGCCCGTTCAATGCCCTGCGCCCCACGGCCGACCTCAACAATGCCCTGGTGTCGCTGATCCTCACCGGCCATGACGGCTTCTCCACCTCGGCCGGCCATGTCGGACCCGAGGTCAAGGTGGACCACGACATCAGCCTGCTGGTCCCGGAGATCTGGGCGCGCCTGCATCCGCAGCAGCGCCGCGCTTCCTGGCTGATCGAGCACGGCTACATGGAAGCCATCGAGGATTTCGACCACGAGGGCCGACGCGTGCTGGCGAGCCGGCTCGGCTACCGCATCACCGAGCGCTTCGTCGCCCACTTCATGGGCAAGATCTTCGACAACCCGCGCGCGGTCTTCACCGAAGCCATTCTCAAGCCCGAAACCCAGGACCTGGCAAGCTTCGCCGACGGCGTCGACAACATCGTCGAGGCGCAGGAACGGGTGGCCCTGCGCTATTTCGAGGACGGCAGCATCGACGAGGCCTGCCCGCCGCTGAAGGCGCTGCTCTCCATCATGGCCTATGGGCATTACCAGGGCTTGGACGTGCATGCGCCGCAGATTCGCGCCCTGTTCAGCCGCGAATCGCTGCTGGCATCCGACTGGTATCGCCAGCGCCTCGAGGTCAAGCGCGAGCGCGACCTGGCCTTGTGGCGACGCAAGCTCGATGAACTGCTGCGCTTCCGTCAGAACCCCCACAACCAGGAGGAGTCGCGCCGCCTGGAACTGGACGCTCGCATTACCTTCGTGCGAGAGCGGCTCGGCAGGCTGGAGGACCCCGAGTCCTGGCACCAGTTCATCGGCACCCTCGGCGCCGACCCGCTGGCGCCGATCGAGGAGCAACAGGTCGGCATCCGCGATTTCGCGGAAACGAAAGGGGTGTTTGCGCTCGGTTGAGCCAGGTACGGCCAGGGGTTTTGCATTGGAGCAGCCCACTGCCTCGCTTCAATGAACTGAACATGAATGCACAAAACGCCCTCAGCGCGCCCCATCAAACCAAGGTGCACTTCGATGCGGTCGCGTGAGGAGTTCGATGCGGCTGTGCGCCGTCACGACAGCCGGATCACTGCGCTGGGGCTCACCATCTGGGTTGGCGCCGAGCCAACCTTCACCGACCGCAGTGCCCAGACGCCGGAGTGGCTGAGTCAGGCCCTGGGCGGCGACAAGGCACAGCGTGCCGAGGCCGTGCTGGGCGGGATATATCGACGCTTTCCCGGCAGCATGGTGATGCGAAGTGTCGGGCGGCAATACCCGGGCGAGGAACGACCGCGCTGGAACTACGGCATCTACCGTCATCGCGACGAGACGCCGATCTGGCATGGACCGTTGGACCCGATCCTGGCCCCGCTCCCAGATGAAACCGATCCTGCTGCCAGCCTGGATGCCTGGGCTGCCGCCTTGGCAACGGAACTCGAAGCACGCGGTTATCCGGTTTCGCCGGTGGCGACCGAAGATGCCCGGACGCGGCGCCTGCTGATGGGCGCCAACGCTGATGTTGCCTTGCCGGATGCCAATGACGCGTGTCTGATCCATCCCTCGGTGCACGACCGGGCCACCCCTCCCAGCGGCCTGTGCGACGAATTGGCAGAAGCCGGCGTCTACCTGTTCATTCTCGGCACACAGGCGTTAGACGGGCACCCGATAGCGCGCATCGAGCTGCCGATGTTCAACCAGGTGCCGATGTTCCTGGACGTGCTGGAGTGCGTGGCACAGGCAGCCCGGACCTGCCACCTGTCCAGCCTGGTCCTGGCAGGCTATCCGCCGCCGGTGGATGCCACGGTCGAGTGGACCACCGTGACGCCTGATCCAGCCGTGATCGAAATCAATTCCGCTCCGAGCGTCGATGCCGAGCACTTCCTGCGCTGCAGTCGCGATATCTATGCCGCTGCCGAAGAGCAGGGCCTGGCCCCTTACCGGCTCTATTTCAACGGCGCGGTGGCGGATTCGGGTGGTGGCGGCCAGATCACCCTGGGGGGCCCGTCGCCTGAGGCCAGCCCGTTCTTGCAGGAGCCGCGGCTGCTGCCTCGCTTGGTGCGCTTCTTCAATCGCCATCCTGCAATGTCCTATCTTTACTCCCACGACTTCATCGGCAGCACCGGGCAATCGGTGCGGCCCGACGAACGCGGCAGCGACGCTTTCGATGAACTCGGGCTGGCGCTGGCCTTGCTGGAACGACAGGCAGAGCTGTCGCCGGAATTGCTCTGGCACAGCCTGGCCTCGTTCCTGTGCGATGCGTCCGGCAACAGCCATCGTGCCGAAATGAATATCGAAAAGCTGTGGAACCCCTTTCTGGCCGGGCGGGGCAAGCTCGGCCTGGTCGAGTTTCGTGCCCTGCGCATGCAGCACACGCCGGAACGGGCCACCGCCCTGGTCTGCCTGCTGCGCGGCATCACGGCCATGCTGGCGCGCGGGCATTACACCCTGCCGCTCATGGATTGGGGGCGCGAACTGCACGAGCGCTTTGCGCTGCCTTTCTACCTGGAGCAGGACCTCGACGCCGTGCTGAAAACCCTCGACTCGGCGGGCCTGGGTTTGAGCGAAGCGATCCAGGCGGTGCTGCATCGCGAGGAATTCCGCCAATGGGGACAATTGGCTTTGCCCGGCTGCACGCTCGAGGTGCGGCGCGCCCTGGAGTTCTGGCCACTGCTGGGCGACGCTGCCAGCCCCGAGCAGGGCGGCAGTTCGCGCCTGGTGGACGCCAGCACCGCGCGGGTGGAACTGCGGCTGCGGCCGCAGCAGGGCATGGAATCAGGCTGGCACGACTGGCAGGTTCTTGTAGCAGGCATCGATCTGCCCATGCGGCAGGAGCGTGACGGACGGGGCCCGCTCAAAGTGTTCGGCCTGCGTTACCGCAGCTTCGTCCCGGGCTGGGGACTGCACCCCGCGCTTGGCGCCCAGGCGCCGGTGCAGCTGCTGCTGCGCCATCGCGCCCATGCGGACGACTATCTGGTCACCCTGCATGAATGGCGTCCCGACGGCGAAGCCTATCCGGGCATCCCCGAAAACCTGGCCGACGCCAGCCGGCGACGCGCCGAGCGGATCACCCTGGAAATCCTGCCCCGCGACCTGGACCTGGCTCCACGGTCTGCACCGGTACACGGGCTCAGTCCCTTCTGTCTGGATCTGCGCGCCTTGTCCTGTTGGCTGGCTGACCGTCGATGTCTTGCTGGCTGCTGGCCTTGATGGAATCGAAAGGGTTCGCGATCTATCGCGCGGCGATGAAATAGATACCCGACGCCGTCAGAGAAATCGCAATCAACTTCTGTTGCCAGCCGAGCGTCTGCTTGCGAAACATAGTCGATGCCTGCTCGCGGCCAAGGCTGGCAAACACGCCGGCCATCAACAGGCTCAAGATCATGACGAACATCGAGGTGCTGCTCTCGATCGCGGCGACGAACGAGGGTGACGGCGACAAGTCAATCGCCCGCTGCGAGAACACCGTCCCGCCGAGGGACAGGATTTCAGCAAAAACCAGCAGGACGATGTATTTGGTTTTGTAGCCGGCAAAACGGCGGACTCTCACCGCGGTAGCTTGCGGATTCAGCGCCGCCACCACGACAGCGGCGGCCACCATGCCCAGCGCGGAAATCAGGTAAACATCGAGAAACCGGTCGCCTGCAAGCCGAAAGGCGTCCTCTTGCAGCACCATAGATGCGGAGAACAACAGCACCGCCCAGACCATGGTTCCCGCGATGCGCAGAAATCCCTGGCGTAGCAGGCCATCGCGCGCAACAAACAAGGCAGAACCGACGAAAGCCAGTGCAATCCCCAGATAATGCTCGGACTGCAAGCGTTCGTCCCACCAGAGCCAGGCCATGACGGGCACGACCAGTACCGAGAAATCCCACAAAACTAGAATCATGGGGGAGTCGGCGTAGCGGAAGAGGGCGCGAAAATAAAAGAAGAATGAAACCAAAAATGTTGCGCCGCCAGCCAGGGCGAACAGCATCGCTTCCACTGGCGGCGGTGCGAACGGGAGTATGCCCAGCGCGACCAGGACCCAGGGAAAGAGCTGGAACGCCCCAGAAATCAGGGTGCCGTCCCATTCGTCCTGATAAAGGCCGTGCACAAAATATAGATCGAGCACACTGACCAGCGCCCAAAGGAAGGGGGGGACGAAGGCTATCGGCAACCACAAGTCCCACAACGCGTTCATGGCGCACTCATGCCGGCATCGTTTACCCGCCTTGTCCCGAGCAAAATGCTACGCGGCCGAATACGCTGTAGGCGCGTTGCGGTCTTCCAGGCGCCGACCCGAAATGGAATGGCTGCGGCGATCCGTCGTAATGCCGGGAGGCAATGCCGCCCCGCGCGGGGCAACGCGGCGGTCACCCGAACGTCGTTCCATCGAGCGTGCGTTCCGAGCCAGACGCCACGCAAGGATTTTTTCTTCAATGTAGGGTTGCCAGTAGCCTGCATACTTCTGCTGCAGGCTGGGTATTTTCCAGTCGTCGCCGGAAATGAATCGACGGCAGTCCGGTTCCCCGCACGAGCACGGCATGTTGCCGAAGTCCCCGGTCATGCAGGTCGCGTAGTCGAAGGTAACTTGTTCGCCTACCGCGATGGCTCTCAAGGCCACCAGGTGTAGCGCGCCACGAAACCCGGCGTTCGGGTTGCAACTGTGATTGAAGTAATCACCGTCCGACATGTCGGCTCTTTGCATTGGGCCAAACAAGAGCTCGGGGTTTTCGCTGATCTGGTAGGGGTAGTGCTGAATTTCAGGTGGAAGCCGGTCGAAATCGTCCCGTGTCATCACGCGCCCACCAAACGCGGCAAGCAACTCGCCGCACGCAATAGCTTGCGCGGCGAACTGACCCTTCCCCACTTCGCAGTCGGCAACGACCAATTTCGGATTGGTCCAATTGAAGTTCATCTTGAAGTTCATCGTCCGGCGCTCCTGATCTGAGTCATCAAAACGTCTGTTGCATCAGCCGCTCAGCTTCTTCGGGATACTCCATGGCTTCCAGCAATGCCTGGATCATCATCGGCGCGACTATAGTCGCGTCGCTTTCGATGACATGCATGGGCGTATCTTTGGTCAGCTTGTCCCAGGTGATCTTCTCGTTTGGCGTCGCGCCCGAGTACGAACCGTACGAGGTGGTCGAGTCACTGATCTGGCAGAAATAGGCCCACGGCTTGGCCTCTTTGTGCAGATCCTGCTTCAGGCTCGGCACGACGCAGATCGGGAAGTCGCCGGCGATTCCGCCCCCTATCTGGAAGAAACCCACACCGGCGCCAGTCGAGAGTTGGTCGTGGTAGACGTCATAGAAATCGACCATGTACTCGATATCCGACTTGACTATCGAGGGGCTCAGTTTTCCAGCGTAGCACTGACCCGCAAGAATATTGCCGAAGGACGAATCGGCATGTCCTCCGGCAATCAGCGGCAGCTTCATTTCAGCGGCGGCCAGCAACCAGCATTCCTCGGGCTTTCCGTTGTAGTGCGCTTTGAGCTCCGGGTCGGTGATCAGGTCGTAAAAATACTCATGCCAAAATGCTCTTTGCCCGGCATCGTGGGCCTTTTTCCAGCGGGGCAGCATCATGGCTTTGATTTTTCCGAAGGCTTCTTCCTCCGGTATCAGGGTGTCGGTGACGCGGGAGAGGCCGTGATTCAACAGCCGTGCGTCGTCCGCTTTGCTCAAGTAGCGGTAGTCCGGCACATTCTGGTAGTGGGAGTGCGCGACCAGCCGCAGCAGCGATTCTTCCAGATTGGCTCCGGTCACCGACATGCCGTGGATCAGCCCTTTTCGGATAGCGGGTTCCAGATAAATTCCCAGCCGTGCCGTCGACATTGCCCCGGCCACGGCCCAGTACATCTTGCCGCCATTTTGAATGTGCCGGTGATAGTCGAGCAGCGCATTCCTCAGCGCTGCCGCGTTGAAGTGGTGATAGGACTTGAGGATGAACTCCAGCATCGGCAGGGTGGGTGTTTTCATACTGCTATAGCTTCCCTCAGTACGCCGCACGCGCGTTGCGGTCTTCTGCGCGCCGACCCGAAAGGGAGGGGCTGCGGCGATCCACAGTAATGCCGGGAGGCAATGCCGCCCCGCGCGGGGCAACGCGGCGATCCCCCGAGCGACGATCACCCAAGCGGCGGTCATCCGCAAAGCGCTTCACTGGGTGCGCGTAATCCGCCGTCGGGTATCTCGTTCCCCGAAGGACGAAATTGGTTTCCAGTTCCTCGAAATCGAACGCTTCGCGGAAATAGGCTTCCACTTCGGCGGTGGGGAGACCGCTGCGACACGTATACACGTCGATGCTGGCGAAGCTTCGGCCGGGGAAAGTGTGGACGCTGATGTGGCTCTCGACGATGACCACGACGCCGCTCCAGCCGCCGGGATCCTTGATGCCGTTGGGTTCGGCCCAATACACCATCGGTTCGGCCAACTTCTGCATGCCAAGCCTTGCCGGCAATTCGCTAAGACATCGCTGAACGCGTTCCCGATCCAGCAGCTTTTCGTGCGATCCGCGATAAGCATCGATCATGAAGTGCTCGCCGAAATGAGCGCCGCCGGCTGGCGCTGCATCCAAGTCGTCGACTTCCCCTTCCATGGGCATAGACAGCATCTATTATTTTCCTCCCGCGCTCTTTGGCATTGGCCACAAAACAGCCAGCCGATTGTATATCGCCGGCTGAATCCCGTTAAACGAAAAAACCGCAGTCGGATTTGATAATTCTATGGCCGGCCGTGCGACTCTCCCTCATCCCCGGGCCTTGTTCCGGCTGGGGGAGGATTTGGTTTAAGGGAAAACGCCGGCCGTATGAGCCATGCAGCAAAATGTCCTAATGCTGACTACATTTTCTCATTTGAAAGAGTATCGGAGGGAATTGCAGATTACCTGGCTACGCCTGGCGGCGCGCGCCATTGCTTTAAGTTCCCGGCGATCGCGCCGTTAGTACCTGCATTAACAGGACAGGGTTGTCGAGACGGCTTGACCACAACGGGAAGTCGTCTAGCCTTCGCTAACAGACTGAATTGAATGAGTAAACTTCCGTCAGCGTCTGGACCCGCGCCATACCGCAACCGGCCAGGCGGCCGCGTCCGGCTTGCGCCGGTGCTGTTGTGCCTACCCTTGCTGGCGGCGCCGGCGATAGCCGCCGCGCAGGTCGTCGACGTCACCCAGATGAGCCTCGAGCAACTGCTGGACGTCACTATCATTGGCGCCTCCAAGTATGAGCAGAGGCAGGACGCGGTCGCCGCCGCTGTCAGCGTCATCACCCGCGACGAGATCAAGGCCTTCGGCTGGCGCACCGTCAGCGAGATCCTGGCCAGCCTGCCCGGCATCTACACTACCTACGACCGGCAGTACACCTATCTGGGCACGCGCGGGTTTGGACTACCCGGTGATTTCAATACGCGCATACTGCTCGCCGTCAACGGCAATCGGGTCAACGAAGTGGTGTATGACAGTGCCTCGTTTGATCGGGTGCTACCCGTGGACATCGATCTGATCGAGCGCATCGAGTTCATTCCCGGCCCCGGCGGTGCGGTGTATGGCCAGAACGCCCTGTTTGGTGTCGTCAACGTGGTGACCCGCAGCGGGGCGGGCGTGGATGGCACCGAACTGGCGGGGTCCTACCAGATCCCGCAGTCGGCGCGGCAGGGCAGGGCGACCTGGGGCAAGACGCTGGACAACGGGCTTGATGTGCTGGTATCCGCCACCGCCTACAAGTCGGACGGTGAAGACCTGTTCTTTGAATTTCCGGGGGCGACGGAAGCTCCCCATTTCTACGCGAATGAGAGCGGTGTGGCCTACGGGATGGACGGCGAAGAGGACAAGGAACTCTTCACCAGCCTCGCCCGCGGTCCCTGGTCGTTTGATTTATCCTATGGCGACCGCCGCAAGGACGATCCCACGGCAACCTACCTCTCCGAGCCCCTGGTATCCGGGCAGTATCAGCGCGACCGCTATCTGGTGACGCAGTTGCAGTATCAGGACAGCTATGCCGATGAAACCCTGCACCTGTTGGCGCGGCTGTTTCTCGGCCGGCACCGCTATACCGGGCAGTTCAGCTACGGCACCCCCTATTCCTACAAAGGTTTCAGCGACTGGCAGGGTGTCGAGGTGCGCCTGCTTTCCACCACTTGGGCTGGCCACAAGCTGATGATCGGAATGGAATATCAGGACAACAGCCGGCGCGACCAGAGCAACGAGGATCAGATTGATCCCGCGAACAACTTGCTGATTGCCGGATCGGGCTGGCGCTTGGGCGTGTATGCCCAGGATGAATTGGCACTCAGTGAGACCCTCACCGCAACCCTGGGACTGCGCTTCGACAGCAACGACGTCACTGACAATGAATGGAGCCCGCGCGCCGCGCTGATCTGGAAGGCTTCACCCAACACGACCGTAAAAGGCCTGTATGGTCGCGCCCATCGTGCGCCGAACGCCTACGAGGCTGACTTTGAAGACGCGGTGAGCCAGGTCGCCAATCCGTCCCTGGAGGGCGAAAGCATCGACACCCTGGAACTGGTGATCGACCAGCGTGTGCGACGGAACCTGAACGTGCGCGCCTCGCTTTATCACTGGAACATGCGAGGCCTGGTGACGCTGGGGACGGACCCGCTCAGCGGCCTGTCGCAGTATCAGTCGGGTGAAGATATAGAGGCCAACGGTGTCGAGCTTTCCGCCGACACGACCTGGGACTGGGGCGGTCGTCTGCGCGGCAGCCTGTCGTATCAGGACGTGGCCTATGCAAGCGGCGCCGGACTGGACAACTCCCCTCGGTTTCTTGGCAAGCTGAATTTGTCCGGTCCACTGGCCGCAACCGGCCTTCGCTTCGGCTACGAGTTGCAGTACACGAGCGAGCGCCAGGCCATCGATGGCAGCGACCTCGATGGTTACTGGCTGTCCAATCTGCAGTTGAGTTCGTATACCTGGGTCAGGGGACTTGAAGTGTCGCTCGGTCTCTACAACCTGTTCGACACGCGTTACGAACACCCGGGTGCCGACATCAACTGGCAGAATGCCCTGGAACAGGATGGCCGCAGCGCCAGACTGAAATTGTCCTACCGCTTCTGACCGGATCGCGCATTGTATTGTGAGACCTCCCTCGCTCAAGCACCTGTTGCTGGCAGCCGGCATACTCATCGCTGCAGGTCAGGCGCTTGCCCAGGCCACCCCTGAATACCGGGCCAAGGCGGGCTTTCTCTATAACTTCATCGCCTTCACCGAGTGGCCGGACAAGGTTAGCGGCCCCCTGTCCCTGTGCGTCTATGGCGCGGATCCCTTCGGCGAGGAACTGAACGTGCTGCGGGGCAAGAGCGTCAACGGACGCAGTCTTGCCATACGAAGCGTGAACAATCCGGCTCAGGCGAAGGACTGCCAGGTAGTGTTCGTTGCCGGTTCGGCCATCGACAGCCTGCCACGCATACTCGACGCCCTGCAGGGCGAGCCGGTGCTGACCGTGGCGGACAGCAAAGGCGCGCTGGACAGCGGGGTGGGCATCAACATGCTGGTCCGGCAGAGCAAGATCGCTTTCGAGGTCAACCTGATCGCCACCCGCCGTGCCCAGCTGAATGTCAGCTCGAAGCTGCTGCGGCTGGCGAGCGAGGTGCGGCAGTGAAACGCGTCATGCCGGCCTCTGGCCTGAACAGTCTGGGTGGCCGCCTGCGGCGCATCAGTCGGATTACGCTGAGCGTTGCCCTGGCCATCGTCGCCGTGATCATCGTCGCCAGCAGCTTCACAACGAGCCTGCTCGGCCTGGTGGAGTCGACCCAGGTCAAGGCCAGGGTGCTGGCCGAGAACGCCGGCGCCAGCCTGATGTTCAGCGATACACGTTCGGCTCAGGAACTGCTCCAGTCACTTCACCACTCGCCGGATGTGCGCAGCGCCGCAATTTACGGCAAGGACCGGCAGCAGTTTGTTCGGTATCTCATCCCCGGCCATACCGTTCCTGCATCGCTGGATAGCCTGCAGGAACAGAACGCGTATGGGATCGATCACGTCAGTCTAGTGCAGCCCATCATTCAAGATGGCGAGGTGATCGGTGCCCTGTATTTGATGGTCGATCTGGAATCGCTCTATGCACAGATTGCCTGGCAGGCGCTGGTAACCTTGGCTGCCGCGGTGCTGGCGATGTGGGCAGCCGGCCTGTTGCTGAGACGCTTCAACGAATCGTTGCTGCGTCCCCTGAATGGGCTCTCCACGCTGATGGGGCAGGTCTCCAGTAACAAGGATTATTCGGTTCGCGCCGAGCCGAGCGACCTTGCCGAGCTGAACGCGCTGTCCGCTGGCTTCAACGACATGCTGCAACAGATCCAGCAGCGCGATGAGGAACTGGCCGCCCACCGCGATCACCTCGAGGATCAGGTGACCAAGCGCACCATCGAGCTGACGCTGGCCAAGGAGGCTGCCGAGGCGGCCAGTCAGGCCAAGAGCGAGTTTCTCGCCACCATGAGCCACGAAATCCGTACCCCCATGAATGGCGTGCTGGGGATGAACGAACTGCTGCTCGGCAGCCCGCTGGCGACCCAGCAGCGCTTGTGGGCCGAATCCGTGCAGAACTCCGGCCAGCACCTGCTGAACGTCATCAACGACATCCTGGACTTTTCCAAGATCGAGTCGGGCTACATGGAACTGGAATCGGTCGATTTCGACCTGGTTGAACTGGTGGAAGACGCCTTGTCGATGTTCGCTCACCAGGCCGAGAGCAAAGGCCTTGAGCTAGCAAGCCAGTTTTTCCCACCCGACATCAGCATGGGCTTGCGCGGCGATCCGTTCCGGCTGCGCCAGATCGTAAGCAACCTGATCGGCAATGCGATCAAGTTCACCGAAGAGGGTGAAGTCGTGGTGCGCGTCAGGCTGCAGGCGGAGGCGGACAAATCGGCCACCATCAGCCTGTGCGTAGAGGATACCGGCATCGGCATCCCGCCCGAGGCGCAGTCCAGGATATTCGAGCATTTTTCCCAGGCCGACGGCTCCACCACTCGCCAGTTCGGCGGCACTGGGCTCGGTCTGGCGATCTGCAAGCGCCTGACGGAATTGATGGGCGGCCAGATCCGGGTCGAAAGCACGCCGGGACAGGGATCAAGGTTTTGCATCGATTTGCGCCTGCCCAGGGCCACGGCTCTGGCGAAGGCGCAGCCGTCCAGCGTGCTGAGCGGGGTGCGGGTGCTGGTGGTGGACGACAACCAGACCAACCGCGACATTCTGCAGCAGCAACTGGAAGGCTGGCGCATGCGCGTGGCCTGCGCGGAAGGCGGAGAGGAGGCGCTGCTGCGGATGGCGCAGGCGGTGGAGGCCGGCGTGCCTTTCGATCTGGCCATCCTCGACATGCACATGCCGAAAATGGACGGCCTGCAGCTGGCACGTGCGATTCATGTCCAGCCGCAGTTTGCCGGCACCCGCTTGATGATGCTGACCTCGAGCTATTCCAATGCCGATCAGCAGGCGCGCCACGATGCCGGCATCCTGCGGCATATCAACAAGCCGATCCGCCGCGCAGATCTGTTCCGTGTCGTCGGCAGCGTGCTTGCGGCCAGCCCGTCCGCACCGGACAGCCCTCAAATGCAAGCGGGCTTCGCCCAACTCCCCGAGCGGCGTGCGGTGCTGCTGGTGGAGGACAACCCGGTCAACCAGCAGGTGGCACAAGCCATGCTGACCAAGCTGGGCATGCCGATGGCGCTCGCCAGCAATGGCGAGGAAGCGCTGGAACAGGTCAAGGTGAACGATTACGACCTGATCCTGATGGATTGCCAGATGCCTGTGATGGACGGATATGAAGCCACGGCTGCCATCCGGCGCCTGCCAAATGGACGCGGCGAGCACCTGCCCATCATTGCCCTGACCGCCAATGCGATGCAGGGCGACCGGCAAAGATGCCTGGAGGCGGGGATGGATGACTTTCTGCCCAAGCCCTACAGCCTGGCGCAGTTGCAGGCGACCCTGGCGCGCTGGCTGCCTGCCGCGCAGCCGGCTAAGCCCGTGGGGGGCACCCCCCTGGTCCAGCAGGAATGTGCCGCGAGCGTGCCTGCCATCAATCTCAAAGTGCTTGAGGCCTTGCGCGAGATCGATCCCGATGGCGGTATGGGGCTGGCGCGGAAAATCATGCGAACCTTTCTGGCCTCGGCCCATGAGCGGGTCGTGCATATCGAACAGGCAATCGCTTGCGGTGACAGCGAAACTCTGGGCCAGGCCGCCCATGCACTGAAATCCAGCACGGCCAATGTGGGTGCCGAAACTTTGTCCCGTCTCTACAAAGAATTGGAGAGGCTGGGGCGCGAGCACCGGCTCGAGGAGGCGCGAGCGTTACTGGATGAAGTCAGAAAGGAACATCAGCGTGCGGTGTCGAACATGCAGACCCTGTTGATGGAGGCAGGATGAAACAGCCGGCTGTCAAAGTCCTGGTTGCGGACGACGAGCCGACTGCTCGTCTGCTCATGGCTGCGGCCCTGCAGAAGGCCGGTTTCGAGGTGTGCGTCGCGGTTGATGGCGAGGATGCCCTGCGCCAGTTCCGGGCGCATGCCTTCGACGTGGTCATGCTGGATGTGGAAATGCCGGGCCTGAACGGCTATCAGGTGTGCATCGCCCTGCGCCAGGAAGCTGGTCATGAGTTGCCCATCGTCATGGTGACCGCCATGGAGGATGCCGATTCCGTCGAGCGGTCCTTCGAATGCGGCGCCACTGACTTTATCGCCAAACCTATCAATTGGTCGCTGATCGGCCATCGGGTGAAATACCTGATGCGCGGCTACCGGGCTGCGCTGGAACTGCGCGAGGCGAATCATCGCAACGCCGCCGTCCTTGCCGCCATCCCCGATCTGTTGTTCGAGATCGACCTCGAGGGTCGCTACATCGATTTCCACTCACCGCGTACCGATTTGCTGGCCGCGCCTTCCGAAAACCTGGCCGGCAGGACGATCGCCGAGGTACTTCCTCCCGAAGCGGCCAAGGTGTGCATGTTGGCCCTGCGCGAGGCGAATGAAAAAGGGGTGTCGACCGGCAAACAGTTCGAACTGCCGCTTCCACATGGCCAATTCTGGTTCGAACTTTCCGTCGCCTCCAAGCCCGCCGACGCCGGACAGACACCCCGTTTCATCGTGCTCTCCCGCGACATCACCGAGCGCAAGCATGCCGAGGCAGCGCTGCGGGACAGCGAAAGCCGTCTGCACCAGGCGCAGGCCGTGGCGCATCTGGGCAGCTGGCACTTGAACCCGGAGCACAATATTCTCGAGTGGTCGCCGGAGACCTACCGCATCTTTGGCCTGAAGCCTGGCCAGCCCATGACCTACGAAGCGTTCCTGCAATACGTGCATCCCGATGACCGGAAAGCCGTCGACCAGGCTTGGCAAGCTGCCATGCGAGGGGAACCCTATCGCCTCGAGCACCGCATCCTGGTCGATGGTGAAGTCCGGTGGGTCATCGAGCAGGCTGAACTCAGCTTCGATGAGACGGGAAAACTGCTTGCGGGGGTCGGGAGCGTTCAGGACATCACCGATCGTAAGGAAACCGAGAGGCAGACTTACCAGCTGGCCTATTTCGACAGCCTCACCGGCTTGCCGAATCGGCAATCTTTCCTGGAGCGGCTCGCGCGAGAAGTCAGGGAGGCCGCCAAGAAGGGAAGCCGGCTTGCTATCCTGTTCATGGACCTGGATGGCTTCAAGGTGATCAACGACACCATGGGCCACAACACCGGCGACATGATCCTGCAATGGGCCGCCGACCGCCTGCATCGATGCATCCGTCCTTCGGACATGGTGTCGCGCCTGGATGCCGATTCCGTCGAGGTCGAATTTGCCCGCTTGGGTGGCGATGAGTTCACGGCCATCATCCTGAACGTCACGAAGGTAGAGGATGCCCTGAGGGTGGCACATCGCATCCGTGAGCAGATGCGTCGTCCATTTTTGCTGGAGGGTCGCGACATCGTGCTCACGGCGAGCATCGGCATTGCCATGTATCCTGACGATGGTGTCGACGCATCCAGCCTGCTCAAGCACGCGGACACGGCGATGTACCACGCCAAGGACAATGGGCGGGACAATTGCCAGTTCTACAGTGCATCGCTCACCCAGCGCGCGCAGCAGCGGCTCAATCTCGAGAGCAATCTGCGCCAGGCGCTCGAACGCGACGAATTCAGCCTGGTCTATCAGCCCCAGTTCAACCTCGCAAGCGGTCGCATCCGTTCCGTTGAGGCGCTGATTCGCTGGAACCATCCGACTGAAGGCATGATTTCTCCGATGGATTTCATACCACTGGCCGAGGAGAATGGCCTTATTGTGCCTATCAGCGAATGGGTGCTGCACAATGCGTGCAGCGACGCTGCCCGCTGGCAACGCGAGGGCCATGGCCTGACAGTGGCGGTCAACCTGTCGCCGATGCAGTTCAAGGATCCGAATCTGGTCAGAACGGTTTTGCAGATCCTCGCGCAGACTGGGCTGGCTTCGGAATTACTGGAACTGGAGGTCACAGAAACCGCGGTGATGGAAGACAGCGTGGCGACGCTTGCCACGCTTGACGCGCTTCACGTCGAGGGGATTCAAATCGCGCTGGACGATTTCGGGACCGGCTATTCCTCGATGAACTACCTCAAGCGCATGCCACTGAGCAATCTCAAGATTGACCAGAGTTTCGTGCAGGGCCTGCCGGACGACCGCGACAACCATGCGATTGTTCGCGCCATCCTTTCGCTGGCCAGGAACCTCGGCTTCCGCGTCACGGCGGAGGGCGTGGAAACGCTCGAGCAGCTCGAAACCCTCAGGGGCATGGGCTGTGACAGCCTGCAGGGCTACTACTTCAGCAAGCCCGTGCCCGCTGCGGATATTCCGGACCTTCTTCACCGCAACTGGGAAATGGGTAGGCCAGCCACGGAACAGCACGGTCCGGAAGTGTCAATCGCGTCGGATTAATTGCCAGGCAGCCCGCGGGCAATGGCGGAAATACAAGCCCTGTTGTGCGACCGTCGTTTGCTCGCCCTAAACGGGCATACTGCCAAGGTGCCACGTGGGGCCGCCCTCCACGCTAAAACCTGGCGGAGCCTCAATGAGTGCAACTCGGCCATTCCGGCCGGGGGGCTGACCAAATCCAATGGCCGGTGTTGCGCTGATGGCTGCCGTTGACGCGGTTCTCTGCCTGAACGGCAGCTTTGTTCACCGGTGATGGACCGCACCCGACCCGTTGCTGCCGGTCGATTCCTCAGAGGTTCAAAGGCAGGTATCCAAGTGGAGCAGTCGCTCGGCGCGCCTGCTCACGGACAGCAAGTCGGCCTGAACGGTCATTGGGGCGCCACGTCAACAATGACTGCAACGTATCAGTCAGCCACCGTATGACAGGAGGTTGGCCTCGACGACCACTTCGCCAGTGTCTGGCTACAGCCGGCTCGGAAGGACAGGTCGAGACGCAAGGAATCAAGTACAGCTGCTTTGATAACGCTGGTCGATCCTAAAAACACAAAAGGCGAACAGCATTTCTGCGTTCGGCTCCTGTGCAGCCGCCTACGGCGACCTCTTGGGCTAGGCCCGGGACGGAGATTACCACCGGGTATTGGAAATAAATCAACCCTTAGCGCTCGGCGCTAAAAGATCAACCTCGCAGTCCACTTGTAGCTGATCTACGACTGGCGTTCAGTTGATCTGAGCTGTCAGGTGGCGTGAATTCGCGTGCGGAGGCAGCCCGCGGGCTATCCGGCCGGGCCAGACAAAGTCAAATCCGGAGTGCCACTGTGCCCGTCAATTGAGGCGCTGCAGCCCGGGCAGGGCCGCGATGCGGCTGTCGATCTCGGCGAACAGGCGGCGGGCTGGGGCACCACCGAGGCCACCGAATTCAGTATGGAACTGATCCTGGGACAGGCCCTCGGGAAGCCCCTCGATTGAAGGGAAGAAATCGGCGGTGTGGAATCCCTTGGCGATGCGCAGCTGCAGATCGCGGGCGGAGTGGGCATTCTGCGTGGCTACCACCGCGAAGCGAATTCCCGCCAGGTTGGCCGCCATGTCGACGAAAGAAAAACCGGACCCGCCCGGGGTGGCGTCCTTCAGTTCCTTGGTGATGCCTACGGTCAGCGCCCTTCCGGCATCGGACAAAACGCTGAGGGCGGCACTTACCCAGAAATGCTGGCTGAGGTCGCTGCGCCCATGGATCTGTACCTGGCGGCGAATTGCCTCGCGCTGATCAGCACTGCCGGAATAAACCTCACGGCGTCCCACGGCGGCGACCCGGTCGTCGCCCAGGATAACTCCCAGGGCGAGGATGGCGGCCTGATTCGGGAACACCGGGTCGCTGCCATGGCTGTTGTCTTCCGCATAGGCAAAGGCCAGCTCGGTCAGGCGGGCAAAGCGGTCCTCATCCTCGGGAATCTCGCTGAATTGCGCGCTGAGATGCTGCCCCGTAATGCGGGCGGCCTCGAACAGGTCATCGTTGATGCGGGTGGGCGTGCCCCAGGTGAACACTGCTGCACCAAGCAGGCCGAGGGCCATCAGCGCCATTCGGCTGCGGCGCAGGGCGAGGCCGGCCAAGGCTCCGCCGAGTGCTGCGACCACGATCAGGGCCAGCTGCGCAGCGGTTGGAACGTAGCCGAAGTTCATCCACTTCACCGCCACCGCAGCCAGTGGGGCGCCGATCAGGGTGAAAAGGGCTGCCTGCCTCAGCGGCAAGGGCGTCAAGGCCAGGCTGAGAAGGATGCCGAGCACCGCAATGCCGGCCACACGAAACAGGAAAGTCACGACCGCGCGGGCAGTCGGCTCCGAAAGGTACAACCAGGATTGCGCATGCTGCACGGCCCACTCGGGAGCTGCCAGGGGACGCGGGTCCGGCAGAACCCACAGCAACATCAGCCAGACGATCAGAATCCCGGCCCAAGTCGGCTCGATCAGGAGCGGCTCGCGTCCAGGCTGGATTTTCAAGTTGTTTGCTGTGCTCGACATGCGCGCAAATCAGCAGCAGTGCCTGCTCTCATACTATCGAGGCAATCCATCAGTTCACAATGCTGACGCATATCCCGAAGGCGCTCAAGCAGCGCCTCGGCCAGCTTCAGGGCTTCCACATCGGGGCTGACCCCGTCACCCGCCGGCGTCAACTGCTTCACTATCGCCGAGACCGTCTCGCTGAGGCTGTGGTGATCCATGCTGATCTTCTCAGCCAGATCAAGTGCAACATGGACTCTTTCGTTCAGGGAGAGGGACGCATACTCGCTGGCGTTGTTCATTGTTGTTATGTCGTCTCCGCGGAGGGTCGTGCATGACATCCTACGCCTGTACATCCCAGAAGGCAGCCTTGCCAGAATCGACCAGGATGAATTTCCCTGGCTTAGGCAGGGCCGAAGGTATAGACAAGGCATTTCATCGTCGCCACGGGTATCCTGCGCGGTGAAGTCAACGGTTCCTTCTGGTGGCAGTAACCGGCCAACTGCCGCCGCTCGATGATTCCGCCAAGCGGTCATCTGAACGACTACTGAATTCAGAAACCTGCCGGAAGCCCAACTCACACAACTCGGCCAAAGCTGTCGGTCAGCAGGAAACCGTGGTCTGAGCTAACCCGGGTTTCTCGGACAGGTTAATCAAGCTCCCTGCCACTCCCGCTCCACCTGGGCTGGCGTACGGTAGCCCAGCGACTGGTGAATCCGTTTGCGATTGTAGAACAGCTCGATGTAA
>Ga0209391_10000487_pt1 | contig 18644 bp, 16 predicted proteins | sample PPLLak3March2015_FD_187246 | JGI IMG/M metagenome (GOLD analysis project Ga0209391, IMG submission 187246) | Freshwater sediment microbial communities from Prairie Pothole Lake near Jamestown, North Dakota, USA - PPLs Lake P7 Core (1) Depth... | ecosystem: Environmental > Aquatic > Freshwater >...
AAAACAAAATGTTTGATACTATTACCTTATACTGATGTAATATCATGAATATGCTTAATGTATTATTGATTGAAAACGATCTTGATAATACATTGCTGGAAAATAGCCTTAAAGACTATGGTTTCAGATACCTAAAATCTAAATACAGCCCTGCATTTTTAGCGCTAACCAAAGAAATCACGCCGGATATCATTATTTTTAATCTTGATACCCCTTCAAAAAAATTGCTGACTGATCTGCAAACTCTTAATCAACAGTCCCCTATACCTGTGATTATGTTTGCCGGTGACAGCAATATCGACACTATAAATCAGGCAATTAAAGCAGAAGTCAGTGCCTTTATAGTCGATAGTGTTGAGCACAACCGCATTAACAGCATCATCAATGTTGCTATCGCCAGATTCAAACATCAACAATCTCTCAACAATGCACTGGAAGAAGCACGTGCAAAACTTGAAGACAGAAAACAGATAGATCGTGCTAAAGCCATTTTAATCAAAACACAAAACTTTACCGAGGACGATGCCTACCACACGCTTAGAAAATTGGCGATGGATAGAAATATTACCCTGGGTGAAATGGCTAAAAACGTTATTGCCATGTCGGAATTGTTTAAATAAAAATGCCTCAACTAAGCCTAAAAGCCATGAAAACGTTTATCAAAGTCACTGAAATATGGGTTCCAGACAAAGAACGTACTCAGCTGGAATTTGGTTCCGGTTTATATGGCGGACTAATCGATTTTAAAGCAGCCAGCGAACAACAACTGTTTGCTTATAACGAAGGTTTACCCGGCAAGGCTTGGGCTGCGGGCCATCCGATTGTACTGACAAAATTTGAACATTCTTATTTCAAGCGAACCGCTGCGGCAAAAAAAGCCGGATTGACTTGCGGTATTGCCATACCCGTTTTTTCCGGCGACTTTCTGATGGCCGTTGTCGTTTTTTTATGTGGCGATGATGAAGACCATGCCGGCGCTATCGAAGTTTGGCGTAATAATCCGCTATCGGAAAACTCGCTTAACGTTATGGACGGTTATTACGGCACACTGCAACACTTTGAAGCTATTTCCCGGCAAATTAGCATGCCTAAAGGCCAAGGTTTGGCAGGACTGGCCTGGGAAACGGGCTTGCCGGTTCTTGTCAATGATATAAGCAAGGCGGATACGTTCATCAGGGCCTCCGACGCACAACAAGCGGGCATTAGCATGGGCATTGGTATTCCTGTTTCCGATAATCCCGGACATTCCTACGTCATGACCTTTTTATCGGCTAAAGCCACACCCCTTGCCAAACGAATCCAAATATGGATTCCTGACCAACACGGTAAACAACTCATCTGCCAACAGGGTTATAGTAAAAACAGCAATGATCTGGCAGAAATATTTGAAACGATTAGCGTTAACAAGGGGGTCGGCGCGCTTGGCCGGGTTTGGCTGACCGGTATGCCGGTCATCACTGGTAATCATGAACCTGATTACAACCCCGAACTGGATAACCTGAGCAGTATGTTAGCCATACCAGTAATAAAAAATGGCCGATTAAAAGCGATTGTCAGTTTTTTGTTTTAAATTTAACCCATCCAAACAGTTCCTTTTTGGTGCAAAACACAATCTGTACCGCACATTACCAGAGCACAGCATTTATCTTCCCTGCCCCTGATTATTGCAATCAACGTTCATTTCAGTTTCATATAAATATTACAAACGCCTGTATTTATTAGTATTCTTTAAGTAAAGAATATTGGTTAAAAGTATTTGGCACAGCTTATGCTTTAACACTTACAGAGGCTCCAAAGTTGGAGTCACAATTCCAAGCTCAAAGTTGAGCACAAAGACAAAGGCGTCGACTAAATCATTGTGTCGTTATTGACACTCGGTTTTGCGACGTTTTTTTTTGCCCTTAATATCTGTATAGGATTAAGCCATCATGAAAAAAACTGGAAAATTCACTATTAAAAAACTGGTTACTGCGCTCTCTGCTGTAGCCGCAATTACAACTTTAAGCTTTGCATCCAGTGCTTTCGCAGCTGAAAAACTGGAAAAAGAAAGCCTGAAACTGGGCTTTATCAAATTAACCGATATGGCGCCTTTAGCCGTTGCTTATGAAAAGGGCTATTTCGAGGATGAAGGTCTTTCCGTGCAAGTCGAAGCCCAAGCCAACTGGAAGGTTTTATTGGACCGGGTCATCAATGGCGAATTGGATGGCGCGCACATGCTGGCAACGTTGCCATTTGGAACCGCCATTGGCTATGGCACTAAAGCGGACATAATCAGTGCATTCACCATGACTTTAAATGGCGATGCGATTACGGTATCGAATGATGTCTGGAAGCAAATGAAACCACAAATACCTATGAAAGACGGTAAACCGGTACATCCTATCAAAGCGGATGCCTTAAAACCTGTTCTGGAAAAATACAAAAGCGCAGGCAAACCTTTCAATATGGCAATGACCTTCCCGGTCGGCACGCATAACATGAAATTGCGTTACTGGCTGGCGGCCGGCGGTATCAAGCCCGGCTATTATGCGCCACCCGAAGACACGTCCGGCCAAATTGATGCCGAAGCCAAGCTGTCAGTAACGCCACCTCCCCAAATGCCCGCCACTATGGATTCAGGCACTATTGTCGGTTACTGCGTCGGCGAACCCTGGAATCAGCAAGCCGTCTTTAAAGGTATAGGCGTACCTGTCATCAGCGATTATGAACTGATGAAAAACAGTCCTGAAAAAATTTTTGGTGTATCCAAAGAATGGGCGGATAAAAATCCCAAAACCCATCTGGCGGTAATCAAGGCCCTGATTCGCGCATCCCTGTGGCTGGATGCCGAAAACAACAAAAACCGTAAAGAGGGCGTGGAAATGCTGTCGCAAAAGCAGTATGTCGGCGCTGATTTCGATGTTATTGCCAACAGTATGAACGGCACCTTTGAATACGAAAAAGGCGATAAACGGGCATTACCTGATTTCAACGTATTTTCCCGTTATAAAGGCTCTTATCCTTACTACAGTGATGCCGTATGGAGTTTGACCCAAATGCGCCGTTGGGGACAAATCAACGAACAGAAACCGGATGCCTGGTATCTGGAAACTGCCAAGAAGGTTTATCGTCCCGATATTTACATGGCCGCAGCCAAGGCTCTGATTGCCGAAGGCAAAGCCAAAGCAAGCGACTTCCCTTCCGATAAGGAAACCGGCTTTAAAGCACCAAGTTCCGACTACATTGACGGTATTGTTTTTGACGCTACCAAACCGAATGACTATCTGACCAAATTCCCTATAGGTTTGAAAGGCAAACAAAAAGTCGTCGGCGGCAAGGTAGTTGAGTAAAGGCTGAGCCTTGTGCCAGCTGAGGGAGATCCGCCGGTTCCCAAGCTCCCGCTCTCATCGTTATACACAAGTACGTGCGTTATTCGTCATACCCGCCGGGAAGCGGGTATCCAGTGCCATGGATGGCGAGCTCAAATACATCCATGTAGTCTGGATTCCAGCAATCCCTGCCGGAATGACGGACTTTAACAAACATGTGTATAACGACGAGAGCTCATGCTTGGGAACCAGGTTGCCGAAGCTCCAGCTTCCCGGACCGAATGACCAAGCAAGAGCTTAGGAACCAGCAAAAATCAGTGAAGTTGGGGGAAAGGTAAAGATGACAACGTCGAGAATATTTATCAGTGCCGATTTTTTTCAACCGACTGACGGTGAGCCGATTCGTTCGTTGATAACACAATCTAAAGATGCGGTAGTAGTGGCTTGGTACATTAAGCAGGGGCAGGAAATTCCCCTGCATATTCACCCTCAAGGGCAAGATACCTGGACCCTATTAACAGGCAAGGGCCACTATTATCTGGACAACAATGGAACCACCAGACCCATTATGGCAGGTGATGTAGTCGTAGCTCATAACGGCGAAGTCCATGGGGTATTTAACGATAACCCCGAGCCCTTGGTGTTTATTTCGGTTGTCTCGCCTGCTGACGCCGGATATCAAGCTATTTAAGGAAGCAACGATATGAAAAAACAGGTGAACTAATCGTTTAGTTGGTGTGCAAGAACGCATCCATTATTACTACCGGTAAAATTTAGGAGTCAAATATGTACAATCAAATCATCAAATTTTTTAACATAACCGGGCTAACCTGGTTTGTTCCTTTGGTAAAACTTGCTGCGGGTGAAAACCCTGCCCAACAAGCCCGTCAGCTGTTTCTGATTATGGGTGTGCCGATTATTGCCTTCGCCCTGTTTCTGGGTCTTTGGAGTGTTTCCGCTTCCAAAGTCAACACCAGCCTGGGAGCCATACCGGGTCCTGTGGCGGTTTGGCATGAGGCAGGAGGATTATTGGAAGAACATTTCGCAGAAAAAGAGAGAGAATCCAAGTATTACCAACGTCAGCAAGAGCGCAACGCACAAACACTGGCAGAAAATCCGGCAGCTGAAATTAAAACCCGTCCCTACAACGGTCAAGCGACTTATCTGGATAAAATTTTCACCAGCCTTTACACAGTTTTTGCAGGTTTTTTGATTGCCACTCTGATTGCCGTACCTTTGGGTCTTTTATGCGGCATGAGCCCGGTTTTTAATACCGCTATTAATCCGCTGATTCAAATCTTTAAACCGGTATCGCCCTTGGCCTGGTTACCTATTGTTACTCTGGTTGTCAGCGCTGTTTATGTAACCACGGAAGATTCATGGTTTGAGAAATCTTTCCTGACTTCCGCCATAACTGTAACGCTATGTTCGCTTTGGCCTACTTTAATTAATACAGCGGTTGGTGTAGCGTCGATTGACAAAGACTTGGTTAACGTAGGGAAAGTATTACGTCTAAGCTGGTTCACGCAGATCAAAAAAATCATATTACCGTCGGCATTACCTTTTATTTTCACCGGTATGAGGTTATCGCTAGGAGTTGGCTGGATGGTTTTAATTGCTGCGGAAATGCTGGCACAAAATCCGGGACTGGGGAAATTCGTCTGGGATGAGTTCCAAAACGGCAGTTCAAATTCCTTGGGCAGAATTATGGTAGCGGTATTTACCATCGGTATCATCGGTTTTGTTCTTGATCGCATCATGCAGTCATTACAAAAAGTATTCTCTTTCGGAAGAGAACTTTAATAAGGAGCCTACTATGCCAGCCGTAAAACTTAAACTCGTTGATATTAACGCTGTCACCGGTAAGCCATTGCCATCAAATGATCCTTACCAGCCCCTGGTGGAATTAAAGAATGTGTGTAAAGCCTATGGTGAAGGTAAAGATAAAATATCCATTCTCAAAAATATCAATTTAACGGTTAAAGAAGGTGAATTTATCGCCATCGTCGGTTTTTCCGGCAGCGGCAAAACCACACTGATTTCAACCATTGCCGGTTTGATTGAGGCTGACAGCGGCGAAGTATTAAAACAGGGGAAACCAATTACCGCTCCTGGACCGGACCGTGGCGTGGTATTTCAAAACTATTCCCTGATGCCGTGGCAAACGGTCTATGAAAACGTGGCATTGGCGGTTGATGAAATTTTTAAAGACTGGCCTGCCGAACAACGTAAAGCGCACACAGAAAAATATGTCCGCATGGTCAATCTGGGCGCAGCCATGGACAAGAAACCCGCTGAATTATCGGGTGGCATGCGCCAGCGGGTTAATGTTGCCCGAGCACTCGCGGCCAGCCCGGATATTTTATTGCTGGATGAACCGCTCAGTGCCCTCGATGCGTTGACACGCGGCAACTTGCAGGATGAAATTCTGCAAATCTGGGAGCAGGAAAAGAAAACCGTCATCCTGATTACCAATGATGTCGATGAAGCGATCTATATGGCTGATCGGGTTATTCCCTTAAATCCTGGACCGGATGCAACATTTGGTCCCGATTTTCATATTAATATCGAACGACCACGTGATAGAACTGCGCTAAACCATAACGAAACGTTCAAAAAATGTCGTGCCGAAATTACCCAATATCTAATGGCTATCGGTATGGAAAAAACTCAGGACCTAAGCCCTGATAAAATTACGTTACCCAAAGTCCGGCCCAATACCAGCAACGATTGGAAACTGGACAGTTCCGCATTAAAACCAAGTAAAGATGATCTGGGCAGACCTCGTTATCTGGAGTTTTCGCAACTGTCAAAAGTTTATCCGACACCCGATGGCAACAGCACTGTTAAAGTCGTTGACGGTTTCGACCTGAAAATGAAAAAAGGCGAGTTTATTTCGATTATCGGCCATTCCGGTTGCGGCAAATCCACGGTTTTATCAATGACCGCCGGCTTAAACAGCATTTCCGAAGGCGGTATTGTTCTCGATAACCGTGAAATTGACGGCGCGGGGCCTGATCGGGGCGTCGTATTTCAAGCACCGAGCCTGTTTCCATGGCTGACTGCATTTGAAAATGTCACCTTGGGGGTTGATAAAGTCTATCCACATGCCTCCAAATCAGAACGCAATGACATTGTCGAATACTATCTGACTCGTGTCGGTTTGGGAGACTCTCTGCATAAAAAAGCCGGGGATATGTCGAATGGCATGCGTCAACGTGTCGGCATTGCCCGCGCCTTCGCTTTATCACCCAAACTGCTGTTACTGGATGAACCTTTCGGCATGCTGGATTCATTAACCCGCTGGGAGTTGCAGGAAGTATTGATGGAAGTCTGGGAACGGACTCATGTAACCGCTATCGTGGTAACGCATGATGTTGATGAAGCTATCTTGCTGGCAGACCGCGTAGTGATGATGACCAATGGCCCACATGCAAAAATCGGCAAAATCGAAGAAATTGATTTACCCAGACCACGCACGCGCAAAGCACTGCTCGCACATCCTGATTATTACAAATACCGCGAAAGTTTACTGACTTTTCTGGCTGAATGTGAGCATACGCATTAGGCGTAAGGCGCAAATGTGCAGGGTTACGCTCGTTCCACGGCTCCAGATTCACAAATCCATACATCTTAATTAAAAACTTATGGGGGCTTTATGCCACAGCAACAAAGAAAAATTCCAATATCCGCCGCACTGTTGTCATTGACGGTAATCAGTCAATCAGTAGTGGCGGATGTTACCAAGGAAGTTGAAGACGCGCTTAACTTTTATCATTATGGTAAAAACGGAGCAGTAAAGATTGATCTGAATTACCGCTATGAAAACGTTAACCAGGATAACGTCAGGGTTCCGCCACTCAGAGGAATACCTCTACCCGATGCAAGACAGCCGGATACGGCCAATGCCAACACGGTGCGCTTGCGCCTGGGTCTGCTTTCCCCGGTATTTCATGGCCTGCAGGGTTATGCCGAATACCAGGGACTTTATGCGATGCAATCGGATTACAACAGTACCCGTAACGGTAAAACCGGATACTCAATCATTGCCGATCCTTACGTAAATGAACTCGACCAGTTATGGATAAGTTATGCAGGCATTCCGGACACGCTCATCAAGGGAGGCAGGCAAGTCATCCAGCTGGATGATCAACGTTTTATCGGCAACGTGGGCTGGCGGCAATTACAACAAACCTATGATTCGGTGCTAATTACGCACAACAATCAACAGTTGTTCGGTCTGACCGTTAATGCCGGTTATATTGGCAGGTCAAAAACGATTACGGGTACAACCGAAGGACTGACTGCGCCGATACTTAATGTCAATTATAAACTCGGCGATTACGGCAACTTGGTCGGCTATGCCTACTGGCTTGATTTTACCGATCCGGACGTCAATTTCAAATCAAACCAGAGTTATGGCATTCGCCTGACAAATTTTCAAAAACCGGGTGATTCGTTCAAATTAAGTGATAACTATGGTCTGGTTTATACCGCTGAATGGAGTATCCAATCGGATTACCAAAACAGCCCAAGAGACTATACGGTAAACCGCTACAATCTGATGGGCGGCTTTACTGCCTATAATTTCACCTTTCAAGGCGCGATGGAGCAACTTGACGGCGTTGGTCAAAATCAGGCTTTTCAAACTCCACTGGGTACAAATTTTGCGTTTCAGGGCTGGGCAGATCAATTCCTGGTTACCCCTAACGATGGTATTCGTGATGTGTTCGGCACCATAATATCGACACTGAATCGCGCGGATATTACCTTAATGGGAATTTACCACAATTTTTATGATGACACCGGAAATATTCATTACGGCAAGGAATGGGATTTTAGGGCTATCAAAAAATTCGGCAAACATTATTCGCTATTAGCGCAATATGCCTATTACGATGCCGATCAGTACAGTACAGATACCCAGAAAATCTGGGTGCAGGGCAATATTAATTTTTGAATACTCGGTTAATGGCAGGAGCCATGAGATTACTGCCATTAAGTTAAGTCCATCTTCACTTATATAGAAGCGCTCCCCTGTGCTCTTGTTAACTCATCATATAGCTATTCTTAATAGAAAGACTATTTAAAAAACCTAACTACAGGTGTAAAGTGCAAAGTACAAAAATAAACATGCCGATTATTTTCGCTGAAACTTTTGCCCGAGGTTTAAACCTATGCCCAATGCACGCATCTACTTATCGATAATTATCGCACTATTAATCGGCATTTTTTTCTATTTTGATCTGCAGCAACTTCTCACGCTGGATAACTTAAAGTCTCAACAGGAAACTATTGTAACTTATCGTAATGATCATCCATTGCTGGCGACTGCTATCTATGCAATTGTTTATATCGCAGTCACCGGTTTATCACTACCCGGTGCTACAATCTTGACACTTGCTGGCGGTGCGGTATTCGGGTTATTGTGGGGTACGCTAATTGTGTCCTTTGCATCCAGTATAGGTGCGACGCTTGCTTTTCTGGCAGCACGTTTTCTATTCCGTGATGCCGTCAATGCCAAGTTCAATCTTCATCTCAAAGAAATCGATACAGGCATAGCCCGCGATGGTGCTTTTTATTTATTCACTTTAAGATTGGTACCTCTGGTTCCTTTTTTTGTTATCAATCTTGTGATGGGATTAACTGTTCTAAAAACCCGTACTTTCTACTGGGTTAGTCAAATAGGCATGTTGGCCGGAACACTGGTTTATGTAAATGCAGGAACACAGCTGGCTAAAATCGAATCTTTGTCCGGCATTTTGTCACCTGCATTGGTCGGCTCCTTCGCTTTAATTGGGGTATTCCCTATCATTGCCAAGAAAATCGTGGAATATTTCCCTCATGCCCAATAAAACCAAAACCACAGGCCATCATCCCTGGACAAAGCCAAAAAAATTTGACACCAACCTGGTAGTTATAGGCGCCGGCTCAGGTGGATTGGTAGCTTCATACATAGCCGCTGCAGTTAAGGCAAAAGTTACTCTGATTGAGCAACATAAAATGGGTGGGGATTGCCTGAATACCGGTTGTGTACCTTCCAAAGCATTGATTCGTTCAACTCGGTTATTAGCTCAACTGAGTCGCTCAGCTGAATTCGGTATTAAAAATATTAAAGCAGAATTTAATTTTGTAGACATTATGGAACGTGTCCAAAGAATCGTTAATACCGTTGCACCACATGATTCGATAGAGCGCTATAACCAACTTGGCGTTGATATTTTAATAGGTAAAGCCAGGATTATTTCACCCTGGGAAGTCGAAGTAACAAGCTTTACAGGCACTAGAAAAATCACTACGCTTGCAATTATTATTGCTGCAGGTGCGCGCCCCTTTGTGCCGCCGATTCCAGGTCTTGAAAATATTGACTATCTGACTTCCGATAATATCTGGAATTTGCGCCAACAACCCAAACGCATGGTCGTGTTAGGCGGAGGCCCTATCGGCTGCGAATTAGCACAGTGTTTTGCCAGATTGGGCGTGCAAATCATCCTGGTTGAAATGGCTGCACGTTTATTAATTCGTGAAGATAGCGAAGTATCAGATTGTGTAACTGCACGGTTTCGTAAAGAAGGCATTGATGTTCGTCTGGAATATACTGCAAAACGATTTATCATTGAAAACGGTGAAAAAATCCTTATCGCTGAACATCTTGGTAAAGAAGTGCCCATTACTTTTGATGAGGTATTAGTGGCTATCGGGAGAGTTGCGAATACCCAAGGTTACGGCCTTGAAGAAATTGGCGTAGAACTATCGCCACGAAAAACGGTTCAAGTAGATGCTTTTCAAGCAACCAATTACCCTAATATTTTTGCTTGTGGTGATGTTGCTGGCCCGTATCAGTTTACCCATACTGCTGCGCATCAAGCTTGGTATGCCTCAGTAAATGCTTTGTTTGGCATCTTTAAAAGATTTCGTACTGACTATTCAGTGATTCCCTGGGCAACGTTTACAGATCCCGAAGTGGCTCGTGTCGGTTTAAACGAGCAAGAAGCCAAAACCTTGGGATTAGCTTATGAAGTTAGCCACTATGATCTAGCAGATCTGGATAGAGCTATTGCCGATAGTGAGGCGCATGGCTTTGTAAAGGTATTAACAGTGCCGGGCAAGGATAAAATTCTCGGTGTAACGATTGTAGGTGAACATGCCGGCGACTTAATTGCAGAATATGTTTTGGCAATGAAGTACAAAATTGGGCTCAATAAAGTACTGGGCACCATTCATATCTACCCTACCCTGGCTGAAGCAAATAAATACGTCGCCGGAGTCTGGAAACGGAACCATCAGCCCGAGCTGTTATTACGGTGGATAGCACGTTTCCATAGTTGGCGGCGAGGGTAAATCGCAGCTTATAGGTTGGGTTAAGCGACAGAGCAGCTAACCCAACCTATGAACTACCCGTTCTATTCTAAAAGCATGTTAATATCAGAAACAAAAAAGCCGATGCAAAACATCGGCTTTTTTGTTGACTCGTCTGCGTGGATTACAGCGTATTTACAGCATTCAATTCCTGGAATGCTTGCTCTAAACGGGTTACCATACCTACTTCACCTGCGCGTTGCCATACACGTGGGTCGTAGTATTTTTTATTAGGTTTGTCATCACCGTCGGGGTTACCGATTTGACCTTGCAAATAAGCTTCGTTTTGCTTGTAGTAGTTCATAATGCCTTCCCAAGTAGCCCATTGGGTATCAGTATCGATGTTCATTTTAACTACGCCGTAGCTGATTGATTCTTTTATTTCCGCAGCTGTAGAACCTGATCCTCCATGAAATACAAAATTCAATGTATTTGCAGGCACATCATACTTTTCAGTTACGTATTTTTGCGAATTGTCCAATATGGTTGGTGTCAATTTAACGTTACCAGGCTTGTATACCCCGTGCACATTACCAAAAGAAGCCGCGATAGTGAAACGGTGGCTGATTTTGCTTAATTCTTCATAAGCATAGGCAACATCTTCAGGCTGTGTATACAGCAAAGAGTGATCCATATCGGTGTTATCGACACCGTCTTCTTCACCGCCGGTAACACCCAATTCAATTTCAAGCGTCATACCCATTTTGGACATGCGCTTTAAATATTGGCCGCAAATTTCGATGTTTTCTTTCAGGCTTTCTTCAGACAAATCCAACATGTGCGAGCTGAATAGTGGCTTACCTTTTTCAGCAAAATGTTTCTCGCCGGCATCTAACAAACCATCAATCCAGGGCAACAATTTTTTTGCCGCGTGGTCTGTGTGTAAAATAACTGGCACGCCGTAAGCTTCTGCCATCAGGTGTACATGTTGGGCACCTGAGATAGCGCCCAGAATTGCAGTTTGCTGCCCTTCCAGCTTAAGGCCTTTACCAGCAACAAATTGAGCACCACCGTTTGAGAATTGGATTACTACCGGTGATTTAACTTTAGCTGCGGCTTCCAATACAGCATTGATTGAATCTGTATTGATAACATTAACAGCCGGCATTGCAAACTTGTTTTCTTTGCAAATCGCAAAGACTTTTTGTACATCTTCACCGGTTACAACACCGGGTTTAACTACATCTAAAATTTTTTGTGACATTTAGGAATCCTGTTTCAGTCTATTACGTTGAGGGTGATAAAGTCGAAGCCATTCGGATAATGGTTAAGAAAACTATCCGCTACTGAATGGCCTGGAACTTTCTTAACCCTCTAGGCTGGCCAAACGAGCGGCGAGAAGTTCTTCGAGTGCTTCCAATGCTTTTGCGAAACCACTGATGCCTTCAGCCAATTTATCAGTAGCCATTCGGTTTTCAGCGTGCATACGCTCGAAAGTAGCTTTATCTATAGATAATTTTTCAATTGACAATTTAGCTGCATTTACTGGATCAAGCTTACGTGGTAAATTGTCCTCCGTTGCTTGCAACTCTGCTAACAGAGATGGAGCAATAGTCAACAAATCACAACCAGCTAATTCTGTAATTTCACCGACATTGCGGAAACTGGCGCCCATCACTTCAGTTTTGTAGCCAAATTTTTTGTAATAATTATAGATTTCAGTAACTGAAACTACACCCGGATCTTCTGCTGGTGCATAAGAATCACGTCCGGTATCTTTTTTATACCAGTCAAGAATACGTCCCACGAAAGGAGAAATTAAAGTGATGCCATTTTCTGCACAAGCAATAGCCTGATGGATACCAAACAATAATGTCAAATTAGTGTGAATACCTTCTTTTTCAAGAATTGCAGCAGCTTGAATACCTTCCCACGTAGCAGCAATTTTAATTAACACGCGGTCACGAGACACATTATGCGCTTCGTATTGTGCAATCAATTCACGTCCTTTTGCAACGGTAGCGTCAGTGTCGAAAGAAAGTCTTGCATCAACTTCGGTTGAGACACGGCCAGGAATAATCTCGAGAATTTTAAGGCCAAAAGAAACAGCAAGACGATCGAAAGCAAGGGAAACCACTTGAGCAGCTGAAGCCGCTTGCCCTAAACTAGTTCTGGCAGCTTTCAAGGTATCATCAACAATGCCTTGGTATTGTGGCATTTGTGCAGCAGCGGTAATTAACGATGGGTTAGTGGTTGCATCGCGGGGCTTGAAGGTTTCAATCGCCTGGATGTCTCCGGTATCTGCCACAACTACAGTGACTTCTCTGAGTTGTTCTAGTAAATTTTTTCCCATAAGTGGTACCTTTTATAATTTAAGTTAAAAAAATTCGCATAATTGCACGTTATAATAAACTATAAGCGCAAATGCCTGAGTTTAGGCGGTGACAGAAACATCAATCATCGAGGTAAATCTGACCTAAACCTACCTCCAGCAATTTGGGAGAAAAGGAGAAAACAGCCAGCAATTTTAAGGATTTTATTTACTGTAATCTCTTTTCCTCAGGTATTTATCAATCTTGGTAACGCATGTATTTCTCAACACCCGTTTCAGTCACAACGGGTTTTTGCTTTTCGACTAAAGCTTGTCTTACCACGTACTTGGCAACCCTACTTATCTGCGGCAGACTGGCCTGATGTTGTAAATATTTGGCAACCCCTGTTGGCCCTATCTGAGCTTCAGGTTGCTTGACTTGCTTGGCAGCTAAAGCAGCTTGTTTTGCCATGTACTTTGCAACTCTGCTTGGTTGTGGCAAGCTTTCCAGATGTTGCAAATACTTGGCAACGCCGGTTACTTCAACTTCCGCTTGTTTTACATGTTTTACCTGCAATGCGGCCAAAGCAGCTTGTTTTGCCATATATTTTGCAACTCTACTTGGTTGAGGCAAGCTTTCTCGATGTTGAAGATACTTGGCTACACCCGTTGCTTCAAATTGCTTTGCAGATTGTTGTATTTCTTTTGTTTGGGTTGCGGCTAATATAGCCTGTTTCGCCAAATACTTGGCAACTTTACTGGGTTGTGGCAAGCTCTCCTGATGTTTCAAATACTTTGCTACCCCACTAAGTCCTGGTGCATCTTTTTTATTTTTTAGATATTTTTCAACACCAGTTACTTCAGTTTCCTTGAGTATCTCCTTTTTTTGTTTTGCCGCTAATGACTGTCTCAGTAAATACTTAGTCACTCCGCTGGTCGGACTGTGCTCTTGGCCTTGTAAATACCTAGCAACTCCACTGACCAATAGAACTGGCTCCTGGTCTTCTTCCTCATTTGCACTTCTGCTTGCCAATAATGTAGCTTCTTGTTTATCAAGGTACTTAGCAACACCGGTAAGTCCGCTTGGATCTTTGGTGTAAACAGGATAATCGGTCTTAGCTTCCTCAATTTCCTCAATTTTAGGTCGCTTCATGAAAAAGAATAGTCCTGCAACAGCAGGAAAAAACAAACCACTCAAGTTATTCTGTTCCATTGATATCACCCCCGGTCGCGCATGTACTTTTCAACTCCAGTTGCTGCTTTCGCTGCCGTTGTTTTTGGTGATGCTGCTTGTTGTTTTGCCATATATTTGGCAACTCCGGTTGTTGCTGATGCTGATGCGGATTTAACCTGCTTTTCAAGGTACCTTGAAACGCCAGTCCCGGACACCTTGTTTAAGTACTTTGCGACACCAGTTGTCAGTGCATAAGATGCTTTTGCAGGCGCTACTGCTGGTGCTTTTTTCTGAACTGTAGTGGTACTGCGATTTTTAAAGAAATAAAATCCGGCTAAGGCAAGAACGACCAAACCAATCAGATAACTGGACATAGATGATTCTTCTTTTTTAACGGCAGCAGATGCTACACTTTCAACCTGTTTCGAAGCAATTTCTTCTTTCGATGCAGTTGCTTTCACAGATTGTGAGGGTTTGTAATTTGGATCATGATACAAGACTTCCGGCTGGAAATCAGCAGCAGGATATTTCGAATCAGCTTCATGGCTTGCCGCGGCACTTGGAGCAGCCTTTGGAGTCGGCGCAGCAGCCTTAGCTGTTGTAGCTGACGGGCTATTCTTGGCGATATAGTCACTGTCCTGATAAAGTACTTCAGGTTGGAAGTCGGCTGCTGGATATTGTTGATCTGCGCCCGCTGCGGTACTTGCTAACAGCAATAACGCAAATGCACCTCTGGTCAAATTATTCTTTTTCACGTTGTTCACCTAAAAGTCGGAAGAAGTGGATTGAGACCCCGACATGATAGACTGCTGTGCGCATCTAAATATAGGGGTCTCTCTCCAAATATAATGTGTGTAACTACTCTATATTTTGTTTTAAAATTAAAGTACTGCTTCTACGTTCTTGACTACGTTTTCAACGGTGAAGCCAAACTCCTTGAAAAGCTGACCCGCTGGAGCAGATTCGCCAAAACGATCGAGACCTACAATTTTACCGTTGGTTCCTACGTACTTCCACCAGCCATCGGTCACACCCGCTTCAACCGCGACACGCTTGGTCACTGCAGCAGGTAATACCGACTCACGATAAGCCGCATCTTGAGCATCAAAGATGTTTGTAGAAGGCATAGATACTACGCGTATTTTTTTACCTGCAGCCTTCAGTTGTTCAGCCGCTTTCAGAGCCAGTTCAACTTCCGAACCTGTAGCAATTATGATAGCTTCTGGTTGACCTTCGCTGTCACTCAGAATATATCCACCACGTGAAATTTCCTCAATTTGCTCTTGAGTACGTGGTATGTGAGGCAGATTCTGACGGGAAAAAACCAGAATAGAAGGCCCATCTTGACGTTCAAAAGCTGCTCTCCAGGAAACAGTCGTTTCAACTGCATCGCAAGGACGCCAGACTTGTATGCTTGGAATCAAACGCAGTGTTGCGGTTTGCTCAATAGGCTGATGAGTTGGTCCGTCTTCACCCAGTCCGATAGAGTCGTGAGTATAAACAAAGATCGAACGAATCTTCATCAAAGAAGCCATTCGCAACGCATTGCGTGCATATTCCGAGAACATCAAAAATGTCGCACCAAATGGAATTAACCCGCCATGCAGGGCTATACCATTCATTATCGCAGACATGCCGAATTCACGTACGCCATAGTTGATGTAATTAGCATCGGGTTTATCGGCACGCATCGGTCTGTATCCAGTCCATTCCGTCATATTGGAACAGCCTAAATCTGCGGAACCCCCAAAAATTTCCGGCAAAATCTTTGCAAAACCTTCAATTGCAGCCAATGAAGATAGACGTGTAGCCGTTGTCTTAGCTTCGGCATTAACCGCACTAACAAAGGCATCGGCATCAGCTTTCCAATTTTTTGGCAATTCGCCAACTATACGACGTTGGTATTCAGCAGCCAACTCAGGATAAGCTGCCTTGTATGCTGCGAACTTGTCGTTCCATTCCTTTTCAGCTTTTGCACCTTTTGCTTTGGCATCCCAACCAGCATAAACTTCTTCAGGAATTACAAACGCTTCATGATCCCACTTAAGAGCAGCTTTGGTCAGATTAATTTCGTCCTGACCCAGTGCAGCACCATGACAAGCATGACTACCCGCTTTATTTGGCGAACCGAAACCAATGGTCGTTTTGCAGCAAATCATCGTTGGCTTATCAGTCACAGCCTTAGCTGTTTGTATTGCTTTACTTATTGCAGCAGAATCATGTCCATCAACATCTGCAATTACATGCCAGCCATAAGCTTCAAACCGCATTGGCGTATTATCGGTAAACCAGCCTTCGACATGACCATCAATGGAAATACCGTTGTCATCCCAAAATGCTATTAACTTGCCCAATCCCAGGGTTCCTGCCAATGAGCAGGCCTCGTGAGAAATGCCTTCCATAAGACAGCCATCGCCCAAGAAGACATAGGTGTGATGATCAACAATTTTATGGCCATCTCTGTTGAATTGAGCAGCAAGTGCCTTTTCCGCAATCGCCATACCAACAGCATTGGTAATGCCTTGGCCTAAAGGTCCTGTAGTGGTCTCAACGCCCGGCGCATAACCATACTCCGGGTGACCAGGAGTTTTGGAATGAAGCTGACGAAAGTTCTTCAGCTCTTCGATTGGTAAATCATAGCCCGTCAAGTGCAACAAGGAATAAATCAGCATTGAACCGTGACCATTCGAAAGCACGAAACGGTCCCGATTTGACCATTGTGGATTGGTCGGATTGTGGATCATAAAGTCGTTCCACAAAACCTCGGCGATATCCGCCATTCCCATTGGTGCTCCTGGATGTCCAGAGTTTGCTTTTTGTACGGCATCCATGCTCAAAGCGCGTATGGCGTTCGCTAATTCTCGGCGCGAAGTCATATTGTTCTCCTTATTATTTTTATAATTACGTGTAGTGACTTCTATCAGCTTTGCGATTTCGTCACGAAATATTCTTTTTATGCTATTTCATAAACAACATTAGAACGAGTGGTTAACCACTCGTTCTTTTGATATTACTCTAAATTAGCGTGTCTTTCTCTCATCACTTCTTCAGGAATTCCTTTCTCATGGATTATATGAGAAATAGTTGCTTCCAAAAATAATAAAGTGGAGAGTTCAAATACAGTTCCCATCGGCATGCCCAGAACTTTACCATATAGATCTGAACGGCCAATTTGAAACACTGCATCGGCCATATCGCCAATCGTTGAGTCGCTTTTTGCCGAGATCAGCACAATTTTGGCACCTACTTTTTGAGCGCTTTTAGTGAATGCTATCAGTTGTTCAGTCTCTCCAGAACCGGAGATGATGACCAATAAATCACCGTTTTTTATACTTGGTGTTACAATTTCACCCACGACACTCACGTCATAACCGCCGTGCACCAGCCTCATCGCAAAAAAATTGCCGACAAGCTTGGAACGTCCAGCACCTGAGATAAATATCCGCTTGGCGTTATCAAGCATTTCAGTCAGCTTAACATCATAGGTATCATCTGTTGCTTCAAGAATGCCTGAAATCTTTTCAATGATAAGTTGTTGATGCATAATTATACTGCATCAACTAGTTCGCGGATTTCACGAGCTGCATCAGCAGGTGATGCTGCGCCATAAATTGCTGCGCCAACTACGATAATGTTTGCACCGGCTCTAACGACATCCTGCACAGTTGATGCTTTAATACCGCCAGCTACTGAAATTCTAACAGGTAAGCCTAATGAAGCGATTTCATTCAAGTCAGCAAAAGGTGTATGACCTGCTGCCTGTGCATCAAGACCAGTGTGAATACCCATAATTTGCGCACCCGCTTCAGCAGTTGCTCTTGCACATGCAACTTTATCTTCAACATTTATCAAGTCGATTTGTGCTTCTGCGCCATGTGCATTTGCTGCTTTGATAACTCCCTGACAAGTTGCCAGACCGGATACGCCAAGAACTGTACAAATATCAGCGCCAGCTGCGTAAAAAGGAGTTGCTTCGTATTCGCCGGCATCCATTGTTTTAAGATCGACTAACAGTAATCTATCTGGAAATCTTGCTCTCAACTCTCTAACTAGGTTGATACCATTGTGTTTGATACATGGAGTTCCGATTTCAAAAATGTCAACATAAGGAGCTACTTGTGTAGCAAGTGCAACTGTTGCGTCGAAATCCAGTGAGTCTAATGCCATTTGAATTAATGGTTTTGCCATGATATGTGCTCCGAAGGGTAATATTAATAGTTATTGTTGGTTACATACTTGTTTTGCGGACATAACTGTAAAGTAGAAAGGGGACGGATGTCAATGCCAAATGATCAATGATCAATATCCTGCCCGGAAGCATGGATAGTAATCAAGCAAAATAACGCATAGAATCATACCGTTATAAATCATCCCAGTTCCCAGTAACAGTAATGATCCCAGTAACTTTTGATTACCTAGAGCTAGCATTTAGTCGAATCAAAACGGGTAATAGTGGGATTTCATTGATTTATATGGTCATCATAATTTCTACGCGCTGATGCTGACTTAGTATCGCCATTTCTAAAAAGATCTAGCTTTTTTTGCGGAATAG
>Ga0209391_10000488_pt1 | contig 18643 bp, 12 predicted proteins | sample PPLLak3March2015_FD_187246 | JGI IMG/M metagenome (GOLD analysis project Ga0209391, IMG submission 187246) | Freshwater sediment microbial communities from Prairie Pothole Lake near Jamestown, North Dakota, USA - PPLs Lake P7 Core (1) Depth... | ecosystem: Environmental > Aquatic > Freshwater >...
GTGGTTCTCGTCGAACACCTCGAGCAGTTCGGGCCGGCCGAGGAGCTGGTAGAGGCGGGCGCTGCGCTCCATGGCGGCGACCTGGCGGACGAGGGCCTGGCTGTAGCGTGTGTCCTGCACTCCATGCAGCACCAGCCGCTCGCTCGAATCGGCCAGCCGCGAGATCTCGAGACCCGCACTGAGCACGCCGCCGAGCAAGGGCAAGGAAACCAGCAGCAGGCCGAGCAGGATCAGGCCGCTGAGGGAGCGGGGACGGGGGACGAGCACGCCGCGATTGTAGCAGCGTCGGAAGCGCACGCCGGTCGCTGGGCGCCGCGCCGGCAAGGGCTAGTTGCGGCAGAGCTCCGGCCGCGCCTGCAGCGTCCGTTCCCACGCGAGCTGCGTGGTGACGATGGTCTCGAGGTCGTCGTGGTGCGGGCGCCAGCCCAGCAGCTGCCGGATGCGGTCGGCGCGGGCCACCAGCGTCGGCGGGTCGCCCTCGCGCCGCGGTTCCTCGGTGATCTGCAGCGCCTGGCCATGCACCTGCTCGACCATGCGCAGTACCTCGCGAACGCTGTAGCCGTGGCCGTAGCCGCAGTTGAGCGTCGTGGACGCACCTCCGCCACGCAGGTAGTCCACCGCGCGCAGGTGCGCGTCGGCGAGATCCTCGACGTGGATGTAGTCGCGCACCCCCGTGCCGTCCGGGGTCGCGTAGTCGCTGCCGAACACGCGGACGCCCGGTCGTGCGCCGACGGCCGCCTGGCAGGCCACCTTCACGAGCAGGGTAGCCGCCGGGTGCGAATGGCCCATGGTACCGCCGGGGTCGCTGCCGGCCACGTTGAAATAGCGCAACGTCACGTGCCGCAGCCCGCTCGCGGCGGCGAGGTCGCGCAGCATCCACTCGCTCATGAGCTTCGAGGCGCCGTAGGGATTGATGGGCTGGGTGGGCGAGTCCTCGCTGGCAAAGCCACCGTCGGGAATGCCGTAGACCGCCGCCGTCGAGGAGAACACGAACTGCTTCACGCCGGCTTCGCTGCAGCACTGCAACAGCGACCGTGTGGCGCAGGTGTTGTTGCGGTAGTACTTGAGCGGGTCCGCCACCGACTCGGGCACGACGGTGTGCGCGGCGAAGTGCAGCACGGTGCTGACGCCGTGCTCGCGCAGCAGGCGCGCGACGAGATCGCTGTCGCCGGTGTCGCCGACCACGAGGGGCGCGTCCAGCACGGCGCTGCGAAAGCCCGTCGAGAGGTTGTCGAGGACCACGACGTCATCGCCGCGCGCGCGCAGCTGACGGGTCACGTGGCTGCCGATGTAGCCGGCTCCGCCGGTCACGAGGATCGAGTTCATTTCGCGGAAGGTTGGCTGGGGCGTGCCCGATACGTCAAATTCCGGGCAGGGACACTGCGAACTGGCGCACAGCACGCGGTGCGGGCTGGGTGCGTGACGGCTCGGCTAGCCGATCGCGAGCGTCGGCTCTTCCATCGCTCCGAACTGCTCGCGCAGGTCGAGGATGTGCTGCTCCCAGTAACGCGGCTCGCCAAACCAGGGGAACGCGCGGGGAAAGGCCGGGTCGTCCCAGCGGCGCGCGAGCCACGCGGCGTAGTTCATCATGCGCAGCGTGCGCAGCGGTTCGACCAGCAGCAACTCGCGCGGGTCGAAGTCCGCGAACTGCCCGTAGCCGTCGAGCGTGTCGCCGAGCTGTCGGCTCATTTCGTCCGGGGTGCCGGACAGCAGCATCCACAGGTCCTGCACGGCGGGGCCGGTCATGCAGTCGTCGAGATCCACGAAATGCGGGCCGGCGTCGGTCCACAGGACGTTGCCGGCGTGGCAGTCCCCGTGCAGGCGCTGCTGCCGGTAGGGCGCCGCCTCGTCGAAGCGCTGCTCGATCAGCCCAAGCAGGTCACGGACCAGCGACTCGTAGGCGGTCTCGAGGTGGGACGGCAGCCAGCCCTGCGTGAGGAGGTACTGCGAGGAATCGCCCCCGAGCGCCTGCCAGGACAGCGTCGGCCGGTGCTCAAACCGTCGCCGCGCCCCCACGAGGTGTATGCGTGCCAGGAACCGTCCCATCCAGGCGCGATCCTCCGGGCCGTCGAGCTCGGGCCAGCGACCGCCGCGCCGTGGGTAAACGCAGTAATGGAAGCCCTGGCACTCGAACAGCGTGCGTCCGCCCTGCTCGATGGGGGCGACCACCGGGATCTCCGCCGCCGTCAGCTCGAAGGCGAACTCGTGTTCCTCCAGGATCGCCGGCACGCTCCAGCGCCCCGGTCGATAGAACTTGGCGACGACGGGTTCGGCGCCGTCGAGCCCCACCTGGTACACGCGGTTCTCGTAGCTGTTGAGCGCCAGGATGCGGCCGTCGCTGTCGAGCCCCAAGGCCTCGATCGCCTCGATCACCACGTCGGGCGTGAGGCGGACGAAGGGATGCGCGGAGGGTCGGGTCATGCCGTCAAGAATAGCTCTCCGCGGGGTGACGCTGGGTCCGCGCGAGCCCGCCGGCGCGTCTGATATCCTCCACAGAGGTTTCATTTCATTCCGGACCGCCTGTGCTGAATCCCCGTCGAGCCGTCGTGCTGATCGTCCTGGCCCTTGCCGCCTGCAGTGGGGGCGGTGGCGGGGGTGGCACCCCGAACCAGTCGCCCACGGCGTCGTTCACCGCAACGCCGGTTTCGGGCCAGGCGCCGCTGACCGTCGCCTTCGACGCCTCGGCGTCGGCCGATGCCGATGGCAGCATCACGAGCTACAGCTGGAACTTTGGCGACGGCTCGAGCGGCACGGGCATGACCGCAAGCCGCACTTATGCGGCGGCTGGGACGTTCACGACGGTGCTCACCGTCACGGACAACCGGGGCGCGACGGCCCGCGCCACGCGCATCCTGACGGTCACGGCCGGTCCGCCACCGCCGAGCGTCACGGTCAGCGGTCGCATCACTTTCGAGCGCGTGCCATTCTCCGCGGCGGCCGAGGGCGGCCTCAGCTTCCCCCGCACCTTCGAAGCGCCGGTGCGCGAGGTGCAGGTCGAGCTGCTGCGCGCCTCGAATTCCGAGGTGCTCGCGGCGACCGTGACCGACACGGCCGGAAACTACTCGCTCGCCGGGCCGGGCAACACCGACGTGTTCGTGCGCGCCAAGGCCTTGTCGCGCTTCGCGGGTACGGCCGCGCGCCCGGCCGCCTGGGACCTGCGGGTGCTCAACAACACGAATGGCAACGCGCTCTATGTGCTCGACGGGGCCGTGTTCAACAGCGGCACGACCGACCAGACGCGCAACCTCCGGGCGACGACCGGCTGGGGCGGCGATTTCGCGGGTGTCTATACGGGGGCGCGGGCCGCGGCGCCATTTGCCGTTCTCGACACGCTGTATTCGGCTGCGCAGCACGTGATCGCGCGCGGTGACCCGTCCGTGCAGCTGTCGCCGCTGGCCGCGTACTGGAGCCCGAACAACCGGCCGTCCGACGCATTCAATCCCGCGTCGGGGGACATCGAGACCACGCAGTACGTCGTCCTACTGGGCTCGGGACCGGGCACCGGCATCTATGTCCTGGGCGCCGCCAGTATCGACACCGACGAGTTCGACCAGCACGTCGTCGCCCACGAGTTCCTGCATTACCTCGAGGACGAGGTCAGCCGCGCGGACAGCGTGGGCGGTACGCACTCGCTCGACGAACGCCTCGACCCACGCGTCGCCTTCAGCGAAGGGTTCGCAAACGCCTTCTCCGCCATGGTGCTCGAAGACCCGGTTTATCGCGATTCCTTTGGCGTGGCGCAGGGCGAGGATTTCAGCTTCAACATGGAGAGCGACGTTGCGACGGTGCCGGGCTGGTACAACGAAAAATCGATCCACCGCATCGTCTGGGACCTCTACGACGCCGCCAACGAGCCCGGCGACGCCGTCACGCTCGGCTTCGAGCCGATCTACGACGTCCTGCGCACCGAGTTGCGCGACGGCGTGCCGCTGGTGAGCCTGTTCCCCTTCATCACGGCGCTGAAGCAGCGGCCGGGCGTGCCGGTGGCTGACGTGGACAGGCTCGTCGAAGCCGAGCGCCTGGTCGGCACCTCGCTCGGCATCGTCTCCACGACCATGGACGCCTACGCCAGCACCGAGACGCACAGCGGTGTGGCGGTCACCTCTGCCGATCTGGTTCTGCCGGTGTACACCGCGATCACGCCCAACGGTCCTGCCGTGCGGCTGTGCGCGTCGTCGCAGTTGTCCGTTCCGGACGGCACCACGGTGCCGGGCTCGTTCAACAAGCTCGGCAATCGCCGCTTCCTGCGCTTCAGCCTTCCGGCGGACGGGACCCTCCGGATCCGCGTGAGTTGCCCCGCCTCGGACGTGACGTGCGCCGGACTGCCGCAGCCCGACCCCGACTTCGTGCTGTCGCGGGCATCCGACCTGACGGTCGCCGAGGAAGAATCGACCGTTGAAGAACTCGAGGTGCCGGGCACGGCCGGCGACTACGTGCTCGAGATCTACGAATACAGCCACATCGACCCGGCGGCGGCCACCCGCCGCGGGCGAACGTGCATGACCGTCACTATCACCGGTTGAGAATCCACCCCATGAAATTCGAACCGTCCCTGCGAGTCCTCCATCGCACCTTGGCTGTCTTTGCGCTTGCCGCGCTGCTCGTCGCCTGCGGCGGGGGTGAGGAGCAGCATGCCGCTGCCCCGGCCAAGAAGCCCGCCGACAAGCCGGCCGCCGCGGCGGCGAAGGCTCCCGTGCCGGCGGACGGCCCGGACAGTCTCAAGGCCAATGCCGTCGTCACCGGCAAGACCTCGGCGGCGGTGGACCTGAAGTTCGACGTCCTCTCCAAGCCCGAACCGGGCCAGGAGTTCCAGGTCGAGCTCGTCTTCCTGCCGCGGGCTGCGGCCGATCAGCTCGACGTCGAGGTCACCGCCATCCCGGGCGTTGCCATCGTGAGCGGCGCCACGGCCCGGTTCGAGAACGTGACCGCCGGCGAGCGCTACCCGGCCCCGGTCGTGGCGAGGGCAGAGGGCCCGGGCCTCTACTACCTCGGCGTGTCGGCCCGGATGGTGAGCAAGGTGCAGAGCGAGGCGCGGACGTTCTCGGTACCGGTCGTGGTCGGTGCCGTCGCGGCGGCGGAGAAGCCGGCGCCGGCCACCGACGCCGCGGGCCAGGCAGTCGAGTCACTGCCGGCCGCGGAGACCGGGCGCGAGGCGCAGTGAGAAGATCGTCGAGCGGCGGCCGTTATGTAAAGAATGCTCTCCGATCCAACGGTTAATGCGTAGTATTCCGGCAATCGTCAAGAAATTCCGGTTCGGTTCGACGCACGGCCGCTACTGTGGCCAGCGCCGCGCGGGGAGTACCTCCCCGGCCGCCACCCGAACGGATCGTCTCCAGGAGTATCGTCAGTCATGGAATTGAACTCATTCAATATCGCCCGCCTGATCGGCCCCGTTGACCGGTTGCGTCGCGCGGCCCGGCTGGCGGTGCTCGGCGGCCTCGCTCTCGCCCTGACCGCCTGCGGTGGCGGAGGTGGCGGTGGCGGCGGTGGCGGCGGCGTTACGAATACGCCACCCCAGGCACGTTTCACGGCGACGCCGACTACGGGAGCCGCCCCACTCCAGGTCGCTTTTGACGGATCCGGCTCGACGGACGCAGGGGGGGCGATCGCGAGCTACGCCTGGACTTTTGGCGATGGCGGCACCGGCACCGGCGCCACGGTCCAGCACACCTACCAGGCCACGGGAACCTACACCGCGACCCTGGTGGTGACGGACAACCAAGGCGCGGCCTCGGCGCCGTTTTCGCGGACCATCGAGGCCCGGGCGCCGGGCGGCCTGGCGGTGACGGTGCGGGATGACCTGAACGCATTGGTTTCCGACGCCGCCGTCGCCGTCACGATCGACAGCGTCAGCAGGCAGGGGACCACCGATGCGTCGGGCCTGGTGACGTTCAGCGACCTGCCGCTTGGAAGCGCGAGCATCGAAGTTACCAAGACTAGTTACGTCAGCGGGACCGCCACGGCCACCGTGGTCGCCGGTGAGACGAGACCGGTCAACGCTAGGATCGTGCGTCGGGTCGGCAATCTCTCCGTTACCGTCGTTGAGACCACGCTGAGCGATCCCATCGCCGGTGCCGCCGTGTCCGCGACGAGTGACGGTCGCGTCATCTCGGCGGTCACCGGCTCGAACGGGGTTGCACCGCTGCCCGGCATTCCGACGGGCACGGCCTCGATCACCGTGACCGCCGCTGGCTTCCTGCCGGCGGCGCCCCAGACGAAGGATATCGTCGAGGGCGACAATGGCTCCATTACCGTGCGGCTCGACCGTGCGACGAGGGCAGCCGCCGGATTCAGTGGCGGTGAGGGGAGTATCGTGTCGGGCACGAATGGCACGGAGGCCAGGCTGACGCTGCGCTTTGTCGTCATCGACGAGAATTCCGAGGCAGTCACGACACTGACCGCAGGTGACTTCCGCCTTCAACCCTGTGCAGAGCTGGCAAATCTAAGCGACTGTATTCGCGGTTCCATTCCCACGCAGGACAGCTACTCGCCGGTAAATCCGAATCCGGATAGCTTCCGGACAATACCGGGTCAGGCGCCAGCGCCATACGCCGCTGCGCTGCTATTCGACCAGAGCAGCAGCGTCGGACGGACCGATCCCACCGACGCCCGGATATTCGCGGGAAAGACGTTCCTCGGCGGCGTGCGGCCCGGCGGGACTGACTGGGTGTCGCTAGGGGCGTTCGCGGCGGACTATCCCGACACCAACAACGGACCGTATCTGCTGCCGGGAGTGCCGCCCCTCCATATCTATCCGCCTGACTTCACTCAGGACGGCAGCGCTTTCTTTGCGGACATCGACACGTTCCCCGGCCTGGAGTCCGGCGACACGCCTTTCTACGCCGCGCTGGACCTGATGGTCGCTCACGTGGAGCCCAGGACCGAGCGCAAGGCCGTCGTCGTGTTCTCGGATGCCGTCGACAACGATCCAGACTGTACGGACGGTACTTCCGAGCAGGCGTGCCGTAACGACACGGTCACGGCGGCGAACCTGGCCGATGTCAGTGTCTTTACGATCGGTCTTTCGACGTCCCCGGGTGTGAAGGTCGCGTCACTGGCGGAATTGGCGAACCGCACCGGAGGCACTTTCCTTCTCGCGCCGGATGCCTCGTCCTTGATTCCGATCTATGGCTCGCTGGGCGCCCTGCTGAGCGGCAGCCTGCTCCAGTACGAGACCGTCTGGACCGTTCGTTCGCCCACCGCCAACGCCTTCCGGTCGGGCTATTTCGTGTCTGGCAAGATGGACATCGACGTCGGCTCCGAGGTCATCACGGTCCCGTTCGTGGTGGCGATGCCCTGAGGGCGGGCGCCGGCTCGCGGAAGACCTCTGCGAGCCGGGTTGCCTGCCGCGCCACGCCCGGTGAACGGGCGCGGCGCAGTCGGCCACGCATGCGGCGTGTCGTGCCGGCCTGTATACTCCGCGCCCTTTTCCCGACCGGGCGCACCCTTGACCACCGATCCCCGTACCCAGCTGCGGAACGTCGCGATCATCGCGCACGTCGACCACGGCAAGACCACGCTCGTGGACCAGCTCCTGAAGCAGTCAGGCACGCTCGACGCGCGCAAGGCAACCCCTGACCGCGTGATGGATTCGAACGCGCTCGAGCGCGAGCGCGGCATCACCATTCTCGCCAAGAACACCGCGATCTTCTGGAAGGACTACCGCATCAACATCGTGGACACGCCCGGCCACGCCGACTTCGGCGGCGAGGTGGAGCGTGTGCTCTCGATGGTGGACTCGGTGCTGCTGCTGGTGGACGCGGTGGACGGTCCGATGCCGCAGACCCGCTTCGTGACGCAAAAGGCCTTCGCGCACGGCCTCAGGCCGATCGTGGTGATCAACAAGATCGACCGCCACGAGGCCCGCCCCAACTGGGTGCTCGACCAGACCTTCGACCTCTTCGACCGGCTCGGCGCCACCGAGGCGCAGCTCGACTTCCCGGTGATCTACACCTCGGCGCTCCAGGGCTTCTCCTCGCACGACCCGGCGCACCGCGGCGGCGACATGAGCTCGCTGTTCGAAACCATCGTTCAGCACTGCCCGCCGCCGGACGTGGACCTCGATGGGCCGCTGCAGCTGCAGGTCTCGCAGCTCGACTACTCGAGCTACGTGGGCGCGATCGGCATCGGCCGCATCAAGCGCGGCACCCTGCGCAAGGGCATGAACGTCACGGTGGTGGACCGCCACGGCCAGGCGCGCAACGAGCGGGTGATGCAGGTACTCGGCTTCCTGGGCCTCGACCGCACGGAGGTGGAGCAGGCGAGCGCGGGCGACATCGTCGCCTTCGCCGGCATCGAGCGGCCGGCGATCTCCGACACGCTGTGCGACCCGGACCGGCCCGAGGCGCTGCCGCCGCTGGTCGTGGACGAACCCACCATCGGGATGACTTTCGAGGTCAACACCTCGCCGTTCGCGGGCCGGGAGGGCAAGTACCTCACCAGCCGCCAGATCCGTGAGCGCCTGTTGCGTGAGGCGCTCACCAACGTTGCGCTGCGCGTGGAGGAAACCGACGACCCGGACAAGTTCCAGGTCTACGGGCGCGGCGAGCTGCACTTGGGCGTGTTGCTCGAGAACATGCGCCGCGAGGGCTACGAGATCGCGGTTTCGCGGCCGCGGGTCGTGATCAAGGAGATCGACGGCGTGCCGCACGAACCCTTCGAGATCCTCGCCGTGGACATCGAGGACTCGAGCCAGGGCGCCGTGATGACGGCGCTCGGCAGCCGTGGCGGCCAGCTGCAGGCCATGCACCCCGACGGCAAGGGCCGCGTGCGGCTCGACTACGTGATCCCGGCGCGCGGGCTGATCGGCTTCCAGACCGAGTTCCGCACCACGACCTCGGGGCTCGGGCTGCTGTTCCACGTCTTCGACCACTACGCGCCCGTGCTCGACAAGTCGATCGCGGCGCGCCAGAACGGGGTGATGATCTCGAACGGCCAGGGCACCGTGCTCGGGTACTCGCTCTTCAACCTGCAGGAGCGCGGCCGCCTGATGTGCGCGCACGGCGACGAGGTGTACGAGGGGCAGATCGTCGGCATCCACAGCCGCGACAACGACCTCGTGGTGAACCCGCTCAAGGGCAAGAAGCTCACCAACATCCGCGCCGCCGGCCGCGACGAGAACATCGTGCTCACGCCGCCGATCCGCTACACGCTCGAGCAGGCGATGGAATTCATCGAGGACGACGAGCTCGTCGAGATCACGCCGTCCTCGATCCGGCTGCGCAAGCGGGCGCTCAAGGAGCACGACCGCAAGCGGGCGGGGCGGACGGAGCGGGCGGAAAGCGAAGGCTGACGGTCGCGCGCAGCATCGCACCGGGCAGGGCGTGCGTCCCTGGCCGCTGCGGGCTGCGGGTCAGTCGAACACCACCGTCCGGTTGTCGTAGACCAGCACCTGGTGCTGCAGGTGCGCGTACACGGCACGCGCCAGCACGATCTTCTCGAGATCGCGTCCCTTGCGCACCATGTCCTCGACGGAGTCCTTGTGGCTCACGGCGACGACGTCCTGCGCGATGATCGGCCCGGCGTCGAGCTCGGCCGTCACGTAGTGGCTGGTCGCGCCGATGATCTTGACGCCGCGGGCGTGCGCCGCCTGGTAGGGGTGTCCGCCGGCGAACGCCGGCAGGAACGAGTGGTGGATGTTGATCACCTGGCCGCCGACCGCCGTGATGAAGCCGGGGGAGACGATCTGCATGTAGCGGGCCAGCACGACGAGGTCGACGCCGGCCTCGCCGAGCAGCTCGAGCTGGATGCGCTCGGCGTCGCCGCGCGTGGCGGCCGTGACCGGCACGTGCTCGAACCGTATGCCGTGGCGGCGCGCCACGGGCTCGAGGTCGCGGTGGTTGCTGATGATCAGCGGGATGTCCACCGCCCATTCACCGGACTCCCATCGCGCCAGCATGTCGTACAGGCAGTGGCCGTAGCGGGAGACGAAGATCGCGAGCCGTGCCCGGCTCGCGGCGCGCTCCAGGCGCCAGTTCATTGCAAACGGCGTCGCGACCGCCGCGGCGAAGGCCGGCCGGAACCGCTGCTCGCCGTCGGGGTCGTCCGCGGGCGGGGTCCACGCGACGCGCATGAAGAACACGCCCCGCTCGGCGTCCACGTGCTGGTCGAGGTCCACGATGTTGCCGCCGGAGCGGCGGATGGCCTCGGTGACGGAAGCGACGAGGCCCTCGCGGTCGGGGCAGTGGATGAGCAGGATGAGCTTGTCGGGCATGGGTGAGGGCTCTTTCAGGCGAGCAGCCGCAGTTCGTCGGCGTCGGCGCGAACGAGCGACTCGAGCACGGTCACGGGCTGCGGTGCGCCGATGTAGTGTCCCTGAGCGTACTCGATGCCGATTTCCGCGAGGCGCGACAGCACGTCGGCAGAGTCCACGCGCTCGGCGACGGTGCGGATGTCCATGCTCTGGCCGATCTGCGCGATCGCCTCGACGAGGCTGCGGTCGATGTGGTCGTGGGTGACGTTGTGCATGAACTGCCCGTCGATCTTGAGGAAGTCCACCGGCAGGTTCTTCAGGAAGATGAACGACGACAGCCCGCTGCCGAAGTCGTCGAGCGAGAAGCGGCAGCCGCGGTCGCGCAGCTCGCTGATGAAGTGCGTCGCCGAGGCGAGGCTGGTCATGGCGGCCCCCTCGGTCAGCTCGAAGCACAGCGCGCCCGGAGCGAGGTCGGCCTTGGCCAGCTCGGCGATCACGAAGTCCAGGAACTGCTCGTCGTTGAGCGTCGTGGCAGAGACGTTGATGCCGAGCATGTAGGGCTCGCGACTGGCGTCGCCGCGGCGGTAGGCGAGTTGCCCGCACGCTTGCCGGACCACCCAGCGGTCGATGGCCGGCATCAGGTTGTAGCGCTCGGCGGCGGGAATGAACTCCGACGGCTGCACGAGTTCGCCCTGCTCGTCGCGCATCCGCAGCAGCAACTCGAAGTGCCGGAGCTTCTCGACCCCCGCGCGGATCGGCACGATGGCCTGGCAGAACAGCTCCAGCCGGTTCTCCTCGCAGGCGCGGTTGATGCGCGACACCCACTGCATCTCGCGGTGGCGCTCGGGGGCGCGGCCCTGCTGGTAGGTCTGCACGCGGTTGCGGCCCGAATCCTTGGCGGAGTAGCAGGCCACGTCGGCGGCGCTCATCACGGCGTCGACCGTGTCCACCCGGCCGTCGACCTCGGCGAGCCCGATGGAAACGCCGACGTTCATGACGCGGTCTTCCCACACGAAGCGGAAGTCGCGGATCGCCTGGCGCAGGTTCTCGGCGATGCGATGCGCCGTTTCGAGCGTGCAGTCGGAGAGCAGCACGCCGAACTCGTCGCCGCCGAGGCGGGCCAGCACGTCGGATGTGCGGATGCGCGTCTGCACGACGCTGGTGAGCTGCTTCAGGAGCCGGTCGCCGGCCTGGTGTCCGCAGGTGTCGTTGACGACCTTGAACTGGTCGAGGTCGAGGTACAGCAGGACGTGGTGCAGCGCCGTGTTCTCTCGGGCGGCGAGCAGCGCCTCCTTGAGACGGTTCTCGAATTCACGCCGGTTGATGAGGCCGGTGAGCGCGTCGTGCGTCGCCTGGTAGGCGAGCGCGCGCTGCAGACGCCGTTCCTGGCTCACGTCGTGGAACACCATGACGGCGCCGATCATGCGCCCGCCGCGATCGCGGATCGGCGCGGCGGAGTCCTGGATGGAAATTTCCTGCCCGTCGCGGCTGACGAGCAGCGAGGGCTCGACCAGCTCCACGATGCGTCCCTCGCGCAGGCAACGCAGGATCGGGTTGTCGATCGGCTGGCGCGTGGCCTCGCCGAGCAGCTGAATGATCTCGGCGACCGGGCGCCCTGCAGCCTCGGCGGAAACCCAGCCGGTGAGCGCCTCCGCGACGGGGTTGAGGTACTCGATACGGCCCTCGGCGTCCGCGGTGATGACTGCATCGCCGATGGATTGCAGCGTGACCTGCGCCTTCTCCTTTTCGTCGGAGAGCTGCAGCTCTGCGCGCTTTCGTTCCGTGATGTCGGCCAGCGTGCCCTCGTAGCCCACGATCGCGCCGTCGCTGTCGCGCACCACGCGCGCGTTCTCCACGACGGTGATCACCGAGCCGTCGCGCCTGCGTAGCTGGTACTCGGCATTGCGCACGATGCCGTCGCGGTGCAGCGCCTCGACGACGTGCTCGCGATCGGCCGGTCGAGGGTAGAGCGCGTGCGTGGAGGGCAGGGCGAGCAGGTCCTCGACGCGGTCGTAGCCGAGCATCTCGACCAGCGCCGGGTTGACGGCCTCGAGCCGGCCTGCCGCGGTCGCCCGGTACACGCCCTCGATCACGTTCTCGAACAGGCCGCGGTAGCGTGCCTCGCTGCAGCGCAGGGCGTTCTCCGCCTGCTCGCGCTCGATGGCGATGCCGGCGAGTGCGGTCAGCCGCGCCATGAGCTCGAAGTCGCGCTTGAGCGGACTGCGCGGGTGATGGAAATAGAGTGCCACCGTCCCGAGGATGCGACCGTCGGAGGCGCGGATGGGCGTGGACCAGCAGGCCCGCAGCCCGGCGGAGAGCGCCGGTCCGCGCAGCTCTTCCCACAGCGCGTCGCGGGCGATCTCCGCGACCACGACCTGGCGCTGCAGGTAGACCGCCGCGGCGCAGGAGCCGTTGCGCGCGCCGACCGGCACGGACTCGAGGACGCGCCGGAAGTGCTGTGGAAGACGGCGTCCGGCGACGTGGCCGAGCGCCTCGTCGGCCACGTGGTAGAGGCTGACGGCGCAAAGGGCGTCCGGCGTGACGCGCTCGGCGGCCTCTGCGATCGCCTCGAGCGTATCCGGAAGCTCCACGTTGCCGGTGATGCGCTCGAACACCCGTCGCTCGCCCATCGCCAGCAGCTCGGCGCGCTTGCGTTCGGTGATGTCGGTGATGCTGCCACGGATCAGGCGCTGGCTCGAGGACGGCAGCCGCACCAGCCGGACCTCGCAGGGGATGTCCTGCCCGTGCGAGTCGCGGTGCGTCCACTCGAAGCACGGCGCCTCTCCGGCGAGCGCGCGATCGAGGTAGCCGCGTGACACGCCGATGGACGGGCCGCCGTCGGGCTGCTCGGGCGGGCTCAACTGCGCCGGGCCGACGGCCAGCAGCTGCTCGCGCGTCATCTTGAAGAAGCGGACCGCGTTCTCGTTGCACTCCACGAAGCGCCCGGCGTCCACGTCGAGCACGACGATGGCTTCCGGCGCGTTCTCGACCAGCGTGCGGTAGCGCGCCTCGCTCTCGCGGATGGCGGCTTCGGCGCGCTTGCGGTCGGTGGTGTCGCGCAGGCAGACGATGAAGATCTCGCGGCGGTCGAGCCGGATCTTGCTGACGCCGAGCTCGGCGTCGAACAACGACCCGTCGCGGCGCCGTCCACGGGTCTCCCGCGGCATGAGGTCCACCTGGGTGTCCTCGAGCGCCTCGGCGAGTTCCTCGAGCGCGCCCGTGAGGCTCGGGTGGCGCGCCAGCGAAGGGATGAGCAGTTCGAGCCGGCGGCCGCGCACTGCGTCTTCCTCGTAGCCGAACACGCGCTCGCAGGTCGAGTTGAGGGTCTCGATGTGTCCGGTCTCGTCCACAGTCAGGATCGCGTCCTTCACGTGGTCGAGAATGGCTTGCAGCTGGGCGGCCGCGCTCTCGCGGACCTCGCGCGTGAAGGCGCTGGTCTCGTCGGCCAGCAGCTTCATGGAGCGCACCACGCCGCGGCGTTCGTCGTCCCATTCCGCGTACGCGCCGCTGATGGCCTGCAGCAGGGAGCGCAGGTCGAGGCGTCCGCCCTCCTGGCGTGCGTCGTCGAACTGCTGCTTCAGCAGCGGATGAAGGCTCATGAGCCGGGATCGCGCGCCGGCCGCCCGGTCCGCAGGCCGGCACGATCATGCTTGTTGCTTGTTCGCCTCATGCTCGCGTGCCGTGAAGTCTGCCGCCGTCCCGAATCAGGGGCTGGACCCGGGCGATAGTATTCGCAGCGGCGACGACCGAGTCGTGAACCGCGTCACAGTCGGCGGCCCGACCGGGGTCCATCGGCTACAATGCCGGCACCTCCCGATCCCGTTCCTTCATGTCCCCAGAAAACCTCGAGCATCCTCCGGTCGCCGTCCCCCTGCTGGGTCGCGACGACCCGCCTCCCTTCGTCGTCCTCCACGAGCACGGCACCGCGCCGGCGCTGGTGATCTGCGACCACGCGAGCCGCGCGTTTCCGCGCGGCATGAAGCGGCTCGGTCTGCCCGAGCTGCCGAGCTGGCAGCACATCGCCTGGGACATCGGCGCCGGCGAGCTCGCCCGCGGGATCTCGAACCTCCTGGACGCACCGGCCGTCCTGACCGGCTATTCGCGGCTGGTCGTGGACTGCAACCGCAGGCCCGAGGACCCCGAGGCCTTCCGGGTCGAGAGCGACGGCTGGGTGATTCCCGGCAACCAGGGCCTCACGGAATTCGAGCGCCGAGTAAGGCTCGCCTGTTTCTTCGACCCCTACCACGAGGCGGTCGCGGCCATGCTGGCGGGCTTCCGGGCGCGCGGGGTCGTGCCGCTGGTGATCTCGGTCCACACCTTCACGCCCGAGATGGCGGGATTCGCCCGGCCCTGGCACGTGGGCGTGCTCTGGGACAAGGACGAGCCGAGCGCGCGTCGCCTCATCGACGGGCTGCGCGCGGTGGAGGGCCTCGTGGTGGGCGACAACGAGCCTTACAGCGGCAAGCACCCCTGCGACTACAGCATCGATCACCACGCCGAGGAAGCGGGCCTGCCCCACCTGTGCATCGAGGTGCGCCAGGACCAGCTCGAGTCGCCGGCAGGCACCGAGCGCTGGGTGCGCCTGCTGGGGCGGCTGATCGGCGAGCTGGCCCGCGATCCCGAGATCCGCCGCCTGCGCGATACGGAGTCCCCATGGCCACTCGCGAACCTCCGCTGACTCTCGGCATCGAGGAAGAATACCTGCTCGTCGAGCAGGCGACCGGCGCGGTGGCCGCCGAGCCGCCCGACGAGCTGTTCGCGGCGCTGCACGAGCGCACCGCCGGGCGGGCGTTCCCCGAGTTCCTGCGCGCGCAGGTCGAGGTGGCCACCCCGGTGTGCCGCGACATCGCCGAGGCGCGCCGCGAGCTCGCGGGCCTGCGCAAGGCGGTGATCGAGGAGGCGGGGCGCTTCGGACTCGCTCCGATCGCGGCCTCGAGCCACCCGTTCTCGCTCACTTCCAAGCAGAAGCGCACCGACAAGGAGCGATACGTCGCGCTGCTCGAGGAGATGCAGGGCGCCGCGCGACGCATGATGATCTGCGGCCTGCACGTGCACGTCGGCATCGAGGACGATGACCTGCGCATCGACCTGATGAACCAGCTCACCTACTTCCTGCCGCACCTGCTCGCACTGTCGTGCAGCTCGCCGTTCTGGGAGGGCGAGCGCACCGGGCTGATGTCGTTCCGGCTGATGATCTTCAACGGCGTGCCGCGCACCGGCCTGCCGGAGCAGTTCTCGAGCTGGGGCGAGTACCGTCGCCACACCGACATCCTCGCCGAGACCGGCGTGATCGCGGACACCTCCCGCATCTGGTGGGACCTGCGCCCGAGCCTGCGCTACCCGACGCTCGAGACGCGGGTGATGGACTGCTGCACGACGCTCGAGGACGCACTCAGCCTGGCGGCGCTCAACCAGTGCCTGATCCGCATGCTCTACCGGCTGCGCCGCGCGAACCAGCGCTGGCGCATGTACTCGCACCTGCTGCTCGGCGAGAACCGCTGGCGGGCGATGCGCTATTCCTACGACGCCGGCCTGCTCGATCTCGGCCAACAGCGGATCGTGCCGTTCGCCGAGCTGCTCGAGGAGCTGATCGCGATCGTCCGCGAGGATGCCGAGGCGCTCGGGTGCGTCGTGGAGGTCGAGCGGTTGCGCGAGATCATTGCGCGCGGCACCAGTGCGCACCGGCAGATCGGCGTATACACGAGTGCGCTGTCCGCGGGAGCCACGGAGCCCGAGGCGCTCAAGGCCGTCGTGGACTGGCTGATCGCGGAAACGGCCCGCCTATGATCGATCGCAGGATCTCCGTCGCCCCGATGATGGACTACACGGATCGCCACTGCCGCTACCTGCTGCGACTCGTGAGTCCGGGAGCGCTGCTCTACACGGAAATGGTGACCGCGCAGGCGCTCGCGCATTGCGACCCGGAGCACCTCCTCGGCTTCGATGCCGCCGAGCAGCCCGTCGCGCTGCAACTCGGCGGGTCCGATCCCGTGTTGCTGGCACGCGCCGCGCGCATGGGCGAGGAGCGTGGTTACGTCGAGATCAACCTGAACGTCGGCTGCCCGAGCGAGCGCGTGCAGGTCGGTAATTTCGGCGCTTGCCTGATGGCCGAGCCGCAGCTGGTCGCCGACTGCGTTCGTGCGATGCGCGAGGCGGTGCGGTTACCGGTCACGGTCAAATGCCGCATCGGCATCGACGAGCTCGACGACTATGGGTTCTTCCACCACTTCGTCTCGGTCGTGCGGGAGGCCGGCGTGTCGGTGTTCATCGTGCACGCGCGCAAGGCCTACCTGCAGGGGCTGAGCCCGAAGGAGAACCGCGAGATCCCGCCGCTGCGTTACGAGGTCCCGTGGCGATTGAAGCAGGAGCATCCGGAGCTCACGGTGATCCTGAACGGGGGGCTCAAGACGGTCGGCCAGGTGCGTGAATGGTTGCCGCGCTTCGACGGCGTGATGCTGGGCCGGCAGGCCTACGGCGAGCCCTACCTGCTCGCGCAGCTGCACGGCGAATTCATCGACAAGGACTGGCTGCCGCCCGCGCGCGACGAGATCGTCGAGCGCTATGCGGAGTACGTCGAGCGCATGCTCGCCGAGGGCCAACGGCTCCCGTCTCTGCTGCGGCACCTGCACGGTCTCTATGCGGGGCATCCGGGTGCGCGCGCCTGGCGGCGCTTCCTGGGCGAGCAGGGCGTCCGGCCGGACGCCGGCGTGGAAGTGCTGCGAGCCTCGCTGCGGGTGTTCCAGCAGGCCGCCTAGCGCGCTGCGGGCGGGCGAGGGCCAGGCTCTCGCATCTGTATAATCGAGGGGCTCGCCGTGGCCTGGGGTGATTCACATGACGGGCAGTGGGGTCGCTTCGCCAATGACCAATGAAACGGAAGTCGCTGTCCTGTTCGCGGACGTGGTGGGCAGCACGCGCCTCTACGAGGTGCTGGGCGACCACCAGGCTCGCGACATGATCCTCACGTGCGTCGACATCATGCGTGACGCCACGGAGCGCAACCGTGGCAACGTGATCAAGACGATTGGCGACGAGATCCTGGCGATCTTCCCGACGGCCGACGATGCCGTGAACGCGGCCGGGGAGATGCAGCAGGACATCGGCGCCCATCCCGGCCTGCTGGTGCAGGGGCAGCACGTCGCGATCAGGATCGGCTGCCACTACGGGCCCGTCGTGCTCGAGAACAAGGACATCTTCGGCTCGTCGGTGCACACGGCGAATCGCATGACCAGCCAAGCCAAGGCCGGGCAGATCATCCTCACGACCGACACCGTCGAGCGGCTCTCGCCGGAGTGGCGCGCGGTCACGCGCCAGATCGACGTCACGCCGCTGCGGGGCCGCAGCGAGGAAGTCGAGCTCTACGAGGTGCTTTGGCAGCAGGAAGATGCGACCAGCATGCTGCCGTCCATTGCCGTGGGCGCGCTCACCGGACACCGTCCCATGAGCGTGCGCCTTCATTATCTCGGCCGCGAATACCTGCTCGACGACAGCAAGGAGAGCCTGACGCTCGGGCGCGCCGAGGAGAACGACATCGTCGTCAAGGGCCCGCTGATCTCGCGCACCCACGCGCGCGTCGAGATGGCGCGCAACAAGGTCGTGCTGGTGGACCAGAGCACCAACGGCTCGTTCGTGACGGCGCAGGACGGCCAGGAAGCGTTCGTGCGGCGTGATTCTGTCGCTTTGCAGGGGCAGGGGTTGATCGGGCTCGGGCACCTGCCGGTAGCGGGGTCGCCGGAGGCGATTCGGTACTCCGTCGAGGATTGATCGCACTCCGTCCTGAGGCTTGGGCCACGGTGGTTCGATTTCCGCCTACCACGATTGAGAGCGGGCTAACGGCGTCGGAGGGTCTCCGTCCATAGCGTCGGTAGCGGCGGAACGGGTTGAGGGTTCGCGGCGTCACAGCAGCAGATTTGCCCCGAGTGCCCGCACAATGGTGCGGTGGCAAGGCGCGCGGCGCTGCGGAAATCAAACCACCATGTCCCAAGCCCCGGAGGCTGCGCTCGTGGCGTGGGTGGTGGACCGCGATGCCCAGGTCACTCGGCCGAGTGCAAAAGGCGTGTGGCTGGGCCGTGCAACTGCAGCAGGGCTTTGGGTGCGGGGGTTTGCTGTCCGCAGCAATGTCGGACACGCCACCGCCCGGATTGAGCGGTGACTCCGGGCCAATCTGCTGCAGTGATGCCGCGAGTCCTCAGCACGCTCCACCGCCACCGCCCAAACGGACGGACACCCTCCGACGCCCCTGCCCCCGCTCTCAATCGTGGTAAGCGGGCAGCGAACCACCGTGGCCAGAGCCCGGCAGCAGCATTGGCAAACCTCAGCCGAGCGCCACCTTGACCCGCTGGTACTCGGCCCGCAGAGCCGCCGGCAACCGATCCCCGAACTCCTCGAGGTAGCTTCCGATGTCGTCGATCTCGCGATGCCACGCATCGCGGTCGAGGTCGAGCAGTTGGTGCA
>Ga0209391_10000489_pt1 | contig 18640 bp, 18 predicted proteins | sample PPLLak3March2015_FD_187246 | JGI IMG/M metagenome (GOLD analysis project Ga0209391, IMG submission 187246) | Freshwater sediment microbial communities from Prairie Pothole Lake near Jamestown, North Dakota, USA - PPLs Lake P7 Core (1) Depth... | ecosystem: Environmental > Aquatic > Freshwater >...
CGACCCGGGCGATGATGGAAAAGTTCGAGTCGCTCTGCGCGTCTTTGCCGGCTTTGATCTTGCCGCAGAATTCGTGCATGTCCGCCATGGGCTGGGCGTCGCCCTTGATGAAACTATTCGTTTTGGGGAAGAGCTTGTCTTCGATGCACACCGCGGCGATCTTGCGCTGCTCCAGCTTGCGGACGAGGCGCTGCATGTTATTGAAGTTGCCGTAGCCGGTGTCGCCGTCGAGGAGAATCGGAATTGTGGTGGCGTCGGACATGAACTCGAGGGTTTCGAGCACCTGCGTCCAGCTCGCTTCGTTGTTGTCGCGCACGCCGAATTGGGCTGAGATCGACAGGCCGCTGGCCCAGATGCCCTTGAAACCGGCTTCCTGGACGATCTTGGCGCTCAGGCCATTATGGGCTTCGCAGATGAATTCCAGCTGGTCAGAGAGGAGGAGATTACGGAACTGTTTGGTGGTGCTGAGATTCGGTGTCGAGCTCATGGATTCCCTTCCTTGTGCCGGCTGGAATATTGTGCCAGCGTTGATCGGAAAGGATACCGGTTTTTCAGGCAGAAATCACGCGGCCTTTTGCGGCGGTGGACCCCAACGGGTCCCTTTGTTCAGCTGCCGGTCCCGTCTTTGATTCCCGCGGGCTGTCCTTTGTAAGCGGCGATGAGCGTCAGCTTGGCTGCCCGGTCGAGGGCTTTGATCGCCGCTTCCCGTCGCAATGCGGCTCCTTTTGAATCCAAGGTCTCTGTATAGCGAAGGATCAGCGGCCCGCGGTGCTTGGTGTACTTGGCGCCTTTTCCGGTTTCGTGGGCCGCGATTCGCTGCTCCAGATCGTTGGTGATGCCGGTATAGAGACTCCGGTCGGCGCATTCGATGATATAGACCACCCACATTTCTGCGATTCCTCAGCCAGCTTTGATGACGTCTCACATCCTGCGTATCTTGCCTGTTGCCGGTTCGAATTGGAATATGGTTTCCGGTCGTGGGGGAGTCTCTGTGTGAAAATTGAACTCTGGTGCGAGCCCACCCGGTCTCGATGCTATACTCCGGTCCCATGACAAACTCCACGACTCCCGACACAGAGATCATGCTTTCCTTCGGCAACCAGCGGGCGGTTGTCTCACCCTGGGGCGCATCCTTACGCCGGTATTTCCTGGTGGAAGCCGGAGGCAACGAGGTCGATATCGTCTGGGGTTATTCGGGCGGCAGTCAAAAGAAGGGCGGGCAGGGGGATGTGCTGATTCCGTTCCCCGGCCGCATCGCCGAGGGCCGCTATACATTCGACGGCGAGCCTTTCCAGCTTGAACGCAACGACAAGGAAGGTCCCAACGCGATTCACGGATTTGTCCGGAATCTGCCGTGGCGGGTAGTTCGTGCTGAGGCGAGCTGCGTCCTGTTCGACATGTGTCTTGAGGCTGAACAGTACGGCCGCAAGGGCTATCCGTTTTCACTCGCGATGCAAGTGACCTATGGCTTAGACGACAAGGGATTGTCCTGCTCATTCGATGTGCAGAATGCCGGGACGCGACCCGCGCCGGTCGGGATCGGCTTTCATCCCTATTTCACGGTGGGCACCACCTTGATCGATGACGCCGAGGCCATGATTCCCGCCGCGGGATTTCTGGAGTTCAATGACAAGCTCACACCGACGGGAAAGATCCTCTCCGCTGCAGGCACTGAGTGGGACTGTCGCGACTTTCGACGGATCGGCACAAAGCGGTTCAATCATTGCTACGTGCAACTCGCTCGCGACGCCGAGGGGATGGCGACGGCGGCGCTCCGTCATGCCGGAAGCGGCCGCGTGATCGAGGTGACGATGGACCGCTCGTTTTCCGCCATCGTCGTGTATACCGGTGATGCCATTGCCGATGCGCCGCGCCGCGCGTTCGCCATCGAACCGATGACCTGCGCGTCGGATGCGTTCAATCATCCTGAGTGGGGTTTGAAACGTTTGCCTCCAGGAGAACACTTTTCCGGCCGCTATACGATCCGCCACCGGATCGAGTCCTGAGCTACTCTTCGTATCTCTTGCATCTCACGTTGTCGGAATGCCGATTGTGGGCTGCCGTCATAGCGTTCCGCCAGCCGGCGTCTCTCAGGTGCGCTCAGTAAAATCCCGCTGGAGCATGCCGTAGAGTTCGAGATCGACGAACCGGTCGAACCGGACGTAGTGTTCCCGCATGCGGCCTTCGTAGGTCATCCCCACTTTCCGTAGAACTCTCCCTGATGCAGCGTTGCCCTGGAAATGCGGGCTGTAGATCCGATGCAGATTCAGTTGCACAAAGCCGTAGCGGAGGACCGCGCGCACGGCCTCGGTGCCATAGCCCTGATTCCAGTAGGGAATGCCGAGCCAGTAGCCGAGTCGCGCGTGCCGGTGGATCTGGACGATGTCCAGGCAGGTGGATCCGATGAACGTCGCATTGTCCGCAAGGGTTATGGCGAAGCTGACGGCGGAGTTTCCCTCACGGGCCTGTTCCTGATCCGCAATCCATTGCTCGGCCATGCCGTTCTCGTACGGGTGCGGAAGAAATGTGCCGGCGGCAACCTCTTTGGCCCCTGCGAGCCGCTGTACGTGGGGAGCGTCCGAGAGTTGAAACTTCCGGAGCAGCAGTCGATCGGTCTTGAGTTCGGGGAAAGGTGCCATGCGGTTGATGCTATCACAGGGCGGGGAGGGGACACAGCCGTTCTGGGTGCCCCCTCCATACAGAAATAAGCCGGTCATCAAATCACTACCGTGGAAGCAGGAACCGGAGGTCAGAACCCCATGCTCTTTCTCGGGGCTGCCTGAGTTGCACGCAGTTCTCGATTCCCCACGCTAGCTTTTCTAATGGGCTGATCCTACAATCTCGCAGGCTCTAGCACAGCCCGTCGTTCTGTCTGCTTTTGATCGATCAATTCGAGTGCCGTGCGTTCTTTGTCTGAAGAGGAGGCTCTTCTCATGGCAACATCCCCCCGGTTCAGGGGCACAATGGTCATCATGGCGCTTGTCGCCCTCAGCCTTATTGTCTTTGTGCCGCTGCCGGAAGACGCAACGGCCTCCGGCGGAGTTGTCCCACAATCGGGGAACTGTCCTGGCGGACAACAGCAGGATGAGCATTGCCTGCCGGGAGGCCTGGGAAACCCTGCAGGATCGGGCAGTTCGCCAACGCCGCCGGTTACACCGCCAGTCCCACCGCCAGCCATACCCCCTGGTACTCCACCTGCCATGCCCCCGGTTACGCTCCCGATCGTGCCGCCATCAGGAAGACCGCCGGCCACGCAGTCGCAGGAGCCAGAGCTCCCCCAATTTATCCACGGCTGGGCCACAGCCACGTTCCACATTCATGACGACGATCACGACGTTACCTATACCTCTACCTCGGACCCTGTGAAGCTATTATTTCAACGTCGGGCTGTGCAAAACATGACGGGGAATACCCAATACGTCTTAGCCGGCGATAGGGGTAGGGACCACATGACCTGGGACGTCAAGGGAAGAGTGTTCGACTGCACTGTGGAAGGGAAGGCATTTATCCGGTTTCCCAGCGAACAAGTTGGCGCACATTACTCTTTCCCGGGCGTTTATACGCCGTTGGATCCGACACGTCCGGCGTTCGGCTATCTGAATGTGGTCGGGCCGGATGGAGGGGATTTTCACAGTGTGATCATTCAAATGTTTGATCCGAATGCTCGGCTTACGAAGACCTGCCCGGGTGATCCGCCGTTGGTCACGGAGGAAAAGTTCGAGGCCGGTTACCTCCTGCACATTCTGTGGCAGCAGAACACACGCGAAGATGGCCGTGTCATCTTCCAGGGGCACCAGGAATACGACCAGGGCGACCCGCTCGACTTTCTGAAACTGCTTCCGCCCGGCGCGGCCATTCCGGAAGCCGCGCGACGAGCACTCCAGGCGTCAGGCTCAGGCACCAGCCTCCGCTACACCTGGACGTGGAAGTTGTTTCCTGGGTTCCCACCGTCACAGTGACGCTCAGTTACTCCCCTGTGAGTACGCCCGGCTAGCCACGCCAAGCTGCAGATGTCGATCGCTCGGGCTCGATTACCAGGTGAATGTGCCTGTGATAGGTAATGGTGTCGGGGACACTTGCAAGGAAGCAACCGGCGCTTTCTGGTCCAAGGGCTGCCAGCCGCTACCGGCATTGGGATCCGAGCTCAACGCGCTCAGCGCGCATTCATAGTTGGGTACTTGCCCTGGTTTATAAGGCGGAGTGGATGGAACCGCGACCGCGACCCTCGCCTACTTCACGATCGTCGGCGTCACCGTATACGTCCAGCCCTTCTCGTCGGAGCTGGTTGCTTTGATGATGAACGCCTTGCCGTTGTGCTGGTATCCGGGCTGCCCGCTTGGCATGGTCAGCATCATGCCGTTGGGCGCCGGCACCGCGATCCTGTGTCTCACCGATTGAGCCGTGGCTTGTCGGATGGCCGCGCAGGGACCGACCTCGTTCATGCCGGCGACCGTGCCGGCAGGCAGATCCCGCTGCACCTCGGCATGGACTGCGTTTGACATCCTAAGCGCCGGGTCATTCCTGAGCTCGACAATGGTCGCGTGTTCGAACGCACCGCTCACCGTGGTTGGGCAGGTGCCGTTCTTCAGCACCGAAACCAGTTTGGACGGAAAGTTCTTGATGACGGGCGTTCCAATCATGGCAAACTCCGACTGATCCCAGTCGAACTCGACTTCGAAACGATCGGTCACCATTCCGCGGCCTTGGGGCCCGCCGGTGGAGAAAAGGACAGCCTCTCCTGAGAATTCGGCGGTGACCTTGTAGTTGACGACGGTGGCTGCAGTCCATTTGGCCATCAGATCGATGTTCTGCGCCGCCGACTCCCGCGCGGACACGAGCGCTCCGAGAACGAGGACCACTCCAACAATCACACGATGGTTCTTCATGGTTGTTTCTCCTTTACTGGCGCTTCAGCGTCCGGTTCACGCCCCATCGTCCAGGCGCTGCAGCTGTCGATCGCTCGGGTTCGATTACCAGGTGAATGTGCCTGTGATCGGCAACGGAGTTGGGGACACGTTGAACGAGGCGCCATTTTTGGGATCGAACGGCTGCCAGCCGCTACCGACCCCTGGCTCCGAGCTCAAGGCTGTGAGTGCGCATTGGTACATCAGTAATTGTCCCGGTTTAAAGTCTGGGGTAGATGGCACTGTGACCACGACATACGCAGTCGTGACGACCTGGCCGGCCGAGACCGGAAGCTCCACCATTTTGTATCGTACTTCCGTGGCGCCGCTTGTCGTGCCTACCGTGCCTATATTGGGATCAATCCTTGATCCAAACTGGCAGGTCACGGCCACCTTAGTTACATAGGGCGACAGGCGCGTTAGGTTGACGGGCACTTCGAAGGTCACGTTGCCTGGGATCGTCTCTGCGCTGACCTCGCCGAAGAGCATCGCTATACAAAATAAGAACACCGCAACGGTCATCCTGGTCTGCATAGGCTTATCTCCTCAACGTTTTTTTCACTGTGCCAGCGCCTGTCCATCCATCGACACGGATGGAACGGGGGACGACGACCGGAGCGGCGCCGGCTCCCATAAATCCAGCTGTTTGAATCGTTCGTGGCACGACTGTCGCCGACGATCCAGCCGCGGTGAATCCGGATATTTTGATTGTTCTTGGGCCGGAGCCTGACGAACTGCTCGCTGACGTGATGTTGTAGGGTTGTCCATAGGACATGAAGTCCCAGTTCTTCCACGCCTTCGTCGTGATCCCGTTGCGCACGCTGGGAACGAACGTTTCCTGTTTCGGCATGAGGGTCACGGCCACTCTGCCGCCCGCGTCGAGCGTGATGGCGCCGGCGTGCACGGCCGCCACGCAGATCGCCGATGAGCTGGTGTACTGGTCAGTTCCCCAGACATATGCATCCGCATGGCCTTTCGGCGGACAGAGCAGGGTGAGGGGAGCATGGAAATCGTCGGGGACTCGTTCGAGCGTCGTGATCCAGTCGATTTGCCCCGTCTCGCCGCTCTTGAAGGAATACGTGGAATCGCCGGGACCGTAGCTGGAACTCTTCACGCCGTTGCGCCCCATCCCTTCAAACGACGCAGCGCCGGGGCCCATCACGATTGTGACCTGGCTGGAGACCCCCGGCGTGAAGACGCCGGCGTGAGCCGCGGCGGTACAGACGGGAGAGTCAACCAGGTAGACGTCGGTCCCCCAGATTTCCCGGTTCGTGATGATTTTCGCGGGACAGATGAATGTGACGACCCTGCCGACCTGAGACCGGAAGGCTACTGCACTTGTGCTTTCTTCTGCCACGAGCAAATGCTGTTGCGCGAGGGCGGGGCTCGAAACTAGAAGAAGACATGTCGATGCGCATACCCGAATCATATGTTGCAGCGACGGCATCATCTTCCACCTCATCGCCGGGGCGATCATCGATTGTCGCAATCCGCCTGCTTGGTCAGCTCGCCCAGTTTCTCCAGCTCGGCCTTATGGGCGCGGTAGAAGTTCACATTTGCCATCTTCACACCAGGCGGCAACTTGCCTCCAGGCTGCTCAAGCGCCCAGGCGGCCATGCCGTTTTCAAACACCGACAGCGAAAACACGAGGTACTCACGCGACGTCATCCCGGCGCCCTTGAGTGCCGACTTCACGCCCGAGACTTTGTCCATGCGAGCTGCCATGTCATTGAGAGACTCCGGGGCGTCTTCGCGATCACAATCCTGCTGCAATTGCTCTTTCAGCGGTTGCAGCTTGTGTACGGCTTTCGTGTATTTCGCCAACGCCGCGTCGGTCAGCACGTAGCCTGCGATCTCGTTACTGTCGCGGTCGGAGAAATTCTGGGCTCCTGGAACTGACGGCGCCAGCAGCGCAAGGGCGAAGGTGCCTGTTATCGCGAGCATGGCCTTGAACGTATTGAACATGACGATCCTCCGGGGCTCGATTCTGCTCAAAAACCGAGAGCCTTTTCCAGATCTTCCTGGCCCTTCTTGAATTTCTTTTTCTCTGCCTCGTCCTTCTTCTTGGTGAGGGCATCCAGTTCTTCCGCACGTTTCCGATTCGCTTCGTTTTCTTTCTTACGGGCCTCTTCCTCTCTTTCGCGCGTCAGCGAGGCAACTTGAACTGTTTTGATTGCCTCGTCCGGCACGGTCATCCACGATAACCGGTATCCGGTCGATTTGAGTGCCTTGTCTTGGTAGAGCACAACATAGCGTGTCGGGTAGCTCCGTTGGCCGATCTGACGTTCTTCAAGCACGAAGATGGCGGGCGATGCGAACAGATCCGGTCGAAGCTGATCGCTCTGTTCCACCAGGCGTTGGTTCATAGTCTCGGCCTGCAGTTGCATGATCTTTTCGAATGCAGCCGGCTGATTCGAAGCGTCTTTTTGCAGAGCTGCCATTTGCTTATTGTTCTCGTCACTGACTTGCTTCCAGATCTTCTCGCGGGCTTCCTGCTCATCGCTCAGTTGGTAACGGAAGAGGGTATTGAACTCCTCCGGCTTCAACGGGCCTCGCTTGGACTTGCCCTTGAAAAACGCCATCGTGGGCTCCAGGCTTTTTTTCGTGATGTACGACACTCGGCCATGCGCAACAGCACTGGCGTAAAAAAGATACGTGCTGTCCGGAGCGACCGGAAGCGAATATTTTCCGGGGTCCGCCGGGGTGTCCGGCGTGAGTCCTCCGTGCCAGGTCATAGTGCGTTGCGACAACAGCTTGATCTCGCTGCCTTTCCCCTGAGAGAACATCTGCGACACGGCTTTCCGGACGTCCGGGACCGGGTCATTGGCAAGCGGAGCGAGCAGTTCGACGTCGCTGTCCTGGGGGCCGATCATGCCGAGCGCATCGGCGGCAGCCACGCGCAATTCAGCCTCCTCGCTCTTGAAGACTGGAAGGATGCTCAGTAGAAAACTGCGATTCGCCGACGATCCCAGCGTCAGCAGATCTTCTTTCAAAATTTCGACGGCGGATTTCCTGATTTTGTCGCAGTCCGCTTCTTTTGCAGGCTTGCCCTGGCAGCCGTCGACATATTTTTTGACCATCTCATCTTTGGGCGACGGGGCCGGAACCGCCGCCTGAGCCGGCAACGGCGCGAAGCCGCCGAGAATGAGGGCGGCACTCAGCGCCGCCATGGATCCCCACGAAGTCTTCATGGTACGTCCTCCTGCAACGTGCGTGGATTCGATATGGCGTATCATTTTCCTGTTGATCCCCCCCCGAGCATGCGGATCCGGTTTTCGGCCTGGTTCAGCCGCTCGCGCTGGGCCACATCGTTTTGCAACTGCTGCTTGATGCTCGGATCCTCCTTTGGCAGGCATTTCAGCTTGAGATCCGCATATTTCTTTTCTAAAAACGTTTTCTGCGCCCGGTAGGATTCAACCTCCGATTCGGCGCGCAGCCGCTGGAGCCGCGAGGTCATCACGACGTCAAAGACCTGCGGAAATCCCAGGTAGAACTCTTTGTGTTTCCGTTCATGCTCTTTTTCCGCCTCGATGACGTCGTCGCAGTTGCTGCTCTGAAAATCTTCGTCCACGACGGGTTCACCCTTTTCACTGAGTCCGGCGACTTTTCTCAGGCTTTTCTTCTCTTTAACCGGGCCCTCCTTGATGAGGTCGTACCATTTGGATGCAGGCGCGTTCTTCAATTGAACAAACTTCTGGTTCAGATCGTCGTTGGTTTTCGGAAGGTCAACATCCCGGTAGGTTTCTCTGGCCCATGCGAAGATGTACTTCCAGATTTCTTCTGAAGTGGCGGCTCTATCAAGATTTTCTTTGATCTTGTCGAGATCTTTGCACGTGCAGGGGCCGGCTGCGCCTGCCGGGGCAATGAGCAGGGTCACTAGCAGCGTGAGGCTCAGCAGGCCAAGGGCCAGGACCCGACCGGTCGACCGATCCCTGGCCGACGGCCGAACGCTGGAAGACAATCCTGAGGTGAGCCATCCATTGAATTTTTGACGCCACATGCGTGTCACTCCTCTCTGTGTACTCAGGCGCGGCAAAAGAGTACGCTTGCCGCCACCGTGAACTTCCCGACGCATCTCCAGAGCAAACTGCTGTTCTCACTCCTGCTGCTCGCCGCCCTGACCTTCATCACGGCATTCTCAGGAGACTTTCACTTCGACGATCGCCCGACGATTCTTGCCAATCCGCATCTCGACCGCTGGGAGACGTTTGTCGGCCATCTCGATCACATGGTCCGACCGGTCTTATACGCGACTTTCTTTGTCGATCGCCGTCTCTTCGGCACCGCTCCTGCCGGGTATCACCTGCTGAATCTACTGCTTCATCTCGGATCCGGAGCCCTCGTCTACCGTATTCTCATGCAGGCCGTCACGGAGGAAACCCGATGGGTTCCGGCGTGGACCGCAGTGCTCTTTCTGATCCACCCGATCCAGACGGAAACCGTCACCTACATTTCAGGCCGGGCGTCCGGCCTCATGGCCTTCTGGTATCTGCTAGCGTTCTTCCTCTACATCAAAGCCTCGGAGGACACAAGTGGCTATCTCATTCGGCGGGGCTATCGGGTCGCCGCGCTGCTCTGTTTCATTCTGTCCGTCGCATCGAAGGAACCAGCCGTCACCTTTCCACTGGTGCTGCTGTTGTGGGACGTCGTCGTGCGCCGGCTCAGGGGCGCGGAACTGCGAGCGGCAATCGTCTCTGATCATCTGTTGTTCTGGCTCACCGTTCTGGCCGTCGGCGTGCTGGCTTGGCAGCATCCGCGGTATACGGACCTGGCGCAATTCAGCCTGCATATCCGCCCCCTCTGGGAGAATGCCTTGAGCGAACTCCATGCCGCCGGCTATGTGTTACGGCTCTTCATCAACCCTGGGCAGCTGAACTTCGACCACGACCTGCCCCTGTTCCACTCTCTCCTGGAAGGGCCGCTCCTGCTCGAACTGCTGCTGTGGGGAGCCGCAGCCCTTGCCGTCTTCATCGCCCGGCAACGACTTCCGCTCTTTTCCTTCGGCGTCGCGTGGTTTGTGCTGCAATTGCTTCCGACCGGTCTCATTCCACGCAACGATCTCTTAAGCGAACGCAATCTTTATCTGGCCTCGTTTGGCTTGCTGCTGGCCGCCACCGTGTTGGGCACATTCCTCATCCATCGACTCTCGACCGCGCTAACACGGCCCCGCCTGGTTCACATCAGTGCGGTCGCAATCGGACTCGCCGCCGTGGCTACACTCTGTGCGGCAACCGTACAGCGGAATGCCCTCTATCGTGATCCGGTCCTGCTGTGGTCTGACACGGTCGAAAAGTCTCCGTACAAGGCCAGACCGCATAACAATCTGGGATACGCTCTCGCACGGCGCGGCGAGTGGGATCTGGCTATCGAAGAATTCCGCATCGCCGTCAGGCTCGATCCGGAGTATGCGCTTGCCCAGCAGAATCTTCGCGATGCCTATCTCCACCGGGTCGATCGACAGTAACCGGGGGGTTATTCCTGTCCGGTGCGCAGCACTGTCTGGCCGTAGCGCAGCAACTGGGGCGCCTGCTCCCATCGGTCGATCACGTTCAGCCCCACCAGCAGCAACTGCTGACCATCCTTGAACATGCTGGCGATCAAGCAGCGCCCGGCCTTACTGGTATAGCCTGTTTTGACGCCGGTCACGTCCGGATCGAGAAGCAATTCGTTGGTGCTGCGGAGGACGATCTGCCTGGTCCCGTCCACAGCGGCGATATCGCGCGTCACCGTACGAACCATCATGGAAATGGCAGGGACTTGCAGTGCCTGCTCCGTCAAAACGGCCAAATCAGCCGCCGTTGAGTACTGGCCCGGCGCGTCAAACCCGCAGGGGTTGGCAAAATGCGTATTCTTCAATCCCAACGTCCGGGCTCGGTCGTTCATCATCGCCACAAACCGGTCGGCATCGCCCCCGACATGCCAGGCAATCGCCTCACAGGCATCATTCGCGCTGGCGACTAGCATGGCCGTCAGCAAGTCGCGCAGGAGAAACTGTTCCCCGGGCCTGAACTTATAGGACGAATGATGGACGATCGCGTGCGCGGGGATCTTTACCACTTCCTGCAGCGGCGCGGATTCAAGCGCCACCAGCGCGGTCATGATTTTGGTGAGGCTGGCGGGCGGAAGCCGGCGGGTGGAGTTTTTTTCAAGCAAGACCCGCCCGGATTTCAGTTCGACCATGTACAGGGCGGAGGCCTTGATGACCGGCCGGTTTTGCGAACCTGGAGGTTCCGCCTCTTCCGCTGGAGCGACGCAAGGCAGAAACGTAATCGCCATCAGGAATGTGGCAACTACTAATAGCGACCTGCCTTGCAGCCGCCTCTCCATCCTGCCGTTCGCCTACCGACCGAACAAGCCCTTCATGAAGTTGCCGGCCTTTTCCAGGTCCGACGGCTCCTCGGCGGGCCGTTCCGGCTCAGTCGCTACCGGAGGGACCTTCTCCTGAGGCACGGTGGCGCCGGGCTGGTGTACCGTGGGTCTATTTCTGGAGCTGGGCCGGTCCATAGGCGGTTGATCCGTACCCTCCCGGCCCATTCTGTTGCCCATCATGCCGCCCATCATCCCGGCCATGTCGAATTTGGTGAACCCCTCGGGTATCTCGAACAGCTTGGGGTCCTGCTTCCCGACCTTGAGATTCTTTAACTCGGTCGTCATCCGGTGCTTCTCGTTGCCTTCCTTGTAGAGCAGATCCTGCTTGACGGCAATTCCCTCCTTCGTTCGCCAGGAGAATCCGCCGTACTTTTTCCCGTCCGTGCTGGTGGCGATCGTCTTGTATTTGGTCACCTTCACACCTTCCAGTGTTTCCTCGCCGACCACGGTCTCCTCGAAATCCCATTTAGACATGTCTTTGCCCTTGCTTTGGGCAGCCGCTTTCTCCATGGAGTGTTCCATGTACATATGCTCGGAGGGCATCAGTTGCCACATCACTTTGGTATCGTACCGGAAGATCATGACCACTCCGTCGCCGCTTCCGGCCAGCAGCTCCTGACGCTCTTTCATCGGGGTGGCGTAGACATGCTGTTCGATCGTCCCCTCCTCGGTTTGCATCACAGAGTCGGCGGAATACTCCGCCTGCGGGCGGGTGGGTTGAGCCGCCCAGAGGGGAGTGGAAACGAACATGACGGTGAGTACGATTACGGTGCACAGACGTCGTAACATGGCAGACTCCTTCCGAAAATGTGGTGCATGCAGGAAGTGGCTGGATTAACTTCCAGCCGAGTACAACTCCAATTGCGGTCAAGACAGAAGGCAAAACTGGATCAAAAGGGTATCCCTTGCACGATAAGAAGTAAAGTAGGTCAGGGGCGCCGGGTGGTGGATTGACTGGCAGTCTGGAGGGAGTGAGTCCGGGGCGATTGTCTCGTTGCCTTGCGTGCCACCGTCACCGGCCAGTCACAACCGGTATGTTTGCCGGATCTGAGCCTGCTCAATGTGGGGAGGCATCTGTTTGGGACGAGTTGTTAGTCAGGCGGGAGTTTCTCAGGGTCGAGTTCAACGAGGAGGTGCTCGTCATTCCCGATGGATTGGATTCTGAACACCCGTTTGTCCATGCGGATGGTGCCGGCAATCGACCTGTTTTTGATGACGAGGGTGATGTCTGAGTAGGCAGCTATCTGGAAGCGGCCCTGAATGATTATTGTTGAAAGCGCGCCCGGACTCCTGGAATCAATGACCATGTCGTGACTGGTATCGCTGGTTAGGTCAAGGACGACTCCTGAAGGAACGGGAAGTTCGGGATCACGGAGCCTGTCGAGGATGGTCTGGTGAAGGCGGATCTTCTGCTCCCGGATGATCCAGGGTTGGCGGGTTGTTTGGTGCTGATCGGGAGACGACGATGCAACGACCAATTCCCAGAGGTGCTTTTCGGAGGAGGGACGGGGAGCCATGCCGAGGGTGCCGATGAGAAGGGTAGTCAGGGCTAAATAGATGAGGCGGCGACATGTGATTCGGACGCGCATGCAGCAGGCTCCTTCTGCCTTGGCTATGGAATGATCCGAAAATTAGCGGGAGCCGGGGGAGCAGTCGTGTCGCCGCTGTTGCGGAAATTTGCCACGATGTTCAGCGCATTCGTAAAGGCTCTCGCATTGTCGGCCGAATTGGCCGGATCCACAGTGTGATCGATGCCGGTTTGCCAGGTGTCTTGATAGCTGACGTTGGGGTTTGAAAAATGGTTGATGCGCGGGCAGGAGGGGCTGCAGGGGTAGGCCATGATCGTCCGAAACTTGCCTGCTTCTTTGTGCCCGAAGGAGTAGGGGTAGGCGCCGGTGCCCCCTTCGGCGCGGTCGTGCATGGAGCCCATGTTGTGGCCCAATTCATGGGCGAGAGTGTAGCCGGAGATACAGTCATCTTCGACGACGCTGAAGGCTGAATTTGCGAAGTTGGCGTTGACAGAACTCATGACGTAGGCGACCCCGCAGGCATCTCCGATGTTGTCTTCAATCAACGTGACCAGATCCGCCTTGTGGGTGTTCCGCAAGGTGTGCACTTCATCCATAAAGCCATCATTGGTACTTCGCAGACGGCCCAAATCGGTGTTGTAGTTGCCGGTCTCCGCATAGGCGGTTTCAGCAGTATGGACGAGTCTGAACTGCGTATTGATCTGGCTGTTGGTAAAGGCTGTGTTGGCCAGAGAAATGCCGAGGGCAATCAGGGCTTCAATGCCGTTCTGTCCCCCGTTCGCGTTCTTTGCGGTGGCGCTGTAGACCACCATCACGTCGATCAGCGTGCCGCTATCAGCGGCTGTGGCGGGAGGAAGTGCGGGCGCGGCCATGCCGGCGGCCACATCACCGGCTGTCAATTCGTCGGAACTCACTGAGACCGGATGGTGGTCGCTGGGAAGCAACTCGCTGTCGATCTCTGTCACGTCATGGGTGCCGTCAGCACTGGGCTTAATCTCATAGATTATGCGTCCCTTTCGGATCGTTCCCGCGACGGCAGAGTTTTTCGTGACGAGCGTCACCTCACTATCCTTGTCCTGCGTCAACTGTCCAGTCCATGTCCGGTAGTAGAGTGTCCCCTGTGGTTCGTTTCCCGGGCTGAGAACGGCTAGTTGTGTGCCGTCGGAAAAAAGGTCGATCGTGAACTCGGTGTGTGGTGCCGGACTGATTGGATTGAGGGCACGGAGCGCGGCTGCGGTGATGTTGACGGAGCGCTGATTTCGAACCCAGCGTCCCCTGGCTTTACGAGGGGTTGTTGTCTGAGCCAACGGTGCGGAGAGTGGCGGTGGGGCTGTTGTGAATAACAGGGTCGGGGCAAGAGCCGGAATAGATCCGTCGCTCTCCGCGAGACCGGTTGTTCCAAGCGCGATGGTAACGAAGAGAAGGCCTGATAAGAAAAGTCCACACTGACGACAGGCTTGCGCGGGGGCTTGTGCGGTCTGTGTGGGTGCCAATACGGTGATCCTCTTGGAACGACGAGATAAGGAAAGGGTGCCCTAATCAACCGGGCTATGCAATACGGGCGTCCGTCGGTTGCCGGCCTGGTACACCGCAAGGGATATGCCTGATGGAATTGGGTCGGTTTCCATGGAAGCCTTTGGAATTGCGGCAAGGGAGGAAGGGCTGGGACGATCACTGTACAAAAGAGGGCTCTGCTGATGGCTGAGGCGAGCAGTCATCACGTAGCCGGGAGAGTCTCGCCTGGTCAGATCGTCATCAATTCATTGACAGCAGTGCGCCTGGCTTGCAGAAGTTCTCGCGTGCTGAGTGTGGGCACCTCGGCACCGTCCTTGCCTCTTGTTCGGTGAGGCGGTAAATTGGACGGATGTCGGTCGAATGAACGAGGGAGTAGGTACGTGATACGAGCATCGTTCGGCTTGGTGATATTTGCGGTGGTCGGGGCTGCGCTTGGAGGCTGTACCGGCGGGGGAGGGGACGACAGTGCGCCTCCGGCCTCGCAGGCTCCTGCCGCCGCGGCGTCGCTAACATTTCAATGGGACCCGGTCGCGGTGTCGGACCTGGCCGGGTACAAGATTTATCGTTCGACAACCGCAGGCACCTACGGAAGTCCGATTGCCACCCTGTCGGCTTCCACCACGACCTATCAGATGACGAATCTGACAAAGGGTGTGACCTACTTCTTTGCGGTGTCGGCCTACGACACCAGCGGGAACGAAAGCCCCTTCTCCAATGAGGAAAGCCGAACGATTCCATAGATCCTCACATCGTTCGCGCCTCCTCGGTTCATGCTGATAGTGGTCTAACGCGCGCTGTCTGATTAGCAACAGAAGGGGCTCGCCTCGGCAGGCTATGCGATCGGCGATGGTCTGGTCCGCCGGCGAGAAGCTGTTCTATTTAGATGGGGTGGGCTGGACTATCCGGAATCGCACCTCGTCGGCCTGCGTGTAGGCGGATGTGCGTTCGCCCGCGAATAATCCACAGCGATAAAGCCCCGGTGTCCAACCTGTCTTGGGGGGAGGGAGCCGGAAGTAGCCGGACTGGTCATTCATGGCCATCATGACCTGGTCTTGGGCGAGGGTCGGCGCCTCGCCGGCGACCTCGTCGATCTCCAGAACACAGTGAGCGGAGAGCGGGATGGCGTCGTATGAGGCCGACACGAGTCCGAACACCAGGTAGATCTCCGGCTGCGTGGAGGGGAACGTGTCATTTGGATTCAACGGAATGAATTCGTGAGCACCGGTTGGAAAATCGTCACGGATGACTTTGCCGGCTGGAATGACGAAGCGAAACCAGCTGAAATCGGCGTCCCGGCCCATGAGAGTAGCCTGCGGGTCTAAGGGCTTCTGTGGCTTCAACCGCTCCAGAGCTTTTTCGAACAGCGCTTCTTCTGCCAGCGACGTAGACAGGGATTTTTCACCGGGAGGAGGGGGAGCCGCCGCCGCTTCCTCCGCCTTCATCTGTGCCAGTTCAGGGACGTGGGGACGAATTTTGTCGAGCCAGCGGGCCAGTTTGTCCTTTGCGAGTACGCGTGTGCCTGCGGGCAATTGGACGTCTTTGTTGTTCTGTTCAAACTCCACGGCGGTGTCATAGAGCGTTTGAAAATGCACGAACGCATCTTCCCACTGCTCCAGCTCCACGAGACAGACGCCCATGCGAAACACCGTATCGGCGTAGTCGTCCTCGCTGGGATTCATGTTGAGCACGTTGCCGAAGATGGCCAGCGCCTCTTTGCATCGCCCGATCTGCATGAGAGTCAGTCCCAATTGATGGGTCGCCAGGGTGTCTCTGGGGTTGAGCGTCATAATTCGCCGGTAGATCGGTTCGGCTTCCTGGTAGCGACCGGCTGAAAACAGTCTCCAGGCGTCGGCGCGAATCGCGGCCCATTCTTTCAGTTGTTGCTCGCTCGCATCCGGCGTGAGCGCCGGAGTAAAGCGGCGGCCTCGCTCCATCGATTCGTAATGCTGCGCGAGTTGGTTCCTGGCCGGGAGCTCCAACGGAGAGCCTGGCGGCATTTTGTTGAGGACATATTCCACATCCGCATCGGCGCCGCGATAGTCCAGAATGTCGAAGCGTGCCCGGGCCATTGCCAGTCTCCAGCCAAGAAGCTCAGGCGCCAGCGCCACGGCTTTCTGATAGGACTTCAGGGAGTCCTCCAGACGGTCAAGCTTACGGAGTTCCTGGGCGAGACGCAGATGCACGAGAGGATTCCGGGAGTCGATGTTCGCAATGCGTTGCAGCTCAGCCAGCGATTCCTCCGCCTGCCCCCAGCGCATCAACACACTCCATTTAGCCCAGCGGACATCCAGGGCGGCCGGTTGTTGGGCGAGGGCTGTCTCATAGGCCTGCACCGCCTCCTGAGGGCCGCGGGCGGTGGCGAGAATGTCACCGCGTAATTTGTAGAGAGTGAGTGAGCGGGGATGCTGTTGAACTCCTTCTTCAAGCAGGTCGAGTGCGGGAGCAATGGCGCCGCTTTCCCAGACCGCTTTGGCCTGCTCAGCCAGGCGATCCGGTGACTGGAACTGTTGATCCTGCGCCCCTGTGTCGCCGACTGGCGTGAGCATTGCCATGAGCCAGGCAGCCAGGATGAATGTCCTGTATCTGCTTCGATGCACGGTAGCTCTGTGGGGCCAGGGATTCTTCATGAAACTCTTTCCGGACATCCTGCTCCTCTAAGCTGGAGATCGATGGTTCAAGATACACCGGGGTTCTGAAATACACCACTGGGGGCTATCGGGATGAGGCTGCCTGATTCATGAGAGACCGCGAGATTGAAAGGGATTCACCTTCCTTCGCGAAGTCGCTCCGCAACGGCATCATGGTCAGATCCGGCTTGTAGAGGGAGAGTGGGTGGATGGCGCAGGATGGCAAGCATCGTTTGACCCTGGTTCCCAGTTTGATAAGCTGGCCACAAGTGATGGGTCTTTTCTCATGGGCCGGATTAGATATGCGGTGAGAACGCCGAGTGTTTCGTGGTGGACATGCGTTCGGGCGGGATGACGATGGCAGGGCTGAGTCATGGGAGGGTTGGCAATGATTCTGGTTACTGGCGGTGCCGGGTATATCGGGTCTCATACCTGTGTCGAGTTGCAGCAAGCCGGATTCGAGGTCACCGTCTTCGACAATTTCAGTAACAGCCACCCAGAGGCGTTGGCACGGGTGCAGCGCATCACGGGAAAGCCTGTCCCTCTGGTCCGCGGCGACTGCCGCGATCGTGGAGCTCTGGTTGCAGCCTTGCGCGCGAGCAAGGCCACCGCGGTGATTCACTTCGCGGGTCTGAAGGCCGTGGGTGAGTCAGTGGAGCAGCCGCTGTCCTACTATGACAATAACGTGGTCGGTACCTTGCGCTTGCTGGAGGCGATGGGTGAGTGCGGCGTGAATCAGCTGGTGTTCAGCTCGTCGGCCACCGTGTATGGCGATCCGCAACGGTTGCCGTTGACGGAGGATCATCCGCTCTCGGCGACCAACCCGTATGGCCGGTCGAAGCTGATGGTAGAGGAGATTCTGCGCGACTTGCAACGGAGCGATCAGTCCTGGCGACTTTGCATTTTACGGTACTTCAACCCGGTGGGTGCCCATGCGAGCGGCTTGATCGGGGAAGACCCCCGGGGTGTGCCGAATAACTTGCTGCCTTTTGTGGCGCAGGTTGCTGTCGGGAGGCGGGCCAGTTTGAACGTCTGGGGCGGCGACTATCCCACTCCTGACGGCACCGGCGTTCGAGACTATATTCATGTCGTGGATCTGGCGCTGGGTCATCTCAAGGCTTTGCAGGCGCTGGAGCGATCAAAACAGATGACGGAATGTTTGACGGTGAATTTGGGAACGGGGAACGGGTACAGTGTGCTGGAAATCGTGCGGGCGTTTGAGCGAGCCAGCGGGAAACCGGTTCCCTATCAGGTCGCGGGCCGGCGACCCGGTGATATCGCGTCCTGCTATGCCGATCCGAAGCAGGCGCTGGCGCAATTGGGCTGGCGTGCCGAACGGGGACTGGATGTTATGTGTGCCGATGCCTGGCGCTGGCAAAGTACCAATCCAAAGGGATATGCGTCGTGATGACTCTCCTGGTTCTGGTTTCTTCGGTGAGCCTGGAAAAGTGGTGATGGTCTCCGGGGCGGCCGTGGTAGACTGCGGCTTCATCGTCACATTCTGATTGGCCGGTCACCTGCTTCATGTTCGACCTCATTCTCTATCAGCCTGAAATTCCTCCCAACACCGGCAATATCATCCGCCTCTGTGCGAACACGGGGGTTCGTCTGCATCTGGTGAAACCGCTCGGTTTTTCGCTGGATGACAAGCAATTATTGCGCGCCGGGTTGGACTATCACGAATTCGCCTCGCTCA
>Ga0209391_10000490_pt1 | contig 18628 bp, 11 predicted proteins | sample PPLLak3March2015_FD_187246 | JGI IMG/M metagenome (GOLD analysis project Ga0209391, IMG submission 187246) | Freshwater sediment microbial communities from Prairie Pothole Lake near Jamestown, North Dakota, USA - PPLs Lake P7 Core (1) Depth... | ecosystem: Environmental > Aquatic > Freshwater >...
CCTGGATTACCCCTTTGCTGATGCACCCGACCAATCATAAAATTCTATATACAGCCAATAAAAGGATCTGGAAATCAGTCAATGGGGGCAATTCATTCCAGTTGATTTCAGGATCTGCCAATTTAGTGAATTCGAACATAAATACCATGGCCCAAAGCCAGGTTAATCCGTCCAATATGATTTTTGGATCGGGATTGGATCACCCTTATTTTGATACCGTGGATGTCGTGAAAATCTCCATCGATGAAGGTGTAAACTGGACAGATGTAACTCAGAATATTCCCGGCGAGGAGCGATGGGTTTCAAGGGTGGTTTGCGACCCGGTGGATGCGAATACGATGTATATTCTGCGCACCGGTTTCTCGGCAGGTAATAAAGTTTGGAAAACTACCGATCTCGGCCAGACATGGACCAATATTTCCGACTCTTTGCCCGACCTGCCCTGCAGCGACCTTTTTATCGACCCGGAAAACACACAACACCTGTATTTAGCAAACGATATCGGTGTTTACCACTCCGGCAATGGCGGCATAAGCTGGCAATTTGCAAGCGAAGGAGTACCATACGTTCCAGCCATTGATTTTGATTATGTAAAAATAGGAACCGACCGTTACTTGCGCGTGGGTACTTATGGCCGTTCCATTTACCAAACCACCTTGCCGAATTATTGCCTTCCCCAAGGTATCGGCTTTACAACCCAGGAGCAGATTGACAATTTCCAGACCAATAATCCCGGGTGCACTGAGGTTGAGGGGGATGTTTATATTGGTGATTGGATGTCGGGGAGCAGTATTACCAACCTCAATGCTTTAAGTATTTTAACTTCTATCGGTGGTAGTTTACAAATTGGCAATAATCCCTCCTTGACTAGCCTGACAGGGCTGGACAATTTGAATGCTATCGGGGGTGATCTCTGGATTTATTGGAACAATGTTATGACCAGCTTGACGGGGCTGGACAATTTAAATTCCATCGGGGGTATTCTTGGCATTGATGACAACGATGCCCTTATTAACATGATGGGACTGAATAATGTAAGCTCCATCGGGGGTGATCTTAGAATTACTAATCACAATGCACTGACCAGCCTGATGGGATTGGATAACATTCAAGAAAATTCGATAGATTCGCTTAGCATTAATGCTAATCCTAACCTTTCAGAATGCGATGTGCAAAGTATTTGTGATTACCTTTCGAGTCCAAATGGAACTGTTGAAATCCATGATAATGCCCCCGGCTGCAACAGCCCGGAAGAGGTTGAATTGCATTGCCTGACTCAGGTAGAAGAAATTAAAACCGGAAATGAACTTTCAATAATTCCTAATCCTTCAAATGATAAAATCATCATCTCATCACCTGCAATAACAGGAAATACACTACTTTCAATATTCAAAGTCAGCGGGGAGAAAGTACTTGAAAGGCAGCTAACCGAAAACGAAAGTCAAATCAATATCAACGCACTACCACAGGGAGTTTATTTTGTGAGGGTGCAGGATGAGAAGAGGACAGAAGTAAAGAAGTTGGTGAAACAATAAATAACGGTTACTGGTTTCTGGTTTCTTGTATACCAGTGATCAAAGACGAGTAACAAGTAAAAAACAAAATAAAAATGGAGGCTAAAATGAAAAAATTTGCACTTTTAATTTTCGTTCTGCTGTTTACAAACATAGCAGCTATTTCCCAATCGCCCTGCCTGCCCGAAGGCATAACATTTTCCAATCAAGCTCAAATTGATAGTTTTCAGATAAATTACCCTGGTTGCCAGGAAATAGGAGGAGATGTGAGCATTGGTAATGCAATCACCAATCTGAACGGATTGATTGTACTGACATCCATCGGGGGCTATCTGCAAATTCAAGATAACACTAACATGATCAGCTTGGCAGGACTGAATAATCTGGCCTTGGTCGACAGTTGTATTTGGATTGGGAACAACACCTCCCTAACCAATTTGTCGGGACTTGAAGGTTTGACTTACGTTGGAGATTTCCTATCGATTTTTGGCAACAAATCACTAAACACTATAACTGCTCTGAAAAACCTGACTTACATCGGAGATGAGTTAAGCATTTCATTTAATGATTCCCTGGCCAGTTTGACCGGATTGGAAGGCCTGTCATCCGTAGGGGGACATTTAGATATTGGTGGTAGCCCTATCCTGACAAACCTGGCCGGGTTGGATAACATTACTTCCATCGGGGGAGGACTTTTAATTGGATACAATAAAGCAATAGTGAATTTTGCAGGTCTGGAAGGTCTGACTTCTATTGGGGCAGGTTCGATTCAAATATCGGAAAATCCGGCACTGGTCAGTCTGACCGGACTTGACAATATAGATGCCGGTACGCTCAATTATCTGCACCTCGGTAATAATGTTTCATTATCAACCTGTGATGTGAAAAGCATCTGTGCATACCTGGCAGCACCTGGGGGTACTGTCGAAATTCTTTATAACGCTACTGGCTGCAACAACGCGGAGGAAGTAATGGAAGCATGTCCAAATGATGTTGAAGAAATTATATACAAAGATGAAATTGCTATTACCCCTAATCCTGCAAACGATAAAATCACCATTTCATCACCTGCATTAACAGGTAATACTCTCCTCTCAGTCTTCAATGTCAGCGGGGAAAAAGTATTTGAAAGGCAACTAACAGGAACCGAAACCCAAATTGACATCAGCGCCCTGCCGCAGGGAGTTTATTTTGTGAGGGTGCAGGATGAGAAAGGGATCGAAGTTGGGAAAATAATAAAACAATGATCAGTTCAGGGTTCTGTGTTTTGGATTAACTCAGAACCCAGAACCCAGAACTCAAAACTTCGAACATCGAACTTCAAACTTTGAACTAAAAGTTATGTTACGAACACTCATCATCGACGATGAAACCCACATCAGGGATACGCTCACACAATTGCTAAGGCTGTGTTGTCCGAAGGTGGATATTGTCGGGGAAGCCACAGGAGTAGCCAATGGAATCAATAAAATCCTGGAATTACACCCTGATCTTGTTTTCCTGGATATTAACCTGAAGGACGGAACCGGCTACAATCTGATTCATGCTTTACAACCGATAGGTTTTAAGATAATTTTCATTTCCTCCTTTGATAAAAAAGCTATTCAGGCCTTCAAGTTCAGCAGTGTTGCTTTCCTGCAAAAACCCTTTAACCCGGTTGAACTGATCGAAGCAATAAAACAGGTTGAGAATATGGAAGTGAAAGATTTTGACCTTTGTCTTGAGGCATTGGAGGAGAATATCCGGGAGGGTGGTTTCTGAGTAATCCTGTGCATGGGTAATCTTGTATTACCGTGGAGGCGCCAAGACGCTATGATTACACATACTTTGCGTCTTAGCGGTTTATCCATAAGTTAACCACCTTTCCTGCTTTTTCATTCTTGCAGCATTTTTCAGTTGAATGCACATAAATGGGCTTTTGTACAAATTTTCTGATTGATTCCGGAAATGTTGTATCTTTCGGAACTTTTAATAAATCAATCCGATGCTGCGTGTTCTGATCATTGATGATGAAGCCCACATGCGGGATACACTTGTTAAACTGCTGGAATTGCATTGCCCTGATGTATTGGTGGTGGGGCAGGCTTCAGGCGTGGTAACTGGTGCAGCAGCCATAAACGAGTTTCACCCGGATCTTGTTTTTCTCGATATCCAGATGAAAGACGGTACCGGTTTCGACCTGCTTTACAACCTTCCCTCCATCGACTTCAAAGTCATCTTCGTTACTGCATACGATAAATATGCTCTTCAGGCATTCCGGTGCAGTGCAGTTGACTATTTGTTAAAACCCGTTAATCCTGAACTGCTTGCCGATGCCGTCAAACGCGCCGGGCAAATGATCCAGGAGCATTTTAACCTTCAGATGAAAGCCCTGGAGGAAAACCTGAAATCGGTGAATAAGCAACACAAGAAGATCATCATAAAGACAACCGAAAACATCCACCTGCTCGATATGAAAGGCATCATATCCTGCGAATCGGAAAACTCGTACACCACCATCCATACGGCAGGAGGAGATAAAATCCTGGTTTCAAAAACACTGAAGGATTACGAGGATATGCTGGCAGACTGTGGTTTTTACAGGGTTCACAAATCCTACCTCATCAATTTATTACAGATTAAACGATTTGAACGGCAGGACGGAGGCTACATCGTCATGTCCAATGACATGAAAATACCGGTGGCTTCCCGCAAGCGGGATGAATTGTTGCTATTGTTTGAGAAACTGGCAGAGTGATTGAAAGCAGGCAGTCGGCAATTTGCAGTCAGCAGTCAAGTATGAGCTGAGAATTGAGAACGCTGAACCTTTAACTTGATTTTATACGAAGAAAATCCTTGATGTCAACTTTTACCTTCCCCAAATTCTTGCCTCATTCAATTATGGATCTTCAAAATTATTGAATGATCACCCTGCTGTGCCATGAAGCTGATTCTCCCTGTAATTTGATAAAATAAAGACCCTGAGTTTTAATATCAGGATTAAGTTTTATCTGTCCGGATGTGGCTTGCTCCCTGGATGTGTAAATACATTTTCCGTGAATGTCAAACATCTTTAATTCAACCGTGGTATTTGTCTCAGGAATTAAAATAGTGAACTCATCTCGCCCGGGATTCGGGTATATATTGATTTCATTTTTTAAGTCTGCATTTTGAGTGGGAACAGATGTAATCGGATATAAATTAATGTTATCGACAAACAGGTTATTCCCAACCATCCTCACCGATTCAAACATCAGACGTGTGTCAGGATATCCTGCCCAGTTTGAAATATCAATCGTATTGCACGGAGCGCCAAATCCTCCGCCACACCAATCAGCAGGCGATGCCGGGATAAAATTATAGCCAAAGGGTGTATGGGTTGCAAAGTTATAGCTGCCGTCTTCGGCAAGTTCCAATATCCGCGTCCATGTGTTCCCGCAATCGGTAGAAATTTTCACAATCAGCGAATCGGAATACTGAGTGTTCAATGATTGTGCATACGCATGCTGAAAGGATAACCCTACCTGTGGCTGACCGGATAGATCAATAGCTGGGCTGATCAATTGGTCGCGCTTTAGAATACTGTAGTATAAAAAAAGATTGATCCCGGCGGCTTTATCACCATCATTTCCTGCAACATTAAAAAGCTCCCAGGTTATATTATTATCCGGATTGACAATGGTCCAACCTTTGGATGCCAGGTCGTCATTTTCAAAGTCCTCAGTAAAAGGAACAGAAGCCCCGCCTGCTTTGAGATATTCTTCCTTGGTGGTACTTGCCGATCCGTTTGCATTTGAAACGGTGAGGCTAACGGAATAATACCCCGGATCATTCAAAATAATTTCAATGTCCTGGGAATTTGTGCTGGTTCCATTAACAAACTCAAAGGATGCAGGAGAAATTTCCCATAACCATGATTCCGGACAAACAGCAGAAGAATCCTTGATGATAATAACACCTCCAGTGCAGGTTACCGAGTCAACAGCAAAGAATTCAACCACAGGTAGTGCATTGTCGCTAACGGTAATAAAGCCTGTTTTGGTCTCAGTATCAGACCCCCAGCTATTATTGGTGGTCAGTGAAACGGAATAGGTTCCCGGATTGTTCCAGATTATATCCTGCGGGTTCTGATCGGCTGAGTAGGCCGGTGTGCCTCCTTCAAAGGTCCATTGCCAGGAGCTCACTTCACAAACCGATTCATCAGTAAAATTCACTGAGCAACCAGGAGTGATCAACATTTCAGAAGCAGTAAAATCAGTCACAGGCTCTTTTTCAAAGAAAACATCAAATGATATGGTTTCACCTGTAAAACCGATGTTGGCAATATTCAATCCTCCGGGTTGTCCATTCTGAAGAAAAGGGGAAGGATTGGTGTTATCATTGATCTCGGTACGTCCGTAATCAGCCGCGTAGTGGGCCTGGCTGAGATTGCCATTTACATTGATGGTCCCGTTTGGCCGGTAAACATAAACCTCATCCGGTGGTCCCTGTGCATTGCCGTTTCCGTTTTCAGCATCGTCAATTCTGTAGACAAGGAGTCCGCTTCCGGGAAGGCCACCCTCAAAAGTCCCAATTTTAACTCTGTATTCAACCACATAATACTGGCTGGAACTATTGGGTGACGCGATTTTATAGCAATTATTTTCAGGTTCAGACAAAGGATTAATGGTATAGGTTCCGCATTCGGTAATCTCGGGAATTTGTTCAATCCATCCTCCATAACGGAATTTCATATAGGCGCCCATTGACTGGGGGGGATTGTCAGAGGCATCCATCAAATCCCAGGGACCTACAGAAGTATAAGGCGCAGAATTGTAATGATAAAGATCCGGAGCACTCAGCGAATGAAACATTTCATGGCAAAGTACGCCTGCACCTGAACCGTTCAGGTGGTCTTCCACCTGCAGGTTATAATCCCAAACCCGTTTGCCGTTAATATAAACCACTTCATTATAGAGCGCCCAGCGATGCGGCCAGAGCAGCGTTGCCCAGGCTGTGGTAGCTCCCCTGACAATGAATACCATGTTATCAACGTAGCCATCCAGGTTTTTATCAATAATTAAATTATCCGGAACTTCATCTTCTATATACAGGCAAGCCCGCTTCAGCAAGGCATGTTCACGTTCACCGCCTTGGTCCCCCTGGTATCCGTTTGGGTTGGTCACAGGATCATAGGGCATGAAGTAATTCCGTGGATAAATATCCTGGTAGGAGATTACAGTCTCTGAAGGTGGAACAGGATAAAACCATGACGGGATGGAGATCATATCATAAGATACCGTTTTGAAAAAATTCTGCATCGAATTAAATCCAGTATTTGTATTGTTAAAGATGTTATAGTACTGAAGGGTATCTTCACTAAATTCGGACTGATCGCTAAAACGTATATAAACGACAAGGTCGTTCAGAACACCTTCGTTCTTGGCATTTTCAGGAGAAGAATATCCCCATATCTGGAGTTTGGCCGGCATATAGTTTTTGAGGAAATCAGCCCGGATGGCCTCCATGGCATCGCCTGAAATATTTGTCCAGGGAACAAGTCCAATGGAAGCAGGATCGATTGTCCCGGCTTTAAAGGTTGATGGAACCAACTGATCGCCATCCATCACAGCGTAATAATAGTATCCATTCTGGTGATTCTGGATGATGGTAAATCCTTCCTGGTTGTGAAGCCAGTTATAAAATTCATCGCCCGTAGCAAAACAATGGATGACAGTACCATCGGGTTGTGTAATGATCTGCGGTTCGTAATTGATCCATGCAGGGAAGGCAGTCATATAAGCCAGACTGAAGCATAAAAAGATAGCTGATCGAAGTAAATTTTTAAATTTCATGATCGTTTTAATTTATGAGCGTCCAAAGATATAAACTATCAGCAAACCGAAACAAGTATTTTGCAATAAGGAATCAAAAAGACAACTTCCGAGGGTCATAAAGAATTTATTTAAATCCCGGAGAGCTAAAGAAATAATGCCTTAAAGTCCACAATGTCAAACAGGTGTAAAACTGTAACAGCAATAATCACAATCATCACCCATCTCACAAAATTGGCTCCCCAGGTCACAGCAAATCGGGATGCAACAAAGGCGCCAATAATATTGCCGATGGAATGGCCTGCAAAATTCGAAAACTTCTCACGGGGTGATTGAGTCAGGAAATAATAACTATACAAATTCAATAAGATTTATAAAGTTAACTTCATAAATTACAAGAAATTTTCATTTTCAGGTGGCTGGAAAAATTTTAGATTTTATCATGATTCAGGTTTCAATAGTGCCTGAAAATCAACTATACCGAACAAATGTAACACCGTAACAGCAATAATGACAATCATCACCCATCTCACAAAATTGGCTCCCCATGTCACAGCAAAACGGGATGCTACAAAGGCACCAATGATATTGCCGATGGAATGCACTAATCCATAATCCCAGCGAACCTGGTCATTAAAGATAAAAACAAGAAGAGCCATCGGCGTGTAAAGTAGTACGATCCAGACTTTGATAGCATTTGCTTTCACCAGGTCGTAACCGGCGCCAAGGACCACTCCGGCAAGAATGAAGTATCCCACACCTACCTGGACAAATCCGCCATAAACCCCGATCAGGAAAAAGATAAGGATTTGAAGCCAGCTGACCTTCTTCTCCATAAGTTCCTGCTGTCCTTTGAGCCATTTGGAAGGCTTTACCACTATAAAGTAGACCATCACGATCATTACAACTGCCAGGGCTTTCTCAAAAATTTCCTCGTTGATGTCGGTCGCTATTTGCGCACCTAACATAGCACCGATAACAGTAGGAATGGCAAGGGCAGTTCCTTTTTTAAAATCCAGCATTTTTTTCCGTCTGAATTCAGTAACTGAAGTCATGTTCTGAAGGATAACAGCAATGCGGTTGGTTCCGTTGGCAATGTTTGCCGGTAATCCCATAAACATGAAAAGGGAAAGGGAGATGATGGTACCGCCTCCTGCAAGGGTATTAATGAACCCTACAAAAACACCTGATACAATTAATAGCGTAATTTCGAGCCAGCTCATAGATTCTCTGATCGCCGGCAAAAATAGGAATTGTAAATCTGAATGTTAAAAAATCTTATTTACTTTTACAGCGTCATGAAGTTAGCACTTATTTCATTCATCACTTTCATCCTTAATTTGCCTTTCGGTTACTGGCGTGCAAACGTCAGGAAGTTTTCCTTGCAATGGGTATTGGCTATTCACATTCCGGTGTTACTGGTTATCCTGGAAAGGATTTTCAGCGGGCTTGGATTTGCTTTCATAACCTATCCTATTTTAATTGGTTCATTTTTTCTCGGGCAATATATTGGTGGACGGCTCCATAATTTCTACAAGAAATCTAACAATTGTTTGGGATCTTCATGCCTTGTGATGGATATTTACAGGTGCTGCTTTGGCTTGCAGAAATAGCAAAGTCAGTGTATAGATGGCATCTTCATGCCTGATTTCCAGGATTTTTATTATTGGTTCTTTCTGTTTGTGCCTTAAGCATTGGGATTTCGATTTGGAACAATCGTTTGTTCGATGAGATTTATTCAGGGCAATTAATCTCATTAATATTCTGGTAATCCTTTATCAATTCCTGTGGAAAGAACTATTGTTATCATTGAACAAAGACAGTTTTATATGGTTTATAATTCGGTTACTCAAATTAATAAAAATCATTTTTGGCTCTTCAACAAATCATTTTAATGAAACCTGTTTTTCCGGTAATCATCTTTTTCCTTTTTTTAGTATTGGCAGAACACAGTTTTGCCTATTTCCAAATTGTAAATTTTAAATCCGTCCTGTGGAACAATGGAATCAATCAGGACGTGAGTTTAGTCTGAACTTTGGTACATCATTAATTAAATCTTCCCTAATAAATATGAAAGCAAAATCAATCAAAGGAAATTCACCAGAGGAAATTCAATCTGCACTGGTAAAAAGCATGGCTGACGGGTTTAAACCAACCCTTGCCTTTGTATTTATCTCCATTAAACAGGACTGGGCGGCTGTAAGCAATCAACTCGATCAGAGGGGCATCCGGATTTTTGGCGCCACTTCAGGCGGTGAATTTATTGATGGCGAAATTGGTGCCGGAACAATTGCTATTCTGCTGGTTGACATGAATCCTGCTCATTTCCTGCTTCTTCTGGATGATTACAGCGATAATGATCCGACTGAATTAGCGAAGGATATGGCGGCTAAGGCAAAATCGCAATTTGAAAAACCTTCTTTTATTCTTTCCTGCAGTATGGATGTGAAAAGCGAAACCGAACGTTTATTGTGGGAGCCTCTCATCAAGGCGATTGAATCAATTACCGGCCATGAAACTATTATTTGGGGAGGAAGAGCAGGCGATGATTTTATGTATAATGAAACACTTGTATTCACGAATAGCCAATCCACCAAAAGAGGAATAGTAATGCTGGCAGTTGACGGTGACAAGATTCTGGTAAAGGGCCTGGCCGCTTCAGGACAAAAGCCGGTGGGCACAGAAAAAACCATTACCAAAGCAGTAAATAATTGGGTGCATGAGATTGATCATCAGCCAGCCACAGAAATGGTACTGAAGTATCTGGGGCTTAACCTGACAAAAGAAGAAGCCGAAACCTTCTATCCAAACCAAAATGTAACGTTTAGCGTTGCAAGGGATACTGGTGACCCGATTATGCGGGGAGCGGGATTATTCAATTGGACAGAGAAGTCGATTTATATCCTGGGCAACATAAAGGAGGGAGACAAAATACGCCTCACGCTTCCACCTGATTTCGAAATCATTGAAGAAGTGCAAAGAAACGCTGAAAATTTAAAGAAGCAAGAGATGCCTCAAGCCGATGCTTTGCTTATGTTTTCCTGTGTAGGCAGACTGGGACAATTCGGCCCACTGATAGGTGATGAAATCGAGGGAGTGAAAAATGTTTTCAACGTGCCCATGGCCGGTTTTTTTACCTATGGTGAATATGGGCGAACAAAAAATGGAAACAATGAATTTCATACCAGCACTTGCTGCTGGGTGGCATTAAAAGAAAAATAGATGAACCAGCATTTACAAAATATAGTAACCCTAATTCAGCAGGAAGAAAATTTATCTGAGGAACAAAAAGCCGCTATTTCCAAATCTTTAAGTGATGCGGATAAGGAATTGGAAATTATTTCCTTCAAGCTAGACAGAACGGAGAAGGTAAAGCGCACCACCGCCATCCTGCTGGAAGAAACCATCGAGGAACTGGAACAGAAAAGGAAAGCAGTGGAAGCACAGAACCGTGAACTTGAAATTGAATCTTCACTGGAGCGTGTTCGGACAGTTGCTATGAGCATGAATAAGCCCGATGATATGATTTCGGTTTGTCGGATGATTTCCGATCAACTTGAATTACTTAAGGTTGAAAATATCCGGAATGTGCAAACCGCTGTTATTAATGAATCAAAAGGCACTTATCTCAATTACCAATATTTTACTGCTTATCAGAAAGGCATCCTTGAGGATACAAAATTCAACAACCATCCAACGGTAAATGACATGGTCAGGGCGATAAAAAAATCAGCCGACGCCTATTTTACAGGTCATTTTAAAGGTAATGAGCTGGACAATTTTCGTGAATGGCGAAAACAGGAAAAACAGTTTGCCGACCCTTTACTGGATGAATCTGATGCCATGCATTATTATTTTTTATCTATCGGACAGGGCGGATTGGGATTAACGACTTACAAACCTCTGCCGGAAGAAGGGCTCGGGATATTCAAACGGTTTCATAATGTCTTTACGCTGGCTTATCGCAGGTTTACAGACATTGAACTTGCAATAGAACAGGCAAAAGAAGCACAGATTGAAGCATCATTGGAAAGAATAAGGGCGGCAGCCATGGCTATGAGGGATACAGCTGAATTAGGCGGAATTATTTACAAGCTGTATGGTGAACTTACAAAACTGGATGCTAGGCTCGACAGGTGCTTCATTATGATCGTAAATCCTAAAAACACAGGTATCACCTGGTGGCTGGCCGGTAAAGAAGGTTTGTTGGCAGAAAATGGATTCTTTGTTCCAATGAACCAACATCCAACTCATCTTATGTATCTCGATAGCTGGATGAAACGGAAAAAAAAATGGCAGTACCTGTTTGAAGGAAAAGAAAAGAAAGACTGGGACCGCTTTGGTTTCAGCAAAACGGAACTGGCCAGGTTACCTGAGTTCATTAAAAAGGATATGGCTGGTGTAAGGAAAATAAATCTCTCTGGTTCCTCTGATCAATTCGGTTCATTGGTTACAGGAAGTCTTGAACCTTTGCCGGAAGAGCAACAGGATATCATCAGTCGTTTTACTATCGCATTTAACCAGGCATATATCCGCTTCCTCGACCTCCAAAAAGCCGAAGCGCAAGCCCGACAGGCGGAGCAGGATTTAATTGAAATTAAAGCGGCCAGGAAAAAGGCAGAGGAAACATTAACGGAGTTACAGGCCACACAGGCCCAGCTTATCCAGGCAGAGAAAATGGCTTCTCTCGGTGAACTCACCGCCGGCATTGCCCATGAAATTCAAAACCCGCTGAACTTTGTAAACAACTTTAGCGAAGTAAGCAGTGAGTTGATCAGTGAAATGGTTGAAGAAGTTGATAAGGGAAATTATGAAGAAGTGAAAGCCATTGCCGGTGATGTAAAACAAAATCTTGATAAAATAAACCATCACGGAAAACGTGCCGGCGAAATCGTAAAGGGTATGCTCCAGCATAGCCGGACAAGCACTGGCCAAAAAGAACCTACCGACATCAATGCGCTTGCCGATGAATATCTGCGGCTGGCTTATCACGGTTTAAGGGCAAAGGACAAATCGTTTAATGCTGATTTCCAAACTGACTTCGACCCCACCGTTCCAAAAATCAGCATCATTCCGCAGGATATCGGACGGGTTTTACTTAATCTCATAAACAATGCGTTTTATGCAGTGAATGAACGCAGTAAAAAAAGCGAGCCCGGCTATGTACCTTCTTTATCCATCACCACTCAGCAAACAGCTAACAGCCAACTGCTAATAGCTGTAAAAGACAACGGCAATGGAATCCCACACAAAATCCTGGACAAAATCTTTCAGCCCTTTTTTACAACAAAGCCGACAGGCCAGGGAACAGGATTGGGCTTATCATTGAGTTATGATATTGTAAAAGCACATGGAGGTGAGTTGAAGGTTGAGACGAAAGAAGGTGAAGGAAGTACATTTATTATCACGTTACCAGTTTAAAAATTAAAAATGAGGAAGATACAATCTGTTTTAATATTAATGCTGACATTTATATTGTGTGCCTGTCCCGGGCATATGTATGCACAGCAAAGCCGCGTTGATTCTATTGTTCAAATGCTGGAGAATGGCACAAACGGAAAAGAAATTGATACTGCACGGTTTACAAGTGCTGTAAACCTGATTGAAAAAACCCCTTTAAATGATGAATCAATTGCTCTTCTGGAAAAGGCAGGCAAGCTCTTTATTGATGGAAGGAATGAGTATTGGAGTTACAGAGTAAAATTTAGTATACTCAACAGTTTAATAGCAACGGATAAAAACAAATCCTTAGCCTATGGCAAGTTACAGTTAGCAGAACTGGAAAAAAGTAAAACTCCCAATGTTAAAGTAATCAGCAGTGGTTTTATAAAGCAATTGAGGTTGCCTTACCGTAATTCAAATATGCTTAGTGAAGGATTTCAGTATTTCAACGAAAACCTGAAGAAATATAAACAAAAAAACGATTCCGCAGGTCTTGCAGATTGTTATTATGTGCTGGCTGGATTTTACAGAACAATTGGTTTACTTGACCAGGCAATCTACCACATGAAAAAATCGGTAAGTTATATGAGAGCCGATACAGCAATTGGTAGCAGTCTTTTCCCATTTTCAGACCCGGTGGGAAGGAATGTATGGTTTAATAACACTGGTGTTATTGGGTATTACTATTTGCAAAAAGGGGATTATAACGAAGCGCTGAAGTACACGAGTATCGCTTTCAACGATTACAAAAGAGGTAAATCAGCAGTAAATCAAAATATACCAAACACAATGGCGCAAGCCAAACTCCTGTCAGGCAAATTGGACAGTGTTATGTATTATACAGACATGATCCTGAAGAATGAGAAAAATAAAACAAACCCCGACTTTATTGCTGCTTCCTTGCAGATTAAAGGATTATATTTAATAAAAATCGGTGAGTTGGAAGAAGCAGAGGCAACTTTAATCCAATGCTGGCAGTTGATTGAAGAAAACAATATACCCGCAGATGCACGGCCCGGAACTATGGCCCCTGATTATTATTTAGCATTAATCAGAATAGAACAAAACAGGATTAATGAAGCCATAGCATTGTTGGAAAAAGATATTGACAGATTGAAAAGTCAGCGTTTGTTTGTGCTGAGAGACTATAAATTGCTGGCCAAACTACATGAGCAAACAGGTAATCATAGAAAAGCGAATGAAGCTCTTCAGGCTTTTATCTCGTTAGAAGAAAGCTTACAGGCCGACCGGGACAAATATGGCTCCTTAAGTTTTGAAACCGAGCAACAGATGAATGAAAAGGAACTCTCGATTGCGAAACTTGAAAGTCAAAATAAAATTTCTTCTATCTCCAGAAATTTTTCGATGGGTATAGCTGTTTTGTTGTTATTGATTGCAGCCGGAATATACAATAAATTCTATAGTAAAAAGAAAGCCAACCTGGTACTTGAAAAAACATTGACGGATTTAAAATCGGCACAATCCCAGCTCATTCAGTCCGAGAAGATGGCCTCCCTTGGTGAGCTCACCGCTGGCATTGCCCATGAGATACAAAACCCCTTGAACTTTGTGAATAATTTCTCGGAAGTGAACAAGGAATTGTTGTTGGAAATGAAGGACGAGATTACTAAAGGGAATTTTAATGAAGTAAAAGCTATTGCGAAAGATGTAATAGACAACGAAGAAAAAATAATCTTTCATGGCAAGCGGGCCGACGCCATCGTAAAAGGCATGCTGCAGCACAGCCGTGCTAGTTCCGGACAGAAAGAGCCAACAGATATCAATGCGCTTACCGATGAATATCTGCGGTTGGCCTATCATGGTTTAAGGGCTAAAGACAAATCCTTTAATTCAAAAATGGAGACTGACTTTGATCCTGCTCTTCCCAACATTGAATTAGTGCCACAAGATATTGGCAGGGTGATCCTGAATTTGATCACCAATGCTTTTTATGCAGTCAATGAAAAAGCCAAACAGGGAATTGCCGGATATGAACCCACTGTTTCTGTAAGCACAAAAAAGACTAATGACGGTATGCAAATTTCTGTAAAGGACAACGGCAACGGAATTCCTGAACACATCAAAGAAAAAATCTTCCAGCCCTTCTTCACCACCAAACCCACCGGGCAGGGAACGGGATTGGGATTATCCTTGAGTTACGATATTATAAAAGCGCATGGTGGAGAGATTAATTTAACAAGCAATCATGAGGGTACAATTTTTAACATTCTACTTAACATTCAAAATGAGCAATAGAATATTATTACTGCTGGTATTGGTGCTGAGCTACCATTTTACCGGATCGTTGTCAGCACAGCAATCTGAAAATCTTCGCTTTGAGCGGTTTACCATTGAAGACGGATTGGCCTCAAGCTGGGTAATCGGTATTACTCAGGATATCCAAGGTTATATCTGGATCGGAACCGCCGCCGGTTTAAGCCGCTATGATGGGTATGACTTTGTTACCTTCAGGAACATTCCCGGCAATCCTAGTTCATTGGCAAACAACAGAGTGAACACCGTTTTTGCTGACAAATCAGGAAATATCTGGGTGGGTACACAAAATGGATTGAGCCGGTATAACCAGTTAAATGAAGAATTCGAGAATTATTATCATATTCCAGGTAATCTCAAGTCTCTTCCCGGAAATGTGGTCAGTGCAATTCATGAGTCTTCTTCCGGTCAACTTTGGATTGGGACGGATAATGGACTGGCAGAATTTGATAGTGTGGCTGGATCTTTTGTAAGTCAATGGCTGTCAGGAGATGAAACGCAAAGTTTAATTGGAGTAACCATCAGCTCAATTTCGGAAGACAACAAAGGCACCTTATGGATTGGTTCGAATAACAAAGGGCTTATCACATTTGATACCGCAAAAAAAACCTTCCGGTTCCTGAATGAGCTAAATATTCCGGGTCTGGTGTTTCCGTCTTCAAATGTTTCAATAGTTAAGGTAATCTCCACAGGTGATGTCTGGATCGGATTTCTGCCCGAGCTTGGATTATTGCGTTACAATCCTGAAACAAATACTTCCATCCTTTACCATTATCACGAAAAGGATCAGCCAGGATTCTGGAATATTATTTCAGATATTATCGAAACTGATGATCATTCAATCTGGGTGACGACTTATAATGGTAGTGAAAATAGCGGTCTTCACAGGTTTGATGAAAAAACCGGGCTTTTTTCACGGTATACTTATCAGCCCAATAATTTAACAAGCTTAACGTGGGCATACTGCGAAACTGTATTTGAAGACAAAGACAATAACTTATGGGTAGGAACGTCACGCGGATTGAATAAAGCTGACCTCAACCGCTGGCAAATGGGAATGATGAATATTAACCCAGAAAATCCTTTTGATTTTGCGAATAATTTTTACGCCATCGAAGAAGTTGAAAAAGATGTTTTCTGGTTGGGTCTTGATGGAGATGGTTTTATTGAATGGGACAGGAGATCAAACAAAAAGAAGCAATTTGGAATAGATGATCCGCGATCAGGCGATGGCAGAATTTTTACCATTCGCAAAGATCATGATGGGAAAGTCTGGTTTGGTTACAAAGGGCAGGGATGTGCCCGGTACAATCCTGAAACAGGTCAACTTGAAAAATTTAAACATGATGACGGAAATCCTAAAAGCTTAATCGGCAATGTGGTGTCCGACATTCTGATCGACCGGCAGAATAATGTCTGGATAGCAACTTCAAATGGGTTGAGCAGGTTCAACCGTGATCAGGGCGATTTTACCAATTGGCAAAAAGATGTGAATACAAGCGGAATGAGCGGTAACTCACTATTTTCACTATTTGAAGATAGCCGCGGGTTTATCTGGATTGGAACCAGGGAAAATCAATATGATCCAAATGCCACATTCCCGTCAGGACTGATGAAGTTTGACCCAAAAACCAACCAGTTCAAATCATACCGGTACGACCCGAATGATCCCGGCAGTTTAAGCAGCGATGCCGTTTTCTGCGTTAATGAAGATCTTAATGGCAACATCTGGGTCGGGACCAACAACGGATTGAACAAACTTGATGTAAATGAAAAGAAATTTGAAATCTTTCACGATGCAGACGGTTTGCCCGATCCCAACATCATCGGAATTTTGGTTGACAATGATGGGTTTCTTTGGCTGAGCACTTTAAAAGGAATTTCACGGTTTGATCCGGCAACGAAAAGCTTTCGGAATTTTACGATGGAAGATGGCATGCAGGCATACCGTTTTAATGATAATTCACGACTAAAGTCCAGCAGCGGTGAACTGATTTTCGGAGGAGTTGCCGGGGCTAATTTCTTTAAGCCATCTGAAATTTCAAGTGAAAAAATCATCCCCAGTGTTTTTATTACCCGGTTTTTAAAGCAAAATATTCAGCAGAGGTTTGACAAACCATTGGACGAGATGGAAAAGATAAGCCTGGCATGGAATGACAATTCAATAGGGTTCGAGTTTGTCGCCATCAACTTTCGCTCTTCCCAGCAAACCCATTATGAATATAAGCTTGAAGGTCTTGAAAGGGATTGGGTTCAGGCTGGCACCAGGCGTTATGTGAATTACACCCATTTACCATCAGGCAACTATACATTCAGGGTCAGGGCAATGAATGCCGAGGGCGTCTATTCGGAAAAGGATGCAGTGTTAGCGGTTAAAATAATTCCACCCTTTTGGCGAACATGGTGGGCTTACATCATCTATGGTTTCTTGTTTTTGGGCCTTGCATTTTCCCTGGATCGCTATCAAAGGCAGCGATTATTGAGAAAGGAAAAAGAAAAAGTGAGGGATCGAGAAATAACACAGGCAAAAGCAATAGCAAAAGCTTATACCGAGTTGAAAGCAACCCAAGCCCAGCTTATCCAGAGTGAAAAGATGGCTTCTTTGGGTGAACTCACTGCAGGCATCGCCCATGAAATCCAGAACCCGCTGAACTTCGTCAATAATTTTTCGGAAGTTAATACGGAGCTGATAGATGAGATGCAACAGGAAATGGATAAAGGGAACCTGGAAGATGCTAAATCGATTGCAAATGACATCCGGGAAAACGAGCAAAAGATCAATCATCACGGCAAACGTGCCGATGCCATTGTAAAAGGGATGCTGCAGCACAGCCGGACAAGCACCGGCCAAAAAGAGCCAACCGTTATTAACGCCCTGGCGGATGAATACCTGCGGCTGGCTTATCACGGATTGCGGGCGAAAGACAAATCATTCAACGCTACGATGAAAACTGACTTTGATGGATCAATCGGAAAAATCAAAGTTATTCCGCAGGATATTGGCAGGGTATTGCTAAATCTTATGACAAATGCATTTTATTCCTGTACTGAGCGAAGCCGGATGATCAATGCTGAAAAAAACAACCCTGCAGGTACATCACTTCGTGAACAGAATTACACTCCAACTGTTACAGTAATTACAAAGAAATTGAACAACAAAGTTCAAATAGTTGTTAAGGATAACGGTATGGGTATTCCGCAAAAAGTTTTGGAAAAAATTTTCCAGCCTTTTTTCACCACAAAACCATCGGGACAGGGAACAGGATTAGGATTGAGCATGAGTTACGATATTGTTACCAAAGGCCATGGTGGTGAACTGAAAGTAAATACAGTCGAGGGTGAATTCGCAGAATTCATTATTATTTTAAATGCTTAATTGAAAAATGACCATTATGAAAATATTAGTTGTTGACGACGAAAAAGATGTTCGGGTTCTTTTTGAGCAGCGGTTCCGAAAGGAGATCCGGGAAAAGCGATACGAATTTGTGTTCGCCTTTTCGGGTGAGGAAGCGCTGGACTACCTTAATAAAAATATTCAGGAAGCGGTTTTAATTTTATCCGATATCAATATGCCCGGGATGAGTGGACTGGAGTTACTGGGTAAGA